>OOCN01000067.1_pt1 | contig 106327 bp, 105 predicted proteins | sample 1671361 | NCBI WGS metagenome assembly OOCN01 (sample SAMN06348149, study PRJEB24527) | human gut metagenome | biome: human gut; feature: ankylosing spondylitis patient; material: feces | host: Homo sapiens | place: China | collected 2015-10
CTTAAAATCCTGCGGGACTTATACTCCCATACGGGTTCGATTCCCGTTGCCGGCATTGATGTGTTTACATCTAAGTACGTGTAGCTCAGCTGGATAGAGCGTCTGGCTACGGACCAGAAGGCCGCGAGTTCGAATCTTGTCACGTACATATACCTTGCATAGTTATTATGCAAGGTTTTTTTGTACACTTATACAATATTTAATATATATATAATACAGTAATATTATAACTAATTGTTTATAGATTTGAAGTATATAGCATTACTACAACTATCAAATAAAATATATCTACATGATAATTTCTGATATCTTTGTTTATCCCGATGAATAAAATGCAGTCCATTATTCCATACTATCTATTGTAATAAATAATAAGGAGGACATAGTTATGTCATATAATTCATCAAAAAACGAATCAAACAGTTACAACGAATCAGATAAGGCTTCAAAGAACTCATACAATTCATACAACTCATCAAAGAACAGCTCTAAGAATTCATCAAAGAACTCATCAAAGAATAGTTCAAAGAATTCTTATGACAAGTCTTCTGACAGCACAGACTGCTATTAGTTGACAGGCTGCGTAAGCAGCCTACATAAAATATACTATATATTTACAGCAAATCTATTATATTTATCAGTCACACGTCATAAGATATAATAAAGTAATGGGCAAGAAATGCGAAATATGAGATGTGAATTGATAGGACCAGGAAGACTGGATTATTATATATATAATCCATATGCTGTGCTGATAGATGTAAGACCAAGGGAAATGTATAACAGGGCACATATTACAGGGGCTTTGAACTGGCCATTTTCGGAGATAAATACATTTGAGGGATATAGAAAGTTTTGCAAACATTTTGAAGACAAAAGAGGCATATATGTTATATACTGTGATATGGGTGTAAATAGTATGATAGTGGGAAATAATCTTGCAACGATGGGTTACAGAACCAAGTCGCTGGTAGGAGGAATATCAGGATATAAAGGTTCAGGAATAACCAGCTTGCAATAATGTTAATAAGATAATAAATATAATATAAGAATGGAGAAAAGAATGATAGATACTTATGAATTAATAGCACCGTGTCATTTTGGACTGGAGTCTGTATTGAAAAGGGAAATATATGACTTAGGTTATGATATTGTAAAGGTTGAAGATGGAAAAGTTACATTTATAGGTGATGCAGATGCCATTGCAAGGGCTAACATATTCCTTAGGACAGCAGAGAGAGTGCTGCTGAAGGTAGGAGAATTTAGGGCAACTACATTTACAGAGCTATTTGATAATGTAAATGCGCTTGAATGGGAACATTACATTCCTAAGAATGGAAAGTTCTGGGTAACAAAGGCTAATTCTATTAATAGTAAGCTTTTTAGTTCATCAGACATACAGTCAATTGTGAAAAAAGCGATAGTTGAAAGGCTTAAAAAGAAGTACGCTGTAAGCTGGTTCGATGAGGATGGCGACAGTTATCCTATAAGAGTAAGCATTATGAAGGACATTGTTACTGTGTCACTTGATACATCCGGAGATTCGCTTCATAAGAGAGGATACAGGCCAGCAGCGGGAAAAGCTCCTATTTCAGAAACGCTTGCCGCGGCTCTTATTATGCTCACGCCATGGAAGCCGGACAGGATACTTATTGACCCATTCTGTGGAAGTGGAACATTTCCTATTGAAGCTGCTATGATAGCTGCAAATATTGCTCCGGGAATGAATAGACGCTTTACATCTTTGCGCTGGACTAATATAATAAATAGTGAACTATGGGATGATGCTGTAGAAGAGGCAGAAGACTTAATTAACTTAAGTGTCGACACGGACATACAGGGATTTGATATTGATGAAAATGTTATAAAGATAGCAAGAAGTAACGCTGCCAATGCAGGAGTTGAAAAGCTTATACATTTTCAGGCAAGAAGCGTGGCAGAATTAAGCCATCATAAGAAGTATGGCTTTATAATAACCAATCCCCCATATGGCGAAAGACTGGAGGACAAGGAAACACTTCCTGCTATATATTCTGCGTTTGGAAAGCAGTTTGCAAAGCTTGATTCATGGTCAGCATATATGATTACCTCATATGATGATGCTGTGAAGTATTTTGGACGTAAAGCAGACAAGAACCGTAAGATATATAATGGAATGTTAAAGACTTATTTCTACTCATTTATGGGACCTAAGCCACCTAAGAGAGGCTGATGTATTATTTATATGGCGTATGTATAAGTATGATGAGAAAAGAGATATCTTAGTTGTGTATAGGCATGATGAGAAATAGAAGGATATGTTATGTATGCTATGTAAGCAGGATAAGAAGCAGACAGATAAGATGTTGAAGATTACTATAGAAGTCTGGCTTAACCATATAAGTATTATAGGAAATGGTGATATGTTATGCTATGCATATGAGCACAATGAAAGTAGTGATATGGTTAAGCGTTATAGGAAGCTGCTAATTGATTTGTGCATATGAATGAAATAATTGTGTCACGCAGACAGATAATCGAACATAATAGAAGTATCAGATACGAATTAAACATTTGTATTATGCAGACAGATAAATTGAATTTAATATCGGTATCAGATATTAATGAAGCATTTGTATTAGGTGGACTATATTTGGCTGGGCATCAAGGCACTAAGGAAAGGTTAATTATGAAAAGGATTATACTTGCATCAAATAATAAAGATAAGATTAAGGAAGTTAAAGAAATACTTACCGGATACGACATCATTTCAATAAAAGAAGCTGGAATCAATGTTGATGTTGAGGAAAATGGTACGACATTTGAAGAAAATGCGCTTATAAAGGCGAGAGCTATTATGAAACTGACAGGAGAGGTCACAATGGCTGATGACTCAGGGCTTGAGATAGATTATCTTAACAAAGAGCCGGGGGTGTATTCAGCAAGATATATGGGACATGATACCTCATATGATATAAAGAATGCAGCGTTGCTTAAAAGGCTTGAGGGCGTTGAAGGAGATGACAGAAGTGGACGTTTCGTATGTGCTATAGCAGTATGTTTTCCTGACGGAAGGGAAATCGTAAAAAGAGGCACGATGGAGGGGCTTATAGCAAAGGAAATCAAAGGAAACAATGGATTTGGCTATGACCCTATTGTATATCTGCCAGAATACGGAAAAACTTCGGCAGAACTTGATCCAGAGGAAAAAAACAGGATTAGTCACAGAGGCAAAGCACTGGCTCTGATAAAGGACGAACTGGATAAGTCGGAGGAAATGTATGCAGAGGATAATGATAGTAAGTGATACTCATAGAAGACATGGTAATCTTTCGGAGGCACTTTATAATGAAGGCGATATAGATATGCTTATTCACCTTGGAGATGTTGAAGGTGAGGAGGATATCATAAGCGGAATGGCAGGCTGCCAGTGTATATTTATTGCCGGAAATAATGACTTCTTCTCAGGACTGGACAGAGAGAAGGAGCTTGAGATAGCAGGAAAGAAGATATGGCTGACACATGGACATAATTATTATGTTTCGCTTGACCTTAAAGTTATTAAAGAAGAAGCGATAGCAAGAGGAATGGATATTGTTATGTTTGGACATACACACAGGCCTGTTATAGAGGTTGAGGATAATATAACGCTCATTAATCCGGGCAGTATATCATATCCAAGGCAGGCTGACGGAATTCCTACATATATTATGTTAGAGATTGATGATAATAATGAATTCAGCTTTATGCTTAAAAATGTGTAAAGAGGATATATTAAGAGCAGACGTGCCGTTTTTTCGTATTAGGTGTTATGTTTTAACTGAATATTTGCATTTATGATAATTGCCCATTTATAGCCGGTTTAAGTTTAAGGCTATAGATGGGCTGATTTAGTATGTAATAATTTTGCAAATGTTTAGAGGTTTCGTTAACTGGAGTGGAAATGTACAAAATAAGTTGTTTTTTATTTGGCTTGAGATATATTTCAATAGATTATGCAAAATATGTTTTCTAGCGAGGACATAATTGTATAATATTTTAAATTCACTCATTTATAGCTGCTATTTTAAATATAACAATTTACTTTTTAGTATGCTGGATTATATTTTTTACTTGTTCATGTCAAAGACAAAAAGACTTATATGTGTGAGCTTTTTAATATTTGCTTGTTTATTGTTAAAAATATAAAAGTTTATAAAATTTTAATAATTTAAAATGGCATATTTAAAGTTATTACAAAGTGTTATTTAGATAGCAGTTATGTCTAATGATGATTAGATTTGGGATGATTTTGAATTGTATTATTATTTTTTGCAATTTTTGAGGAGAAAATGGAAAAAAAATTCTATGAAAATTGGAGAGTGTAAACTCATTTTTTTAAAGAAAAATGAAAAATATTTGATAAAACCTCTAAAAATGTAAAAAATGGACAACCTGCAAAACCAGTAAAATAGCGGCTTCACGGAATGTTGATAAAAAACTTAAAAAAAATTCGATTTTTTTTGAAAAAAGTGTTGACAGATTACACTTCTTAGCATATAATCTATCTTGTTGTTGCGGTACACGAGTTAAGAACTTAAGAAAACAACAACAAAATAAAACCTTTCGGGGTGTGGCTCAGCTTGGCTAGAGCGCTTGATTTGGGATCAAGAGGTCGCAGGTTCGAATCCTGTCACCCCGACTTACAACTGAATATAACATGCGGGTGTAGTTCAATGGTAGAACACTAGCCTTCCAAGCTAGATACGTGGGTTCGATTCCCATCACCCGCTTTGTGTGTTCGTAGCTCAGCTGGATAGAGCAACGGCCTTCTAAGCCGTGGGTCGGGGGTTCGAATCCCTTCGGGCACACTTTTTTTATGTTATGGTGGGTATAGCACAGCTGGTTAGCGCGTCAGATTGTGGCTCTGAAGGTCCAGGGTTCGAATCCCTGTATCCACCCTTTTTTAACTAATGGGCTATCGCCAAGCGGTAAGGCACAGGGTTTTGATCCCTGCATTACGCTGGTTCGAATCCAGCTAGCCCAGCTGGGTTGAATGATAGAATCCGGTTATTATATGTCTTATAGACATTATATATGGGCTCATAGCTCAGTTGGTAGAGCACTAGACTTTTAATCTAGGTGTCCCGGGTTCGAACCCCGGTGGGCTCATTAAAAAAGGCTTGTTTACTGGATTTGTTCCAATAAGCAAGTCTTTTTTTTGTTTACTGCAGAAATGAAAAAGAATCTAGGTGTCCGCTAATTAAAAAATATATCATCAATCTTATATACATCAGGATATATAAGAGACAAGTGAAGATAATTCTTAAGAATCTCATAATCAGCATGTCCCATAAACAGACGGAGCTTCTCCATGTCACCACCATATTGTAAAAAGCTTGTAGCAAACGTATGTCTACATAAATGACCATGAATCCTATCTATTCCAGACAATGTTTTTAAGTCCTGGTAAAAGCATTTTATTGTATTAAGTGTTATAGGCTCAATATCATAAAAATCCAAAAATACAAACTTAGAATTATTCTCAAAATGATAATGTTCATGCGATTCAATGAAATAATTATTTAAGGACATGTAAAGGAATCTAGGAAGAAGTACAATCCGATCTTTATTATTCTTGGCATTATGTATTATTAATCTATCGCTTTTAATATCCATCCTGCGGAGCTGAACAATCTCTTTTCTACGCAGTCCACAATCAAGAGCCAAATGAAAGATACAATAATTTCTCAGTGCGATATGTTTATTAACAGACTTGTTAATTATAGTATCGTCAATCTGTTTTACTTCCAGAGCTGTAAGAGGTTCAACAATAGCAGGATCTTTCTTTGGCAGCCTAACACCTATTGTAATATCCTTATCAAGATAATCTTCCTGGTAAAGCCATTTACAGAATGCTTTTACAGGGCGGTAATTTGTTGCAATACTTGTATTCTTCATTCGATATCTTAAAGAATATATATAATCTCTTAAAGTTTGCTTATTAAGCGAGTCAAAATCATCAGAATCAAGCCATTTAGTAAAACGCTGCAAATAGAAGATATATGATTGTACAGTTACATCTTCACAATATACTTTTCTGTCCTGGATAAACATTTTAATAAAATCACTTATATTATTCATAAGATTCCCCCAGAACATTCTTAAAATCAGAAGGATAAAGCTGCTTACTTCGTTTATATTTATAATTGTTAGCTTTTTGAATATCATTATCATTAAGCAGAGTTAATAATTGTTCATAATCCTCTAGAGCTATATCCTTATTTACACCATAAGTATATAAAGAAAAATTAATACTACTATGAATAAAGCGTGATTTCATAAGTTCCCAATTAAGATTACGTGAGTAATCACGAAGCAGCTTCACAGGATAATCCTTTTTATAACAATCAATAACCTTTGTATTTCTAAGCCGTTTCCAGTATTCACAATAATCAGCTCTTGCCTTATTAGAATCTTCAGAAGGAACAACAAGCCTTAATGTGCTATGTGTAAGATAGTCTGTAATAAGATTATGATTATCAAGAATATCATAAATACGCTTATAAACTCCAAATTTATCATTTTTCTTATGCTCAACAAGACAAAATGTTTTAGTCATCTTCCTGGTTGTCTGAAATTCATTATTCATAATTATAGTAACACGAGGTGTAAGTTGATCAGCAAGCTTAGCAACACTATTTTGATTTACACCGCCTTTTTTAAAATATGAATCAAAGTATTCAAGAATCATATCTTTATAAAATTGATTATCACCATAATCAAGATAAAATTGTAAACGCATAAGATCAATGCAATTCCAATTTCTTAATGCATATAGATTAGATAATACATAATAATCATATCTACTAATCATATTGTTCAATAACCAGATATTTAAAAACCACGGTTTATATCCTTGCTCTACAACTTCTTTGGTTTTTAAATATATACGGACAAAACATTTACTACCTCTACGACCAAGAGAAACATAATCACTTTCATACTCATTATTAGGCTTAAATTTATAATGATAATATGAATCTTTGAAACTGCTTACCTGCATAGCTGAAAAATTATCTATACGAAAAAACTTTTCTGGGTTACTTAAATAATTAGTATGCCAACAATAATCAATTCTATTTTCTTTAACTTCAGAAATAGTAAGATTAAAATGTTTAGCAATAGATTGTATAATACGATAGCTATATTCAAATGCACGAGCCGGTCCAATAAGCCACAATGGTTTAGATCTAATTTGTACAATAATATGACTTGTATCGATAGTTGGAACAGTATCAGCAATAAAAATATCAAAATATTCAGGTACCGTTAAACGGTTATTATAATAGCCAGCAAAACTACCAACGGAATAAGTAAGAGTTATATCATCAATATCTGGTAAATCTTTAATAACTAATAAATCCTCATCATATCCATCTGTACAAGTAACTTTAAGATCATTTAACCATGAACGAAATAAAAGAGCATTTGGATCAGAAGTATCACGAGCAAAATTATTATAAAAAGTAACTGAATAATAAAAAGTGTCAATATTATGTAGAAACTTCTTATCCTTGCGATAAAACCAATATTTTTTAGTTTCTTCATCAAATTCTTGTTCAATTAATGTATTCATTTAATCCCCCTTAAATATTTTGTCCTGAAATGCCGTTTTTAAGACAAACAAAAATATTAATAAACCCAGTATTTTCAAGACTTTGTTAAAATTTTGTAATGTATTTTTAGACCACCTATTAGATATACGTGGTCAAGCTGCTTCAGGTTGGAATTTTGCCCGGTTAAGCCTCCACTCCGGTCGGCTTTCCCTGGCAAAATTCTTATCTTATCAGCGTATAAGAATCGTATAAACTAAAATAGTAATTGCTGCCAAAGAGAAGATAACTTTTTATATGATTATCTTTCTTGCTCATTCCGTAAGCTGTGTTAATGCACATAAAAAGATTACCACCGAAGGGAGCAGCGAGCAGCTTACCAAACTTTTTAAACCTGCTAACATTTCGATGCAGCGTTTGATTATCAAGAACACCTCTTATTTGCTTGTCTATCATCATATCGTTTTGAGTAACTAATATAATCTCAAAGCCGTAGTGTCTGTGAACTGTAAAAAATTCTATCCATTTAAGTCTGTCTTTTCTGTTCCAAGAGCGCGGATTAAAGATTATCTGGCACTCATCCAATATAATAAGTGTCTGTTTTTCTATAATCTGTCCTCTGGCGTTACGCTTATGGAAGAGCAGCGCATAGTTAGTTAAGCCATATATATAGCTGCAAATAGTGCTAGGGGTTTTATATCCCATAGTTGTTTTTTCATAGATAGACGTACTCATCCATTCATCATTAGGAATGTAAATGAACTTGCCTAAAGGCTTTTTATCAGACTTAGGCGGTATTATAGAAGTATTAATTTGTAGATTAGATATAACATTCATTCCGCTGCGTAGAGCTTCGTAAACTCTTTTAGCAACATGATAAGACTTCCCAGAACCGGGAACACCTGTATAACATTCAATCATAAATTCACCCCGCAAATTTAATTATTAGTTAGTTATATATAATAAACATCTGTAATATATTTCTGCAGCAATATATCAGGAGATGTTATTTTAATATTTGTGATAAAGAACGTAAAACACTCTTAGGACTACCAAGAATAGAACTAAGTATCTTCTTAAAATACTTATAAGTAATGTAAAGACCATAAGCCTGTACGAAGCTGCCAAAAAGCATAACTGCATAATCAAGAGGTATGAACCAGTTGATATAAGGCAGATAAGCAGTAAATAATTCAGTATTAATATCTAAAAGACCATGCAGCGGATCAGTTGGAAGTAAATTTTCTGTTATTAAGATTATTTCTATAACAAAATAAAATGTATTAGCTATAAAGCTAATCATTAATCCGGCCAAAAGAGCTATAATAGCATTCATCAGATTTCCCCCTTAAACTTGTTATATATAAAGACGGACATTATAAGAGTAAATGACAATCTTAAAAAGCTTTTAAGAACATCCGCCCAGGACTGATAAGCACTTAAATCAAATGTAAGGTCATATTCCTGTTTACCTTTTTGACCTATTAAAAAGCCATAATTATACGTGAACTGAGGAACCATTTCCTCTGTTTGTAAAACTTGTAACCATTCGTATAACTGATAAGGCACAGAGAAAGGAAACTTACCAAATAAGCCATCTTTATAATCTAAAGTTTCTGCAGAAGTATCTGCATAAGTACTAACATCTGAATAAGATACATATGCAGCAGTAGAAACATTAGCAGCATCCGGATTATTTGTTACATTCTTACCATACAAAATAGAGTATTTAAGATTGTTGTACATAGTGTTAAAACAATCCTTTACATCTGACATAGTATACTGATTACCTTCTTCATCCGTAGTTTTAACAACATCCCTTATATCTGTTGTAACCCCTAATATCTGCATTAATATTTCATTTGTGCCAGATATAGCTTCTAATAAGGCATCTAATTTATTATTAGTTTCTTCTGTGTTATCTCCAATATCATCTATTTTGCCAGAAATAGAAGCTAATGCATCATCAATAGCCTTCTGCAGCTCATCAGCAGACATACCCTCTTTTTTATTGTTAATGCTGTCAATTAAATCATCAATCTTAGAGCCGATATTATCGTTCATATCGTTTATGCTTAATTTAATATCTTCTCCAGCTTCTTCTACTTTAGAAGAAAGATAAGCATTTTCATCACCGTGAACATAATTGTAATAAGCAGAATAAGACTTAAATACACGCAAGGACTTATTACCATAAAATGTAGAAGCAGAAAAACCATATCTATCATAAGTATAACTTGTATCACTAGAATTTTTATTAGCGCCATAATACAAAGCAAATTCGCAATAATCAGCATTACAACGAATATTTAAAACATTGTTAAAAAATAATGATGAATTAACATTATCATATCCAGAAGAAACAACAACCCGCCCATCAGAAGGAAGTTTATTGACAGTATCAGAATAAATAAAATATATAGGTGCAAGTCTATCGCTAGTTACACTAAAATATAAATTTTCATCAAGATTATAATAAGCGTATTCAAAATTATTAAAAAAATAAGCTGTTTCATTACTTAAAAACATATAATCATAATCGTAAAAAGTAGCAAAATCAGAAGCATAATCCTCCTGATATTGATAAAAATTCTTAAATTTGCTAGAAGATAAGCCGATATGAACATTATCAGAAGGATTAAATATTTTTAAACCAATAAAGTTATAATATCTTTCCTTCAATTCTTTACGAAGAGCAGTAACCTGGTCGGCTAATAAAGTAAGTTCTCCAGTAGAGGAGTCATATTCGATTGCATCTAAATAATTTTTATTACCTGTAAATTTATCATAAAGTGAAGTGAATAAATCAGAATTACCAGAAACCAATGCACCAGCTCCAGAGAGTAATGAAGAGAATATATTGTTATTAGAAGATGCAGCACTAAAAAAGCTGCAAGAGCGGATACAGCATTACTTGATTGCATAACAGCAGATAATTGTGCATCTGAAAAATGAGTATAATCCCATAAAGCTTTATCCGCAGAAGTCCAATTATATGTAGATGTAGGAGTATATCTCCACATAAGGACATGATCAGAACCATAAATATCTCCACGATTACTTATAGCAGAACTAACTTCTGAAGCAGGTATATTATAATAATCAGCCGTAGAAGGAATAGATAAAGTAAAATCATTATCAGCAGCATAAACTGGAAGATATGTTATAACAGATATTGTTAATATAAATACACACATACACACACTTAAAAATCTCTTCATAAAACCCTCCACATAATAAAAAAGATAGACAAGAAATTAATCTTGCCTATCCTGTAAATCAATATCTTTATTTTTATAATAGTTTGTTTTAGCATCTAGGTATTTACACAATTTCCGAATTAAAACACCTATAATAAAAATAGGTATGATAACTATAGCAATAATAAAAATCAATGTTAGTAATTGTGCAAAAGCTTCAATGTTATTAGACATAGAATTCAAAACAAACAATCGCCCGGATGTTTCCAATAATACCAATACAACACCCCCTCTGACAATAATATCGGCAAGTTAATATTATCACCTGGATGGCTGTTTATCAATACTTTTATTTAATTCGCATGGAAGAGTGTAATCAACATATCCATCTTCCAGTTCTATGCCTTCAAATGTACAATCCTTAACTCCACAATAATCTACATGTGTAAAAAAAGAACACTTTTTACATTTTTCTGTCTTTGATTTAAGCTGTCTATGATATCCATCTATATAGCTAACAACAAAACTAATCAAAATGCTTATATTAACATAAAAAAATGATATTATAAAACTAAAACAATCAAAGAAAGGTGAAAATATAGATATAAAAGTATCTACAATCATAAAAGTTAAACCTGGCATTATAAGGCATACAAGAATTAAAGATTTAAAATTATAATCCAGATATTCCCATTCAACATCATATTTCTTTAAATCAAGCTTTTTCATCATCCATCACCTCTTGATATGTTTTCTTAGCTGCTTTCTTAAGCTTTTTTGCTTCAACACGTTCTACGTGATACCCGGATATTATTTCTATGATCCGGTGTGATAATGGCTCTGGATAATCATATTGTTTTGCAATATGTCCTACATACTTTCTTATCTTCCTTGTGTTTAACCAAGTTAGGAAGAAGAGCAGTAATAAAATATATCCCATTTTTGACTCCTATCTATATAAATCCCGCAATTTCAATGTTCGAGGATGAACATAATTGCTTATGTCCATCAAAATTCCAAAACTTGAATGATTAGTGTGCAAGACTTCTAAAGAAGCCAACTGCTAATCTGATACCAACTGTAAGAGCCATAACCTCAAGACCGAAAGGAAGAACGGCTGTTATTCCTTCTGTTGCTCCTGAAACTACATTCTTGCAGCCTTCTGTTATAGATGTTGTAATAGTAGTACCTAATACAGATGCACTTGTTTCCATAGTGTTGTACCTCCACATTTTTATTTATATATCGCAAGAGCGTTATATACTAATTTGTTGGTTTAATGATATGTACTATCATGTAGAATATCTTTTTTGCTGCAAATGCTGAAAGACATCCGAAACTGGTTAACCAGAAACCAAGATTAAAACCAAATAACATTAATTGATTGAACTGTTCCATCTAAGCCCCCAAAACGTGCCAAAACCCATAAGCAACTAACGCACCGAACAGGGCTGACAATAGAACTATTATGTATCCCTGATATGTATGTGTTACTTCTGTATCTTCTGTTGCAGCAGCTTCCGTTGTTTCTGTTGTTACTTCTTCTATAGCAGCTACGGTAGTTTCTGGTTCTGCATATACTGTTGTTATATGTACTGTACAGGCACATACAAGCAGCATTACACTAAGCACGATGATTTGTTTTAATATCTTCATTTTCTTATATCCTCCACTGGGTGCCCCCGCCAAGCTAAAAGGTTGGTTAGGGGGTGCCTGATGCCTTGCGTAATACAGATTCATGCAGTCACCCCAGACCTTTCGAAACCGGGGCGGGGGCACCCAACGCGCGAATATATGTTGTTGTTACTCAAAACAGTTCCGCACGTGCCTCGTTCTCTGCTGGCAACAGGGCAGTTTGTATGAGGGGCTGCGCCTCCTCATGGGTTTCCTAGTGCAGCCCGGTAGAGTGATACTCCTGGGCGACTTCGTTCTCCTGTTTCTTGCTATATTTGCGGCGTGTTACAGAATTTTTAACTTTAACAATGACAAAAGCGCCTATAAGCACGCTCCACAAAATGACATTAGCAAAAAATAAAAACTGATTAATTGAACCAATTGAAAATGAAAATAACATCTTTAACCCCCTTCTAATAATTAAAAAATACAAAAACTGGTTACATAAGCTAATTGAAAACATCTTAAACACCCTCTCAATTGATTACTTAATAGCAGCACTATCTTGAATTCTTCCCAGTAAGAAGATAATACTGTTATTTAAATAAACAATATACTAAGGCATACACCCAGGGAGAAGAGTCCGCTCCCTGGATGTTTAATCCTGTAGTTATTCATGCGGGGTATAACTACCATTTTTAAAGCTGCATCTTGCCTTATACAGCCAAGATAGCAACCCCAGTAGTTATTTATTTTGAAGGCTGTTTATTACCTACAAAATCTAAAGCTTTGATATAAAGTACCTGCTTTCCACCTGAATTTCTCATTCCATATGTAACTTTAGCAACAGCAGGAAGTCCATGAATTCTTGCATTATCATAAAATGTAACAGGCATTTTTTCTTTGACTGGAACATATCCAAGTTCTCCGCTGTCAGGATTTTCAGATGTCTGATTAATATCCTGTGTAGCTATATAGTTCATAGTACATCCGGTTGTGTGTGTTCCGTCCTCATTTGTTATGTCGTAAGGTTTTCCAACTGATAAAATAATAACTAAATCTTCCATTTTAATATCCTTTCTAGCCTATCATTTTCAAGCAACTGTCGGCCAAAACAGCCACGACACGGATTATAATTATCCGTGTTTCGAATTTATAAGGGATAATAAAAAGATGCTAGCATTTAATTAAAATAACGTTGTCTTTAATAGAAACTTCATTATGCCTTAAAGCAACATCAAGCTTTAATAATTTATCGTTTAAATTATCTAACGTAGCTTTATTTCTTTCTACAAATAAGTTAGATGCTTCATATGAAGATAAAAAAGCACGAATGTATATTATGTCATCAGAATTTATTGTTATTTGAATATATACCTCTTTCTACTCTGCTTAGCTCAATGGACTAATTGCCAGAGATTTGATATAATATTTTGTTAAGATAGTGAACTTGTATGTTAGCGGCTTTACAAATTCACTATCACTTGATTACATTTACATTATATCGTGAAATAGTACGATAGTCAATAAAAAATCGAAATATTTCACGAAAAGAAAGGGCAAAATGGAATTCATAGAAAATGTTAAAAATGAAATTAAAAAACAAGGTATAACCAAAACAGAATTAGGAAGAAATACAGAAATATCAGAAGGAACAATAAGGTCCTGGGAAAAAGGAAAACAACCAAGTTTAGACAAAGCATGTAAAATAGCACAATATTTAAATATATCATTAGATGAATTATGCGGAATCGAAATAAATTACGATAACAAAAAAATAATAACAGCATATGAAAAAGCAGATTCAGGAACACAAGCAGCAGTTAGAAAGCTATTAGATGTAGAAGAAAGAGAACCACAAAAACAAAAAGAGTTGGAAGAGGAACAAGAGTTAATAAGTTAGACGACTGGAAAAGAAAACACCATTTGACATAAATATAAAAATAGAGTAATATAATAATACAGAAAGGTGTTACCGATAGACGGTTTAGCCTTATGGAATTGGATTAAAAAATAACCGTATCCTGGCCGGGGCGGTTATTTTTTTGGTTTGTTAATAGTATAAACAAGTGTCAAAACTGAACACAACATAATAACAAAAGTAAATAAATCGTTATATGTAACCATGCTATCACCTCCCTTCGGAGCTAATAGCTAAACCGCCTACCGTTATGGTAACACCCAGATGCTATATTAACATATAACAAATCGTTTAGCAAATACGACTTTTAATCTAGGTGTCCCGGGTTCGAACCCCGGTGGGCTCATTAAGATGGAAATGGTTGAAAAACCATTCCCTTTTTTCGTTGCGTGCCTAGTGACTAGGAGGGGAACGGGCGTCTTGTGAAGAAATTCATTCTTTATTATTTCCATGCATTAATTATTGTGATTTTGAAAACCCGCATAAACACTGGGAATGTTTGTAGGCAAGTTGGGCACTTTTGTGGCACTTGGTGTCAGGGGGAGTAGAATGATTGAGAATAGGAGTTTTAACTTGGTTAAGTTTTATGTTAAAATGGATAAAATAAATCGGAATTTATCAGAAAATGAGGAATAGTTGAAATGGAGGCGCTATAATAACATGAAGATTGAAGGGAACCAGAAAGAACTGGATGCAATGGTAGAATTTCATAAGGGAAACCGTGTCGAGGGGCTGAGACTGCAAGAAGAATTTGCAGCGGAATTTCGTAAGGAGTATAAAGACAAAGATCACTGTCCTTGTCTGAAAGCCTGTCGTTACCACGGAAACTGTAAGGAATGTGTAGCAATCCACAGAGCGCATCAGGAACATGTTCCTAATTGTATGCGACCATTGATTAATAAAAAATTGAAATTGATGTCAGAATTAACAGAGCATACCTTGGCAAATGAGATAGAAGCTCCACATGAGATTTTAAGAAAATAAGCAAGTCAAATTCAAGTTTGTAGAATTAAGAAAATCGGGAGTTATAAGGAAAAGATATGAATACAACTGTACAGTTGCTTCCTCTTGAATGCAGTGATAGAGAACAGTTTATTTCGGATAATCAAGAAGCTTTTAATTATGGTGCGATGGAAGAATTCGGTCTTAGAGACAACCATTTCGAGGAAGAGGGACAAATCATTTCACGGGATACGATTGAGCAGTCCATTGACGGCGGCGAAGCCTACCGCATTGTATTGGACGGGCAAAAAGTCGGTGGCATAGTAATCAAAGTTGACGGCGAAAAAGGTGTTCTCGATCTTCTTTTTGTTTTTCCGGCTGTCCATAGCAAAGGCATCGGATATGCCGCTTGGTGCGCTGTCGAAAAACTACATCCGGAAGTGAACGTGTGGGAAACGGTAACACCGTATTTTGAAAAGAGAAATATTCATTTTTATGTTAATCGTTGCGGCTTTCACATTGTGGAGTTTTTTAACAAATATCATCCAGATCCAAATGATCCGGAAATGTGTGCCGAAGAACTGGACGAGCAGTTCCCAGACGGAATGTTCCGGTTTGAAAAGGTCATTCGGTAACTTCCAGTTTGTAGAATTAAGAAAATCGGAATTTATTAAGGAGGATATGGATGAAACTGTTTTTATGTTCGCACTTTTCAAGTGTAGGAAGTTTGATAAAAGAAGAATTTGATAACAAAAAAGTCGCATTTATTCCAACAGCATCGCTGCGTGAAGGCTACACTGGTTATGTCGGCTCGGCTCGAAAGCTATTCAATAAACTGGGAGCAGCCGTAACGGAAATTGATATTTCAACGGAGGCTTATTTAACGATACAGTCCGTTTTTGAAGATGCGGATGTGATATATTTTACTGGTGGAAATTCTTTCTTCCTTATGGACCAGCTCCGTAAAACGGGAACGGATGAGCTATTGAAGAAGGAATTGGCAAAGGGAAAACTGATGATTGGTGAATCGGCGGGTGCGATTATATGCGCTCCAACTATCCAATATATTGAACAAATGGATGAAAAGCCGGAGGACTACTCACAAGAAGATGATGCAGGGCTTGATTTGATTGATTTCTATGTTCTTCCGCATTATCTTACAGCACCATTTAAGAAAGTTACCGAGAAAATAATGACTGAGTTTTCGGATTTGAATCTATGCCCAATTAACAACCGTCAGGGAATTGTAATTGATGGTGAAGGTTCAAAGATTATTTGCAAAGACTAATTTGAAAATTCAAGTTTGGAAAGGGGTGCACTGCTATGCTGAGAAAGTTGAATTGTTTTTTAAACATCGTTATTGGTTCATCTATAGGAGTTTTTATTGGGTACGGAATTTATAAGTTCTGGCACTTTAAAACTTATCCAAATTTATATGCCATGCAGTCTGCACCATGGTACACAGAGTTACTGTTGGATGGTGCTATGGTGGTAGTTGTGGTGGTCGTATGTATTATCCTAAAGCTGATTATTTGGAAAAAGTTAAAGCCGTAACTTCAAGTTTACAGAACAGTTGAGCACAGTAGAAAATTTGAAGTTTACAGCGAGGTGAAAGATGTTGAATTATGTAGAATATGGAAAAGAAAACAAATATGATGATGATATATTTTTTCAAAAATACAGTCAAATGAGTCGCTCACAGCAGGGACTAGCCGGTGCAGGAGAATGGGAAACATTGAGAAAGCTGCTGCCGGATTTTAAAGATAAGCGTGTTCTTGATTTAGGATGCGGCTATGGATGGCACTGTATTTATGCGATGGAACACGGAGCGTCTTCTGTTGTAGGTGTTGATATTTCTCATAAAATGCTCGAGGTAGCCAAAGAAAAAACACATTTTCCACAGGTTGAATATAAATGCTGTGCTATAGAAGATGTGGAATTCCCAGAGGAGAGTTTTGATGTAATATTAAGTTCACTTGCGTTTCACTATGTAGCAGATTATGAGATTTTAGTAAAAAAGATATATAGAATACTGAAGTCTGGTGGTAAGCTAGTTTTTACGGTTGAACATCCTGTTTTTACTGCCTATGGAACACAAGACTGGTATTATAACGAAAAAGGAGAAATACTGCATTTTCCGGTGGATAATTATTATTATGAGGGCAAACGAACAGCTGTGTTTTTGGGAGAAAAGGTTACAAAATTTCATAGAACACTGACCACATATCTAAATACACTGCTTTCAAATGGTTTTATAATAAATCATATTGTGGAGCCGCAGCCGCCGGAATACATGATGGATATTCCGGGGATGCAGGATGAAATGCGCCGTCCCATGATGCTGATTGTATCGGCGAACAAAAAAGTGGATAGATAGAACTAAAACACCTATAAGGTATAAATGGAGGTAATTTATGTTTAAACGTATACCAAAAGAACGCACGGGCAATATCTTTTTATAAGAGAGAAGGATTTGAGATTCAGCATAGTGGCTTAGATGAGGCTACCGGAGAAAAAGATTATGTAATGACATGGCAACACAAATAGAAATTCCAGTAATACGCTCTGTTGATGTGCTGATTTTTCTACGATATACTCCTTCAAAAAGGAGTGTGCTCTTATGGGTAGAGAAATTTATGACATCATCAATGACATGGCAGAAGTATTAAATGCATCGCAGATGCAGAAACTACAAGAGGTGTTGGTAAAACGGTTATCTGAAAATACTGTATCTGATTATTTGCAGACAACGAATATGGACTTTCTAGATATGTTTTTAACTGCAAAGCATTTAGAAGGGTGTTCTGACAAAACAATACGCTATTATAGGTGTAATATTGAAAAGATGCTGGATACAATAAATATTCCGGTCATAAAGATAACGACCGAGATGCTACGAAAATATCTTGTAGAGTATCAAACGATAAATAATTGTGGAAAGGTAACTATTGATAATATTCGTAGAAGTCTTTCCACATTTTTTTCGTGGCTAGAGGAAGAGGATTATATTATAAAAAGCCCAATGAAGAGAATTCATAAGGTAAAGACTGCCGTTATTGTAAAAGATACCATTCCGGATGAGAAAATAGAAATTCTTAGAGATAATTGTAATAATCTGCGTGATATGGCAATGATTGATTTTCTGCTTTCAACAGGAATTAGAGTAGGCGAATTGGTAAGGCTGAACATTGATGATATAGATTTCTCTGAGCGGGAATGCGTGGTTTATGGCAAAGGAGACAAAGAGAGGAAAGCATATTTTGATGCTAAGACCAAAATTCATTTGTTGAATTATATTGAATCAAGGACAGATAATAATATAGCGTTATTTGTGTCGTTAAACAAACCACACAGTAGACTTACTGAAAGCGGTGTGGAGTTACGATTACGAGAAATGGGGAAGAAGTTAGGTGTAGAAAAGGTACACCCACATAAGTTCAGAAGGACTATGGCCACCAGAGCAATTGAGAAAGGTATGCCGATTGAACAGGTACAGAAAATTCTGGGACATGAGCAAATAGATACAACGCTCAGATATGCAATGGTTAATCAAAACAATGTGAAGCTATCGCATCGAAAATATATTTCATAGATTGACTTGTAACGCAAAAGACGTTACAATAAAAGAAAGATGGAGGTGTATTCTATGGGAAAAACAGCAACATTAAATATAAGAGTAAATCCAGATGTAAAAGAAAATGCAGAAAGTGTATTGGCACAATTAGGGATACCAATGGCTACTGCTATAGATATGTATTTAAAACAAATATCATTAGTAGGAGGAATCCCCTTTTCTATTGTATTACCAAAAGCAGCTAATTCAGTGAATGCAGATATGATGTCTGTTACACAGATTCATCAAAAGTTAGAAAAAGGATATGCCGATATAGAGAAAGGAAATGTTGAGGATGCAGCTAGTGCGTTTGTGGCATTTAGAGAGAGGCATTAATGAAGCAATATAAGGTAGAGATTACAAAAGAAGCTTTGCAGGATATGGAAGATATATACAATTATATTGCTATAGATTTGCTCGCTCCGGATAATGCAATGGGGCAATATAATCGCATTGCTGATGAAATACTTACATTAGACACTTTCCCAGAACGATTTAGGATTATGGATTCTGAGCCGGAAAAGAGAATGGAGTTGCGTAGAATGCTCGTCGATAATTATTCAGTGTTTTACACAATCCGTGACGAAAGGGTAATTGTAACGGATGTGTTATACACGGCATCTGATATAGAAGCACGTTTGAGAGGCGAGCTATAAAAGCACGCGTTTATTTGAATTTACAGAACTACAAAGAAAGGATACATATTATGGAAGGAAGATTAATAGCATTTGTTATTTGGGTAATAATCGGCGTATTATTTATTGTAATGGGCATTTATGATTTTAATTCCAAGAAAGCAAAACCTTTCGGTTTTTGGGCAAATGCCGAGGTAGCGCCCATAGAAGATGTGAAAGGCTATAATCGTGCTTTGGGCATATTGTGGTGCGTGTATGGTATTTTGTTTACGTTAATTGGATTGCCTTTATTAGATGGGCTTAATTCGGGTTTGATTATTATACCTATATTGGGTGCAATGCTTATTAGTATTGCGGCTATGGTAGCGTATGTAGTAGGTATTGAACCCAAATGCCGCAAAAAGAAATAAATGAAAAATTCCAGTTTATAGATTTCATCTTACAAGATACCTGCAAATCACCAACCTGTAAATATATATAATAAATTTGATACAAGAAACAGAGCAAGTACTAAGGTAACGAAAACCTTTCAGTACTTGCTCTTATTTTATTTACAGGAGGTTTGCTATGGATGACAAGATAAGTGCTGTTGTTGGTAAGCTACAGCAAAGACTTGGTGATGATTACGAGGTAAGAATTGTTGATGTAACAAAGAACAATGATACTGTGAAGAAAGGTATTTCTGTCAGGAAGAATGGAGAGAAAATCGGAAGAATATACTACTGGAATGGAGAAGCATTAGATGCATTTCTTGGTGATGTAGAAAGCAGTCCTCTTCCTGATATAGACTTTGAAATGAGCCTTAAGAAACAGAAGGACAACATAGTTGCTATTCTAATCAATGCTGAGGCGAATAAGGAAAGGCTAAAAGAAATGCCGCATAGAAAAGTTGAAGATCTTGATCTGGCTATTGTATATAAGATAATATTCAAGAAAGATTCAGAGGGAATAACATCATCAGATATCAATAATGGCATGATGGCAATGTTGAGAGTAACAGAAGATGAATTGTATACTATTGCGATGAAGAACACTAAAGAATACTATGCTCCAGATATAAAATCTATGACAGAAACACTTAATGATATGATGAAAGAGTCTCAGGATATTGTAGAAGATATTCCTGAGACTCTTTTTATATTGTCAAATGAAACAAGACAGTTTGGAGCAATATGTATGCTATATCCAGAAGTCTTAAAGAAGTTCTGTGTGGAAAAGATGATTGATGGAGTATTTGTAATTCCTTCATCAATTCACGAAGTGTTGCTGATGATAGCAGATAAGAATAAGGCTGATATTGGATATATAAAGCGGATGATTAAAGAAGTTAATAATGAAAATGTGAGTGAGGTTGAAAGATTGTCTGATAGTCCGTATTACTATGATGTTGCAACAGATACATTAAGAATTGCTGAGTAAAAAAAGTAAAACAAGAGGAAAAGATAGAGTTACAGATATAGTCAAAGCTGGAAATGAAAATAAGTAACATAAGAAATTGAGCGGAAAATGTAAAACAATGCTTACAGAACAGGAGGTCATATGTATACATTCAAAAGTGAAAAGGAACTGGAAAATATCATAAAGATTGATAAAAGCATACCTAATAAGGTAATAGAGAATGCTAAGTATCATATAGGACTTGTTGAGGAAAGCTATGAGGATGGTGCCTGTGGCAACTTCTACATACTGACAGATGATAATGGCATAGATAGTGCGGTATATAAAGATTGTCTTGCTAATTGTAACCTGGATGAAGATGAGTATGAGTTTGATGACCTGATATGTATGGACAATAATTCTGAGTGGCACGTAAGGGCATATATAAGAACAGAAGCATACTGGGTATTTTTCTATCGTGATTGTAGAAGGGAGCAGTAAATGGAAACTAAGAGAGAACAGATAACAACAGAGGTTGTATTCAATGGAGACAGGACATATGAGATAAAGAGAAGAATAGAAGGGTATAAAGGAGACAAGGCAATACTGATAGGACTTTACCCTACTATTGATGGTGATAACATTACCAAAATAGATAGTACACAGTTACATCTGATTAATCATATGAAAGAAATGGGGTTGAGTGAGGTAAGGATAATGAATCTGTATTCAGAGGTATTTGAAAGAAAGCCAGCAGTAAGACTCTAATATTTAGATTCCAATTTCAGTGAGCTATAAAGATTGTGTAAGAAAGGAAGATGGTAATATGTAATCAAAAAAAATAAGGCAGATGGGAGTAATATCCTGTCTGTCTTTTTTTGTAGCAAAGGAGATGTAAAAATGGCACATATAGTTGTGATATGATAGATGAAGGAACTAAGCACCAATCAATCTGCTATTTTTCTTATTATTCGTGCAACTGGTATATGTTGGAATCAGGTGGTATGTAAAAGGCTGGCGGGAAACAAGGGGATATTATTAAAAATCCGATTGTAAACACACAATTTTATGTGCTTAATCACATCTCTTTGCATTTTAATAAAATCCTACAAAATCCTTGAAAACAAAGGATTCATTGTAATGTGTTCGCTTTATACCTTTATATGATTTCACACTATGTTCCCCTTGCCCTGACTGTTCATAATGGTAAAAGCAAGGGCTGGAAAAACGCATAACGCAATACAACAAAGTGTAGCAATTGGGATATTATGAACGAAGAAATCATCTTTTCATAAGCAGTCAATAAGGCTGAAGGAATTAATCTCTGCCGCCTTATTGACTTTCAGGTGGGCTTCAATTATGATTAAATCAGATGATTTAAAACAAATGATTTAGTAAAAGGAGAGATAACGTATGCCACCAAAAGCCAAATTTACAAAAGCAGAAATTATTGAAGCCGCATTAAATATTGTCAGGGCAGACGGATATGAGGCTTTGACTTCAAGAGCGTTAGGAACATATCTCGGTAGTTCGGCAAGACCCATTTTTACTGTATTTAAAAATATGGAGGAGGTTCAGCAGGATATGATTAAATCTGCTAAAGCTCTGTATAAAGAATATGTCAATAAAGGACTAACAACAGAGACCCCGTTTAAAGGGGTGGGTACACAATATATTCTCTTCGCTGTTAATGAGCCTAAGCTTTTTCAACTCCTCTTTATGACGGAGCAAAAACAAATTCTTGACTTATCTGGTGTACTTCCGCTGATAGATAAAAGTTATGAGCAAATTCTATTGTCAATTCAAGATGATTACAAAATTTGCAAGGCAGCTGGGAAAAAACTGTATCATCATCTTTGGATATATACACACGGAATTGCAACGCTTTGTGCCACAAAAATGTGCCGATTTACAGACGAAGAAATCAGTACAATGATTACTGAGGTATGTATGAGTATTTTGAAAAAGCTGAAGGAAGGAGAAAATAATGATTAAAGCGAGAAATATAATAAAATCCTACCAAAACGGAGAAAGCCGATTTCAAGTATTAAAGGACATCAGTCTTGATATTGAGGATAATGATTTTGTGGTTATTCTCGGCGCATCTGGTTCTGGCAAGTCAACCTTTTTGAATGTAATTTCAGGTCTTGAACGCCCTGACAGCGGTAAAGTGTTTTATGACGGAAAGGATATTACAGCACTTTCTGATAATGAATTAACTTCATTTCGTAAGGAAAATGTCGGATTTATTTTTCAGCAGTATTATTTGCTACCCAATATGAGCGTTGATAAAAATGTAAAAATGGGTGCTGATTTAGCAAATAATAAAGATTATAAAAACGTCATTAGAGCGGTTGGACTCGGAGAAAAACTACATAAATATCCCAGCGAACTTTCGGGTGGAGAACAGCAAAGAGTATCTATTGCAAGAGCTTTGGCAAAAAGACCGAGAGTATTATTTCTTGACGAACCGACAGGAGCATTAGACGAACAAACAGGACGACAGGTTCTTGATTATATGTGTAAACTTCAAAAGGAATATGGTTTTACGATTGTAATGGTAACGCACAATTTGAATATTGCGGAAATGGCAAACACAGTTATAAAAATGAATAGCGGAAAAATATCTGAAATTTACACAAATGAAGTACAAAAGACCGCTTATGAGATAGGGTGGTGATGGTATGCTCGTTGGAATAAAAAATGTTTCAAAACTCATCGGTATTTCCATTATAGCCTGTTGTGCTGTTCTTGTTTGTACAATGTTTCTGAACTTTTATTTTGATGTTCGATTAATTGAGAGTGAAATTACATCTGAATTATCAATGTTTTTTTATAATGCTCAGGTTTCTACCGCAAAAGTCATTTGCCTTGTAAGTGGCGGATGCTTGCTTTTAACTGCGATTGTTATGTTGTTGTTTTATATTAAGCATTATATTGACACGCATAAGAAGGAACTTGGGATATTAAAGGCGTTGGGATATTCAAATATCAAAATTGCAAAAAGTTTTTGGGTATTCGGAATTAGTATATTTATTGGAACTGTAACCGGATATGCAGTAGCATTTCTTATAATGCCGTGGTTTTACGCTCTACAAAATGAAGATAAAATGCTTCCTGAGATAACTATCAATTTTCATCCAAGCATTTTATTTTATTTTGTGGTATTGCCGACTGTGTGTTTTTCGGCACTTTCAGTTTATTATGCCTGGTACAAATTCAAAAAACCTGTGTTGCTGCTTTTGAAAGATAATATGCAAACTGCTTCTAAAACACCAAATCACAGAATCGAAAAAAACAATGAATTGTGGTTTGTAGAGTATTTGCAAAGGAATACATTGAAATCTAAAAAGGCACTTGTATTCTTCATTATTTTTGCTTCGTTTTGCTTTTCAGCTATGACACAAATGTCGTTTAGTATGAAAGATTTATCAAGTGAAATGATGGGTGTGATGATGTTGGTCATCGGACTTGTATTAGCGTTTACAACTCTTTTTCTTGCTATAACTACAGTAATAAACGGAAATACAAAAACGATTGCTATGATGAGGGTATTCGGCTATTCGCAGAAAGAATGTTGCAGGGCAATTTTAGGAGGATACAGACCGCTGTCCTATATTGGCTTTATAATCGGAACAGTATATCAGTATGGATTGCTTCGACTTATGGTGGATATTGTATTTAAGGATGTTGAGGGTGTACCTATGTATAAATTCGACTTTCCAACTATGCTTATTTCTCTTGTTTGTTTTATCACGATTTATGAAATTATGATGTATATATATTCTGAAAAAATTAAGAAGATTTCTATCAAGGAAATTATGATTGAGTAACAGGGGAAAATACATACAAACAAAATGGATACAGTACCCTGTCTGTTGCAATAAAAATTGAACAATGATACTGGGAAATACCAAATTTAAAAGTTTCATCTGCATTGTCAGAAGTGAAAAAATATAGAATAATAGGGGCAAATAAATCTAAAAGGGTTATTTGTCCCTTATTTATCTTTGAATTAAATTTCTAAGGAATCTTCCGCATCTACCCACATTTGCATCGTTCCATCAAGATACAATCTTGCATATTCAAGTGGTTGATCAATGGCAAGTGCGTTTAATGCACAGTCTGATCCGGGTGTAGTCTTTAAATTCTTCTCCGCTTCCCAACAGTAAATGCGGAGCATATATCCTGCATTGGTATATACATCAATACTGTTTCTGCGTGGATTGTATTCTGCAAGTATCGTTCTTATCGCATCTTATCTCCTTATCGTTCAATCAATCATTTGTTACAAAAATCAGAAGCATTTCAATCAGTTCACCATGTCACTTTCATTTTGTGTTATATTGTTTTATATGATTTTTTGGTCTCCGCTGCCGCTCTTCGTTCCACTACGGTCGGTTCAGAGCCAACGTCCACTGGACGTTGTGAACCGGTCGGCACAGAGCAGATGTCCACTGGACATCTTGTAGTCTTCGCTTCGCTACGGTCGGTGCAAAGCGGACATCCACCGGATGTCCTGCACCCTTGTATTTGCCCTTATCAGAGTTCGTAAACACTGGTGGGACGATATAACACAAGGGAAACAATAAGGGAAAGTTCACCTGCGATAAATCCAGTGTTTTCAAGGGTTTGTAGAGAATTTAATAACAAAATATAGCAGTTATTAAATCTCTTAAAACAGGTGAAATCTCAATCGGAATTTGTGAGTTTTTGAATTCAACACAAAATCCTCTTTGTGTTGTTCAATTTTCCTCCCGTTGATAATATCATAGAGTTATCAAATAAAGGAGGCAATGAGCCATGAATACAGATAAAATTTATGCAGAACAGCTCGCTAATGAGTATGCACCAAAAGACACCTCAAAGGTTGTCGCACTTCGCAAACTGGATACGAAAGCAAAACTTCCAGCTATCATTTTTGCCTATACATTTGGAATTATCGCTGCTTTGGTGACGGGTATAGGGATGTGTTTTTCTATGAATGTAATTGGCAATGGAACGAGTACAATGTTTGTGCTTGGTGTGATTATTGGAATTATCGGGTTAATGGGAATGGGAATTAACTATCCTGTTTACAGGAAAATGCTGGCAAAAGGAAAACAAAAGTATGCTTTTGAAATCATGGAACTGGCAAAAGAAATCAGCGAGAAATAAGCTGTGGAACGGACAAAGATGATTTTTAAGAAGGTGTTGCAGCCGAACAGATGGATTTTACTTTGTATGTCGGCGTTTTATACATTTTATACGATGGTAATATCTGTTCTGAACCTTGTGAAATTCCGTAAATTAGGCAGTCCTATTTTGTCTGCGGCAAAGGTGCTGAATTTTATAGCAGCCATGATGTCAATTCTTGGATTGCAGACGGCAATGATCTCACGTTTTTCTGAAAATGGAGAAGCGTATAGAAAAATGATGAACACGATTACAGGTGGATTTGTCTATGGTATTGTTATAGTGATTGCAATTACCATGTTGCTGCATAGTAAAAAATCGCAAAAGAAGGTGGATAGTATTGAATAAATCGGAAAGTAAGTATTTTGCAACTGCTGTGAGAATGGATGAAGCATTTTTGAGACTTCTGGAGAAAAAGGATTTTGCTTATATTACAGTAAAAGAATTGTGTGAAACGGCAGGTGTCAACCGTTCCACCTTTTATCTACATTATGAAACTATGGCAGACTTGCTCTCGGAAAGTGCCCAGTATATGAATGAACAATTTCTGACTTATATGAACAGGAATACAGAAACATTTGTCACAAAAATGAAAGAGTGTCCATTGGATGAATTATATCTTGTTACACAAGAGTATCTGACACCATATCTTAATTATATCAAAGAGCACCAACGATTATTTCGCACTGCAATGGAACACTACGTTATATTAGGAATGGATAGAAGCTATGAACAAATGTTTTGCCATGTATTTATACCGATACTGGAACGGTATGGAGTACCGAAAAAGGACAGGCATTATATCATGGCATTTTACATTCATGGGATTATGGCGATTATTTCGGAATGGCTGAGAACGGATTGTGATGATTCCATTGAATATATAATAAAGGTGATTCAACAGTGTGTAAAACGACGCAGGGAGGAAAAATGAAAGTAGGTATTTATTTAGGAAAAGAGCATATAGAAATTCGAGAATTGCCGTTACCAGAGGTTGGAAAAGATGATGTGCTGATACAAAATCTCTATTCCAGCGTTTGTGGTACAGACGTTGCCGTGTTTTCACACGGTCCGAATACAGGGCATAAAGTTACAGTTGGCGGTGAGTTTGGACATGAGACAATATCCCGTGTGGTAAAAGTCGGAAAGAATGTCACCGATTTTACCGTGGGAGAACGGGTATATCCGTATCCTCGTTATGCGAAAGATGATACAAAACGAGCCGGGACCATTGGTGGATTTTCAGAATATATTCTTATTCCGAATGCCAGACGCAATTATTCGCTTTATACTGTTGATGAGCGTATCTCCGACAAGCTTGCAAGTCTGATAGAACCTTTTACTGTTGGCTGCCGTGCTGCCCGCAGAGGTATGATTCCTTTGGGAGAGGGAAAATATGTCTCAGGGCAAAATGCGGTAGTTTTTGGAAGTGGAACCATCGGCATTGCTGCTGCGGTTGCATTTAAATACTTTGGGATGAAGAAGGTCATGGTTTGCGATTTTTCCGATTTTCGGTTAAATCTGGCGAAAAAGCTGGGCTTTGAGATTTGTAATCCTGCAACAGAAGATTTCAGTAAAAGATCCAAAGAATATTTCGGTATTGCCATGTCTTTAAATGGTGCGACTGCCGACATTGACTGCTGGCTGGATGCCGCTGGTGCAGAAAACATATTAGATGATTTTCTACATCTCGGAAAAATTGAGAGCCGATTTGTCTCTGTCGCAGTAAACAATAAACCTCGCAATATCGACCTGCTTTACATGACCTATGCACAACAGAGCATTATTGGTTCTGGCGGCTATATGCCAGAGGATGTATGGGATGTACAAAAAATCATGGCAAGTGGAAAATGGGAGTTAGAGAGTATCATCACTCATGAGTTTCCATTGGATAAGCTGGAACAGGCAATTCGGACAGCAGGTGATGTAGAACACGCTGGAAATGTAGTTGTGAAAATGAAAAATTGAAGTAGTTCGATGACTTCCAGTTTATAGATTACATCTTATAAATCACCTGTAAATCACCAACTTTAAACTATATATAATATAATAACTTTGATACAAAGAAACAGAGCAAGTACTTGAGTAACAAAACTTAAGTGCTTGCTCTTATTTTATGTATAGGAGGTTGCTATGGACGACAAAATGAATGATGTGATTGATGAAGTGCAGAAAAGACTTGGAGAAGAATATGAGGTGAAAAGGGTTGAAGTTATGAAGAACAATGACACAAAACTGAAAGGAATTCAGGTCAGGAGAAAAGATAGGAATGTTGCAAAGATATGTTACTGGACTAGTGAATCAGTTGATGAGATTGTAGCTGTGATTAATAAATACTGGGAGAATCGTTGGTGGTGAAGTTGGGCACTTTTTGGGCACTCGGTGACATGAGTCTTGTAATGTTTAAGAATTGCGTATGTATAATAGAAATGATATAATAACGTTATATTATTAATTATGAGTGTTATTATTATAAAATTCATGGATTGTTGTGGGAAAAATGTATATATAAAAATAATGGAGAAATATACTATGAATATAGGGCTTTGGCTATGTGGATTTTTTGTTATTTTATTTGTGATTATAGGAGTGTTATTTGCAATATTTAAAGAAAATGCGGCTAGATTTGTTTCGGGATTTAATTCGTTGCCGAAAGAAGAACAGGCATTGTATGATAAAGCTTCTATTTCTCGTGACATAAAAAACCAGTGTTTTATATGGGCTGGCTTAATGTTAATAGGAACAGTATTATCTTATTTTTTAACACCATATATGGCTATTCCGGCTTTTATTATTTGGATTGTTTTGTTTTTCAAAGAGGTTCATTTTGACACGCACAAAGCATTTGAAAAATATTTATTAAAATAAATTCCAGTTTATAAATTACCAACCTACAACTATATATAATAATTTTGATACAAAGAAACAGAGCAAGTACTAAGGCAACGAAAACCTTTCAGTACCTGCTCTTATTTTATTTACTGGAATTATTAGAAAAAATTTTATATTGGAATTATTAGATTAGAATTATTAGGCAATTAGAATTATTAGGAAAAATTTCCATTGACAAAATTAGAAAGGTATGTTTAAATCTATTAAAGTTAGACGAAACTGACTATGATTAGTCTTGGAGGATAAAAGGTTGGAAAAAGTAAATGATATCTCCAAATCTAAAACATTATATGTGGCTGTAATAATTTTCCTGATGGCAGCGCTTGTGATTACAGTTATTACGGCGGTATCACTTGGACAGGTGAATATAAAAGTATCAGACACATATAAAATTATTTTTGGAAAGCTTATACATAATGATGAAATATATAATTCGACAAGCAAAGCAATGATTGCAATAGTCTGGAATATGAGATTGCCAAGAGTTCTTCTTGGCTTGTTGGTCGGTGCCGGACTTGCATTATGTGGATGTGTGATGCAGGCAACAGTTAATAATCCAATATCTGAGCCATATATTCTTGGTGTGTCATCAGGTGCTACATTTGGTGCAACCCTGCTTATAGTTATGGGACTGGGAGCGTTTGTTTCCGGTGGTGCATTTGTGGGAGCAGTTATTGCAACAGTTATGGTTCTTGGAATTGCTTCCGGACATGGAAAAATGACGACGACAAGGCTTATTCTTGCAGGAACTGTTGTTAATGCATTATTTACAGCATTTTCTAACTTTATTATCTCAGTTGGAGCCAATGCTGACAGCATAATGACAATCAAATTCTGGACAATGGGTTCATTTGCTAATGCAGGCTGGAAAAGTATTATACTTCCTGCAGTTGTTGTAATAGCTGTTACATTATTTTTCTGTACGCAGTATCGTATACTTAATACGATGATGTTAGGTGATGAAACGGCAGTTACACTTGGAATAAATTTAAGCCTGTACAGGAAAGTTTATATGACATTAATAGCAGTAGTAACAGGTGTGCTTGTTTCAAGCTGTGGAATAATTGGTTTTGTAGGACTTATAATACCACATATATCAAGGGCATTTGCTGGAACGAATCATAAGAGATTAGTGCCGGTGGTGATACTTCTTGGAGCGATATTTCTTATATGGGCTGATGTTCTTGCAAGAGTACTGGTTAAGAATGCAGAGCTTCCTATAGGAATATTTACAGCTCTGGTTGGTGCCCCATTTTTTATATACATTGTAACTAAGAAGAATTATGGCAGGGAGTAGTTATGGAACTTAGATGTGATAATATACAGTATAGTATAGAGGGCAGCAGAATATTAAATGGTATATCGCTTGGTGTTAGTAATAATGAGTTTCATACAATACTAGGACCAAATGGTTGTGGTAAAACCACATTTTTAAAGACGGTTTACAGAATAACAAAACCAGATCTTGGAACGATATATCTGGATGGAAAACCTCTGGATAATATAAGCATAAGAAAAAGTGCACAGAATATGGCAGTTGTTGCACAGTTCAATAATCTTAATTTTGACTGTTCTGTGCTTGATGTTGTTATGCTTGGCCGTACCCCTCATCTAAAGATGATGGAGCAGGAGAAAAAAGAAGATTATGAGATTGCATATAATGCATTAAAAAGCGTTGGTATGTATGAAAAAAGAAATCGTTCATATTTGTCATTGTCAGGCGGTGAAAAACAAAGAGTGGTACTGGCAAGGGCAATTACACAGCAGCCTACGCTTTTGCTGCTTGATGAACCGACTAATCATCTGGATATTAAATATCAGCTTGAAATATTAAAAATTGTAAAAAATTTAAATGTAAATGTTCTGGCAGTTTTGCATGATATACAGCTTGCATGTAGATTTTCAGATTATATATATCTTATAAAGGGTGGGAGAATAAGATATAAAGGAAAACCGGAAGAGGTTATTACAAAAGATAATATGAGAGAAATATATGATGTAGAATGTGAAGTTATCAATCGTGGCAACAATCAGATATTAATTCAATACACATGATTTATGTCAGGCAGACAAAGAAGAATAGCATGATTAAGATTTTGATACATCTTGAGTGGCGAAATTACTTTTTACACTCATATCAAAAATATAAATGTATAATAAAGGAGACTTGAAGCAATGAGAAAATTCAAATCACTAATAACAGTTTTAGCAATAACAGTTACATCAGCAGCATTATTTACAGGTTGTAGGAATACAGGTTCTAATGATAGTAACAGCAGTTCACAGTTACAGGCTGAATTAAAGCAGACGCAGTATCCTGTAACAATAACAACATATGATGCATCTGGTAATGAAGTTGAGCAGACCTTTGAGAAAGCACCAGAAAGAATTGTAACGAATAATTTGTCAGCAACAGAAACACTTATTGAACTGGGACTGGGTGATAAAATAGTCGGAATGATGAATCCGGACAATGAAGTTACCTCAGTATATAAGGACAGTATTGCAAATATAAATAAGCTTGGGGATAAGAAAACTATATCTAAAGAAATAGTCTTATCTGCGATGCCTGATATAATTGTGGGAAGAACTGCGATGTTTTCTGATAAATCTCTGGGAGAATATACGGAATGGAATGCAAATGGTGTTGAAGTTTATGCACAGGCTGCAAGTGTAACCAAAGGAGAGACTAAGATAGAAAGCGTTATACAGGATGTTAAGAATCTTGGGGTTATATTTAATGTTCAGGACAAGGCAGACTCATATGCAGCTGAACTTCAGAAGAAATATGATTCAGTCCTGACATCAGTGGGAAATACAGGAACAGACAAGAAGAATGCACTTGTAATGTGTGCATTTGATGGAAATACATTTGGCACATATAAATCATCTTTACAGGAGAATATGTTGAATAAGTTAGGATATACAAATGTTTCAACAGGTACATCGGGTCTCTCATTAGAGACACTTGTAACAATGAATCCTGAGCTTATAGTATATGTAACAAGTGACCGTAATGCAAAGAATGATGCAGATGCAGTTAATAAATTGCTTTCATCTGATGCAGTATCTGATGTTGCAGCTATAAAGAATAAGAAAATAGTTACAATAGGATATGATGAATTTATGGATTATGGACCGGCTGTATTCGATGCATTATCAAAGATTGCAGATAGTGTTAAATAATAGGTGAATAAGAGAAGTGAATTAAATATGATAGAATATATTGAAATATCAGGTATTAAAACGATTGTGCGGCTCCCGGACAATTATTTATGCGGTAGAAAATATAAAGTTATATTTATAAATGATGGAGAAATAGTAAATAATATTGAACAGTCTGATAATCAGATATATGTTGGACTTATTCCCCAAAACAGGCTTGCTGCATATACACCATGGCCATATAAAGCAATAAGAGAGGGGGCTTTAGACTTTGGTGGTGAGTGCAGGGAATATCATAACCGTCTTGTTAGGGAAATAGTTCCATACATCTGCAATCATTATAATGTATATACAGAATCAATGGTATATGGTGGATATTCACTGGGCGGTCTTGCTGCTATATACAGCCTGTATTTTGATGAAACATTTTCTGCTATATTTTCAGTCTGCGGTTCGTTCTGGTATCCGGGTTTTGCAGACTATGTAGTTAATAATAATGTAAAAAACAGAAATGCGGCTGTTTATCTCCTTAATGGTGAACAGGAGGGGATAAATCACGGGAATCTTCTTGAACAGGCACCGGTAAAGGCACATATGGTTCATGAGCATCTTATGTCGGTTATGAATGTTGCAAGTATATTTGATGAATATGGACATCACGAAAATAAGTTTGAAAGAATTAATAGAATTGTATCCGGTATCCTATAAAAAAAGGGGTGCCGGATATATTTTTGTTTAATTATGTTTATATATTATTATCTGATGTAACAAACAAATGCATTATATGAGGAGAATGGCGTTGCCCCAGAAAGTGTTTATTACCTTAATTCTGATTATTGTAAAGAAAATTCCATTTACTTTTTATAAATATTAATTAGATACTTTTTCTGTACTCTATGCCATAAATCGCTAGAAAATATAATTCAATTACAGTATTATTATAAATAACAGATACAGACAGATTATTCTATGATAGGAGTATAGTGTGAAAAATAAGCTTGATAGCTTATTTTTCACACGGCTATTTGTTTATGAGCAGAACAAATAGCCATTGATGGCAGAAGAAAATTGCATGTGCAAATTTTTCTTCGTCACATCGTAACAAAAGTTGCTCAGGAATGGAGATTATTATGGCAGGTTCACAAAAAGGAAAGATTGACATGACCACAGGTCATATAATGAAAAATATTATACTGTTTGCGATACCGATTATTATTGGAAATGTTTTGCAGCAGTTATATACTACGGTTGATGCACTTGTAATAGGCAAATATTGTGGAGATACATCTTTAGCTGCGGTAGGAACGAGTTCACAGCCGGTTGAAGTATTATTATGTGTTTTTTTAGGAATAGGAACAGGTGTGTCTATTCTTATTTCACAATATACCGGAGCAAGGGAATCGGGAAAGGTTGTTTCAGTATGTGGAACTTCAATAACATTTATATATATTGTAGGTATTCCGATTGGTATTCTTGGATGGTTTGCAGCACCATATATTCTGGAATTTATGAAAGTGCCGCAGGATGTGTGGAATGCCGCATTAATATATACGAGGGTTGTATTCTTGGGTACACTTGGTAATCTGGGTTATAATATGAATGCTGGTATTTTAAGAGGACTTGGAGACAGCAAGGCTTCATTATGGTTTCTGGTTGTGTCCTGTGTTTCTAATATAGTATTTGATTTATTGTTTGTTGCAGGGTTTGGAATGGATGTAGCCGGAGCAGCACTTTCTACAAGTATTGCTATGTTTATTTCATGGATTGTAAGTATTGTTTATATAAGAAAGAAGTTTCCGGAGATACAGTTTACATATTTGCCTAGGAGATTTTCTGGAACAATGATGAAAGATATTCTGGCTATTGGCTTGCCTGTTGGACTTAACAATTCTCTTTATTCATTAGGACATGTTGCATTACAGACATTTAATAACTCACAGGGTGCTGTATTTATGGCAGGAGGTGCAGTAGCAGGAAGAATTACAGGATGCGCTAACATAGCAATTACAGGATTATCTTCAGCGGCCACTACATTTTCAGGACAGAATTATGGTGCTAAGAAATATTCAAGAATTAAAGAGGGACACTGGAGAATTCCATTGTGTTCAGGTCTGATTACATTAAGTTTTGGATTGCTTTTTATAATGATACATAAACCTATAATCCGTTTCTTCTCGTCAGATGAAATGGTATTGATGTATGCGAGCAGGCATGTTGTTGTCATGTTGCTTTCACAGTGGTTTTATGCTATCTTTAACTGTATAATATCTATTGTAAACGGAACTGGAAAGGTGCGTTATACTACAATTGTCAACATTCTTATGCTTTGGGCAGTCAGAATTCCAAGTGCCTATATTATTAGCAGATACTTTGATGGAACATGGGTAATGTTGTGCTTCCCAATCTCTTTCAGCTTTGGAATGTTTGCAATGATAGGTTATTATCTGTTCTCACCAGCATGGAAGGAAGTTATGAGAATGGCGGGAAAGAAACAAAATGAAGGTGAGAAGAATCTGGCGTAAGTAACATTGCAGGCTTGCGAAAAGAGTGCAATAGGATTGATAAAAAATTAAAGACCAGCAAATCATCAACATACAACTATATATAATAACTTTGATATAAAGAAGCAGAGCAAGTGCTAAGGCAACAAAAACCTTTCAGTACTTGCTCTTATTTTATCACTAATGCTTACATAAAAATCATTAAGTAAAAATCATTACACAAAATAGAGTAAAGATTTTGTGAGTTGAATAAGAAAAAATGATTGACATAACAGAATAATCTGTCTATAATCGTTCTAAAAAGAACGATGGTAAAGGAGGTAAGGATGTATTTCTGGGATAAGCATAAAACAATTACAAGCTATTATGAATTACTTTCAGGAGAAGTGTGCGACAGGTATGAATTAACGCAGATGGAATATGATATACTTATGTTTCTTCATAATAATCCACAGCATAATACAGCAGCAGACATAGTAAAGATTAGAAAATCAACAAAATCCCACGTTTCAACATCACTAAAGAATCTTGAAAATAAAGGTCTTGTTGAACGAATACAAAGTAAGGATAATAAAAAGCATATTGAGATTATTTTATTAGATAAGGCAGAGATAATTGTAAAAGCGGGAATAAATGCACAGAAACAGTTTGCTAATGATGTTTTAAGTGGTTTAACAGAAGAAGAAAAGCATATGTGTATAGATGTGTTTGATAAAATCTGCAATAATGCAGAAAAATATTTGAAAGAGTATAAGGAGCAGAGTGCCAATGAAAACTAGGTTTTGTGTAAAGAAAAAAACGCTGCTGTTGATTGCAGGTATTGTGTGGATGATAGCTGGTTTTAACGTTGCAAGGCTTGGAGTGTTGTCGTATCTGAATATTGAAAGAACCTGGTATTTATATTTTTTTTCATTAGTTGTATTTATGAGTTTTGGCTTAATGTTCTTTAAAATGAGCCAGAAACATACAAAACGAATATTAGGATATGAAGAATATCGTCCATTCTGGCATTTCTTTGATTTTAAGGCATATTTAATTATGATATGTATGATGAGTGGTGGAATTGGATTTCGTGCAGCAGGTATATTTCCAGAGATATTTATTGCATTTTTTTATTCTGGATTAGGCTTGGCTTTAGCTTTGGCGGGAATTATTTTTACAAGAAATTATTTATTATATAACCAATTAATAGAAAAGGAGTAGAACTAGTAATGAAGCAGAACAATTATAAACCACAGCTTCCAGATGTTATGGAAGCAATATTTGATGCAGTATATCTGATTTTTGATCTTGTTGCTGCAATATTATTTTTTATATATTCAAATGGGGATATGTTATTTATTCTTTATGGAATATTAACATTAACACTTTGTGGAGGAGATGCATTTCATCTTGTGCCAAGAATTATCAGAGCAGTATGTGGAAGTAGTGATAAGATAAAGAAACAGCTAGGAATTGGATTACAGATATCATCTATTACAATGACAGTATTTTATATTATTTTGATGTATATCTGGAAATTTACATTTCCAGGGTTTATAATACCAGTAATAATTAAGGTTATAATATGGATATCAGCAATTGTTAGAATTGTAATATGTTTGTTCCCACAGAATAATTGGTGCACAGATGAGGGAAATATGAAATTATCCGTTATTAGAAATTCAGTCTTTGCAGTTACCGGTATAGGCGTAATTATTCTGTATTTGATTTCAGGAAATGCTTATGGATATCATCTGACAAGGATGGTAGCAGCAATTATTATTTCATTTGGATGCTATATACCAGTAACATTATTCAGTAAAACTAAACCAAAGGTTGGACTTTTAATGATTCCGAAAACTTGTGCATATATGTGGATTATAGCTATGGGACTTCAGCTTTTGTTTTAGAATTATGTGGAGCAGCTCTGAGGCATCACTAAGCGGTAGAATTTACGTTCATTGTCATATTATTACAATTATAAATATAATAAAATATTATCACATGGAGGCATAACATTATGATGGAAATTAAAAAGTTTGTAGAACTTATGACTGGAGAATTTGATAACAAAGAACAGTTTATGGAAATGAAGGAAGCTGGTAAAAGCTTTCCATACGCACAACATGTAAATACTGTCTGCAATGATAAAATAAAAAATATTCCAGAGGGCTTTAATGGAATATTTGTTGTAGAGGAAAGTTATTATGAAACAGATGGAAAACGTCATGCATCACCACATTTATTCCTAATTACAGATAGTAACGATGGAATTATACTTTCCTCTTATGAAATTCCTGCAGGAGAAGACAAGAATACATTTTCTTATAACTCAATGAAGAGTGTAGATTATAGTGAACTTAGAAAATCTGAGAAGTTTACACCAGCAATATATAAGGAAAATAATGGAAGCTGGGAGGGAGGAAGCGTAAGCCAGTTTACTCCGGTTATGACCTTTAGATTATGGGAGCGTTTTTCAGAAGCTTGTCTTGAGGTATCAGAAAGCATGGAAGTGAATGGAAAGAGAACCTTCGGATACGATGTTCCAATTATTTATAAGAGAGTATAGAACAATTGGACTGCCAGCCAGTATAAACCGGCTGGCAATTAACTGGCGGTGGTGCCAGGTGGTGTAGAGTTACATAATAAGTACAATATTTTATATTAAGTGTACTACATATGAAACTAAAGCCCTGGTGATTTCTGTTTCATATGTAGTTATTCTGTAAGCTCCTTCATAAGTGAGTGTACAGTTGTAATTTCATTTATCCGGCCAACGTTGGCACCGCAGAAGATTAAGCCATTATCCACATCGCCCTTTACAGCATTTATAAGAGCTTTTGTAATACAATATGGAACCTTTGCAGGGTTACATTTTTCAAGACAATTGTAACATTTTGAAATTGGAATTCTTGAATTGTCCAGTTGTTTAATAAATGCATTGCGAAGAGCTCTTCCAGGCATTCCGACAGGACTTTGTATAATCTGAACGTCTTCTTGTCTGGCATTGATATAAGCCTGTTTATAAGCAGGTGAGGCATCACATTCTTTAGTAGCAACGAATCTGCTTGCTATCTGTACTCCATCAGCCCCAAGCTTAATTGCATGAATAATATCCTGTTTATCGAATATTCCACCTGCAACAATAACAGGTATTTTTTTTGAGTATTTATCTTCATATTCTTTTTTACATTCTATAATATTAGTTATTTCATTATCGAAATCAAGTGAAGCTGTATTGTTCAGCTGTTCATTAGAAAATCCGAGGTGTCCGCCAGCCTTTGGACCTTCTATTACGATAAAATCAGCGGTTCGGTCATACTTATGTGACCACATTTTTAATATAAGCTGCGTAGCTCTTTTTGATGATACGATAGGAGCTATCTTAGTCTGACAAGCTTTGTCTACAAGTGCTGGTAAATCAATCGGAAGACCGGCACCGCTGATAATTACATCGGCACCTGCGGCAACAGCTGCTTTTACATGTTCTTTATAATGTTTAAGTGCAACCATAATATTTACACCAACAAGTCCATTACCACCGGCAATTTCTTTAGCTTTGCGGATATGCTTCTTTATTGCTGCTAAATTGCAGCCGGCCTGATCATATTCAAATGCATCATCATCATAACCAATCTGGGCAGTTGAAATAATTCCGACGCCCCCTTCCTTTGCTACTGCACCTGCAAGACTGCTTAAGCTGACACCAACACCCATGCCACCTTGTATAATAGGAAGTCTTGCTGTTTTATTACCAATATGTAATTCAGGAAGCTTACATTTATTTGCACTAAGATCCATATTAAACCAATCCTCATTTCTATGTATATATTGTTGGAGTATACAAGAATTATTGAACCATCATCACAATGCTTTGATACTCAAACTATTATGATGATAATACATCATGGCAGAGATGTCAAGATTTTATTATCAACAATACCTTTTGACATAGTATTCAAAACTACGAAACAAGTTATTTTAAAATAAGTTTAAAACAAGTGTCATATAATTTTTCAACAATGCTGTTTGTGTGTTATTATGATGTATATGTTAAAAGCATAAAATTGTTTTTATCTGCATTTCACATGCAGAAGAAATTTTTTCATTGACACTAATATTATTACATTTTTCAGGCAAAGGAGATAGTTATGAGCAAAGCAGTTGTTTATTATTCATTATCAGGAAATACAAAAGAAGCAGCAATAGAAATAGCAAGAAAGCTTGGTGCTAAAATATTTGAAATAGAGCCGGTTAAGCCATTGCCTCAAAATACAGTAAGGCAGATGCTTGTTGGCGGAATGCAGTCAACATTTGGCAGAAAACCACAGATAAAAGGAGTTCCAGATAATATAGACTATTATGATGAAATTATATTAGGCACACCTATATGGGCAGGAATGCCAGCCGCACCAGTAAATACGTTTATAAAAAAATATGGAATAGCTGATAAAATAGATGCTGTATTTACATTTAGTGGCGGCGGAGATAATGACAGGTGCATGGCGCAGTTGTCAAAGACACTTAAAAATATAAAAAATCAGGTTGCATTAGCAGACCGTAATAGTGAAATGGCAAAGAATAATCATGATAAGCTTGAGAAATTTATTAAGGATATTAAGTAGAATATAGGGGAGTTAATGCATAAGATGAACATACAAAAAAGATGAAAAAGAATGTGAAATTAATGGGGAAACAAGGAAAAAATAATGCATTGATATTATATCAGGTGCTTATGAAATATTCGGATAAAGAACATCCCTTATCTATGTCAGATATTAAAGATTATATGGCAGAGGAGACTGCTGAATGTGGAAGAGATAGTATTGTAAGATATCTGAATCAGCTTGAAGAAGAAATGGGGATAGATATACATAGGGGCAAAGGTCAGGCGGCAATAAAGAAAAATAAGCAGATTATATTCGATTATATGAAATGGAATAATCATAAGCAGCTTGTAAGGAAGAATATAGAAGGAAAATATTCAATCAATCCATGGACACTAATATGGGCGAATGACAGGTATTATTTATATGGATATGACACCTTTGAAAAAAATGGAGTGCGCAAGGAACGTCACTACAGAGTAGATAAGCTGGATAATATTGAAATAATGGAAACTGATAGACAAGGCAAAGAGTTGTTCATGCACTTTAATGCAGATACATATGTTGCAAAAAGAATGGGGATGTATACTGACAAAGAAAGATTATATGATAAAAGTAAGTCAATAATAAAAACATTTACATATAGTGTATATCTGCCAGGAGCTGTTTTTGACAAAGATGTGATAAAACTTAAAGAAACGAGATTTAAAATATTTTTTACTGATGCAGATATGGGACAGACCATAGAGTGGTTTAATTCAATTCTATTATGGATGAAGCGAGAACAGAATATTATGCCGGTAAAGTTAATAATAAATTACAGCAGTGTTTACTTAGTAAAAGATAAGTCCAGAGTAAATGTTTATTGATTATCAATATTAGATGTATAAATTTTTGCATATTAAAATGTTTTGTATTAACACTTTAAAAATATTAAATTATAAGTAGATCAATAAATTGATATATACTATAGAAAATAAAATGAATACACATCGTATGTTGAGGTTTATAAAAATAATACAAAAAAGCATATTTCAATACAATACATGTTATTGTTTAAATATAATTATATAACATTTAAGTACATATCTGATATTATATACAAATTTATCATTATTTAACAACATCAATTTAAAATTTTTTGAACGTTTTCTAGAAAACATATTGCAATTTTATATATAAAATAGTAATATAATTAATACATAAAAGCATTGAAACGAAAAGAGGTGAAACAATGAACATTAAGGTATATGAATTGAGAGTTAAGTTATATACTCTTAAAGATATATCCGTTGACGATATGTTATCAATAGAATCAGATTACATAGACTCAGCACTTGCATTGAGTGATGAGTGGCTGACATACCACGAGAACACAGGATATAAGATGTACACTTACAATGGCTTATATCCACTTGAGCGTTCTGGTATATATAAGAAAGACAGCATATACACGATGACAATACGAACAGTTAAATATGAACTGGCATCTTATATGTCCAAAGTGCTTGCTAATCATTATACGGAAGCATTAAAAGGTTTGACTGTTGAGAACAGAATTGTTCCGAAACGATTTATTGAGGAGATATATACCCTGACCCCAGCAATCCAGAAGAATGATAATGGCTATTGGAAGGATGATTACTCAGTAGAGCAGTATGAGCAGAGGCTTTTTATGAATGCTATTAAAAAGTATAATGCATTTACTAATAGCAAATTAGATGAAGATTTTGAATTATATACATCAATTCAGTTTCTTAATAAGAAGCCGGTGAAGTTTAAGTATAAAGGCATTACACTTCTTGGTGATAAGTTTGACCTTAAGATAGCCGACAATAAAATGGCTCAGGAATTAGCATATTTTCTTATTGGAACAGGAGTGTGTGAGATGAACTCAAGAGGAGCTGGATACTGTAATTATAAATATATATAATTGCGTATCATAAATATTTATATATTCTATAAAGCAGTAAAATTAAATATTGTACGATTTTTCAGTTATATAAAGATATGTTATGAAAATTTTTAAAATGTTATTGGGTTGCAGACATAAATGTCTTATGATTGTACAATTTTTAATATAGTCTTATTTATAGTTATATATTTATATTGTAAAATATTAAGATGATGGAGGTGGATATGTTTGTTAAAAGATTGCATTGAAATATTTGCAAGGGAACTTGAAAAAACCGAAAAGCAGTTTGGAAATCGTGAGAAATTTATATTAGATAGCTATATTCCGGCAGATGGTGATTATATTGTTGTGCAGAGGGATGGAACATTAAAGAGCAGGTCATTTAAGCTTGATAAGAAGACAAGAACATTAAACGGTATAATAAGCGGTAGTCAATTAGATGATGACATTAAGTTTTATGATTATCATAGTAGATTGGTGAGTATGGACAAGCCACAGGACCCGAAAAAAGTAATACATTCCAATAGCTATTTGTCGTTCTGGGTGAAGCAGGATAGTCTTGATAATGGAAAGCTTGATATGCAGGCAATTGACAGATATTATGATGTATTAAAAAATCCAAGAGCAAAGTATAAGAATGTTCAGGATGCGAAAATGTATGATTATATAGCTGAAAAGGTAGGCGATGTTAATCAGGAAAAGCTGGAATATTCAAGAAAATGGATAAAACAGAATATATTTAAGCTTAAAGATATGGGGATTGAATTAACAGGTAAGAATTATCTTAAGATATTTTTTGAAGACGATAAAGAGCTGTATGTCAGGGAAGAACAACGTTATGTGATGACTAAAATTTATAATAAGAACGATTATAATATTGAAATTGATGGGCAGATACTAGGACTTCCTAATGATAATCTTGCATTGAATTCCAAGAAACCATATATGGAACACAAGACACGAAAGAAAACAGTTCCATATCTGATAACTCCACAAAGTGCCGCTGTTCAGAGAATGTTTTTTGATTATCTTATGAACGAAGCTAATAAAGGTAATACAAATTTGTTTTTTGATAATTCAGTTTTTGATAGCAAGTATAACAAAAATGGAATTACGGCTTTGAAAAATGGAGAATTTATTGAGGGAGATTTTTCAGGCTTCTTTTTACAAATTCAAAAAGGTAAGGAAATAGCTATTGAACATCAGGATACTATAGTTGATTACAAGTATAATCTTTATAAGCCATTTGTATATTTTAATGTTCTGGAAGATGATGTTACAGATGAACAATATAGGAAATATGGTAATAAGAAAGAATTGCTTGCTGTAATTAACGAAGTATTATTTTCTAAGTGGTTGTCTGGCAATTTCTTTTCAGATGAAGATAAAATAAATGTAGATGTTGTTTTGAAGAGAAATATATTATTATCAAGAGATGCTATATTTGCGTGGCTTTATAAGGGGCAGAGTAAAGGTGTACAAAGAGTTCTGCATTTAGTAAGTATGAATATTATTATGAGTTCAATTACTAATGGTTATATTGGAAAAGCGGTTAAGCAGTTTAATCTGATGAAATCATTAGATATGTATTTGGGAGGGAATGATATGAAAGACAGATATATTGATATAAGAAATAGTCTTAGCAGAAAGATTAATGAGGATGGATATAGTCAGATAGAAAGTGAAAGCGAATATTATTATGCTGTTGGTCAGCTTGTAAGGTATTACATTTCATTAAGTAAATCAAAAGATAAAAATCATTCGTTAGCCAATCCATTTTTTAATGCTTCCAATGATAATGTAATAAAAAATAGACTGGAACAATTTTTCAAAAAATATGATTATGCAATAAAAGATAATTATAAAAGATTTGATAAGCTGTATACAATGATTATTTCTGCTGTACCAGATGGAAAAGTTAGAAGTGAAGATATAATAGCAGGATATATAAGTAATAATCTTATATACGAGTCAAACAAGTCAGAGGAGAATAATTAGTGTGAAAATATTTTTCATACGCAGAATTTGTGTCGTAGTGCACTGGGCACAAACTTGTTATGGATAAAAAATGTGCACAGAAATGAGGATTAATATGGATAAGAGAGTATATGGAGTTATAGGAATTTCTTCAATTATGGCTAATTGGAATGCGGATTTTACAGGCTATCCAAAGAGTATGCAGAATGGAGATGTGTACGGAAGTGATAAAGCTTTAAAGTATCCTATGAAGAAAATGTGGAACGATGAGGGAAAGAAAGTATTATATATTAAGTCTATGAAGTTTTCAAAGGATGGAGCACTTGTACCAAATTCATTAAAAGAGCGTTATGAAGAATTATTTAATGTTGGAGACTTGAAAGAGTGCAATAATTCTAAAGAAGTTCTTACCAATCTTATGTCTGCTGTAGATGTTAAGAATTTTGGAGCAACATTTGCGGAAGCAAAGAATAACTTTTCGATAACAGGAGCAGTTCAGTTTGGACAAGGCTTTAATAAATATAAGGAAACGAGTGCAGAAGAACAGCAGATACTTTCTCCATTCAGAGATGCAAGTAAAGATAGCGAGAAAAATGAAGAGGCAAAGAATTCAACATTAGGAACAAAAATTACAAGCGATGAAGCACATTATTTTTATCCATTTGTAATTAACCCGCTTGCATATAAGGAACTTGTAAGTCTTGGAGTTACAGACGGATATACAGAGGAAGATTATGAGAACTTTAAAAGAACTGCTTTAGTAAGTGCAACAGCATATGCAACTAATGCTAAAGAAGGCTGCGAGAATGAATTCGCAATATTTGTAGAAACAGAGATAGATACATATCTTCCTAACTTATCTGAGTACATAAACTTTGAAAAAGGTGATAAGCTTAATACAATAGATATAAGTGGCGTTGCAGAAATACTTAATAATATCGGAGATAGAATAAAGGACGTTGAAGTTTACTTTAATCCACATACAACTAAGATTGTATCTGGAATTAAAGGGGAGAAGCTTTATGACATTATTACACAAAAAGAGGTGTAATGTATGGAGGCTGTTAAATTTACATTAAGTGGCAGAAATGCCTTTTTTAAGAAACCGGAAGTTAATGCCTATTATTATTTTACATATAGTCATATACATAAGGTTGCTTTGTTAGGAATATTTGGTGCAATATTAGGGTATGGTGGATACGCACAGAAAGAATGGAAAAAGGAAAAGAAGGGGCAGTCTATAGAAGTTGATTATCCTGAATTCTATGAAAAATTAAGACATATAAAAGTGTCAGTTGTGCCTAAAAATGAACGTGGATATATACCGAAGAAAGTCCAGATATTTAATAATTCAGTAGGTTATGCAAGTGCTGAACAGGGCGGTAATCTTATTATAAAAGAGCAATGGTTAGAAAATCCAGTGTGGGATATATATGTACTGATTGATTGTGAAGAAGCCGAAAATCTGGCTGAATTTTTACAACAGGGGAAGTGCGTTTATTTTCCTTATCTTGGTAAAAACGATCATCCAGCAGATATTACAAATGTAGAAAAAGTTGTTGTAGAGGAAATAACATTAAAAGAAACAGTTATATCTAGTATGTTTTTAAAGGAAACAGGCAGTTTAATTATGCCTGATGATGAGGATGAAATAGAAGTGTTTAAGTATGCTGAAAAATTGCCGATTGCTCTGAATGGATACACTAACTTATATGGATATGCAGACTTCTGTTATACTAATATGCTAGTGGATATAAATAATGACAAGTTATATAAGCTTTATAAAACAGAAGGGAAGGTTTTAGAGTTTTATTAATAATTTAGTTAATGGTGTCACATCAGGCAATAGGAATTTATTTTAATTTCATTTTGCCTGATGTGGCATTTTTAATTAATTATGTAAGTGAGAGAAAGGGGAAACAATGACAGAAATGAGTAAAGAATGTGATGAGAAAATGCTGCTTAATATAAAAAGTTTAATGCTGCCGTTAGATAGTATTACAGAATTTGGTGACGAATGTTATGCACATCTATCAGAAGATGGAAATCAAAAAGAAACTTTAATAGAGCACACAGAGCGTTGTCAGAAGTATTGGTTTAATATTGTTGAAGCTAAACATATTGAAACAGTATTTATAAAGTTTGAGCAGTTGTATCTGGGTGATATTACCAATGAAGCCATACATATATTTGAGTTGATGTCGGTTAATGTTGTAACTTTACATGATGTTGGAAAGATAAATCCTTTATTTCAGAAGCTGAAAATGAAGAATAACTGGAAAACGGAATATGCACCTGAAAGTATATCGAGCAGACATTCTATTGTATCGGCAATTTTTTTTCTTGATTATTTTCTGGGTATTATCAATACAGCTAAATGTGATGGAAGAATTAACAGGGATGAGTCTGATGTGCTGAAAGACTTTGCATATATCTATTCTTATATTATTTCAAGGCATCATAGTGATATGAATAGTTTGGAATATTTTTTTGATGGATTAACTGGTAAAAATAAGCAAAATGATAATTCAGGAAAAGATGCGTATGACTGGTGTGAAATGTTTAAACAGGAGTTATACAAAGAACCGGTTGCAAAGCTTAGAAAACGTGATGAATGGCTTAATAGAATGGTATGTCAAAGTAATGAAAAGAATATTTACTTGTATGCGTGGACAAGGCTTTTATATTCTTTATTAGTGGCAGCAGATTATTATGCAACATCTGAATTTGTGAGTGGATATGAAAATAATGATTATGGAAATGTTAATAATATTGATAACATAATAAATGAATATGAGAATAATGACGTACAGAAAAGTATACGTAATTATGAGAAGAATATTAAAAGATTAGATGAAGAACAGCTTACTAAAGTTAATAAAGACACTGTTATTGGAAACATTAAGGGAATAAATGTACTGCGGACAGAAATGTTTCTTGAAACAGAATATAATCTGAAAAACAATATAGACAGTAAGATATTTTATCTTGAAGCTCCAACCGGAAGCGGAAAGAGTAATACCGCATTTAATTTAAGTTTTCAATTATTGAAAAAAGCGGACTATTGCAGAAAGATTTTTTACGTATATCCATTTAATACTTTAGTTGAACAGAATATGAATTCTATGGAAAAAATATTTGGACAAAATGAGGTTATTATGTCAAATATAGCTGTAGTAAATTCGATTACTCCATATAAAGCAAAGAACAGTTCAAATGTAAATAAATATGATGATGAGAAATATACTATAGAAAATTATCAAAAAATATTATTGGACAGACAGTTTTTAAATTATCCTATAGTGCTATCAACTCATATTACATTATTTGATACAATGTTTGGCAGGTCTAAGGATAGTACATTTGGCTTTCATCAGTTGTGTCATTCAGTTATTGTTTTAGATGAAATTCAAAGCTATAACAATAACAAATGGGGAGCAATGATAAATTTTCTAAAGGCATATGCACAGTTATTAGATATAAAAATAATTATAATGTCAGCAACTCTGCCTAATCTTGAACTGCTTACCAGTAATAATGCCAAAGCTGTCAGATTAATAAATAACAGAGAAAAATATTTTAATCACAGAATGTTTGCCAATAGGGTGAAAGTTAATTATGAACTTCTTAACAGAAAAATAGGAATTGATGAGCTGGAAGAACACATTTTACAACATAAAAATAAAAGAATACTTATAGAATTTATAAGAAAATCAAGTGCAGAAGCATTTTATGCACATATAAGTGAAAGTGCAGAATGTCCAGTCAGGTTAATAACAGGTGATAGCAGCATACAGGAACGTAAAGATATAATTGCTGATATTGAAAATATGCAGGAAGTCATTCTTGTTGCAACGCAGGTTATTGAAGCAGGTGTAGATATAGATATGGACATAGGATATAAAGATATATCAAGACTTGACAGCGAGGAACAGTTTATAGGGCGAATTAATAGGTCGTGCAGGAAAGATGGAGTTGTATATTTCTTTAATATGGACGATGCTAAAGGAATATACAGGCAAGATGTCCGCGTGGATACTGATAATACTTTAATGAATGAGGAAATAAGAGAAGTACTTAATTCTAAAGATTTTTATGATTATTATGAAAAATATGTAATACCAGTTTTAAAAAATGCCCAGGGACAATGTAACGATAATAATATAGATGAATTTATCAGAAAAGAAGTAGGAAAGCTGGATTTTAATAAAGTTGCAGATAAAATGAAACTCATAGATGATAACAGACAGATGTATTCGATATATTTTTCAAGAAATATTATTGATAAAAATAATCCTGAGAATGTTATAGATGGTAAAAAGATATGGAAAGAGTATAAAGAACTTTTGCAGGATAATCATATGTCTTATCAGGAAAAGACCGTTAAACTACATAATATCAGAAGTAAAATGAATATGTTTATGTATCAGTTTAAAATAGAATTATACAATGAAAATCATAAACCGGTTATTGAACATCTGGAGTGGGATGAGCAGATAGGAGATATTTTTTATATTGAAAATGGCGAAGATTATTATGATGAAAATGGAGTGTTAAATAAAGAGCTATTCAAGGATAATGAAGATTTATTCATATAAGGAGGTAGTAAAAAATTAGATTAATATTTGATTTTTTATACGTATGATTTGTGGCTGCGCACACTTGGCACAAATTTAATAGGAGAAAAAAACGTGCGTAGAAAGGAGGTTGAGTATGCAGGTTAATGGTACAATGATTAATTATTATTTTCATTGCAAAAGACAATGCTATCTGCACGGTAACAGGTTAAATCTGGAGGATAATAGTGAGCAGGTTAAGATAGGCAAGGCAATTCACGAAGAAAAAGCGGCAGATAAAAGTAATTCAGAGATTGCAATAGACAATATACGTCTTGATAAGCTTACCAAAGAATATCTTACAGAAGTAAAAAAGTCGGATGCAGATGTAGAAGCAGCAAAATGGCAGCTATTGTATTATTTAAAAGTATTAAAAAATAAGGGCGTAGTAAGAAAAGGAAAACTTGAGTTTGTAGAAAAGAATAAAAGCGATAAGAAAGTCATAATTCTTGAATTAACAGAAGAACTGGAAAATGAACTTGATGGGTATGTTAATGAAATACAGGAGTTAATTGCAAGTGATAAGCCACCAGAAATACTTAACAGCAGCAAGTGTAAAAAATGTGCATATTATGAATATTGTTATATATGATGCAATAGGAAAGGCGTGTTATGGGAAGTACAAGATATATAATGTCAATGGGAGAATTAACAAGAAAAGATAATTCATTATGTTTCCGCAAAAATGGAAAAAATGTGTATATTCCAGTAGAAAATACGAAGGAAATATTTTGCTTTAACGAAGTTAGTATTAATACAAAGCTGTTGGATTTTTTGTCACAAAATAATATTATAGTACATTTCTTTAATTATTATGGAGGATATAGCGGTACATATTATCCGAGGGACCATTATCTTAGTGGAAAGCTTTTGGTAAAGCAGGTTGGTAAATATAACGATGACAGAATGAGTATTGCCAGACAAATAGTCAGGGGTATTGGACTTAATATTTATGAGCTTCTTTATCATTATTATAAGCACGATAAAAAAGATGTTAAGGAAACAATAGACTGGATAAAAAGTGATTTTTTAAAATCTGTTGAACATGCAGAAGATGTAAAGGAGTTAATGGCATATGAAGGTGAAGTGTGGATGCGTTTTTATGATGATTTCAGATATTTTCTGCCAGATGATTTTGTAATGAATAAAAGGGTAAAAAGACCACCGGACAATCCAATTAATGCCTTGATTTCTTTTGGAAATACATTGTTGTATACGAAAACTATTTCAGCAATATATCAGACACATTTAGACCAGAGAATAAGTTTTCTGCATGAGCCGTCTGAAGGAAGATTTTCACTAAGTCTTGATATAAGTGAGGTATTTAAGCCTGTTATTGTCTATAGAACTATATTTGATTTGGTTAATAATAGAAAATTACAGGTGGAAAAGCATTTTGATAAAAATGTTAATTACTGCATTTTAAATGAAGATGGAAGAAAAATATTTGTGCAGGCTTTTGAAGACAGAATGGAAAGTGTATTTACGCACACGGTACTAAAAAGAAAAGTATCGTACAGAACAGCACTAAAGCTGGATTGTTATAAACTTATTAAAAGTATTTTGGAAGAAAAAAATTTTGTTCCGTTTTCACTGAAAGAAGGTATGTAATGAAGAAAGAATTGAATTATAATTATGCATTTTTATTTTATGATGTTGGAGAAAAAAGGGTGCAGAAAGTATTTAAGATATGCAAAAAATATTTATCACATTATCAAAAGTCAGTATTCAGAGGTGATATGACACCATCGCGGTTTATATCATTGAGGGCAGAATTAAAAAAGGTTATAAATGAGGATGAGGATTTTATCTGTATTGTAAAGCTTAAGAATGACAGCGTATTTGGGGAAGAAGTGTTGGGAAATGGTGGTGAGCCAACAGGAGAAGATTTGATGATATAATAATTAAATAAATTACCAGTTGGTTTATTAGTGTAGATATTAACAAAGTCAGTAAATATGGGACTTAAGCCAATAATAAAGATAAATTTAAATAATTATTGAATTGGCTGGTAAAATTTATAAAAATGCGCTAATATAGTGGGTATAGCGGAAGTGGCTGTGAAATAGATGGCTTAAAATCGTTAGGTAAATAGTAACATTAGATGTATTGAAATAAGGCTTATGAGTGCGGCGGGGCGTGTTCTATGCAGGTAAATAGTAACATTAGATGTATTGAAATTTTAGTACTAGACTACATAAGGCATAAGGGAGAGCGGTAAATAGTAACATTAGATGTATTGAAATCTATACAGGCGCACGAGCTCATAGAAGAACGCCCGGTAAATAGTAACATTAGATGTATTGAAATTTAAAGACTTGATAAAATGATTGTATAAGAAAAGTGGTAAATAGTAACATTAGATGTATTGAAATAGCACAAAAAAGCAGTAGAATATTATCTTAAGACTGGGTAAATAGTAACATTAGATGTATTGAAATAGACTTTAAATTCTTAGCGCGGCTACTTATTAATAAGGTAAATAGTAACATTAGATGTATTGAAATTGTAACAGTTACATATAGTAAAGGTGATTACAGTGAGGTAAATAGTAACATTAGATGTATTGAAATAATAATGATGACCAGTATTTACCATCTGACATCATGGTAAATAGTAACATTAGATGTATTGAAATTTGTTACTAACAGCATCTGATACAACCCTTGATAGGTAAATAGTAACATTAGATGTATTGAAATTCTGTAAAAGTGTTTAAATCTTATGAGGCCATTTGGTAAATAGTAACATTAGATGTATTGAAATTATTAAAATTGGTAATATAATCTACCACAACAAGGGTAAATAGTAACATTAGATGTATTGAAATCAGAATAAAAGGCGCTAAGTACGACAACGGACGTGGTAAATAGTAACATTAGATGTATTGAAATTCCTCGCTTAAGTCACTACCATATGCACAGCGAGGTAAATAGTAACATTAGATGTATTGAAATACACCTAATACTGATACGAAGTATAAAGTAGAGCAGGTAAATAGTAACATTAGATGTATTGAAATTACCATACATACTTGTTATTGTCATAAACAAATTCCCGGTAAATAGTAACATTAGATGTATTGAAATGGCAAAAGCATACATACAGAATGCCAACAGCAATCTGGTAAATAGTAACATTAGATGTATTGAAATTCTGCTCCCCAGTCCATTAATGTATCGTAATTAAGGTAAATAGTAACATTAGATGTATTGAAATGAAAAGAAGTCGTGAACGGAGAAGTGGAAAGACTTGGTAAATAGTAACATTAGATGTATTGAAATGCGAACTTACACAGAAAATGGATGTCCAGAAGACGGTAAATAGTAACATTAGATGTATTGAAATAACTGATTATATCAGCAGTTGTAAATGATAAAAGGGTAAATAGTAACATTAGATGTATTGAAATTATCTTCGATGTTGTGTTCTTCGCAGAACTGCGATGGTAAATAGTAACATTAGATGTATTGAAATAGATTTTAAATTTTTAGCGCGGCTACTTATTAACAAGGTAAATAGTAACATTAGATGTATTGAAATTAAATATGATAGTTATGAAATATTAGAAAGCTACTGGTAAATAGTAACATTAGATGTATTGAAATTATGCAGACAAGAGGACTAAGCGAAATACTGTATATGGTAAATAGTAACATTAGATGTATTGAAATGTTATTTCATTACCAGTATTACGTACATTATATGAGGTAAATAGTAACATTAGATGTATTGAAATCCAGAAATGTTATCGTTACATAAGGTTGAGGACAATGGTAAATAGTAACATTAGATGTATTGAAATGCGGCTAACAGGTAACTTTGTTATAAAGCCGTTCCCTGGTAAATAGTAACATTAGATGTATTGAAATAGGATAGACAACTTTTACGAGTTGCAGCAGTTGGGGTAAATAGTAACATTAGATGTATTGAAATACTCCATAAGAGAAAGTAACGCCCAGTGAACTTAGGTAAATAGTAACATTAGATGTATTGAAATAGACACATTAAAAGAGAGGACAGCCGAAAGGTTGAGGTAAATAGTAACATTAGATGTATTGAAATCAGTTATCTAATCTTAAAACATTAGCAATGTATAGGGTAAATAGTAACATTAGATGTATTGAAATATAATCATAAAAGCTACAAGTGTTGCAAGTGATGTAGGTAAATAGTAACATTAGATGTATTGAAATAGGTAACGATTTGCCAGTGACTTTATATAGCATAGGTAAATAGTAACATTAGATGTATTGAAATGACATAAACGCGTGAATAATTTCGTGTCTTAGCTGTGGTAAATAGTAACATTAGATGTATTGAAATAGTCTTATAACTGGCTTAGTACTATTTTTCCATATAGGTAAATAGTAACATTAGATGTATTGAAATAGTGAAGCAGAATGGAAAGAACACTTTATTGATGGAGGTAAATAGTAACATTAGATGTATTGAAATTCTGATTTTACAATACTGGACGACATTACTTGCGTGGTAAATAGTAACATTAGATGTATTGAAATGACAACCTTTTGGCTCTTAATGCAGTTCTTACACAGGTAAATAGTAACATTAGATGTATTGAAATGCGTATAACTGTCATAAAGACTAAAATAGTAATTGGTAAATAGTAACATTAGATGTATTGAAATATAAAGTTTGCTTTTCAATTATCTGTCCCCTGGCGGGTAAATAGTAACATTAGATGTATTGAAATAATCACATTGCAAGAACTTGGGACCATACCGAAAAAGGTAAATAGTAACATTAGATGTATTGAAATCCTGATGCATTAGAAGGTTTATTGTAATTGAAGTTAGGTAAATAGTAACATTAGATGTATTGAAATTGAGAACTCCATAATGTTACTCCTCTTCTAAAAGGGGTAAATAGTAACATTAGATGTATTGAAATATATAGCGGTGTAGGCTTTTCAATGTCTGTCACTGTAGGTAAATAGTAACATTAGATGTATTGAAATGTTGCAGCAGTTGGCGTTTTTAAATGCCTTGCTTGGTAAATAGTAACATTAGATGTATTGAAATCAATCGAAATAGGCGGCGATACTACTAAGCTATCTGGTAAATAGTAACATTAGATGTATTGAAATACAAGCGCATGAACAACATTTTTAAGGATATACCGGTAAATAGTAACATTAGATGTATTGAAATGACAATGTAAGATATACAGCCAAGGCGACAGTCAAGGTAAATAGTAACATTAGATGTATTGAAATTACGGAATTTCAAGTGCTGCGCCTATCTGCTGGCGGTAAATAGTAACATTAGATGTATTGAAATAGGCAGATGGAAACAAAATAGAAGTAACTACTGGGGTAAATAGTAACATTAGATGTATTGAAATAGATTAAATGGTACTTCACTAATAAGTGATAAGTACGGTAAATAGTAACATTAGATGTATTGAAATGCAACCGAAGCTGGCGAAGCGTTTGAATATATGGCAGGTAAATAGTAACATTAGATGTATTGAAATAGCTGTGTGATATTAGTATTCTGCTTGTTATTATGGTAAATAGTAACATTAGATGTATTGAAATCCATCCGAATCATCACTTTCGGCTGGCTTAAGCTTACGGTAAATAGTAACATTAGATGTATTGAAATGTTTAAGGCATATCCTAAAAATTATGGTGGGGTCGAGGTAAATAGTAACATTAGATGTATTGAAATAACAATTAACACAATTAACACCATATCCATACAATGGTAAATAGTAACATTAGATGTATTGAAATGTATTTACAGCACAATGGGTAAATCCAGATGTATTGGTAAATAGTAACATTAGATGTATTGAAATGTTTAAGGCATATCCTAAGAATTATGGAGGGGTCGAGGTAAATAGTAACATTAGATGTATTGAAATATATCCAAGACTTATACAACTAAGACAGATTTTACGGTAAATAGTAACATTAGATGTATTGAAATTACATAGCACATAAATAATAATATATATATAATATAGGTAAATAGTAACATTAGATGTATTGAAATACTTTGGAATCAGGGCAGTTTTGCGACACTTTTAGGTAAATAGTAACATTAGATGTATTGAAATTTATCAAGTTTTGTTTCACTATTATCAATCTTACCTGGTAAATAGTAACATTAGATGTATTGAAATTAATATTAGAGGTGCATTGACAGGATTGTTTTATAAGGTAAATAGTAACATTAGATGTATTGAAATGACGGTGTGCATGTTAATGGTGGCTGTTCGGACATTGGTAAATAGTAACATTAGATGTATTGAAATATATCTGCCATAGTTGCTACATACTCGAGTAGTGCGGTAAATAGTAACATTAGATGTATTGAAATCAAGCTCCTTTCTGTTTTGTTTTTTCTATTATATATGGTAAATAGTAACATTAGATGTATTGAAATTATAGAATTAACGGATTATTTAGGAAATACAGAAAGGTAAATAGTAACATTAGATGTATTGAAATATTGCGGCAGGTCCGATGCGGTCTTAATGACCTTGGTAAATAGTAACATTAGATGTATTGAAATCCTAAACTTAAAAAGCGTGTTAATTATAGGAAATATGGTAAATAGTAACATTAGATGTATTGAAATTTTTTTAGAGACACATTCGGGGCAGCTTGGGACGGGTAAATAGTAACATTAGATGTATTGAAATTTCATAATCGCACCATTTTTGTACCAATCTATCGAGGTAAATAGTAACATTAGATGTATTGAAATACAATGAAAGACTTAAAAGATGATGATTTAGTTCTGGTAAATAGTAACATTAGATGTATTGAAATTAGCATTGGAAGCCCACTGGTCTGCCTGCCAGCTTGGTAAATAGTAACATTAGATGTATTGAAATTTAACAAATCCGTTAATTGTTAGCCCTTGCGCCTGGTAAATAGTAACATTAGATGTATTGAAATCTCTATTGTTCTAGGCTCTTATAACCAGTGGATGAGGGTAAATAGTAACATTAGATGTATTGAAATGCAAGTCTTCCAAGCTGGAGTCCAACTTGGTATGTGGTAAATAGTAACATTAGATGTATTGAAATTTGTATTCTGTGCCTGTGACTTTAATTCTGTAAACTGGTAAATAGTAACATTGGATGTATTGAAATATAAAAGAAAAAATGTGTGTTGTTAAATAGTAATATTACATGTATTTAATATATCCTTTATTGCCACCACCACAATAAATTGCTAAAATACATAATTATACCCATTTGCAATATATAATTAAGAATATTAGAGTTATCAGTAGATTACAAGCTATAAAGTAGTACTACCATTATGCCACTAATTAAATATTTTAATAAAACTCATTTAACAAGATTTTATTAGCTAATTTAGCTTATAATATTAATTCGATACAATATCAACTAAGACTAAAATAAACAAGGGATTTTAATATAGAGCAAGTTGGGAATATAGAAAAATAAAAACACAAGTAAAACATAAGGAGTACCATAAACCAATGTTACATAAAACTCCAGAAATGGATAAAAACACAATAAAGAGCAAACATAATAACAATAATACAGCTAAAAAGATAGTGGTTAAAACAATAAAGACATTACTTGTATTATTACTTGCAGTAGTTATTCTGGTTGTTGCAATCGTTGCCTGCGCGCTTATTACATATCACAGACAGCCGGTGTTGACGCAGGAAGATAAGGAGGAGCTGGCTGTCGATAGTATATGGAAAACAAGAACCCAGCCGGAAAGGGCGCGTATTATAGAAGATAATGGGGATGCACTTCTTGAGAGGGTAAAGATGATAAGTAATGCCAAGTCGGAGATTGTATTGTCAACATTTGACTTCAGGGCGGATGAGAGTGGAAAGATTATTCTTGGAGCACTTATAGATGCTGCTGACCGAGGTGTTTCGGTAAATGTTATTGTTGATGGGGTATCTGGTTTTCTTCGCATGAAGGGCAATCCATATTTTGAGGCACTTGCGGCAAGTTCTGGTACAAGTATTAAGATATATAATAAGGTTAATCCGTTGGCACCATGGCGTTCAATGGGCAGGCTCCATGACAAGTATCTGATAGCGGATAAGTCCAGCTACATAATAGGTGGAAGAAATACATTTTCATATTTTCTTGGAAGCAATTCGCAATATAAGAATTATGACAGGGATGTTCTGGTGTATTGTGAGAATGCCAATGAAGACAGTTCTGTAAATGATTTGCTTTCGTACTTTGAAAATGTGTGGAATTATAAGGAAAGCAAGCCATATATGAGTGGTGTCAATTCGCTTGAAAGTGACTCGGGGCATTTTATTATAAATGCAGATGAGAATAATGATAAAAGCAATTCAGTAACTAAAAAGAAGAGTAAGCTTCTATCAAAAAGTGATGTGGCGGCAGCCAAAGAAGAGCTGATTTCATTATATACAGAGTATTATGTCAATAATGCCGACAATATTTTTACAGTTACTTCATGCGATGAAGAGTTAAAAAATGCAGATTACGATAACATATCTGGTGATAGAACAGATAATACTGACAACAACATTTACAAAGATACATACGAGGTCAGAAATATTGCGCTTCTTAGTAATCCTATCGAATATACATCAAAGAAGCCGGTTGTGTGGTATCAGCTGGTTGAACTTATGAAAAATGCACACAGTAAAGTTAAGATACATACGCCATATATTATATGCAACGACTATATGTATGATGGTTTGGAGGAAGTTTGCAATTCAGTTGAAAATGTTTCACTTATGACTAATTCTATTGGCAATAATGGTAATCCGTTTGGTTCAGCGGATTATTATGTCAATAAAAATAAAATTCTTGGTACGGGAATTGATGTGTGGGAGTATGAGGGCGGTTATTCATATCATGGTAAGTCGGTGCTGATTGATGATAATATATCGGTGATAGGCTCATTTAATCTGGATATGAGAAGTGCGTATCTGGATACAGAGCTTATGCTTGTTATAGACAGTGAGGATATTAACAGGCAGCTTAGTGAATCGATGGAGTCATATGAGCATGTGGCAAGAAATGCCAATAGTGACGGAAGTTATGACAATCCTTATGATGTTGAGCCAGTGGAGCTTTCACAATATAGAAGACGTCAGATGATGCTGATAAAGAATTTTGTATTGTGGGCAAGATATTTATTTTAATGTTGCCACTTTGATATGAGCATCAAAGTTGTGGTCTTTTGACATCGACATCATAAGATGGGTTATAACCACAGTTGACAATAGTATAAATATATATTATCATAACCTAGTAAATAATAAAATAACACATAACCGCTTGCTTCTTTGATTTGCTATCGATGAGGAGCGGTTATTTTAGCGTAAACAGGGTAAAACCGGTTGCAATATGAGAATTAATGAGGCAGCCGCCAATGGTTATTTTAATGTAATCAGCTAAATCACATACAGATAAAGAATATAAAGAAAGAGAGTTATGAAAATGAATGTAACAGACAGGACAAAACAATTAACTGGTGGTGAGAAAGAGAGCGGAAGTACAGATTTCCTACAGAAAACGTGGGTTGTGTGTGCACTTGCTCTTGTTTGTACATTTCTCTGGGGAAGTGCTTCACCTTGTATCAAGCTTGGATATGCACTGTTCCAGATACCATCAAGTGAAACATGGACACAGGTGTTATTTGCAGGAACAAGATTTGTATTAGCAGGAGTGCTTACTATCCTAATAGGAAGTGTCCTTAACAGGAAAATGTTAGTACCAACGAAGTCATCTATCCCAAGTATAGCGAAGCTTGGATTATTCCAGACAATACTTCAGTACATATTCTTTTATATAGGACTTGCACATAACAGTGGCGTTAAGGCATCTATTATAAATGGTTCTAATACATTTTTTGTAATACTTCTTGCAGGACTTGTGTTTCATCAGGAAAAGCTGACGTTTAAGAAGATAGCAGGATGTGTGGTCGGCTTTGCAGGTGTAATAATTGTAAGTATGAATGGCAGGTCGATAGATATGAACTTAAGTCTTATGGGAGATGGAAGTCTGTTCCTATGTGCGATATCCTATGCCGTATCTTCATGTCTTATGAAGAATTATTCCAAAAAGGATAATCCGGTTATGCTTAGTGGATATCAGTTTATATTTGGCGGAATAGTTATGATTATACTTGGACTTATTATGGGTGGAAGAATTAATCATATATCAGTCAGTGCAGTGCTTATGTTGTTTTATCTTGCATGTATCTCAGCCGTTGCCTATTCACTCTGGGGAATACTCCTTAAGCACAACCCAGTGTCCAAAGTAGCAATATTTGGTTTCACCAATCCGGTATTCGGAGTGCTCCTCTCAGCGTGGTGGCTGGGCGAAGGTGGTAAGGAGCTTGGTATAAATGCGCTGATAGCACTTATACTTGTGTGCATAGGTATCCTTATCGTAAATGTGCATCCCAAAGAAAACAAATAGACACAGTCATCTTAAATAAACGATTTACGAAGTAAATCAGCGGATTCCGAATGTTGCAGAATTGCGGGAGCGGCGAAGCTGCGGAGCAATTCTGGGATATCAAAAAAAGAAAGAAAGCTCAAACATCGTTCGTGCTGGCACTTCTTTCTGTTCTACGGTTGAGTCTATGAAACAGATATCGGAGAACTATCTGAATAATGAAAAAGGTTATGTGAATGACTGGGCAGCATATATATCATCAGTCGGAATGACAAGAGAAGAGGCTATTGAATATATTTCTAAGACTAATACACAGCCGGATAGGCAGGAGGCAGCATTATGTCAATCTTTAAAAAGAACTTAGAAAAAAATGCAGTAAAAAAGGCTTTAAATGAAATCCAGATAAATCTTGAGAATAATTATAAGGACCTTGCGATAAAAGCATATAATGATGCGGCTGCGCTTATAGAGACGTATCGTGCTGATAAAAAGCTTAATGATAAGGATTATGAAAAGTATAAGCAGGAGCTTGCTGTTTTTCACAAAAGGATGGAAGGCTACAGTCACAGGCTTAATGTAAAGTATTAGATGTTATGCGCAAAAAGCGTGCGCAGAAATGAGGATTATTATGAAGATGACAACTTTATGTTATATCGAAAAAGACGGATGTTATCTTATGCTTCACCGCACAAAGAAAGAAAAGGACATCAATAAGGGAAAGTGGATAGGTGTAGGCGGACATGCTTATGACGGCGAAACACCAGAGGAGTGCCTTTTGCGTGAGGTGAAAGAGGAAACAGGACTTACACTTACTTCTTATAAGTTCCGTGGGCTTATCACATTTATAAGTGATGAATGTGAGCCGGAGCTTATGTGTCTTTTTACGGCGGATGGTTTTACAGGAGAGCAGTGCGTGTGCGATGAGGGCGACCTTGCGTGGATTGACAAGTCACAGGTTGCAGGACTTCCAACGTGGGAGGGCGATGCTGTATTTCTTAAGCTTCTGTTAGAGGGTGAGAAGCGTTTCTTTACGCTTAAGTTAAGATACGAAGGCGATAAGCTCGTTGAAAGTGCGGTGAACTACTGGTAAGATTGCTGGCGTGCATAGTACGAAATAATCTATAGGCATTAAAGTTGAGGATTTTTGAACCGAACATCTACGAATTGCTTTATAATATTAACCATAAAAAACAAATATATAAATTATTTAAAGAATATAAAAATGTTATTGACTTTAATGTGACAGAGTGATAGTATCTCTGACATAAGAAGAGCACAAAGATGTACCCTTACAAAGGTAGCTTTGTGCTCTTCTTTTTTGTTAATCGTTTGCGGTTGATAAATACGTGTTTCGGCTGCACATCAGAAAGAACTAATATATCATGGATTGGAGGAAAAGGTTATGGTTAAAGATGTAATTAAAGTTTCAACAGTTGCATTTAATGCAAAATGGGGCGACAAGGAAAAGAACCTCAATCGAATGAAAGGATATATAGAGGCAGCGGCATCAGAGGGTGCTAATCTGATAGTATTTCCAGAGATGGCACTTACAGGTTATGATGATGAAGAGGATAAGGCAAAGCCTGATAAAATGCAGTCTAAGCTTGCAGAGGTAGTGCCGGGACCTTCATCAGAGGCAATAGCAGAGCTTACTAAGAAGCTGGGTGTGTATGTCGCATTTGGTATGCCGGAAAGAGATGAGAAGGATTCATCTATTATATATAACGCAGCGTGTGTGTGCGGACCAGAAGGAGTTATCGGAGCTTACAGAAAAATTCATCTGCCATATCCGGAACCACACTGGGCTACAAGGGGAACAAAGCCATTTATATTTGATACACCTTGGGGACCTGTTGGTCTTGCCATATGCTATGATACATATTGTTTTCAGGAGCTTATGCGCTATTATGCGGCTAAGGGCTGCCGCCTGTATATCAACTGTACGGCACTTGCCAAGTGCCACGGCATCGCTCTTGGTTCAACAACACTTGAAGCTGGCTGCATAACGAACCAGATATATATCGTATCTGCCAACCTTGCAGGAACAGATAAGTACAATGTATTCTGGGGAGGTTCAAGTATTATTGGTCCAAGCACGAACTTCTGGGAAGCTGAGTATTACGCAGGTTATCCATTTACAGACCCAAGAGCTATACAGGATAAAATGTATACAGCAACGATTGACCTTGCATTTGCAACGAGAGAGAAGTTTGAGCCTAATCCACTTATAGATGGTGGAACAGACTTCAGACCAGCAATATACAAGGAACTTTACGAAGACCTGCTTAAAGACCCTAAGTTTCAGGAGTAATCAATAGTTGTACAGGGCAGAAAAAAGGCACAATGGTGCTTACGAGTACTGGATGAACAAAAGAGAATAACTTAAAGAAAATTAACATAACATATCCCAACATATAACATATAGAAAACGCACTTAATCAGCATAATGGTACATAGTGACCGGCTGGTTAAGTGTGTTTTTAATTGATTTTTTTTAATATTGAGTATATATTAATATCTAATATTTTTTACTATAAATGAGCAGATGAATAAAAGAGAAAATATAATAAAAATATAGGAGATGAATATATGCTTGAAGTAAAGGAATTACAATATTTTGTTGTGTGTGCAGACCTTTTATCATTCAGTAAGGCAGCAGATGTTTTATATACAACACAGCCTAATGTAAGTAAGGTTGTAAAATCGCTTGAGGAGAAGCTTGGATTTGCTGTATTTGACAGAGATAACCGTGGAATAAAATTAACGAGAAGAGGAAGACAGGCATATGAATACGCAAGCCGTATACTTGAACAGGAGAAGCAGCTTGCACAGATATATAAGATAGATGATAGAGAAGAATTTAGTATATCAAGTAATCCAAGTTCATGGATGGCACGATGTTTTACGGATTATTATATAGAATATGCAGAAGCAGATATCAGATACAATATAATGGAAGGCAGCGTTAATAATGTAATAAAAAGAGTTGGAACAGGACTTGATGATTTGGGGTTTATATTTTTTATGGATAATCAGATGCAGCAGATAGAATATAAGTTAAAGAGGTATGGACTTGAATTTACCAAGTTAAATGATAATCAGGCATATCTTTATTATGGTAATAATAGTCCTATTAAAGATGGGCAGACGATTGAGGAATATTTAAGGGATAAAATGCTTGTGCAATGTTATGAGGATGAATTTGCACTAAATCATTATTGGGATAATATAAGAATAGAGGATAGCGAATTGGATAAACATGTAGCAGTGATTACAAATAGTGATTATGTAATGAATTATCTTTTAAAGTATTCAAGGTTATGTAATATAAGCAGTAGTCATTTTAGTAAGAAACCTACATTTGATGGTATTCCATTATATAATAACAGAAAAAATGTGGTGTTTGGGTATATAAGTAAGAAAGATGAAGAATTACCCCCGAAAATGAGAGAATTTCTGGGATATGTAAAAAAAGAACTGAAAAGAAAAGAATAGCGGCTTAGTGAAATAAAAATATGACATAATAAAATGGAATAACTGTGTAAAAATGAAATTGAAATATGTAAGTTGAATTGATATATTAATCATAATGTTGTAATGATTGGAGATTATATTTGAAAAGGTTTATAAAAAAACGACTGCTGCAGCTGGTGCCTGTTCTTATAGGCATCACTTTTTTATCATTTGTGCTTGTCAATATGAGCAATACGGATGCCATAGATATGCTTGAGGCTAACCATGGAACGGCAATGACAGAGGTTGAAAAGCAGGAGTTAAGGGAAGAATTAGGACTTAATAAGCCGGTTATAACAAGATATTTTATATGGCTTAAGAATACATTTACAGGCGATATGGGTAATTCATATGTATCAGGAAAGCCTGTATTCAGTACATTTGTCAGCAAGCTGCCAGCGACCGTATATCTGTGTGTGGTATCTATGGGGCTGACACTTATCATATCAGTTCCACTGGGAATAATAAGTGCTGTTAATAAAAATAAGTGGCTGGATTATATTATAAGAGTGGTGAGCCTTATTGGTAATTCGCTGCCGAACTTTTTTCTTGCGCTGCTGCTTATATACGTGTTTGCATTAAAGCTTAACTGGCTTCCGGTTATGGGAAACAGGGCAGGTGCTAAAAGTGTTATACTTCCGTCAGTTACACTTGCTGTAGCGATGTCCTCAAGGTATATAAGCCAGATAAGAACTGCTGTTATAAATGAGCTGGATAAGCCTTACGTCAATGGCGCAAGGGCAAGGGGGGTCAGTGAGGGCACTATACTTATAAGAAGTGTCTTAAAGTCGGCTATGCTTACCGTGTCTACACTTCTGGCGCTCTCGGCAGGCTCGCTGCTTGGAGGAACAGCCATAGTTGAGAGTATATTTATGTGGGATGGCGTAGGAAAGATGGCTGTAGATGCCATAACTATGAGGGATTATCCTATTAATCAGGTATATGTCATATGGATGGCTGTGATATATGTTATTGTAAATCTTATAACAGATATAGGGTATCATTATCTTAATCCGAAGATAAGAGTTGCTGGAACGGATGAGGCATAATAGTTATCTTAAGAGTAAGAATATGTTAATTGGATGATTAAAGAAATTATAGATGAAGTATAATGATAGTTACCTTAAGCGTAGAAATAAATAATCTGAATATATCATTTTAATAAAATAATGAATTGCAAATAAGTAAAAAATTATAAATGAGCAAATTTAAAATATTGCATTTTTTTCTGTAGTTGCTCATTTATGGTAATAAGAAAGATATAGCGTATGAAAAAAGAAAAATATAAAATGGCTGGTTATAATAAAGTAAATGTAATAAGCCCCGGTGTCTTTATATGGGGCGTTTTTTGCGTGTTTCTGATTATTACAGCCATATGTGCAGACAGTCTTGCACCATATGATGCATATGAACAAAACCTTTCAGAAGCACTTATGCCGCCAGGTGCTTTGCATATAGCAGGAACAGACCAGTATGGCAGGGATGTGTTATCAAGAGTTATTGCAGGGGCAAGGTTATCAGTGCTGTCATCACTGTTTGTTGTTGTGTTAATAACATCAGCAGGGAGTGCAGTGGGGATAATATGCGGCTATTGCGGGGGAGTTGTGGATAATATTCTTATGAGAATAGCGGATATATTTCTTGCATTTCCGGGAATAGTGTTTGCGATAGCAGTAGCAAGTGTGCTATCGGGGGGAATAACGAGTGCGGTCATAGCAGTGGCGGCAGTGTCGTGGCCAAAGTATGCAAGGCTGGCACGAAGTGAGGTGCTTTCAGTATGTGCAAGTGATTATATAAAGGCGGCAAGAATGTCAGGAATGAGTGAATTCGGGATAATAATAAAGCACATTATTCCTAACATTGCAGGAATTATAGTGACTACGGCACTTCTTGATATAGGACATATGATGATGGAAATAGCAGGATTATCATTCTTAGGACTAGGTGCAGCACCACCGGCGGCAGAATGGGGTGCTATGATGAGCAATGGCAGAAGTATGTTGCAGACCGCACCGTGGATCATACTTGCGCCGGGAGTGGCGATATTTGTATCGGTACTCATATTTAATATGTTTGGGGAGTCGGTCAAGACCAGATGGAATAAGAATAACAGGAGAACAGGTTATGCAGGAAGACAGTAGGAGTTCTAGTAATAATGCTTCAAATGCGCTTCTTAATGTCAGTCATCTTGATATAAGTTATAATGATGAATTAACATTGAAGGATATAAGCTTTGGCGTAAATGCCAGCGAAATACTTGGCATAGCTGGTGAGTCGGGCAGCGGCAAGAGTACGCTTATAAAGGCGGTTATGGGGCTTTTGAGTGCTGACGGTAAGATAAATGGCGGCAGTATTACATATAAGAATGTGGATATTACGCACAATATCACAGCATTAAAGAAGTTAAGAGGCAAAAATATAGCGATGGTTTTTCAGGATACTAAAGAAGCACTGTGTCCTGTAAGAACGGTAGAGTCGCAGTTGTACGAATGTGCCATTGACACATATATCAGCGATAATTCTGTTAAGTGTCATAAGTGGAATTATAAAAAAATGCGGAATGTGCGTTCACATATAAAAGAGGATGCAGTCCTGCTTCTTGAAAAAATGCATATAGATGACCCGCAGAGAGTATTAAAAAGCTATCCATTCCAGTTGTCAGGCGGTATGAACCAGCGTGTTGGAATAATGCTTTCAATGATTAACAGACCACAGCTTATACTTGCAGATGAGCCTACGAGTGCGCTTGATGTGACAACAAAGGCACAGGTAATAAAAGAGCTTAAGGCTATTAATAATGAGTATGGAACAGCTATGATAATAGTTACACATAATATAGATGCGTTAAGAAAGCTTGCCGATAATGTTATGATTATGAGGGATGGCGTTATGCTGGAGTATGGAAAGACTTCGGACGTACTTAATAATCCACAGAATGAATATACAAGAAAGCTTATTAAAGCAAGCCCGAAGCTGGACAGTTGAATAAGACATTTTATTATTTCAGATTAATATCCGAATATAATGAAGCAGCAAAATATACATTTACTTTTTAGTGGGTTTAATGAACTAATGGTTATATGAAGCAGGTCAAGTTAAGCGTGGCAGTGAGAATTAAGATATATCAGCATAATTAACGAATTGGGAATAATAAAAAAAGCATTTATATGGTAATTCCGGAAATATAATGAGGTGGTTATGAAGCATGAAGAAATAAGCGTAATAGGATTAATAAGGGTAATAAAATTAAGAGGTAAAATGTAGGAATAAAGTATATAAATATGAACAAGATACTTCAAATAAATAATATTAAAAAATCATATAAAGGAAATATCGCCGTTGATGTAGACAGCCTTTCGCTTTATGCCGGGGACTGTCTTGGAATTGTGGGAGAAAGCGGATGCGGAAAAAGCACGCTTGCCAGTATTATAGCAGGCTTTGAAAAGCAGGACAGTGGGAGCGTTATATTCAGGGGCGAGGATATAACACACTATAACAGGGTGCAGATGAGGAATGTATATTCATATATGCAGATGATATTCCAGATACCCAATGACTCATTTGACAAAAGGTATACTATAGGAAGCAGCATAGCTGAAGCACTTGCAGGTACATACAGGAAAAAAGAGGCTTTGGAATATGTTAAGAAGCTTCTTATTGATGTGGGGCTTTCAGAGGAGTATGTCTGTAAGTATCCGGACGAATTAAGTGGCGGCGAATGTCAGAGGGCGGCAATAGCAAGGGCGCTTTCAAGAAAGCCTGAGCTTCTTATATGTGATGAGGTGACAAGTGCGCTTGATATGACTATACAGGAACAGATAGTTAAGCTTCTGTGCAGTATGCAGAAGGAAATGAAACTAAGCATAATGTTTATATGCCATGATTTGGCGCTTGTGAGCAATATGTGCAATAAAATAGCGGTTATGAAATCAGGGCAGATAATAGAATATGGAGATATTAGGGAAGTCATAACAAGTCCGCAGCACGATTATACGCGAGAACTGATAGAAGCAAGCAGGTAGGAAATATTATAATATTCAGAGCAGGAATAAAGAGTAAAAAATAAAAAGTTATACAAATATATTTATCCATAGAAAAAAGGTAAAATAAGAATGAAAACGACAAATAAACAACCCCCAATATACATAAATAATAAAAATAAATTCACAACATTTATAAATAAAAGCATAATATCCCTATGCAGTATAATAACAGTTCTATTCACAGCTGTTTTTCTTACGGGCTGTGGTGGAAAGGCTGATAATGGTGAAAAAGTATTCTACTACGGTGATACAACATTTAACTCAGAAAATGATGAGTCAGACGTAAATCCACATAACGGATATTCGGGCTGGGCATGTATAAGATACGGCATAGGCGAAACGCTGTTTAAGTATTCAGATACTATGGAGCTTGAGCCATGGCTTGCTACAGAATATGACAATGTGGATGAAACAACATGGAAAGTCACATTAAGGGATGATGTAACATTTACAAGTGGAAGAAAGCTTGATGCGCTGGCAGTTAAGGAGTGCCTTGAACATCTTATATCAGTACATAAGAGGGCAGCAGGCGACCTCAATATAGCGGATATAGAGGCAGACGGCAGTGAACTTACAATAAAAACGTCAAAACCGGTTCCGGCACTTATGAACTACTTATCAGACCCTTACGGATGTATTATTGATATGCAGGCAGGAATAACCCCTGACGGCAATGTGTCTGCGACAGGGCCTTACAAGGCAGTGAGTGTTAAGACAGACAGCGGAATAACACTTGTTAAGAATGATAATTACTGGGACGGTGAGCCTAAGCTTGATAAGATAGTCGTGGAAACTATAAGTGACGGAGATACCCTTACAATGGCACTACAGTCGGGAGAGCTTGATGCAGCTTATGGACTGCCTTACGCAAGCCATTCACTGTTTACGGAGGATAAGGACTATACAATATCCTCATGTGAAACTTCACGCTCATTTTTTGCGCAGATGAACTATGCAACAGAGAGTCTTAAGGATGCCAATGTCAGAAAAGCTATAGCATGTGCGATAAATAAGGAAGAATTTACAAGAGTGCTTCTTAATGGGAATGGAACAGCCGCCAAAGGTCCATTCCCGGTGGGGTATGCATATGGTGACAGCCGGGTAAGCACAGAAGAGTACAATGTGGCAAAGGCTAAAGAACTGTTGGCGGCTTCTGGCTGGATAGATACGGATGGTGATGGATATGTTGAAAAGGATGGAAAAAGGCTGACACTTAGCTGGCTTACATATCCTAGCAGACAGGAGCTTCCGCTTCTTGCTGAAAATGTGCAGGCAGCACTTAAGGATATAGGAATAGAGATAAAGATTAACTGCACCGCCAATCATCTGGATTATATAAAAAAGGGTGACTGGGACATATATGCAAGTGCATTTGTGTGTGCTCCAACTGGCGATGCAGAATATTTCTTTACAACACACTGCCTTAAGGACTCATCTAAAAACCGTGGCGGTTATTATAATGAAAAGCTGGAAGAACTTGAAAAAACGATGAGTGAAACCTTTGATGAAGATGAGAGAGCTGCAATCGCAGTAAAGATGACCCAGACAATACTTGATGATAATGCATTTGTGTTTGCATCACATCTTAAAATGTCGATAGTGTCGGGAAAGGGTGTAACAGGACTTGTGGCACATCCGTCAGATTACTACGAGATAACGGCGGACTTAGATAAGAATTAATGAATAACGGAAACGGAGAATTAATAAACTATGGCATACAATAATGATAATCTTGCTGTTGCAATACATGATACGGATAATATAATAACAGAAGAAAATATAGAAGAATGTGTTGTAGACTACTGGACACAGAGGGTAAAAGACTTTTCGGATGTCAGGGAGCATGAGCTTAACAGCGATATGGGAAAAGAATGGCTTGAGGAGATAATAAGCAATATATCAATGTATACAGCTTATGATAAAAAAAGTGGTATGTCTTCTGGAGCGGATGTCACAGAAAACAGCAGGATAAAGGTGCTTGATGTAGGAACGGGGGTAGGATATTTTGCCATTCTTCTTAACAGGTGCGGCATGGATGTTACAGGAATAGACTTAACACCAGATATGATAACAAGGGCAAAAGAACTCGCAGATAAGTATGGTGCAGATGTTACATATGAGGTTATGGATGCAATGGAATTATCTTATGCGGATGAAACATTTGATGTAGTTATAACAAGAAATCTTACATGGACACTTCCGGATATACAGAAAGCTTATAAGGAGTGGCACAGAGTACTTAAAAAGGGAGGACTTCTGCTTAACTATGATGCCAACTATGCCAGAATGAACAGTCTTGAAAAGACAATTATAAAAGATGATGATAAAGCAGCGCCATATGGACATCAGGGAATGACACAGGAGTTAGAAGAGAAAAATGCCTTTATAGCCCAGTCCATGGATATAGGAAAGCATGAGCGTCCGGCATATGATGTACATATACTTGAAAAAATGGGATACAAGAACTGTATTATAGACCCTGCATTTGGAAAGAGAGTGCTTAAGGAGAAAGACCTTAAGGAGGCACCTATGTTTATGATAATGGCAGGTAAGTAAAGTCTTAAGAAAGCTAAAGAAATATCCTAATTGCATATACAATTTTCGACATTATATTTTTATTAGAAACATAATAGGATTATGTGGAGTAGTTCGTAAACATAAGTCTGAGGAAATATTTTCAGACACTGACATTATAAGGTATGGAGAAGGATATTTATGAAACTTAGAAGATGGGTGAAAGATGTCCTGCTGGGATTAGCGGTTTTTGCAATAGGTACAGCCGCTATACTTACAGCGGGTGTTATAGCTAATAGTATAGAGGCAAAGCAGAGTGCCGTTATGGTGAGTAAAGATGTGAACAGTAATCTTGACTGTAATCAGACATTAAGCCTGAGTACAGATGCTACAGGCAGTGATACGTCAGGTAATGGTATAGTTACACTTAATGATATTACGACTGGTAAAAAGATAGCCTGTTGGGGAGACTCCATAACCTATGGACTTGGCGGACAGGAGAATACATTTATAAAAAGTGATAATGGTGTTATAGATGCATCCGACTGGAGTTATCCAGATACACTTAAGTACTACACAGGACTTGATGTATACAATCTTGGCGTGTGCGGTGAGACTTCTTATGACATAGCACTCCGTCAGGGCGGCATAAAAATGTATGTAGGAAAGCAGGTTACAGTTAAGCATGGGGTAAGGGCACAGATTAATATAGTGGATGAATATGGCAGTCAGGTTATGCTTGAGAACTTTAATGGTTATGAAACTGACAATGATGAGCCAGCCAATGTAGTCTACATAAATGATACACTTTTCCAGCTTGAAGCCGATAATGGAAAGCTGTATATAAGCGTATATGGTGACAGTTCCAATAAAAGTATCAAGATTAAAAAAGGAACACAGGTAGTAACTAAAGCTGCACACGATATATCTGGAGATGTTCTTGTCATACAGATGGGAAGCAATGGCGGCTGGGATGACTATGATGAGCTCATACAGCAGTATAAGGCTATGATTGATAATTCAGGTACAGAATGTTATATTATAATAGGTGATACAGATAATCCAGATGAGTCGGTTGACAGTGCATATTATACTGACAGCAGTGAAGTAGGGATTGATGATACACTGTGGGAAGCTGCGCTAAGAGAAGCATTTGGTGAGCATTTTATCAATATGAGAGTGTATATGATTGAAAATGCATTAAGTACAGCAGGACTAGAGCCTACACAGGAGGATATTGATAATATTGATGATGGAAGAGTTCCTGAGAGTTTAAAGCATGATTTTACACATCTTAATTCTTATGGATATTACGCTGTTGGTGTTGCTGTATATAATAAAGGTATTGAACTTGGTTACTGGAGCTAAGGAGAGTATTTTTATATGAATGAATATAATGCTTATATGGGGAAAAAGATAGGAATATATAAAGAACTTGCGGTAGTAATTGTAACAGCTTTTACTATCGCTGTTTTAGCTTCTTTGGGAGTATTTATGGTGTGCAGTCATTATGGCATACTTGTTGATGTGGTGGAGGATTATTCTGATTATAAGAGAAGATATGATATTCAGGTTATGCGTATGGTAAGAGAGCTTGACAGTTCATTAAGCGCTGCCATGGATGAGATAAGTGCCAATGACTTAGATGATGATAAGACACTTGGTGATGCGATGAAGTATCTCTTACAAAACGATATGCTTCCATTTGCAACAGAAGAAGTCAATAATATGAATATAACTATAGCAAACCGCAACGGACTTGTAATGTGGAAGAAAATAGTGGAGGATGAAAATGAAGACTACAGGAACAAGAAAGTGTATGTAGATGTGGATGCACTTGTTGAGAATTCATACGATGACTGTAGCACAGAGTATTCATTTGTATATACGAAAAGCATCAAAAAAACGCTGTATTATATAATATTTGAAACAAAAGTTACACCTGAGTATCTGTATGCAGATATGAAGCTTAAGGGTGTGTGTATATGTCTTGGCACGATTATATTTGTTATGTGTACCCTCATTATGACAAAGAAAAGAATAGATTATATAAGATATCTTTCAGATGTTGTAAATAGAATATCTAATGGTAATCTTAATACAACTATTGAAAAAAAAGGACATGACGAGATTACTAACATAGCTTACAGCATAGATAATATGCAGCATAATATAGACCGGATGATGAAAGAGGAACGTGAGAATGACAGAAAGAATATGGAGCTTATCACGAACCTTTCACATGATATAAAGACACCGATGACGATAATAACAGGATATCTGGATGTTATTATAAGCCATAAGTATGAGAGTGAGGAAGAACGCGATACATACACGAAGAAAGCCTTCCAGCAGGTTGAAAAGATTAATGGAATGATTCATAAGATATTTGTTTTAGCAAGGAATGAAAAGCCTCAGGTCAGTATGAATAATAAGACAAGATGTAATATATCACTTATGCTTAAGCAGGATGTATCTGAGTTTGAAGGGGTGGCGCTTAAGCAGGAGCGCAACTTCATAGCAGACATCACAGAAAGACCTGTGTATGCGGATGTGGACGTAGAACATATGAGAGAAGTGTTTGACAATATTCTTATGAATGCAATTAAGTATTCTAAGAAAAATACCGACATTATCGTAGCTTTGCTTGAAGATAATGACAGTATTGTTATAAATGTATCTAATATGACGGACTGTATTAAAAAGTCAGACTGTGAGAGAATATTTGATAAGTTCTACAGGGCAGATCATGCAAGAAATTCAAGCATAGCAGGTAACGGACTGGGACTTTCCATAGTGAAGGAAACGGTTGAGGGGCTTGGTGGAAGTGTTAAGGCTGACTATGAAAAAGGACTGTTTACTATAAGCATAAAGATTAAGAAATGCAGTGATTAAAGCGGTGTCAGTATTATGTAGATGACAACGCTATTAAGGAGGAAAAATATGGCAACTGTTCTTATTGTGGATGATGAGGAAGATATAAGAGAGCTTGTAGGCATATATCTTAAAAATGAAGGTTATAATATATGCAAGGCAGTCAACGGACAGGAAGCGTTACAGTGTCTTAGTGATATGCAGATAGACCTTGCTGTTCTTGATGTTATGATGGCGGATATGGATGGTATAGCACTGTGTATGGAGATAAGGAAAAAGAGCAATATACCTATTATTATGCTGTCAGCCAAGGACCAGGATATGGATAAGGTTATCGGTTTGAGTGCCGGTGCAGATGATTATCTTGCAAAGCCTTTTAATCCGGTTGAGCTTGTTGCAAGAGTGAAGGCACAGCTTAGAAGATTTAACGATTTCAATGAAAGAAAACCGAGCAGTATTCTTGAATATATGGAATTATCCATGAACCTTGAAACACACAGAGTATTTCTTAACTTGAAGGAAGTACAGCTTACACCTAAGGAATTCGCTATACTTGAGCTTCTGTGGAAGAACAAGGGCAATGTATTCTCAACTGAGCATATATATGACTCACTGTGGAGCGAGGAGGAAGCGTATGACATTAATAATGTCGTTATGGTGCATATAAGAAACTTACGCTCAAAGATAGAACCAGATATCAAGAACCCACAGTATATAAAGACTGTGTGGGGTGTGGGATATAAGTTCTCATAAAGATATATATTTACAAATGAATGAATATATTATAGAATAACGGCATATATATAAAGTGAAATTTTTACAATTCAGATTATTAATTATCTGCTAATTTATTTAACATCAACAGAACAACAAGTTGACAAAGGCGTCAGATTCAAGAAATCTGGCGCCTTTTCTGTATGTATTTTTTACAAGATGCTTCCTATAAAAGTTGAAGGAATCGGACATGAAATAAATACAGATTAGTAACTGATGGTGAAGGCTGAAAGGAGAATAACTTAAAGATGCTTAATCTTGACTTTACAGAGCCAGAGGGTGCTTCTAATGACTGCTGTATAGTATTCCGAGAGGGCGACCCTATGAGAGATACAGTTCAGGGAGCTCTTGATAAGTTAGGATGGAACGATAAGGCAGAATTCGATAAGCTGATGGATGAAATGGTTAAGTTACAGCCAGCTTCTAACTAAATATAAATAAAAATGTTACATATATCGCAGATTTACCTGACAAAGGTGTTAGGACCTTTAAGGTAAGTCTGCGATGTTTTATTTTATGATGTCAGTGGATTGTAAGAACAGCAGAGTAAAGAAAGCAATCCGTGGGCATCAATATATGTATTATCTAATATATGGAAAATGCATAGAAAGGAAGGCAGGCTATGATGTATATAAATACAATGGTTGCACTATCAGCTAATACGCCGGGAGCTGATGGCTCATTGGTTGAATGGGCATTGTTTATATTTAATAAATATTCAACTTTGTTCCTTAAGGCTACATGGGTAACGCTTTATGTGGCACTTATAGGTACATTATTAGGTTTCATACTTGGTTTTGCAGTAGGAATAATCAATACGGTTAAAATTCATAAGGAAGACAATATAATAAAGAAAATACTGCTGCGTATATTGCGTGTGATAGTAGTTGTATATGTGGAAATATTCAGGGATACACCTATGATAGTTCAGGCGATGGTTATCTACTTTGGATTACGTCAGAATGATATTATGATTACTTCAGCTATAGCAGGTATTCTTGTTACAACACTTAACACAGGTGCATATATGGGAGAAACAGTAAGGGCTGGTATTAAGTCAGTTGACCCGGGACAGGAGGAAGGCGCACTTGCCATGGGAATGTCACATTTTAAGGCGATGCTTTACATAATAGTTCCACAGGCTTTAAAAAATGTCATTCCGGAAATGTGTAATACATTTGTAAATAACTTAAAGATGACATCAGTGCTTAATGTAATAGGTGTGTCAGAGCTGTTCCTTATGGCAAAGACAGCAGGTGGTGCTTACTACAAATATTTTGAATCATATATAGTTATTTCAATTATTTACTTCATTATGTGCTTTGTATTTAACAGATTATTTGCAGTGGTTGAAAAGAAACTGCAGGGAAGAAGTGATTATGAGCTTGCAACAGAATATCTTGAAAATGATTAACAGTGATAAATTCTGTTAGGTGCATATATGACAGTTTCATATTAAAAGAACAGGAGGCAGATTATGTCAGAGTCAGTTATTAAAGTTGAAAATCTTGTTAAGTCATTTGGCGACCATGAGGTATTAAAAAAGATAGATTTTGAGATATCTAAGGGTGAAGTTGTATGTATTATCGGTTCTTCTGGTTCTGGAAAGTCAACACTTCTTAGATGTATTAATCATCTTGAAACTCCGACAAGTGGAAAAATACTTTTTCATGGGGAAGAGGTTAAAAATACACAGTCATCACTAACTAAGTATCGTTCACAGGTTGGAATGGTGTTCCAGTCATTTAATCTTTTTAACAATATGACAGTGCTAAAAAACTGTATGTTTGGTGTACAGAAAATACTACACCTCAGTAAGGAAGAAGCTAAGATAAGAGCAATAAAACACTTAAGGGAAGTGGGAATGGCAGCTTATATAAATGCCTATCCGGCACAGTTATCAGGTGGTCAGAAGCAGAGAGTTGCTATAGCAAGAGGCTTATGTATGAATCCTGAAGTCCTTTTATTTGATGAGCCTACATCTGCACTTGATCCGGAGATGGTTGGTGAGGTGCTTAACGTAATGAAGGAGCTTGCAGATGAAGGTCTGACTATGATTATAGTTACACATGAGATGGAATTTGCTAAAGAGGTATGCAGATGCTGTTGGTTCACAATATTCAACAGGGTATTCAGACAGTATAGGAATAAAGGCTTATCAGTGTGACATAACAAGAAAATATTTTGTAATAGATACAGTTGAAAGCATTATAAAGGATTTTGGCAAAATAGATATCCTCATTAATAATGCCGGAGTTGCAAAGATTAATGCATTTGAGGAAACAGAAGATGAACAGCTTGATATGCATATTGACACTAATATAAAAGGTAATATCTTCTTACAATGACACTTGCATATATATTAAAGCTGGCAGGACTTTTTAGTAAAGAGGATAAAAAAACATTATCCAATCTCATATTCTATGTGACATTACCGGCATCACTTATAAGCGGTTTCACAGATGCAAAGGTTAATATATATTATATAGTTGCCATACTTACAGGATTTGGCGTGAACACAGTTATGGTAATAGCAGGTCAGATTGCATCAAGAAATAAGAGCAGGGAATTACAGGCTATATACGCTGTAAATGCATCAGGTTATAATATGGCGTGCATAGCTATTCCATTTCTTTCTAACTTTTATCCTGGTGGAGTTCCATATCTTTGCATGTTTGATGTCGGTGATTCCTTCTATACACTTGGAACAACATATGCACTGGCACAGGTAAGATTAAATCAGGGAAATAAGTCTGAAAAATGTAATATAAATCTTTTATATATAATAAAAAGTCTGTTTTCATCTGTGCCATTTGTTGTCTATTTTACAATGACAGTATTATCTTTTCTTAATTTCCATCTTCCATCAGTAATTGTTGAAATAGCTGATTTCTGTGGTCATGGCAACGGCTTTCTGGCAATGATGATGATAGGAATATCACTTGAAATTAATATGAGCAGGGATACATTCAGGGAAGTAATACATTTACTGGCATTAAGATATGCAATAGGAATAGTATCGGCTATACTCATATTCTGCATACTTCCAGCACCACTTGTCATGAGGCAGATATTAGCGGCAGCAGTATTCTCATCAAGTGCAGCCGTATCTATAATATATTCAGAAAAATTAGGAGTGCCAACAGATATAGCAGCAGCACTCAATCCAATCTCTACAATATGTATGATACCTCTTATGGTTATTGTTATAATGCTAACAATGTAGGAATGGTATTGACAGAATAATCCCTTGATAACTCCATTAAATACATAATTATTAAAATGAACAGTAGGAATTCACTAAAAATTATATTATAATTACAAATACTTAGAAAATTGTAAGTTGATTGCAAGTTACGGAAAGTAAAATATGTACAAGTGATGGGTTGTGCTGTATGAAGATACGTCAAAATCAGTGCTGGCACAGCAGCTTTGTCAGTCTTACAAGACAGATACAAAGTAGTATTGAATGAGATAAACTTTCTTTGATTTATATGATAGATGATACAGAATGGAGCAGAATATATGTACAGGATTATGCTTGTAGAGGATGATAAAGAATTAGGAGAAACAATAAAGAGCCTTCTGGTACTTAAAGGATATGATGTAGAACTTATAGGAAGTGTGAAAGAATACAATAAGCATACAGAGGTGTATGATATGTATCTTCTTGATGTAAAGCTTCCAGATGGAGATGGTTTTCAGGTATGTGAAAAAATCAGACATAACTCTGATGCACCGATTATATTCATAACCTCATGCGATGATGAGGAGTCGATAGTAAGGGGACTTGATATAGGAGGGGATGATTATGTTACAAAGCCTTTTCATAATGCGGTGCTGTTATCAAGAATAAGTGCTAACTTAAGAAGAAGTGGCATGAATGATGGTGATGTATATAAGAAAGGTGAGCTTTCAATATATTTTGATAAGTATAAGCTGTACAGGGCTGGCAATGAGCTTAAGCTTTCTAATAATGAATGGGATATGCTTAAGATACTTGTTGAAAATAAGGGAAGAGTAGTTAGAAGAGATGTATTCTTTGACAGACTGTGGGATATACATGGCAACTATGTTGAATATAATACACTCACCGTTAATATGAGCCGTCTTAAGGCGAAGCTTGGTACATTTGGAGAAGAAAGAGTACCTTATATAGAAACGATAAGAAATGTAGGGTACCGCTGGATAGCATAGGAGATAAAGTATGGAGAATAGTAAGCAGATTCAGTCTGGCACCTCCAGACAGAACATAGATAAGCAGATAAGAAATTATAGAAGAAATCAGACATTATTTGTTATTGTGTCAGTAGTTATTAATGCACTCATCATTGCATTTCTAACCATATATTATAGTATCAGGCAGAGGGCTCTTGTTGGAGCCCTCTATCTGTATGATAAAGACTCAGCAGTCAATATGATAGACAGAATGATGCATATGAATATAAGTATGAATACTTACAATTCAGGAACTACGGCAATGGTTGAGGCAGGTTATACAAAGAATGGTTATGCATATCTTTCACGTATCAATGGTGAAAATGTTATGTATATTGTTATTTCACTGATTATGGCGGGGCTTTTTATATGTGGAATTATACACTGCTACAGGATAGGAAAGGATGACTGTCTTGGAGGTCTTAAGACATATGCCAAGGAGAATGAGTTGCTTAAAGGAAAGTTTGTAAAGGAGCATGAATATAACATATGTCAGTATAAGAAGATGCAGGAATTCGTTGAGAATATAGCACATCAGATAAAAACTCCGCTTTCAGTTATGACAATGAAACTTGAAATGTTACAGGATATGCTTGTTTCAGATACAGAAGGCAGCAGTACTATAGCAAATGCATCTACAATAATTACAGAATGTACAAAGAGCGCATTTAAGATAAAAGTATTTATTAAAAAGCTTCTTGATATAAGCAGGATAGAGTCGGGAAAAGTCGTGCTTGCCTCAGATAAGGTGATTATTGATTATATTGTTGAGGAGAGTGTTGAGAGTGCAGTTGTAGATAAGTCAAAGGTTATTGTTGATTATGGTGATGCCATAAAGCGTGATATGTACGCAGATGAGGGATGGCTTGTAGAAGCATTTGTCAATATAATAAGCAACAGCTATGAATATATATGTGACAGGGAAGATGGTCGTGTATACATAGATATAAGCAGTAACAATGAGGTGTGTATGATAAAAATAGCAGATAACGGAGATGGAATAGATAAAGAACATCTTGCTTACATATTCGACAGGTTTGAGGGAAAGAGCAGTCAGGATGAGTTCCATGCAGGAATAGGACTTAATCTTTCAAAGCTTATAATAGAAGCACATCATGGAAGCATAAAGGCGGGAAACAGTGATAAGTACGGCGGTGCGGAATTCAGGATAATACTGCCATTATATAAGCTTAAAGGGAAGATTGAATATAATAAATAAAGCTTAAAGCGTAAGTTATATGTAAGCAGAGTGTTGTATAGTAAATATACGAAGTACATAAGAAGAGAGATATGTGGTATCTGATGGGATATTGGAAAAGGAATTGTAATATCAGTAAAAAGATAAGGAGGTGCCTTTATGAATACTGAATATGTGAATTATTGTTTTAAAAGCATAAAAAGACGTTTAAAGAGTGTCACAAGAACATCACTTGCGGTATTTTTAGTGTTTGTTTTCGTGGCGTGGGTTATGCTCTTTAAGTCTGATATGTATGAGTGGCAGATGCAGTCAGCAAAGCAGAGATTCGGGAACTGGTTTGTTATGATGTATGGCTCTGACAATAAGGAAAACAGTGAGCTTAAGGGCCATCCTTATCTAGATAATTCGGGCAAAGCAGGTGTGGTTAATTATGTATATGATAATAATGACGAGAAGTCTGACGTTAAGATAGGATATATGTCAGATGAGTTCATAAAAATCGGCAATATCAGGGCAGATAAGGGACATTTTCCCCAAAGCAATGATGAGGCTGCACTTGACTGGAATACATTAATATCACTTAATCAGGGGACAGAGTTAGGGCAGGATATCAGTATAAAAACAGCTATAAAAAACAGTTCAGGAGATACTGATATTATAACAAAGACATATAAGCTGTGTGGTATATTAGACAGTTATACTAATGTATGGACAGGTGGAAATAATGTACCGGGAATTATAGTTACACAGCAGGAGGCAGCAGATATTAAGCAGAATGGAGATGCTGTGTATATATATTCTGCCAACAGCAATTATGTTGAGAACAACTACAGGGATATATATGAGGGGATAAAGAAGAAGGCAGGAGCACTGCTTGAATATAACAGCAGTGTATATGATTATGAGCCGTGGGCAGGAAACTTTATATACGATTATATGTATATTGTGCTTGCAGCCATAGGCATAGCAGCAATAGCTTACCAGCTTACAGTTTATAACAGGCAGAGAAAAAATGTATACACCATATTGAAAGGTCTGGGTGCCAGAAGAGTACAGCTTATAGGTAAGGCATTTATTGAAAATTCAGTTATTGTAATATGTTCATCATTAGCAGGTCTGATTTTTTCAATAATATCTGCCCGTCTGGTGTGCCTTATTGTAGAAATAGTGTCGGGAGTAAGTTTCTTTTCAATAGATAAAGAGGTATATATAAGTCTGGTAATTATGCTTGCTGCGGCAGTTATAGCGGGGCTTTTTGTAAGCATTTATATGCCGGAAAGAAAAGAGAAGAATAAAAAAACATATAAAAGTGCTAAACACAAAGCAAAGCAAACAATAAATAAAAATAATTATATAAATCAGACATATAAAAGACTTAAAGACTGTCAGCCACTTATACAAAGAGTGTCACTAAGGATATTTTCACTTGCTATGATGATAATAATGGCTGGCTGTGTGGCAGGTATAATAGTTACATATAAAGATTATAAAGCCGGCACAGATGACGTGGATATAGTAGGTTTTAAGCAAGAGGATAAGAATGCGGCATATATAATGAATTATTGCTGGGATATTACTGAACCATATCCGTCATTATATTCTAATGACACGAGAGGTTTTTATAAGAATTATTATTCGCATACATTTGTTACTCCAATGTGGGAGGAATATTACAAAAGAGATATCAGTTCGTACAGTGAAAATTTGTTAAGCAATGGACAGATTAAAAGAAGGATATATAGTAATCATACAGAGCTTTTATATAACATAAAGCGTGCAGATGCTCTTATGTATAAAGGTATAGATGAGAGCATAATAAGTTATCTTAATAATATATCAGGTGTTAAAGAGATAAATTATGGATACTTTGACACTGCAAGAGTATGGCATTGGGATAATATGAACTATAATAAAATGGGTATAGCGTGGTATGTTCAGGATAGTCAGAACAAGCATATAACAACTAATGCCAATCCAGAGGACACAGACCGGTATCTTTTTGCAACTGAGTATGTAAAACCTGACAGTAAGATATATGATATACTTTGTGAGTATGCAGGTAAAGATAAGCTTAGTTATGATGAATTTGCAAATGGTGATAAATGTGTTGTATTTCTTAATAAAAATATTGAAGGAGAGTATGACGATACAATTACGGAGGGAACAAAGATAGGACTTATGGGTTATAGTACATATCCTCCTGCTGTTGGAGAGGGGGAGGTAAAGGAACGTTATACGGGAAGTTATTATAAGGCTGTAAAGAATTATATGAATAATGTAGGTCCGCAGCTTGATGATTACTATGATAGCAGGAGTGTGTTATATGAAATAATGGAAAAATATACATATAACAGGGATTTCGTTCCAGCAGCAGAAAGTGAGGCAGCCTGTGTCATATATGTTGACGATGAGGTGAAGGAGAGCTTAAAGGAATATATTCCAGAGTTTGGTTTATATACTATGATTGTATCTGATGAGACTGGTAAAAAGGCTGTGGATACACAGAATGAGTGGTTAAAGGAGTATCTTACAGCGGATAAGCTTCCAGATGAGCTTACTCTTTCCATGAAGTATAATCAGGTAAATATAAGATACAGTCTTAATTCTGTATATAACGGAACAGCCAATACAGTAGCTTCATATCTGGGACAGGCAGGTTTTTCATACAGCAGCTACTCAGAGCCAAAGGATGTTTTAAGAAGTAATACAATGGAAGCTTTCATACTGTATGGCTTCACGCTTGTCACGGCAGCGCTTTCATATATTGTTGTTATTATGCTTGTATTAAGAAATACGATGTCGGAATACAGAAGCAGGATAATGATATTAAGAAGTACTGGTGCAGATAAAGATGTTATATTTAAGGTATATATGACAATGTGTATAAGAGAGTCACTGTGGTGCATTATATTGGCGCCGGTTGTACTTATACTTGAGGCGGTATGCCTGAAGCTTGGACTTAAGAGGGTATAATCAGTGAATTAGTAGAAGGTGTTAATTTGAATATAGAGTATATAAAATATTGTATAAGAAGCGTAAAAAGACGATGGAAAAGCATACTAAGAACATCACTTGCGATATTTTTTGCATTTGTTTTCGTTGCAGGTGTTATGCTGTTTAAGTCTAATATGTATCAGTGGCAGTTACAGTCAGTAAGGCACAGATTTGGCAGCTGGATAATAATGCTTTATGATAGTAACCTTGAAGAGAATAGTGAACTTAAAAATCATCCATATCTTAATGAGTCAGGAAAAGCTGCTGTTGATAATTATATGTATGATACTAAGAAGCAGCAGGACGTAAGTAGTGTCAAGTTAGGATATATGTCAGATGAATTCATAAGTATAGGCAATATATCGCTTCGTGAGGGAAGTATGCCACAGGAGGATGATGAGGCAGCAATAGAATGGGATACGCTTATTAAGCTTAATCAGGGAACTACGATAGGGCAGGATATAGTAATAAACATAAGAAAGAGTAACAGTCCTTATAGTGATGTAATAGAAAAAACATATAAGCTCACTGGAATACTTAATAACTATACCAATGTGTGGACAGGCGGAAATAATGTACCCGGTATTATATTAAAAGAGGATGAAGCAGACAGTATTAACAGAATAGGAAAGGCGACATATATATATTTATCGAACAATTATATAGATAAGAATTATACGGGTATATATGAGGGGTTAAAGAAGCGTACAAAGAAATCACTTATATATAACAGCAGTGTGTATGATTATGAGCCATGGGGCGGTGGATATATATACGATTATATGTATATCATACTTATGATTACAGGAGTAGCAGCAGTTGTCTACCAGATGCTTATACATAGTAAGGAGCGTAGCAGAATTAACCAGATAATGGCTAATCTTGGTGCTTCAAAGCTACAGATTATGACACAGGCATTTATAGAAAATGTTCTCATAGTTATTGTAGCTGCACTGTCGGGGATGTTTCTTTCAATAGGTCTTGGAAAGCTGGTCTGCTATTTAATCGGAAGAAGCAAGGGCTATCAGTTTTTCGCGGTTGAAAGCAGCATATATACTTATGTGTTTGTCATGTTTCTGGTATCTGTAGCAGCAAGTATGGTGGTAAGCTTTATAGATAAGAAAAATATTAAAGTACATAAGCAAAGTAAAATAGGAGCCAGCACAGAAAGAAGAATATCGAAAAAAGACAGGATAAATAAACATAATTATATACGCCAGACATATAAAAGGTTTATAAAGACAGAAGGAATTGTATCAGGAGCAGCTGTAAGAATATTTGCTTTTGTTATGTTTTTAGTTATTATGGGATGCATATTTAATAGTGTTAAGGCTTATAAAGAATATGTAGATAATTCACAAAAGTCGGATATAATTGCATTTAACTCGACAGATAATGAGAGCTTTTATAATATGTATTATGTAAAGAAAAAGCCTATGAACAGCTCAGGCAGATTATATGATACAGATATAAACAATAATACTGAGCAGGTAAGAACAAGGGAACAGTTAAAAGAAAATATCAGTAAGATGAAGTTCGTATATGATTACACTTTCGAGCAATATAACAATATGTATAGTTATTATAGTGTGGAAGAAACAGAACATGGCACGCAGAAATATTTAAATGAATATAGCAGCTTCAGAATGAGCAATAATATCAAAAAAGCGGATACTATTTTGTTTAATGGTTTTGATGATAATACTATTGACTATATTATGAATATAGATGGTGTTGAAGATATAAGCTATGGATATTATGAAACTGGGAGAACCTGGCACTGGAATACTATGGATTATAACAAGCTTGGAACGTCATGGTATATTAATTACAGCTTTAATGATAATAGTATACAGACATCGTCTGATGGAAATACATGTGAAGAGAAGTATCTGTTTGCAACAGAATATGTAGAAGATGGCAGTGATATGTATGATATATTAAAAAGTCACATCATAAAGGGTGACTTTGATGATGAGGCATTTAACAGCGGTGAGGAAGTTGTTATATTTGTAGATAAGAACCCTGATGGAGAGTATGACGACACTATTGTTGAGGGAATTGATATAAAACTTAATAATTATAAGTGCCGTCTGACTGCATATAATAATACATCGAATATAGATAGTCTTAACAGTTATGAGAGGGCATTAAGTACATATATAAAGAATAGTGGATTAGACGATAAAATTACATACGTAGATAGTCTTACAAATAAGCCGGACTATGAAGAAGAAAAGCAGAATTATAGAAATTATCTTATAAATGAAATATATAGCCCAATGACATTGTTATGGTTAGATAATAAAAGTGAGGATGAACAATATGAAGAGGTAATGAGGTATTTTTTTAATAAAATTAAAAAAAATTATTATTACTATATTGATTATGAGCCGGCAGCAACAACAAAAGCAGCGTACGTTATACAGCTGGATGATGATATGAAAGAAATGCTAAAAGAATATGTACCAGAATTCGGACAGTACACTATGATAGCATCTTTAAATCTAGCGAATAAAGCCATGGATACACAGAATGAGATAATAAAGAATTATTTCCAGCTTGACGAACTGCCAGATGAGATTAAGCTTAAGCCGGTGTATAATCAGATAAAGCTAAGATACAGCATGAATTCACTGTATAGCGGAACAGTAAATACAGTGAATTCATATATGCAGCAGGCAGGTATAGGATATAATTCTTATTCAGAGGAAAAAGACGAAGTTAAGAGCAAGACATTAGAGGCAATTATATTTTATACATTTACAGGTGTCATGGCGGCATGTGTATACATAATTATAGCGGTTCTTGTACTAAACAGCAGAATTCTAAGACATAAGGAAACTATGCAGATATTACTAAACAGCGGTGCTGACAGGAGTATAATATTCCATATATATATGAAATGGTGCGTAAGGGAAAGCGTGTACTGTATCATACTTATGCCGGTTATACTTATTGTTGATGCAATGATTATAAGGAAGGCTGCTTAGATGTATTAGATGTATACAGCAGGTTAAATAATTAAGGTATTATGTGAAAAAAAATCAGATATTTTATTTTCATACGGCTCAATAAATAGCCGGGTAAAGAATATTTTATTAAATGAAAAAGTAGGAAAGGGCGATATTATGGGAGAAATATTAAGGGCAGAAGGCATAAGCAAAACTTACCATACAGGTACAGTCGATGTACACGCATTGAAAAAATGCGACATAAGTATAAGAAAAGGTGAATTCACAGCTATTATAGGAAAGAGTGGTTCGGGAAAGTCGACTCTTCTTAGAATACTTGGCTCTATGGATAAGCCTGATGAGGGGGAGGTATATATTGATGATATTAATATCGGTGAATTAAATGACAGGCAGTTATCAAAGCTTAGAAGGGAAAAGATTGGATATGTATATCAGAATTACAGTCTTATACCAGAGTATACTGCATATGAAAATATAGCACTTCCTGTTGTGCTTGATAATCAGGATGTTGACGAGGAGGAGATTAATGACCTGTTAGACGCTCTTCAGGTAGAACACTGCAGGGATAAGTTTCCAGAGCAGATGTCGGGTGGTGAGCAGCAGAGAGTGGCTATAGCAAGGGCACTTATTATGCATCCGGCAGTTGTATATGCAGATGAGCCTACTGGTAATCTTGATGCAGAGAGTGCAGAAAATGTTGCGGCGATGCTGTCGCTTGCAGCAGCAAAGTACAGACAGACTATAGTTATGGTAACACATGACAAGCAGATGGCAGAGTATGCGGACAGGATACTTAGCATTGTGGATGGACATGTTATATCAGATGTTACAGAGTAAATTATGATATGATGGGCGCAAAACAAAAGAAAACGGCTGTGAAGCAGACATTTACTTTTCCTGCGCCATTAACGAACAGGAATGGAGAAGTTATGCATATTTCTAAGACTTCAGCTACACAGATAGTAGAGGAGATATCAAAGCTTGTAAAACAGAATATTAATCTTATGGATGAAACCGGACATATAATCGCAAGCTGTGACAAGTCAAGAATAGGAAGCTATCATAATGGTGCGTACAGGATTATATCAGAAAATCTTGATGAATATTATATTGAAGAGGATGACCTGTCTGTAGGTGTTAAGAAGGGAATTAATCTTCCTCTTGAGCTTGATGGCGAAATTGTGGGTGTAATTGGTATGACAGGACCTTATGAGGAGGTTATAACATCAAGTAAGCTTTTAAAGAAGATGACGGAAATTCTACTTATGGAAAACAGGACAAGTTATCATAAGCTTATGGATAAGCGTGTAAGAAATGCATTTTTTGAGGAATGGCTTATTAATGGTACTTACAACAGGGCTGACCTTGAGGAGAGAGGTCACTCGCTTGGGATAGATATTAATACACCAAGGAGAATATTTATTGTCAGTATAGATGAGCTTGATAATTATAAGGACTCACAGCAGGGACAGTCAAAGATTGCCAAGTTTGAAAATGATGTTGATGCATTTTTAAAAAGAAATAACAGCCGTATGCACTTTAGAAATGCTTCACGACAGATAATAATCATAGATGATATGAAGACAGAAAAGCTTGTAAAGTTTGCAGGGGAGCTTGCTGATTACATATATGATAAAGAGGGCGTTGAGCTTAATATAGGCATAGATGGCGGTGATGGTGACATGCATGAAAGATACGTTCAGGCGCACCGGGCATGGAATGCAGCCGCCTCTGAGCATGAGCAGATAATGTGTTATGAGAATATGAGCCTTGAACTTTTAATGAGCAATATATCAGTAGAGATTAAGCTTGAATACTTAAAGAAGATATTTAAGGGTGATGATTATGATGAGATATGTGACAGTATTGCTATGTTAAAGGCTTACTTTAATGCGCAGGGTTCAATACAGAAGGCAGCAGATGAGCTGTATATCCATAAGAATACGCTTCAGTACAGGATATCAAAGTTAAAGGAAACTACGGGTCTGGATGTGAGAAAACCAACGGAAAGTCCTGCGCTTTATCTTGCCTATAGTATCGCAGAGGAGCTTTTAAGTGAGAATTATGATTTATCACTGTTGTTACGTGGAACAAAATAAAAAAATATTTATGTTATAAGTAACATATGAAAACCTCATTTTCTATGCTATTATTGTACCATACAAAGCACAAGAGGTTGTGCAAAACGTACAATAATTAAATAGAAATGAGGTGTTTTTATGTCGGGTATAGCGTTAATAATTGCATTCGTGATTGCTATCATCGTGATGATAGTTGCAATTTCTAAGTTTAAGGTACATCCTTTCTTAGCAATTATGGGAGTATCACTTATTCTTGCAATGTTGGCAGGAATTCCATTTGTTGATACTGTCAATGCAGACGGAACAAAGGTTTCCGGTATTCCTACAGTAATAGGAGCCGGCTTCTCAGGAACATTCAGCAGCATAGGTATTGTTATCATACTTGGTGCATTAATCGGTTCAGTTCTTGAGAAAACAGGAGCAGCACTTAAGCTTGCTGATATGGTAATCAAGGTAGTAGGAAAGAAAAGACCGGAGCTTGCCATTGAGCTTATGGGCTGGGTAGTATCTATTCCAGTATTCTGTGATAGTGGTTTTGTTATTCTTAATCCTATCAGAAAGGCACTTGTAAAGAGAACGGCAGCTTCAAGTGTAGCTATGACAGTAGCTCTTTCAGCAGGACTTTATATTTCACACGTATTTATTCCACCAACACCTGGTCCAATAGCAGCAGCTAATACACTTGGTGTCGGAGATAACCTGTTACTTGTTATGGGACTTGGTGTTGTATGTTCAATCTTCCCTCTTATTGCAGGTCTTATATACGCCAAGTATATTGGAAAGAAGGTTAAGAGTGCGGATGAGGTAACAGACAGTTCAGAGGTAATTAAGACATATGAAGAATTAGTAGCAGAGTATGGAAAGCTTCCAAACGGCTTTAATGCACTTGCACCTATTCTTGTTCCAATCATTCTTATGGCACTTGGTTCAATTTCATCTATGGCAGGCTGGACGGGCGCGATTGATGTAGCATGCCAGTTCTTAGGAAAGCCTATCATAGCTCTTGCGGTTGGTACTATATTTGCAGTAATACAGCTTGCTACAGCTAATAAGATGTCAGACTTCTATGACATTACTAACGAAACTTTAAAGACAGTCGGACCTATACTTTTCGTAACAGCAGCCGGTGGTGTATTAGGTAAGGTTATATCATCAAGCTCAATGGTTACATATATAACACAGCATGCAGAAGTTCTCTCAGCAGTAGGAATATTCTTCCCATTCCTTCTTGCAGCTATATTAAAGACTGCGCAGGGTTCTTCTACAGTTGCTATTACAACAACAGCTGGTATCATAGCTCCATTACTTGGCGCACTTGGTCTTGCTTCGCCAGTAAAGACAGTACTTTGTGTAATGGCTATCGGTGCTGGTGCCATGACAGTATCACATGCTAACGATTCTTACTTCTGGGTTGTTACTAACTTTGGTGAAATGACACCTGAACAGGGATATAAGACACAGACAGTATGTACATTAATAATGGGTATTGCTTCAATGGTTGAAATATTTATACTTTCATTAGTGTTATAGAAGTATTATTAAAATATGATGGTATCAGGGATGAAAGTTAAAAGGTAGTCAGTATCATTATGCTTGCATAATAAGACTTCGTAGCAATGTAGCAATTTTGATACATTAGTTATGGGGCAAAATACATTTTAACTATGACATCATCACATAAGACCTATTGGCGGTTATACTGATAAGTACATTCTGGACTTGTTGGTATAGCCGCTTTTTATATTAAAATGTATATAAATATGATTAGCGTGATTTAATATGTAAAACTATAAATGAGAGTATATAAGTTATTATATGATATAAGTGTCAAAAAGTCGTGAATATAATTTTTATGAAAGTTTGAGATGTTTAAAAATGCTTATTTATAGAATAAAATAGAAGATATAAGGAGGCAGATATAAGATATGGTAGTTGGTTTTGTAGGACTTGGAATAATGGGAAAGCCTATGGCAAAAAATCTGTGTAAGGCAGGTTATTCGCTTATCGTTGATGAACATCATAAAGAAAATACAGATGAACTTATCAAGTCAGGTGCAAAGAGCGGTTCTTTAAGGAAGATAGCAGAAGAAAGTGACGTTGTTATAACTATGCTTCCTAACAGTCCTCAGGTGAAGGAGGTAATTAATAGTGGCATGCAATATTCAGGCGGTATCAGAAGCATTTATGTTAGCTAAGAAAGCAGGAGTTGACCCTGAAAATGTGTTTGAAGCTATAAAGGGTGGACTTGCAGGCTCAACTGTTATGAATGCCAAAGTGCCTATGATGATAGAGGATAATGTAAAGCCGGGCTTTAGAATAGACCTTCACATAAAGGATTTGAATAATGCTCTTGAATGTGCACACAGTGTAGGTGCACCAGTTCCTATGACAGCACAGGTATCTGAGATAATGCAGTATCTTCACAATAATGGTGACGGAAACAGCGACCATAGTGCGATTATACATTATTATGAGAAGCTGACAGGGACGAAATTGTAGATAATATATTGAGCGCAAAAGAAAAGGAAGCGGCTGCGAAGCAGACATTTACTTTTCTTGCGCCATTAACGAACGAACAGTCATGCGAAGCAGGACGAAAAAGCGCGAAAGCGCGGGTTCGTGAGTGCAGGGTAGATAAAGAGTAAATTGTGATGCGATGGAGTAATGTAGAAACATCGTCAGGGAAAAATATATTTTGACCTTAACAACATAACGCAAAATAGACAGAAAAGAAAGGGGAACAGCCATGAAAGATGAATTAAGAAATATAGCAGACAGCATAATAGATGCTGCAATTAAAGCTGTACTTCCGGATGAAGCGGTTAAGAGAGCACTGGAAAATAAAGAATTTGCTGGAAAAGTAGTTCTTGTAGCTGCCGGAAAAGCGGCATGGCAGATGGCAAAAGCCGCAAGTGATTATCTTGGTGACAGGATAGATAAAGGTGTGGTTATAACGAAGTATGACCATGTAATGGGAGCAATAAATAAAGTTGAGTGTTTTGAGGCAGGTCATCCCGTACCGGATGAGAACTCATTTAATGCAACACAGAAAGCAATAGATTTAGTATCAGGGCTTACAAGTGATGATACTGTATTATTCCTGTTGTCAGGCGGCGGAAGTGCTTTGTTTGAAAAACCAAAGATAACAGGAGAAGAACTACAGGATATAACGAACCAGCTTCTTGCATGTGGTGCTGATATTGTAGAGATTAATACGATAAGAAAACGTCTGTCAGAGGTCAAGGGTGGAAGGTTTGCAAAGTTGTGTGAGCCGGCACAGGTATTTTCAATAATATTATCAGACATACTCGGCGACCCGCTTGATATGATAGCTTCAGGTCCGGCATGTGCGGACTCATCAACGTGTGAGGATGCAAGGCACATAGTTGCAAAATATGGCTTGAAGCTTAGTGATGAAGCCAGGAAGCTTATGGATATAGAAACTCCAAAGAGTCTTGACAATGTTACAACACTTATCAATGGCAGTGTGCGTGAACTATGCCGTGCGGTAGAGAGTGAATGTATAAAGTATGGCTATGAACCGGTTATATTAACAGACCAGTTATGCTGTCAGGCAAAAGAGGCAGGAAGTTTTCTTGCTTCGATAGCTAAGACTCATTATGCGTCAGGTAGAAAGCTTGCTTATATAGCAGGCGGTGAAACAGTCGTTAATCTTACAGGCCACGGAAAAGGTGGAAGAAATCAGGAGATAGCATTGTCGGCAGCGGCTGGAATTGATGGCATGGATAATGTTGTAGTATTCAGCATAGGAAGTGATGGCACTGACGGTCCTACTGATGCGGCAGGCGGATATAGTGACGGCAGGACGGCGGCTGTTCTTAGAAATAAGGGTATTGATATATTTGATGTGCTTAAGGATAATGATGCCTATAATGCACTTAAGGAAACGGACGGGCTTATAATAACAGGACCTACGGGAACTAATGTTAATGATGTGGCGGTGCTGCTTATTGGGTAGGATGGTGACAAACGGACGATATAAGGCACGGGAGCACTGACACAGATAAGACTTCGGGCACCAGAAAGCCGGTTGGATGTTTCTAATACTTTCCATGTAGGTATCTTTATTGGACGATACCATTCGGACGTGCCATCCTTGGCACGTCCTCACTTGCGGGTACATCCTTGTACCCGCATATCTATGGGGTTAAGGGAAAGTATAAGAAACAGCACAACCGGCTTTCAAGTGTGCCCTTCGCATTATCTGCGCCAGCGCTCCCGTGCCGTATATCTGACATTGTGATATTATGTCGTCAGTTAGTTAATAATATCTTGAATAAGGCACATCCGCACTTTCATCCTCATATCCAGGATAGTCTGATATTTTATCGTATCCTGATGGCTGCATATAGTAAGATATGCTGTTTCCATGATAATCATCATAGTAATGTATTCCAAGAATAGGCTTTGATGCATCAAAGTTTCTGTCAAAAGGATTATCAACGTCTTTTAATATTGCATCCAGTAAGTCAGCATCAGTCAGATTGTTATATGATATATAATAACCACTGTTTGGCTCTAACGTATATACATACCAGTACATTGAGTAATCTGAATTATCAGAAGAAGTAACTTTGCCAACCGCCATCTGTGACAGCTTGTTTTTCATATTGTTAAACAGTTCATTGTCATTGGAAGCGGCTGCTTCATTAACAGCATTATAATATGCAGTTGCAGTCTTAGGTGTAAGGTCTGTTATGCGTATGGTTGCTGAGTAAGGTGTTCCATTTCTTGTAAATGCAATGTTTACATATGCTGTATTAGAAATTCTTGAACCCTGTCTTGATGAACTTATAAGGTTGTAGTAGTCAGCGAAAGAAACATTATTAATCTCATCAAGCATCATATTGTAAATATCACGTTGCTTTTCAGGTAAAATGTAGTCTGAAAATGATACATTTGCAGAATCATAATCAGGCAAATTCTTATATTCTTTACAGAATTCATCAACCTTTGTAAGTAAGTCGGCAAGCTTTAATACATCACTTTCTTTTAAGAATACCTTACGGTACTTTCCAGTGATACCCTCTTTAAAATATACTTCATAAGTTGTATATTCTACGGAGTTTCTTGAGTAGTAGCTCATATTTGTTAAGCTGTCAAGATTCTCTGAATTGTTGTTATATACGTCAGTTATGAGCCTTATAGTATCTTTGTCGGTTATTTTTAAATTTTTAATTACATTTTCAAAGTAATCTCTTGTAGAACTGCTGTAATAGTTACTACGCATCTCAAGCTTTATATAATCAATGTTGTCTGCATTGGCACGGTAGGCAGTCATATTATTAATACCTGCATTAAGTAAAAATCCTGATATAATGGCAAGTACATAGGCTGCGATTATGGAAGGAATTGCTTTTAACACGCGGTGAAGCTTTTTGCTTGATATAAGCTCATATATAATAACAACTACTGCGGCTATTAAGAATGCGATAATAACATACATAGCAGCTGGTTCACCATAAGAATTAGTATCCTTTGAAAGCTGGACATATACAAATATTCCAAATATACTTATCGTATATCCGATAGCACATCTTATTGCAAACTGAAGCTTCCAGCTAAGGGCAGGCTTTCCGGCAGTCTCGCTCTTTCTTATAGTAAAAAGTACGCAGGCAATGGCAATATATATAATGGCAAGTACCAGTGTGTACACATTGGCTATGCCTGACAGCCACATATCAGATATGTCATATGTTGTGATGATTCCGCCTTCAAATGCATATAAAACCTGACTTGTAAGCATATTGTAAGAGTTGTCAAGTAGTGGCATAAAATGCTTTGAAGAGGCTAATACATACGAATTGTTTATTGTTGAATTGGCAAGCAGTAATATAAATCTTGGAAGGAAAAGGATAAGACCAGTAAGACATATATTACTGAATATATTACCTGTGATAGAGCAGGCAAGCGCAATTCCGGCGGAGCACAGCAGCGCACATAAGAATTGTGCAATATATATACGGAAGTTTGTAGCATAGTCAACTATAAAATAATCTTTAAATATATGGTAGCATATAAAGCTGCATAAAAATGTAACTGCCATAATAATAATCTGCCAGGCTGTTATGGCTGCAAACTTGGAGAAGAAAAGGCACTGTCTTTTATATGACAAAGAGTGATAAAAGTCACTTGTGCTTCTCTTATTAAGGAATGACCAGCAGTACAGTGCAAGTACAGGTGTGATAAATGCAAATACTATAATAAGTACAGCCGTTGCTGAAGAGGGATATACTATGGAAGTATAGTCCTGAACTGTTGAAAGTGATGCATCACCAACGGGTTTGACTGCTTTTATATTGTTCGTTATATTAATTCCTTCCATAATGATAGGAAGACCTGTTATTAACAGCATAATAGCGGCTGATATCAAGCCTATTATCTTAAGCTGTCTGAATGATTGCCAGAACAGCTTAATACTGAATATATTTCTGTTATTAAGTTTATTGTTCATAATAATCCTCATTTCTGCTCACGTTTCTATGTAGCATTGCTACATGTGCATAACGGGTTAGTGTCAAGTGTGCGCAGACACAAAGCCCGCGTGTGAAAATATATTTATATATTTTCACACAGACATCAATTATTAATAAAGGGTAATTGCATGTCACATTTGGAATTAGTTAAGTTCGACTTCAACAGAGTCATTAAACTCGTATCCGAGTGATTCCATTTCGTAGGTGAATACTTCCTCAAGTGTAAGTGGAAGCACATCAAGTATGACAGGGTTCATGGCACGCAGATAATTAATCGTTTCTTCACGGTCGCCATTTACAATCATATTGGCAACTGAACCCTCCTGACGGTACCTTGTTATGTTGAGTCCTTCAAACTTGGTTTTTCCGAATATGCCCTTAAATGCTATCTGTACCTTGAACTGCGTAGTCTTTAGTTCAAGTACATCGCTGTCAAGTACAAGACCACCTTTGTGAAGAAGGGCAAGATGGTCGCATATATCCTCAAGCTCACGAAGGGAGTGAGAAGTTACTATAACAGTAGTATCATATTCAGCAACATCGTTACATATAAGCTTCTTTACAAGGTTTCGCATAACAGGGTCAAGTCCGTCAAATGTTTCATCAAAAAACATATATTTTGCCCTTGTTGAGAGTGCGAGTATGATAGAAGCCTGACGTTTCATGCCCTTTGAAAAGTTGGCAATAGGCTTTTTAATGTTTAATTCAAACAGTTCAGCAAGCTTTAAAAAACGGTCATAGTTGAACCTGTCATATATGGAGCTGTAAAAATCTGCCATCTTGCTCATAGTAGCTCCCGGCAGGAAGAATAACTCATCCGACACAAATACTATATTGTCCTTTACTTTAGGATTTTCATATATAGGTTCATCATCTATATAGGCACATCCTTTATCCGGCTTATATATTCCGGATAACACTCTTAAAAATGTTGATTTACCTGCGCCATTAGAACCGACCATACCGTATATGCAGCCGTCACTTATATTGCAGGTTATGTTATCGAGGGCGGTAAAATCCTCGAAAGTTTTGTGTATACCTTCTGCTTTTATCATTGAAAGACCTCCTCATTTTATTATGGATACATCCAGCGTGATTACATTTCCTTAAATACATCATTAACTGCCTGTATAAGCTCATTCTTCGTTATTCCGGCAAGAGCAAGTTCTCTGACAGCCTGCTTGAATTCTGGCATCTTTTCTCTTGAACTGGCTCCTAATATATCAAGTGCCTCCTGTGATATGAAAGACCCCTTTCCGGGAACCGTGATTATAAGCTTTTTTCTGTCAAGCTCTGTGTAAGCTTTCTGGATTGTGTTAGGGTTAATTGACAGGCTGACTGACAGGCTTCTGACAGACGGCATCTTATCGCCGCTGTTTAAAAGTCCGGTCAGGATTTGTTCCTCAACCTGATTAATAATCTGTTCATATACAGGCACTCGCGACATGACATCTATAACGAACATAGTTAAATCAATCCTTTCTTTACTTTTTGCGTTTTTGTTTATTTATATTATCAAATGCATTGATTGTACTAACTGTATTATCTTATGTAGTGCAGTTGGTACACTTAATATATTATATGCGGTTGTATATGTCAAGATGAAAATAACAATTAATATTTTTAAATATTGGATAATATATCTTTTGGGGTTTACTGTAAATGAGCAAATTTAAAATATTTATATTATTGTTCAGATATTATTGTTCAGAGCCAATCTCGAAAATGCTTCGCATTTCCTCGATGTGGCGTATCCGCCATATAAAATCTGATAAATATACATAAAAATGCAAGCAATTTTATGTATATCTCTCAGATTTTGCATGGTTCTGAACAATAACAAATTTATTAGTATGATGAATATGTCATATCACTTTGACTTACAATAAATATATGGTAAAATCTACAATAGTAGTCATTAATAAGAACTATAATAATTGTAAAACAGGGAGGTATATGATGAGCGAAGAATGTTCACATAATTGTTCAAGCTGTGGTTCAGACTGTGCAGAAAGAGCAGTTCCACAGAACACAAGAAATGATAATAATAAAAATGTTAAAAAGGTAATAGCAGTTGTCAGTGGTAAGGGCGGCGTTGGTAAGTCACTTGTCACTTCACTTCTTGCTGTTAAGTCACGCAGGGAGGGTCTTAAGACTGCTGTACTTGATGCAGATATAACAGGACCATCTATTCCTAAGTCTTTCGGACTTTCAGGAAAGGCGACATGTAATGAGGCAGGAACTATAATATATCCACCAGAAACTAAAACAGGAATTAAGACAATGTCTCTTAATTATCTTCTTGATAATGAAACAGACCCGGTTATATGGAGAGGTCCGGTCATAGCAAGTGCTGTAAAGCAGTTCTGGGAAGATGTTGAGTGGGGAGATACAGACTGTATGTTTATAGACTGTCCTCCGGGAACAGGCGATGTGCCACTTACAGTATTCCAGACACTTCCGGTAGATGGAATTGTGGTTGTAACATCACCTCAGGACCTTGTATCAATGATAGTTGAAAAGGCAGTCAATATGGCGAAGATGATGGATATTCCTGTACTTGGAATAGTAGAAAATATGTCATACTTTAAGTGCCCTGACTGTGGCAATATCCATTATATATATGGTAAGAGCAGAATAGACGAGGCAGCTAAGGAACTTGGAATAAAGACAGTTGCAAAGATGCCTATGGACCCAGAGGTTGCAGGACACATTGATGCAGGAGAAGCAGAGGAGCTTGACACAGCAGCACTTGACGAAGTATTTGCTGCTATTAAGAACTGCTAGTTAAAATGGAGAAAGATATGAAGCACATAATTATGTTTAAGGGTGGTGTTGAAACTCTTGAATTTTTTTCAGTAGAGATAGCAAAATATTTTGAAAAAATCGGACATAAGATATTCTGGTATAATCTTTTTCTATCGGAAAATAGTTTTGAAGAATTGCTTGATTACTATAATTTCCATAAAAAAGATGAATTCGTGGCACTTACATTTAACTTTGAAGGGCTTGAAGGTGAGGCAGGATTATATCAGAGTGATAAGGCTTTAGATGGGCTGCATAATGAACATACATCCAGATGGAACTTCTGGGATTATTCAGGAATAAAGGTCATTAATATAGTGGTCGACCATCCTTTGTATTATCACAAGTATCTTGCAGACAGACCGCATAATTATGTGCAGATAGATATCGACAGAATTCATATTGATTATATGAAAAGGTTTTATCCGGATGTTAGGACATACTTTATACCATCGGCTGGTACAGAGGTGAATAAGGACAAAAGGGCTTATAAAGAGGATGTGTATATGCCGGTCAAAGACAGACCTATGGATATTATATTTACTGGCAATTACACACCTAAGCACATATTAAGAAAACGTATAGATAATATGGAACAGGATTATATAGATTTCTATGAAAATGTATTAGAAGTCCTTACAGCACATCCACATATGACGATAGATGAGGTGGGAGAGAAGCATTTAAGAGAGGAATTCTTGGATATTACGGATAGCCAGCTTCTTGACTGTATGCCAACGATGATGTACGTTGACCTGAATGTAAGATTTCACTACAGACAGCTTGCAATCAGGGCACTTGTGGATGCCGGGCTTAAGGTGCATACATATGGCGAAGGTTATAATTATATAGAGTGCCAGCATCCCGAAAATATTATCCAGCATGGCAGTGCGAATTCTCAGCAATGTCTTGATAAGATAAGTCAGGCTAAGATATCACTTAATGTTATGCCTTGGTTTAAGGACGGCGCACACGACAGAGTGTTTAACAGCTGCCTTAACGGGGCGGTATCGCTTACAGACTCTTCCCGGTATCTTGATGAGATATTTACGGATGATGAGAATATATTATTTTACGACCTTAATATGCTTAGGGATTATGAGGCTTCCGGCTACAATCCAGAGGTTACAGAGCCTATGGTACGAAGGATTAAAGAGCTGTTACAGGATAATGACAGGTTGCAGCAGATTGCAGATAATGCGTATATGATATGCAGGGATACGCATTGCTGGGATAATGTGGCGGAGGAGTTGGCGGATATTTTGTAATAGCATTATTATTGACTTGTAAAGTGAAGCAAAGTCGAAATATCATAATAATGATGTATTTTGTGATATTACATTTTCAACATAAGTAATGCAGTAAAGAATTAAGAAGAATAAAAAATAAATAAGTACAAAATAAGTACAAAAATAAGTACAAAAGAAAAATATAGTTTGACGAAGTCACATCATTATGTTAGAATAAGTTTTGCTTGCGGATGTGGCGGAACTGGCAGACGCGCTAGATTTAGGTTCTAGTATCACACGATGTGCAGGTTCGATTCCTGTCATCCGCATTAAGTGGTAATCCGTACAGATTGTTGTCTGAAACGGTATGAATTAGTATTATCCTATGCTGGAATAAAGCTGGTGGTGTCGTAACTGATGCCGCCTTTTTTATTATCTGAATTATACAGAGGAGCGGTTCATATAATTACTATAAACAGAATAAAGGAGTGAAGGCTTATGTGGACAAGAGAAGAATTAAAAATGTCGGCAAAGAATGTATTTAGGCAGAATTATTGGCGGTGTGTTCTTGCGGGAGTTGTATCTGTTTTAGCACTTGGTTCGGTGGGATATTCAGGTGCAAGCAGCAGTGTTGAAAACGGTGGTGTTGATAATATGATATACAGATTGTCGTATTCAACCGGAATTTCAGTAGTGGCAATAGTTATTGCACTGATTGGTTTCTTAGCGGTATCAACGATTGTTTCTATGCTCATAGCGGTTTTTGTGCGTAATCCGTTTGCAGTGGGAACAAGCAGATTTTTCCTTAAGAATACAGAAATGCAGGCAAGTGCCGGAGAGATTGTATATGCATTTAATGGTGGGCGTTACCTTAAGATAGTAGGAACTATGCTGCTTCGTTCTGTATTTATATTTTTATGGTCATTACTCTTTATTATTCCGGGAGTTATACGTTTTTATGATTACTATCTGGTATCGTACATTATGGCAGATGACCCACAAATCAGCGCAATGGATGCCTTAAGAAAGAGCAAGGAAATGATGAGGGGACAGCGTTTTAATACATTTGTACTTAATCTTTCCTTCATACCTTGGACTATATTGAGCGCATTTACACTTGGACTGTTAAGCGTGTTCTATGTTAATCCATATAAGTTACAGACAGATGCGCAGCTCTATAAGAGAATAAAAGAGCAGTATTATTATAATAATTACAATAACAATTATTATAACAATAATTATCAGGGGTATTAACGTTAAATTTTTTGATATTAACATTGTATATAAAAAAGTGGGGTGACACGTCTTATATTTAAGAGTGTGTCATCCCACTTTTTGTTATTTGGATATTTATTGTTATTATAGTCCTATAAATGAGCAATATAAAATATTTTATAGTTTTGTTTATTTGTAGTATTTATATATCTCGTCTACTGGCGGTTGTAGTAAGCTATGCCGGTATCAGGATTAAAGTAAGTTCTTATATAACCATCAGTCGATACTATTACGAATTCGTTGGTGCTTTCGATATAGTAAACGTCATCGCCGTCCTCAGCCTCTTTTTTGTGAAGTGCGCTGCTGTTTGATACAACTGCGGCGGCAGCTTTTTCATACTCTTTGGCAGATGAAAAGCCCATATCTTTGCCGTGCTTTTCGTAGTGGCTGTTTAAAAGGTTCTCATTTCTAAATGTAAGATTTGAGGCAGATGTGTTTTTGCTGTCAGCAGATGTCGTCTGTTTACTGTTAGTCTTACTTGTGCTTTTAGTATTATCAGAGGTAGTAGCAGATGATGATGTTGTTTTTGATGTTGTTTCGGTTGTTGCTTCTGCTGCAACGGTTGTGTCTGTACTGGTTGTGCCGGATGTCTGGCTGTTATCATAAGTCATTGAACAGCCTGTGATAAAGACAGCCATTACCATAATCAGCGATACAATTAAAGTATTGATTTTATTAGTTCTTTTTAACATAATATTCTCCCATTTAATATTTTGGTGTAATGTTGGCTATGATTATTTTGCGTTGATATACTACTCTATTTCTATATTTATGTCAAATTATGATTTTCATTTGTTACTATTAAGAGTCAAGCTTGAAAATTCTATATTTTCTTTATGCGAAGTATCCACTATACACAAACTGATAAATATTTAGACTTATTTGCAACAACACTAAAGCGGATATTACTTTCGATAGCAGTAACCAGATAAATATTCAGACTTATCTGCGCCGACCCCTGTAAAGTAAATTGTAACATTTTCAGCTATAATAAAAATATTTTTTGTAAAAAACACTTTACATATGTGGTAAAAAGTAGTATATATAAAAGTATCAAAAAGCTACTTTTGCAAAGGCGGTGAAAATATGTCGGATAATAAGAGTATTCCGAGAGAATTAAGAAAGAATAAAAACGGGCTTACAGAGAAAGAGTTTCTGGCACGGTACAATCCCGGACATTATGAAAGACCAAGTGTTACAGTTGATATGCTGCTTTTTGGGATGAGCAAAGACCTTAAGGGACTTAAGCTGCTTCTTATAAAGAGAAACAATCATCCATATATAGACTGCTATGCACTTCCGGGAGGTTTCGTTGATATAAAGGAGTCAGCATATACAGCGGCGTGCAGGGAGTTAGAGGAAGAAACCGGACTTAAGGATATATATATGGAGCAGTTATATACTATGAGCCAGCCTGACAGGGACCCAAGAATGAGAGTTATAGATATTGCCTATATGACACTTATTCCTATAGATGGCATGAAGCCGCAGGCAGGGGATGATGCCAGTGAAGCATTGTGGTTTGATATAACATTTGATGATGAGAAGCTTACATTCAGTAATAGTGAGAAGAATATCAACATAGTCTATTCGCTTAAGGAAAAGGTATTTAATAACGGAAGATTAAAGGTTAAGAATTATATTCCTGAGCTTGTAAGTGATGAGGCACTTGCTTTCGACCACGCACAGATAGTTCTTGAGGGACTTATGAGATTAAGAAACAAGACAGAGTATTCTGATATAGCATTTAATCTTATGCCACAGGAATTCACACTTCCAGACTTGCAGAGAGTTTATGAGATTATACTCGGAAAGAAGCTCTACAAGACGAATTTTAAAAGAAATGTCGACAATAAAATAAAATCACTCGACAGAAAGGGCGTTTCCATAACAGGCAACAAGGCTTCGGAGCTGTATGAGTATGTTCCAGACTGATATGACCATCTAATACAGGCAAAGCTAAATAATATTTTATATATGCTCATTTGAATAAAATAATTAAAAGAAAGGATAGCAGCACTATGAAAAAAGTATTAGTTATTATAGATATGCAGAATGATTTCATCGATGGTCCCCTTGGAAATGATGAATGTAAACAAGCCGTTCCTGCTGTTATAGATGCGGTGAATAATGGCGGATATACAGATGTTATTCTTACAAGGGATACGCACGGTGATAACTATCTTAATACACAGGAGGGAAGAAAGCTTCCAGTTGTCCACTGTATTAAGGGAACAGACGGCTGGCAGATTAACAGCGATATTATGAAAGCAGTTAATGCCTCATATGAGCCTGTTATTATTGATAAGCCTACATTTGCAAGTCTTGAGCTTGGAGAGGTGCTTTCAAATATGGTAAGTGAGGGAGATGTAGTCGACTTCTGCGGCGTATGTACAGGAATATGTGTCATAAGCAACTTAAGCATAGCCAAAGCCACAATACCGGAGGTGACTGTAAGACTTATAGAAAATGCAACAGCCTGCGTGACTAAGGACTCAAAGGAAGCCGCAGTTAAGACAGCTGGTATGATACAGGTAGAGATAGTATAGACCGGGTTTAGAGAACTATATTCAGATACATTTTGTAATAAAGTTTCTGCAACAGATTGTAAGATATTTGGTTTAAAGTTCTATACGCAGATACATTTTTAGAAAGATTACAGAGTTCCTGAAAAATGAAAAGGATTAGGCGCACCACATATATTGTAAGAGAGGGATGTGCGCAGAAAAGAGGAAAATTATGAGATTACATCCAATAATAACAAGTTTATTAGAAACAGATATGTATAAGTTCAGTATGGGACAGGCGATATATCATCAGTTCTCAGATTATAAGACAACATGGACATTCAAGTGCCGCAATAAGGACGTGCATTTTACAGAGGAAATGGTTGAAGAGATAAGAGAGCAGATAAAGCATTTTTGTACATTGAGATTTACAGAGGATGAGCTTGATTACCTTGAAAATGTAAAGTGGATGAAGGGTAGTTATGTGGACTTTTTAAGATTATGGCAGGCAAGATATGCAGATTTTAAGATAACTACGGATGCAGAATGTGGACTTAGTATCGAAACGTTTGGTACATGGCTTAACACATCAATGTACGAGATACCAACGCTTGCTATCGTAAATGAAGTGTACTTCAGAATGGCTTACGATTATAATGAACTTCTTGACAGCTTTAAGGAGAGATTGTCGGCTAAAGTGGCAGCACTTGAAGCAGATGATGCTGATGGAACAGAAGGAAAAGAAACTGTATACAGACTAGGAAGCTTTAGTGAGTTCGGACTTAGAAGACGATTATCAGCTGAGGCACAGGAGCTTGCTGTTAAGGCTTTGTCAGAGGCTGACTATAAAGGTAATTCGTTATTTGTCGGAACAAGTAATGTTTATCTTGCAAAGAAATACAATCTCACACCAGTAGGTACTATGGCACATGAGTGGATCATGTGTACAGGACAGGGCAATCACAAGCACAATCCGGCATATTCTAACTGGTATGCACTTGATGCATGGGTAAGAGAATATGGCATACTTAATGGTATAGCACTTACAGATGCAATAACAACAGACTGCTTCTTAAAGGATTTCCAGCTCACATATGCAACACTCTTTGGTGGCGTAAGACATGACAGCGGCGATCCTTATGCATGGGGTGAGAAAATGCTTAAGCATTATGAGAGTCTTGGAATAGATGCAAGAAATAAAACTCTGTTATTTAGTGACAGTCTTGATTTTGACAGGGCTGACAAGCTGTATAGATATTTTAATGGCAGGGCAAAGGTAGCATTTGGAATAGGAACGTATATCAGTAATGATACGAAGGTTCCAGCACTTAATATCGTTATGAAAACGACAAAGTGTAACGGAATGGATGTTGCCAAGATATCAGATAATCCTGGCAAAGGTATGTGTAAGAATCCTGAATACGTTGAATATCTGCAAAGATGTATAGACTGGAGAATGAACAACGACAGATAAATAAAAGAATAATCCGCAGGCATGAAAGCAGGGGCTTTTGATAAGAACATCAAAAGCTCCTGTTTTTTTAAAAACAACATAAGAATATAAAATAAATCAAATAAATATATTGACATGTTAGAACTAACATGTTAGTATGTTATCAACAAAGAAATGCTGTAACAGTAATGATATATTTGTTATGGCTGCCACAGTTAATGGGTAACATAAAAGGTGGATGCTCATTTTTTATTTAAGGAGGATTTTTTATTATGGATATGACATTAAGATGGTATGGACCAGGATATGACAGTGTAACACTTAAGCAGATAAGACAGATTCCGGGGGTTAAGAATGTTATTACAACACTTTTTGGCAAGCAGGCAGGGGAGTTATGGCTGCCAGAAGAGATTGCAGAGCTTAAGAGGGTGGTTGAAGCAGAAGGCTTAGGAATAGCAGGTATAGAGTCAGTTAATGTTTCAGATGACATTAAGATTGGTACAGCTAAGAGAGATGAGCATATTGATAATTACATCAAGACATTACAGGCACTTGGTGAAGCAGATATTCATATGGTATGTTACAACTTTATGCCAGTATTTGATTGGACACGTTCTGAGCTTGCAAGAGTAAGAGAGGATGGTTCAACAGTTCTCGCTTATAATCAGGATACAGTAGATATGATCGATCCAGAACACATGAAGGAATCAGTGGCAAAGATGTCTAACGGTTTCGTTATGCCAGGCTGGGAGCCAGAAAGACTTGATCATCTTAAAGAGCTTTTTGAAATGTATAAGGATGTAGATGCTGATAAGCTTTTTAACAATCTTGTATATTTCCTTGAAGCTATCGGACCTGTATGTGAGAAGTATGATATTAAGATGGGTATCCATCCGGATGATCCAGCATGGCCTATATTCGGACTTCCAAGAATCATGACAGGTAAGGATTCTGTTACAAAGCTTCTTGATGCAGTTGATAAGCCTTATAATGGTATCACACTTTGTACAGGCTCATTTGGTTCTAACCAGAATAACGACATCTGTGAGATTATTAAAGCCTGCAGAGGAAGAATACCTTTCGCACACGTAAGAAATCTTAAGTATAATTCTCCAAGAGATTTTGAGGAGGCTGCACATTTATCAACAGATGGCTCTATGGATATGTATAAGATCATGAAGACCTTACACGATACGGGCTTTGATGGTGTGATAAGACCAGATCACGGAAGAATGATATGGGATGAGGTAGCTATGCCAGGTTATGGCCTTTATGACAGAGCATTAGGAGCAACATATCTTAATGGCTTATGGGAGGCTATTGTTAAGTCAGAAAGATAAATCGTTTCAGACATATATCAATTGATTAATTTATGCTGAGAAACAGCGCAAGAATGGAGGATTATTATGAAGCTTTCTATAGAAGGTATTAAAGATAAAAAAGAATGGGAAAAGGCAGGGATAAAGCTTCCATCATATGATGTTGGGAAAGTTGCCACAGCAACAAAGGAAGCACCTGTATGGGTTCATTTTGGAATAGGTAATATTTTCAGGATTTTTATAGGTGGGATAGCAGATTCTCTGCTTGAACAGGGATTATCAGATAAAGGAATCACCTGTGTTGAAACATTTGATTATGATGTGGTTGATAAGATATACACACCATTTGACAATCTTGTTATGGCTGTTACATTAAAGGAAGATGGAAGTACAGATAAGAAGGTGCTTGGTTCACTTACAGAGGCTGTTAAGGCACAGTCATCAGTAGAAGCAGACTGGTCAAGATTAAAGACAATATTTGCCAGTCCGCAGCTTCAGATGGTTTCATTTACAATAACAGAAAAGGGATATGCGCTTCATGATGCAAAGGGAGAGTTTTTCCCATTCATCAAGAGTGATATTGATAATGGACCTGATAAGGCATCATCTGCTATGGCAGTTGTAGCTGCTCTTTTATTAGAAAGATTTAATACATGTAAGGCACCTTTAGCTGTTGTATCTATGGATAACTGCTCACACAATGGTGAAAAGTTAAGAAACTCAGTAACAGAAATGGTAAGTGAATGGGCAAAGAAGGGCTTTGTTGGAGAAGATTTTGTTCAGTATGTCAATGATGAGAATACGATATCATTCCCATGGTCTATGATAGATAAGATTACTCCAAGACCAGCAGATTCAGTTGCAAAGGCATTGGAGGATGCTGGCGTTGAAGCTATGGCACCAGTTATTACATCTAAGAGAACTTATATAGCTCCTTTTGTTAATGCAGAGGGACCACAGTATCTTGTTATAGAGGACAGATTCCCTAATGGAAGACCACAGCTTGAAAAGGCTGGTGTATATATGACAGACAGGGATACAGTTAACAAGGTAGAAAGAATGAAGGTTACTACATGTCTTAATCCGTTACACACAGCACTTGCGGTATATGGCTGTGTATTAGGCTATGACCTGATAGCTGATGAGATGAAGGATAAAGAACTTTCAGAGCTTGTAAGAAGAATAGGACTGGTTGAGGGAATGCCAGTTGTTACTAATCCGGGAATTATAGATCCTGTTAAGTTTGCGGATGAGGTTATTAATGTCCGTATACCTAATCCATTTATGCCGGATACACCACAAAGAATAGCAACAGACACTTCACAGAAGGTTGGAATAAGATATGGAGAAACAATCAAGGCATATGTTGCTAAAGATGGAAGTGCAAAGTCACTTACGGCTATTCCGCTTGCAATTGCCGGCTGGTGCAGATATCTTCTTGGTGTGGATGATGATGGTGCTGCTTTTGAGTTATCACCAGATCCTATGGCTGATGAATTAAAAGACCAGATTAAAGGTATTATATGGGGTCAGCCATCATCTTACACAGGCCAGTTGAAGAATTTGTTGTCAAATGCTAATATATTTGGTATAAATTTATACGAAGCAGGAATCGGTGATAAGGTTGAAGAGATATTTGTAGAAGAAATATCAGGAAAAGGCGCTGTAAGAGAAACACTTAAGAAGTATCTTTAATATATAAATACATTGCCGTTCAGAGCTTGGAACTTATCTGTTATACAAGCTCTGGGCGGTATTTTGTTATATGATGTAAAAAACGGCTATATCTGCAGCTATAGATATCATCATAAAGATTATTTCCTGAAAAAGGAACAGTTATATCAATATACAGAAAGGTTGTACAGCTATGGAGAAGTCATTAAACGAAGAAACATATGAAAAATTAAAATATGATATAATGAATTTTAAGCTGCTTCCGGGAGATTCTATAAGTGCCCAGAAGATTGCTTTAAGATATGATGTATCAAGAACACCTGCAAGAGAGGCAATAGTTAATCTTGAAAAAGAGGGACTTTTAAAAATCATACCACAGTCCGGAACATATGTAGCCTGTATTAACTGTAAGCGTTCGGAGCAGGAATGGTTTGTCAGAAAAAGTCTTGAGATTGGAATGGTGGATGCAATATTTGAAAACGCCAGCGATGACATGCTTGATAAGATGACACAGCTTAATAACCGTCTTATTAACTATAACGAAGAAGTGGAAAATATTCCAAGAATAGAGATAGATAATGAATTTCATAAGTTGATATACGAATGTTCCGGTGAAAAGCTTGCCATGAATATAATCCAGACACAGATGAGTCATTATAACAGAATAAGGTATCTTGCAGAACTGAATAAAAGCATAAGCGCAAAGACCAATGATGAACATGAAATGCTTATAGAAGCAATAAAAAATAAAGATAAGAGAATGTATCTTCGTGTTATAAAGGCACATATAAGCAGAATATTTAATGAGCTTGATAAGCTTAAGGGAATATATCCGGAATATTTTGAAAAAAACTGACGTAATATATTATGATGTGAGTGTCAAAAGTGAAATTTGCCACTTGCATCATATTATCATTACGTCAGTCTTTTTTGATTTATAGCTTATTTGTGTTGTATCATTTCGCGGTATTGCGTAGGAGTCATGTTTTTAAGCTTTTTAAAAAGCTTGGTAAAGTAGTTCACATCGTTAATGCCACATTGTGCGGCAATATCCTGAATAGCTGACTGTGTTGTGTTTAGCAGGTATATTGCATGCTCGATTCTTTTATTGTTTACGAAATTCGTCAGAGTTACTCCGGTTTCTTTTTTAAAGAGCGTTGATAAATAACTGCTGTTTAACATAAACTCTTCCGATAAAGCGTTAAGGCTTAAATCAGCTGTGAGATTAAAGGATATATAGTTGATTATATTCTGTATAGGCTTGCTATATGTCCGTAATGAGTGTGACTGGACAAGAAGACAGTATTTTCTTGTTATTTCATTTTCTAATACTTCAAGCTGTGCGATTGATGTGCAGTCTTCAATTTTAATTGCAAATTTGCGCGATATTTCATCAAGATGTACCGGATGTATATATGCAGTCTGTGCAGCTTTACGGCAGATTGTATTTAGTATGATCATGAAATTCTTTCTGTCACGTATTGAGTCAGATAAGCGTGGCTTTATATCAGAAGAGTTAAGACGCTCCATATTTTCAATAGATCTGTAATCTCCATGTGCTATACATTCCATAAGAAATGCTTCATTTTTATAGCGTGTTTCCAGAGCTTCGACAGATTTTTTTGTAGGCTCTGGTGCCTCTTCTTTATACATATATGGAGTTGAATTTTTATTAAGTACATGTTTTTTTTCAATAGTATAATTGTTACCCCAAAGCTTGCTGCAAAGGCAGCTTATAATCGCTGTAATGCAGCGTTCATCAGCAAATACTGGCAGAGCAGAGTAGTACAGCTGCATAAACTCATTATACTGCACAGGAACTGAATTGTAAGAGCATAGGTCAAGTATTCTCTGGTTAGTGAATCTGTCAAAGGAGAATGGACCTGCTATGAATATTCTTTCGCTGTCAGGAAGCTTAATATGTATATATTCACATGAAAAGCTGTCATGTATAAATAAAGCAGTATTATCCCTGTTATAGGATTTGATGAACTGGCTGAAATTTTCTTCATTATTCTTATAAGCATTCTGGTTTAAAATGTTATTTCTAAGTCCACCATCAATTTGATTATCCCATATGTAAGGAGTGTCAATAATGTAGGATGGGATTTTTATTTGCGATAAAAGCTCGATTGTATAATCTAAATATATTTTGTATTTCATGTATATCCCCCAAAGCTATGTTTTTGCGTTGTATTATCACATCATATTATGATGTAAGTGTCAAAAGTATAAAAAGTCGTTTCTGCTTGCAGAAAAAGA
>OOCN01000069.1_pt1 | contig 104705 bp, 100 predicted proteins | sample 1671361 | NCBI WGS metagenome assembly OOCN01 (sample SAMN06348149, study PRJEB24527) | human gut metagenome | biome: human gut; feature: ankylosing spondylitis patient; material: feces | host: Homo sapiens | place: China | collected 2015-10
GCTTTAGCTTTTTCAACCGATTTGCTGCCTTCATACAAGCCGACGACGACGTCGACGCCGCTGTCCTTGAGGTTCAATGCATGAGCATGACCCTGGCTGCCATAACCGATGACGGCAACTTTTTTGCCTTTCATAACGTCCCAATTTACGTCCTGATCATAAAATACTTTTGCCATAATAACATCTCTCCTTGTGAGTATAAAATAATTTATTCTCGTTGGGATTTAGAGATTCGTCGAAAGAGGCCAACAAAAAAACTCCGCCCCTCACTGAGGGACGGAGTACTATTCCGCGATACCACCCTGATTCCCGGCGCATTACTGCAGCCAGGCTCTCTACAACGTACCAACATACGCGTTTCCTATAACGTGGAAAAATCGTCAGTGCTTAATCTTGCTTCAGCACTTCTCTTCGGGGATGATTTTCAATCGCCATTCATTACCGGCTCGCACCAGCCGCCGGTTCTCTGGGAATGTCCGGACGAACTACTCTTTCCCGTCATCAGATTTCACTATATGCTTTTGCGAGCCTTTATCGTTGTGGCCCGTTTGAAAAGCTTGAACACATTCTACAAAATGCCGTGCCGTTTGTCAATGCTTTTTTGGAATTTTTCCGAAAAAAGTTTGGTTAAACGTTTACTTGCCTAAGATTCTTAAGCCTTGCGATTGCCCAGATACCATTTCACAAACTGCTGAGCAATGCGGCCATTGCGGCCGGAATGTTCCATTTCCCAGCGGACGCCTTCGACACGAAGCTCTTCCGGGTCCAGGGTAATGCCGGCTTTTTTCAGCTCATGGGCGATGATCTGCAAGTATTCATCCTGCGTCGGCGCCGAGTAATGGAGGATGAGGCCGAAGCGGTCCGACAGGGAAATCGACTCGTTCGTGCTGTCATCGCGGTAGACTTCGTCCAGTTCGTCGTTGCGGTCGTGCCACGTTTCCTTCAAGAGGTGGCGACGGTTCGATGTTGCATAAATAAGCACGTTTTTCGGCTGTGGCGTGACGCCGCCGTCGATGGCCGACTTGAGGTATTTATACTCTTTTTCATTTTCATCGAAGGACAAATCATCCAAGAAGAGGATGAACTTCTTGCTGCCGATGTCGCCGAGTTTTTCCATGAGCTGCTGCAGATTGTGGAGCTGGCCGCGCTGGACCTGGATGAGGCGCAGGCCCTGTTCATGGTAGCGGCAGACCAGGGCTTTGACGGCCGTCGACTTGCCCGTCCCGCGGGAACCCGTCAAGAGGACGTTATTGGCCGCCCGGTCAGCCAGAAAGGCCGTCGTATTGGCCAGGAGCTTTTCTTTCTGAGCCGCATAGCCGATGAGGTCATCCCAGGCAAGATGGGGGAAATTCTCGATGCCTACGAGGTCCCCGTCTTCACCGATGCGGAAGGCCATGAACTGTGCCAGTTTGCCCCGGCCGTATACTGCATAATGATGCAGTAAGACTTTCGTCACTTCTTCTGGCGTCGACGCTGCCATGAGGGCCGTTTCCAGGGTCTGGACATAGCCGTAAACTTTGGGGACAGCCGGTTCGTAGTTGTCGAGGAAATCGACGCCGAGGAAGTCGGAAGCGGCCTTTTGCAGATACGGCCAGAGCAGAGTCATATCCAAGAGCAGGGCCTTGGTCATGCCCGTGCCGGCCTTGCCCGACCGTTCAATGGCTTCGGCAGCGACCGTATCGCCTTCCCCCAAGAGATAGAGGAAATACTGGCGCAGGATATTGCCGCTGAGGCCCAGCTGTTCCGCCCGTTCCAAGAGGACCGCTGCCGCTTCATGCTTGCCAAAGGGATTATCCCCCTGTTCCTGGACGGCCAGCAGGGCCTTGATGACGGGATCCTGTAAAAAATTGCGGCATACGACGAGGCCGCGCAGACTTTTATTTTCCATGTAGAAACCTCCCTATCAGCTTATATACATTTGAGCCATTATACCGCCGCCAGGCCACGGCAGTCAAGGAAGTTCCGTCATATTTATACAGTAAAAGGTTTTACCTGACTAATTTATCTAACGCAGAGCATCGGCCATCTGGCACATGCGGACGATGGGTTTGACGTCATGGACGCGGACAATCGCGCAGCCGGCCAGGACGCCAGCGACACAGGTCGTCCCGGTCCCTTCCATCCGTTCCGTAACCGGCAGGTCGAGGATCTTGCCGATAAAGCCCTTGCGGCTCGTCCCCAGGAGCATGGGATACGGCAGGCCTGTCAGATCCCGCAAGTGCTTCATGACGTAGACATTCTGGTCAAAGGTCTTGCCAAAGCTGATGCCCGGGTCGGTGATGATCTGGTCCTGGCTCATGCCGGCCTGGTCGGCAATGATGACCGAACGGATGAAAAAGCGCTTCATATCTTCGATGATGTCGCCGTATTCCGTACCGTCCTGGTTATGCATGACGACGACAGGGACGCCGTATTTTGCGGCGACAGCAGCCATCTGTCCCGGTTCCGGCGCATACTGGAGGCCCCAGATATCATTCATGATATGGGCACCCGTGCCCATGGCATAGTCTGCCGTTTCCGCCTTATACGTATCAACGGAAATAGGGACCGGGCAGGCTTCGACGAGGCGCGGCAGAATCGTTTCCAGCCGGGAAATCTCTTCGGCTGCTGAAATCGGCGTAAAGCCGGGCCGCAACGATTCGGCGCCGATGTCGATGATATCCGCACCTTCGGCTACCATCTCTTCCATGTGCTTCAAGGCCACATCGACATTATTCCATTTCCCGCCATCAGAAAAAGAGTCAGGCGTATAATTGAGGACGCCCATGACCAGCGTCCGTTCCCCGACAGTCAGGGATTTTCCATCTTTCCAATGATAATGACGAACTTCCACGATAATTCCTCCCAACAAAAAAAGAGATAACAAAGGCGCCCAAAAGGACGCACAGTCGTTATCTCTAAAAAATCAAGTCCGTAACCTGTACGTTACCCGTCCATTATAGCAAAAGAAGCGTATCCTCACAAGTAAACGAAAAATCCAACTACTATGCTAGTCAGAATTATAGAGAAATGTATCCCTCCCACATTTGTAAATTTTTGCAACACCCTCAGGATTATTAAATATGTGAAAAATGGCAGTTTGTTGACGTAAAGTAACTTCATGATATACTAAAGATGGTTTTATCTTTATGGTTTCTATGCAAAGGGGGATTCATCATAATGAAAAAAACGCCTGTTATCTTCACCGGTCATGGCAGTCCGATGCTGGCTATCGATGAAAACGACTTGACGCGCGAAATGCAGCGCGTCGGCGCAGACGTTCTAACCAGTGAGGACAGACCGAAAGCCATCCTGGCCATCTCGGCCCATTGGTATGTCCCAGGCACGTATATCCAGAGTGCCGACAAGCCGCGTCAAATCTACGACATGTACGGCTTCCCAGAAGAGCTCTATCAGCTCCAATACCCAGCCAAGGGCTGTTCGGAACTGACCCAGGACGTCTGCCAGCTTTTGGGCAATGACGTTTCTATCGACGATTCATGGGGTATCGATCACGGAACATGGAGTGTTATGGTCCACATGTTCCCCAACGCGCCCATCCCAGTCGTCCAGCTTTCTGTAAACAGCACGTTTACACCGGACCAATGCTTTGAACTCGGCCAGAAACTCGCCCCGCTCCGCGAAAAAGGCTACCTCATCTGGGCCAGTGGCAACATCGTCCACAACCTGCGCCGCGTCGAATGGAACAAGCGCGGCGGCTCCGAAGCAGCCAAACACTTCAACCAGGATATCGTCGATAATGTCATCGCCGGCAACATCGACAACATCATCCACTACGAAAACCACGAACACGCAGCCTACGCCGTGCCGACACCGGAACACTACCTGCCCCTGCTCTATTGCCTGGGCGCCGCCGGAACGGATAAAGCTACACCATTCAATAATACCTGCACCTTAGGATCCATGGCTATGACCGGATTCGTCTGGGCGTGAAAAAAGGGCTTGTCATCATACGACAAGCCCTTTTTGAGTTGTTAGTGGCTAGTGGTTCGGGGTTAGCGGATAGTTTTAAATTTAAAGGTTTTCTCTGCAAACTACAAACTCTTTGCTACAAACTATAAAGTAAACGGGGCGGCGCATGATGGCAGAAGCCTTTGCAAATCCATTCTGAATCATAAATATTGCTGAACGACATTGAAAATATTCCATACCGATTCACTGTTAGTTACATTTCCGCCACCTTTGTAAGGGCCATTGTCAAACCGATAGCCGTACCACCAGGAGCCTTCATCATGATTGAACAGGAATTCTTCTATTGAAATAACCCGGTCCCACTTAACCTTTTTAACTTTCGCATGGATTTTTCCGCCAATTAAACGATACATCGAATCCGTGTCAACATAGGCCTGCGTCCCGTCGTGATACGTATAAGCCCAAACGTCTTCAGCAAATACACTCCCAGCTCCCAAAGTCAAGCACAAAAAAGTAAATCCTGCAACTATCCCTCTCTTCAGATTCACCATAGCCAACCTTCTTTCTCATTTGTTATTTATTATAATTATATATAAAAATCATTACATTGTACATATATTATAATTTTTCCGTTAAAAAAATATATTTTTTATCTTCATCATCGTCTGTACTCAGAAGTAACGTTCCCTTAATAAGGTTCTATTTTATAAAAAAATCCAACATGATATAAAAACTACCATGTTGGACTTTTTATGGTTCTCAATATTTATTATTTTTAGTACGCTTATAAAGGAATGGTCCCGACAATAATTGCCGTAAAGAGAATGACCAGCGATACAAGCCATGCCCACAAAAAGGTATGTTTTTGATGTTCGCCTAAATCAATTCCTGTGAGCCCAATCAATAAGAACGTTGCCGGTGTAAGTGGGGAAATAGGGAACCCTAAGGTCATTTCCCCAGCAATAGCCGCCCGGCCTAAGTCTACTCCAGCCAAGCCAACGGCATCTGCGGCTTGTGCCAAAACTGGCAAAACAGCAAAATAAAAACTATCTGGGTCAAACAAAAGACTAGCCGGCATTGAAATGACCCCAATAATAACAGCAAAATGGGGAGCTAAAGATTCTGGCATGATTTCTACCAAGCCATTTGCCATCGCACTAATCATCCCTGAACCTTTCATGATTCCTGTAAAAATCCCTGCTGCAAATAAGACACTGGCCATCATTAATGCTTCTTTCGCATGAGCATCAATCAATTTTCCTTGTAATTTTACATCAGGGTAATTAACAATAAGCATGACGACCAAGGCAGCCATAAAACAACCTACAGGAGGCAAGGTGCCTTCAACCATAAGTGCAACAGTCACAATGATTAGAATGAGATTGAACCAAAAAAGTTTTGGTCTGCGTAACACTTGCTCCTCTTCTGATAATACAGCTGGCGCTACACTGATGCTGGCTAATTCAGTTCCTAATCGGCGTTTTTCCTTCATTCCAAAAAAGGCTGCAATTGCAATCCCACATGCCATCCCTGCAATCTGCGGTACAATCATAGGATTAAACAAATCCATAACGGGTATATCCAATGACGTTGCAGCTCGTAAAGTCGGCCCGCCCCAAGGCAACATATTCATTGTCCCAGCACCTAAAGCAACAATAGTGGCTAAAATCCGGCGATCCATTTTTAGTTTCTCATAAATAGGGAGCAACGCCGGTATAACAATCAAAAAAGTGGCAGCCCCTGAACCATCTAAATGTGCAAACATAGTAATGACATAGGTTCCGATACAAACTTTAACAGGATTTGAACCCACAATGCCTACAATTTTATTAACAATTTTTTCAAATACGCCTGCATCGCCTAGAATAGTAAAAAATAAAACTGCAAAAATGAACATGGCTCCAGTCGGAGCTACATTCTTAATTCCAGCAAGCATATATTTTCCTAGGTCACTACCTTGCCCTAAAAAAAGACATGCAACGATAGGAATTGCAATTAATGCTGACATCGTCGACAATTTTTTTGTCATAATCGATGCTAAGACGAGTAAAATCGTAATCAGTCCAACAATTGCTAACATCTTAAACCTCCTTATCCTGATTCAACCGGACTCTTATAAGAAAGAGTCCGGGAATCATGGTAATCCAGAACATCAGTCAGTAGTTGCCTTCGTAAAATACGAAACATCGTCAGGACTTAAATGAAGGAGGTTCGACAGTACATCTCCCGTATCTTTCCCTAATGTCGGTGCTTTCACATAGGTATAGGGGTCGGCTTCAATCATTTTAACAGGGTTCCCAGTAACCCGCATCTTACCTTCAACAGGATGATCTATTTCACAAATCATCTGTCGTGCTTTGGCAATATGCTCGTCATTAACGACATCTGCTACGTCATGAATAGGCGCACAAGGAACACCGTGAGCTCGAAGCAATGTAATGATATCTTTAGCCGTATGCTGTTTGGTCCAACCAGTGACCATCGCATTCAATTCATCTTTTTGATTTGCCCGATCTTTATTCAACTTAAAACGTTCATCAGCAAACCAATCATCATGTTCGGTAGCTTCACAAAAACGTTTCCAGATAGCATCATTACCAACCCCTATGACAATCCATTTATCCGAAGCTTCAAAAGAATCATATGGATAAATAAATTCATAACGGTTGCCAGCGCGTTTAGGAATACGTCCCTCTACCATATAAATTTCAGTAATGGTTTCCATTGCGCTAACAGAACAATCGACAAGGCCGATATCAACGTATTCACCGTGATGCTGCGTATTCCGGCCCTGTAATGCTGCCAAGATTCCAATGCAACAGTTCAAGCCACCTAATACATCACCAATAGCAGTACCTGTACGAGTTGGCGGCGAATCAGGCCAACCAGTAACACTCATCATACCGCTTAAAGCTTGAGCAATAACGTCATATCCAGGAAGCAGTCGATAAGGCCCAGTTTGTCCAAATCCAGAAATAGAGGCAAAGACAATATTAGGATTCAATCTTTTGACTTCCTCATAAGAAAATCCCATTTTCGCAATAGTTCCAGGTTTAAAATTTTCTACAAAGACATCCGAAATCTTTATTAGCTTACGCAGCACATCTTTTACTTTTTCATCATGCAAATCAAGTTTTATGCTTTTTTTATTACGATTTAAATTCGCATAATAAGCACTAATTCCCTTATCAAAAGGAGGGGTAGGCACGACTGTCATCTCCTCTAGGGGATTCTATCTTAATAACTTCAGCACCCATATCTGCCAATAACATCGTACAATATGGTCCTGATAAAACACGAGTGAGGTCTAGGACACGAATGCCCTGTAACGGTTTGGCCATGACATCCATCTCCTATTCATCATCAATTTCAATATACATACGTAAAAGCGCCGCTTCCATACATTTTCCTAAGGTATCCAAACGTAAGGATCGAGTAGCACCGCCATCAAGAGCATGATGCATAACAAAATTAAACCCATCTAATTGCGGAACATCATATCGTGTAACATCGCCAAAAACAAGTCCTTCAAAATGACGGCGTACCCGTTCTGGTGTCAACTGTTCTGCCATCGCTTTATAGTATTTGGGTTCACGGGCGTAAATACAAATATTGGACGTATCACTTTTATCTCCACAACGACCATGTGCAATATCTTTTAACTGTACTTTCATGATATTAGACCTCCTCAACATACGTGATAAGTTTAATGGCATCTCTCGGAATCAAAGTCGGCCACAATGCAAAAACTTCGCTCGGACGGCTACGTCCGCCAAAGAAGCACCCCTGAGCCGGTCCATTCAAATTGCTGACCGCAGCAACTTCAGGGGTCAGTTTCAGACCTTCTTTTTTAGATTCTGTCATAATAGCATACCGCAAAACAACTTCATTAAGATCTGCATTGATTTCAGGAGCTAATGGCCCATGCAAGGCATTAACACCAAGATAGCTAATATTCTTGCGAATAATTTTCGCATTTTTCATAGCTAAACGCTTATCAAGGATGTCAGCGGCCATCTTAGCCTTATCCAAGGCTCTAGGCCAAGAATACGGTAAATAAGCAATCGTCCGATAGCCTTCCAGATACCCGACACAAAGTTTTAACGTATCAGGTGCAGGTGTACCCGTAACGCCCCGAACAGCAACATGATCCCGTTCAATTTCTTCTACCGTAATTTTACTGAAATCAGCGACTACATCAGGCGTAATATATTTAGATGGATCATGGATTTCATAAAGGAGCTGTTCTTTTACAGATTGAGGTGTAACAAGCCCGCCAGTATTTTTCGTTTTTGTTAAAATTAAACTGCCTTTTTCACTGATTTCTGCAATCGGATAGCCTAAATTTTCCGGACTCGGAACATGTTCCCAATCATAGTCATAGTTCCCGCCTGTTGCCTGAGCCCCACATTCACAAAGATGGCCAGCCAAAATGCCTGTAGCTTTTGCCGTCCAGTCATCATATTTCCAGCCAAATTCATAAATGAGGGGAGCTTCAAACATAGCCGTATCTGTTGAACGGCCAAGAATAATAATATCGGCACCGTCTTCTAAACATTTGACGATAGGTTCTACCCCATAATAAACATTGGCATTCACCATATTAGGTAAAATCCGGTCAATGTCTTCACCTGTATCCATGTGTTTCATCGTAATTTCCTGTTGACGGAGCTGAGGAATAATTTCACGTACATCATCCCCGAGGACATAGCCAACTTTTAAATGATATCCACCTTCACGAATAGCTTCTTTAGCTTTTTCGACGCAGGCTTTAACATTCATACCACCGGCATTCGTAATAACTTTAGTTCCTTTTTCTGCAATATAGGGAAGCATCCCTTTAAGCGCCGTAATAAAATCGCGAGCATACCCAGCTTCGGGTCTTTTTTCCTGTTGACGTCTCATGATAGATAAGGTCAATTCAGCCAAATAATCGCAGCAAATGTAATCAAGATTATCCTCTCTTGCCATAGTAATCGGTGCATCACTTAAATCGCCCCAAAAACCTTGGCCACCGCCGATTCTGATTGTTTTCATAATAGGTTTACCTCTTTTCTTTAAGACTATACAGTATTTTTTACCGTACATTTACTCGTTACACTTATTTACATGAAATTTTCGTGCCATATATTATTTAAAAGTAGTATATTCAGCTCAATAAATCCACACATTAAGATAACTACGCCATTTTCGTTTTATATCATTGTTATATTTAAAAGAAGCCCAATTTAGGTATACTCAAGAAATGTATACCTAAATTGGGCTTTCTGTTTACATAGTATACAGTATATTACGTATCATTTGTTTACATAGTATACACTATGATTTGTCAAATCCATATAATTTCCATTTTTTATAAAAGGTCCTTCGGCTGATTCCTAAAATCTTCATCGCTTTAGTTTTATTCCCTTGAGCATCTTCCATAGCTTGGGCGATTTTCTTCTTTTCCATCAGTTGAACACCTGATTTTAGAGAATAGGAATCTATAGTCTTACGCTTTTCCATATCGACAGAAGGCAGATATGCTGAACTTGTCGCAACATATTGCAATTCTTCGGGTAAGTGTTCTAAACGAATAACAGATTCATTACATACAATAACCGCATATTCCATACAACTTTGCAATTGCCTTACATTACCCGTCCAAGGAAATGATAAAAAATATTTTTCTACTTCTGTAGATAAAGTGATTTTTTTCCCATATTTCAATGCATACTTTTTTAAAAAGAAATTAGCCAGTAAAAGTATATCATTTCCCCGTTCACGTAAAGGTGGAATCATTATTTTAAAGGTATTCAAGCGAAAATATAAATTATCTCGAAAACGACCTTCACGAACCATCTGCTTTAAATCTCGATTCGTCGCAGCAATAACTCTTACATTAACCTTTTGAACCGTATTTGACCCTATCTTTTGAATTTCACCAGATTGCAGTACTCGTAATAATTTCGCCTGCATAAACAAAGGCATTTCGCCAATTTCGTCTAAAAAAATAGTTCCACCATCAGCTTGTTCAAACTTCCCTAATTTTCCTCCCTTTACGGCTCCCGTAAAAGACCCAGCAGTATAACCAAAAAGTTCACTTTCCATTAACGATTCTGGAATAGCCGAACAGTTCAAATTTACATAAGGTCGGGAGCGTTTACCACTGATTTTCAAAATAGCATTAACCAGGACTTCCTTACCAGCTCCACTTTCGCCTTCGATAAGAACAGTCGCATCTGTCGGAGCGACCAATTCAGCTAGGCGGAGACATTTTAAAAAATTAGGACTCTGTCCGATGACATCAGAAAATTCAGTAGATAAATCTTGTTTGCTATGAACTGCCGCCTTAAATATAGAATGATTTAACCGCTGTGCTTTTTCTAACTCTTCTTTGCTCCGTGTCAATTCCGTAATATCATTAAAAACAGATACAGCACCAATTAATTTTTGTTGTTTAACAATGGGTGTAATGGTCACACGGATTTTCTTTCCCCGAGTCCGAACTGCTACTAGCTGATGATAAATTGGGACTCCCGTTTTTAGAACCTTTAAAATCAGCGCTCCAGGTTCAATGGTTTTCACTTGTTTATAAATTACTTTTTCTTTGGGTACTGCTAAAATCTCCGTATAAGCCGTATTCACATAAAGAATCCGTGAAGTCTTATCAACGATAACGATTCCATCATGGACAGCATCCATAGCTTCATGCATCATAAGTTCTGTAACATCGTTGTATTCAGACATGCAATCCATCTTTTCACCTACTTTTCTATAAACTCATCGAGGTCCCATAAACCGATTGCCGTTAAGGTGAATCATGTGATCTGGTTCATCGGCAATCCAAACTTCGGTTTCCCAAGCTAAGTCCGCCACAAAACGTTTGTAGACGGTTACATCAGGAAAAGCGGTAACATAGATTTTCCCGCTCGTGACCTGCTGAGTCATAGCTTCCAATTCTTGTAAGCGTTTAGGACTCATAGGACCCACGGAGGTCACGGCTTCAACAAAGTAAATCCAGTCGACGTCCTTGCAATACAGGATGACATCGGGCAACTTATCATGTTCTGTCAGAGCAATTCCTAATTGTTTCAGTAACGTCTGGTTTTCCACTAAGTTTTTATTAGTCGTATCACCAACATACAAGCAAATAGCCCCTGGTGCAAAGCGCGGTGCAAATTCTTCCAAGATAGCTTTTTGTAAGGCATTATGCTTACCTGGTGAAAAAGTATAGGCCGTCTCATTAATCATGACTGGCATTTTCTGAACGTTTTTTTTTCGATGCGTAAATGGAAATCAGTGATTCGTGAACATCAGTAAATTCTTTCAAAGATGGTTCCCATAAATCGGTGTGAAAAGTCTGCAAAAGGCGGACTGTTTCCTGAATCAACCGATAGCGATAGTTGGGACTATTCGTCGCTTTTCCATTATCTTCAATCAAAGCGGCATTGCGAAAATGATGCATAGCCTGCTTTCGGAACGTTTCCCGACTATTCTCTGCATAATCAACTTCATAATTCAGATTAACGAACTGAATTATATCGTGAATACGAATCCACTCATTGCTAGCCTGACACCAGTCATCATCAGGCCGTATATGAGCCAAAGCCAGCAAACTCAACGCACAAATAGGCGTTTGCTGGCGTTCGGGCATCCCAATAGCTCTAAGAATGGCTTGAGCTTCGCTGATTTTTCCCATGTAAAAATCCCTCCAAGATCTGATTGCACGTTTTTTCTGTTATATCGGATTGCTTCAACAATGCTCGCCCTAGTTCTTCAATAATCGAAATAGCTGGAACAGGCATATGATTGATTTCTGTAGCATTGACCTGCGTAGAACCATTGAGTACCCGGTAATATACATCATAAAGGGTAGAATTGAATAAAACATATAGCCCATATACTACATCTTTAGACAATGTATGGTCCGCATTATCAATGAAATTGATTTTATTCTGCGTGCTTATGGTCTGATATTGCGGAAATTGTTCTGCCAAATAAATACCACATTGTAATCGGCGCTTTTCCTCCTTTGCCGTAAACCGCCTGATAAACAAATAATTAGTATTAGGCTGTACCAAACTTTTCCGGGATGGTACTAAATATTCCCCTTCTTTACCAATCGGAAAGCAAATATGACCGTTTTGTATATGCTGGGCAAAAAAGAGCGGTACGGCCCCATCGACTTCAGTATTCCGCAAAGACTCCCTCTCCCTAAAATCAACAGTCAATCCCGTTTTCATTTTCATACCGAAATCTGGCAGGGTATAGGGAAATGTGTTTAACAAGCAGATAGCGTCCACTTCCCGATGATTAGTCATCAAAAAGACATACTGGTCCGCTCCGGAAACTACAGCCGAATAAGGCAATGAAATCTGCTGTAAATGACGGAAATCACAATTAGATTCAGAAGAAGTGACCAATATATCCGAAGGAACCTGACGCTGTTTCCGTATCTTGACAATCATCGTTTCTTGCAATACCTGTTCGGTATCAAAGACCTTATCCCGACTGGTAAACAAGTGAATCTGTTCAATCACGCCATGACTGAATAAATATTGGCGAAAGCGCTTGAAATACATGCCACTTGTCCAAGATCGAGGAATGATGTAAACCATTTCTCCGCTGTCACAGACATTAAATAACGACATAGCCGCAAAGAGAAAATATAAATTAGGGGCGCCGTAACAGATTGCCGGCATAGCTTTAGCTTCAGGCGCATCTTTTCCGATTTTCATATACGGCGGATTGCCAATACAGAGGTCGCAAGTGACGCCTGATTCTGGGAACAATCCTCCATTGAAAGCATTTTTCTGACTTGTAATATAATTCAAAGTGCGGAGCTCATAGTCAGCTTTTTTCAAACAATGAGCGGTAACATAACGAAGATTATCCTCTAAAACAGGAATGATTTTTTCGTCTGTTTCATAACATATAAGGTGTACTCGTTCCACTGATGGGATTGCCGAAATACGCTCCAATAAAGCAGCCGTAAGGATACCCGTGCCAGCTCCGGGATCTAATATGGTAATCTCAGGCTGTGCAGGGATAGCAAACAGCCCGGCCATGAACCGGGCTGTTTCTATGCTGGTAAAGAATTGACCACTTTTTTTGCGAATCTGTTTAGGCATGGATTCCATGTAGGCCGCCGTTTGTCGAACTACATACTCTAACATAAGCCTTCCTTTCCCCGTATCGTCCCTTTTTCGATTTCAAAGAGATGGATTGTATCTGTTTCTCCAGACAGTTGTTTTTGGACTTCTTCGGCCAGGTGCAACGTGGCATCGGAGCAGGTGAACAGGAATATCTGTTCTTTTTTGCCCAGAGAGGCCAGGAACTGGATGGCTTCTTTCTGGCGTTGTTCGTCGAAGCGGACGAGGATGTCGTCGAGGATGAGCGGCATCGGTTCGATTTGTTTGGAGAAGGCCATGGCCAGGCTGATGCGGATGGCCAGGTAAATCTGGTCGCCCAGGCCGCTGCTCCACTGTTTTTCCGGGACGCGGCGCTGGCTGCCATCGACGGCAAAGAGCTGTTTTCCGTCCAGGCTGGCCTGCAGGGTATAGCGGCCCTGGGTCATGAGATTGAGGTATTCGCCGGCCTGGCGGATGACGATAGGCTGGCGGACCCGTTCGTAGTATTCCTGGGCCTGTTCCAGCATGTATTGGGTGTACATATTGGTCAGCCAGTCGTCGACGTCGCGGTCCAGTTCGGCCTTGCGGTTCTGTTTGGCCTGCAGGAGCTTGCCGTATTCGTCGCTCTTGGCCATCTGGCTCAGGCGTTCAATGATACTGCCTCGTTTTTCTGCGACTTCAGCCAGTTTCTTTTCGGCATCGGCGATTTTTTTCTGGTAGTAGTCGCGTTCATCTGTCCAGGTCTTCAAGGTATGGATTTTCAATTCATGGCGCAGTTCGGCCAGGTTTTTCGGCGTCTTGGCGATGAGACGGATATGGGCTTCCGTCTGGTCATAGACTTCTTTGTACTGGTGGAACTGGCGGAAGCGCAGGACTTTGCTGCGGAATTCACCTTCCGTCTGGGCCCCTGTCGCCTTGAGCAGTTCCTGCTGTTCTTGGACGCGCTGCTGCCGTTCTTCTCCCAGGCTGGCAATCTGACTTTCCCGTTCTTTCTGCTGACGGTCCTGTTCTTTGGCCACTTCAGCCTGGACGCGGATGTCCTGCCACTGTTTGTAGACGTCTTCGACGGTATCCGGGGAAACGGCCTTCTTGACGCCGACTTCCCGGAAAATCTGTTCTGCCGTATCGCTCCAGCGGGAAATGGCGCCTTTCAATTCCAGCTTGCGCCGCTTCCAATCGGCAGCGGCCGTCGTAACTTCATGCCACGCATCCCAGGTTTCTTTGGCTTTGGCCACATCGGCCGTATCCAGTTTGCTGAAACTATTTTTATCTCGCCAGCCGTCCCAGGCCGTTTCACAGGCCAGGAGCTGTTTTTTGCAGGTATTGCCATCGGACTGCCATTTTTCATAGATGGCGTCGTACATGACTTTCTGTTCTTTCTGCCAGGCATTCTTCGTTTCCCGCGTCTGCCAGTCCAGATACTGCTTGCGGACGGCGTCCAGTTCCTGGAGCCAGCGTTCATTCGATTCGTCCGTACTGAGGGTCATTTCCGCTTCTTTGGCTAAGTCGCTGATCTTGCGGTTGACGCCTGCCAGCCGGCCTTCGATTTCTGCGATTTTCCGGGGAACCCGGTCGGCACCGGTACTCTGACGGACCAGGGAAATGATGGCGATGACGACACAGGCAGCGGCACCGCCCAGGCCCAGGGTCGAATCGAAGTGAGCCAGATAGACAGCGGCGACGCAGAGGGCCGCCAGGACCAGGAAAGCGATGCCGACGAAGGTAAAGGCCTTCGACGAGCCAGCCGGTTCGTTCTTCAGCCATTCCAGCTGTTCCTGTATCTTCTGGCGTTCCATGACGACGTTCTGGATCGTCGCTACGGCCGTCCCGATGACGTCCCATTCGTCCTTGGTCTTTTCAGCCGGCCCGTCTTCGCCGCTGGCACCGGAAACATTCTTGGGCTTGTCGGCCTGCCATTTCTCTAAATCCTGACGGCTGTGGTCGAGGGCAGCGGCGGCCGAAATCCCCTGAGTCCAGTTGACGGCTGCCGGAATATCCTTGCCATCGGTCCAGGACTTGAGCAGGTCGGCTTGTTTCGTGCCTTCAAATTCCCAGTCCATTTCCTTATCTTCATGGTCCGAAAGTTCTTCCAGCCCCTGCTTCCATTCACCGACATGGTGAGCCATGGCGTCGAGCTGGGGGCCGCAGGCCAGCCAGCGGTTCCACGATTCCTGGAAGGCCGGGCCTTTGCGGCTCGTCGCCTTGAGCTTGCGGACCTGTTCGTCAATGGCCTTGATGTTCTGTTCCAGCTCGGCCCATTTCTGCGCGCCGTCAGCCGGGAACTGGGATACATCGGCCAGGGCCTGCATATGCTGCATGGCGTCCTGGCCGCGTTTATAGACATCCCAGGCAGCGATAGGCATGGAAATCCGTTCGATCTGCTGCTTCGATTCTTCGATATCCAGGCGGATGCGGTTCTCGATTTCATGCGTCGTCTGTTCCGTTTCCTGCAGGCTGGCGAATTCATCTTCATCGTAGGCCATGCCGGTAATGCGGCGGTCGAAGTCCTTCTGCTCGTTGAGCAGGGCATTGATGGGTTTCTTGCCCTGCGGCGAAGCGACCAGGAGGTCACCCATATGCTTGGTCACTTCGCTGCGGGCCAGGCCCATGCCGATGCCGCCTTCGATGCTGAAGAAATGGCTGCGCACGGCTTCATTGGACAGGATTTTGAACCCTTGCAGGTCTTCCAGGCCCATGGCAAAAATCGTATCATACGTCTGACGGTCCAGGCCGTGCCACCACAGATTCGCTGGCTCTTCCTGTACTTTTTCCTGGCCGTCTGACAGGAAATATTCTTTTTCATTGCGGACGATGCGGTATTCCTTTCCGTCTTCCCGACGGATGCCCATGCTGCCGAAATAGCCCTTCCAGTCTCCGCGCAGATAGCCGAAGAACATGGAGCGGACATATTTCATGAGCGTCGTCTTGCCGCTTTCGTTGCGGCCATGCATGACGATCAGGCCGTGTTCCGGCGGATTCCAGCTCACATTATGGTAAATCCCGAAATCATCCAAATGCATCTCTGTAATCTTCATACTGCTTAACCTCTTCTATGTTCCAGCAATTTCTGTACGCCCAGCCACTTGGCTTTCTCGAACGTTTCCAGCAGGCGCTGGTCCGTCAGGGCCCTTCCATAGGCCCCGAGGCGTTCAAATTCCGGGCGGCTCATGAGAATATCCCGCAGCGCCTTGACCCTTTCTTCAGGAGCCAGCTTTTCCAGCTTGTCGAAGACATTCAAGTAGTCGCCGACGGAGTCGGGCAGTTTACTTCGTTCGTCCATATTCATCTTGGGACGGGCCAGGTTACGCAGGCGTTCGACCATGACGAAGGCGTATTTCCCCTGTTCTTCTTCACGCCAGCTTTCCAGCCAGTACTGCGTCGCCTCCGGATTGTTGAGGACGTGGTACATACTGCCGGAACCGGTGAAATTGACCGTCAGGAACGTCGGCTTGCCGATATCACGGCGCACTTTTTCCTTGGCGAAGCGGACGGACTCGCGCAGTTCCGACACCGATTCGATACCGTCGATGGCGAGGTCGATGCTTTCCCAGCGGACGATGCTCGTGTCGATGAATTCCAGGTCCGTCGTCCCATACGGTCCGACTTCGACGTAATAACAGCCCCGCGGCCCCGTTTCCGTACAATCGAGGCCCTGCGGGTTGCCGGCATAGACGACATAGGGCTTTTCGCAGAGTATCTCATGCTTGTGGATATGCCCGAGGGCCCAGTAATCCATGCCACATTCTTTCAAATCTTCCAGGGTGCACGGCGCATATGTCGAATCCCGGCTGCCTACCTGGGTATGGAGCATGCCGATGGAAAATCGGTCGCCAGCAGCGCGGTTGAATTTCCAGGCCAGATTGTCCCGCTGTTCGCTCTTGGCATAACTCTGCCCGTAAATGGCCGCTACTTCTTCGCCATCTACGACCAGGGGGACCCGTTCGACAGCATCGGTCGGAAACACGTGGACATTCGGCGGAAAGGGAATCTTCGCCTTCCACGCTTCGAGCGGATCGTGATTGCCCAGGACGGCAAAGACCTGGATGTTATTCTGTGCTAATTTATGTAAAAGGCGCACGTAATCGAGCTGTGCCGTCAAGTTGTGATCGGCACTGGTGTAGACATCGCCGGTGATGAGGACAGCGTGGACCCGTTTATCAATGGCCATCTGGACGATTTTCTGGAACGCCCGGACCGGCGCTTTCCCGACGATGCGCTGCCACCGTTCATCAATAGCGGAGAGGCTATGGAAAGGGCTCCCTAAGTGGAGATCCCCGCATTGAATAAAACGCAAACTTTTCGCCATTAGTATCCTTCTTTCTCTGACCACGCTCCATGCAATGCCGCTACGGCATCGCGGAGCCTGCAGGTGGGAATTTTTGAAAATGACAGGAGAAATTCTTTATCCGTTTCCTGCGACGGTGTTTCATAAAAAGACTGCATGGACAAGACACGGCAGCCCTGCCGTTCCGCCCGGCGGCGCAGTTCTTCTTCCGATAAACGGCTGTGCAGGCGGATATGGCAGTATACGCCGGAAACCAGCCGCCCTACGACGATGTCCTGACCAAAGGCTTCGACTAAGAGCCGGCCTAAGAGCTCCCCTTTTTCCTGGTATTCCTTGCGCAGGCGCCGTACCTGACGGGCCAGTTCGCCGCTCTCGATATATTCCGCCAGTACGCACTGCTCCGGAACCGACGCGCCCTGGCGGAACAGGCTGCGCCGCTGTTCGTAAAGGGGCATGAGCTGAGGCGGCAGTACCATATAGCTGAGGCGGATGAAAAAGGGCAATACCTTGGACAAGGCCCCCATGTAGACGACGCGGCCGTGGCGGTCCAGGCCCTGCAAAGCCGGGATGGGGCGGCCATAATAGCGCAGCTCGCTGTCGTAATCGTCTTCGATGATCAGTCCATCCGTCTTTTCAGCCCAATGCAGCAGACGATGGCGGATGCCGGCGGGCATGACCGTCCCCGTCGGGAACTGATGGGACGGACTGACGTAGACCAGGCGGACGCCGCTGGCTTCCAGGGCATCGACGTGGAGCAGTCCGCCGCTGATGGGAATGGGCACGATGGAATAGCCGCTGTTGCGAAAAATCTCCCGGCCCAGGCGGAAGCCCGGGTCTTCGACGCCGATGCAGGCATATTTATCGTGAAGCAGATTGGTCAGGACGCCGAGAAGAGAAATCGTCCCGGCACCGATGATAATCTGCGATGGCTCTGCATGGACGCCGCGCGTTTCATAGACGTAACGGCTCAGGGCCCGGCGCAAATCGGGGACGCCCTGGTCATCATTGGCCGCCAGCAGCCGGTCTGGCTCCGATAAGATCCGATTCATATATTTCCGCCATATGTCAAGGGGAAAGCGTTCCAAAGCCATGTCGCCACTGGCGAAGTCATAGGCATAGACAGGGCGACGGCTGGCTTCACGCAATACGGGCGCAGCAGCCTCTTCGGTCCGCGCTTCCAGGCCCCCCAGGGAGGCCACTTCATAGCGGGCCTTATGGCGGCGCAGGATGTAGCCTTCACTGGCCAGCTGGTAGTAGGCCTTTTCGACGGTCATCTTGCTGATGCCCGCAGCCTGGGCCAGTTCACGGACCGAGTCGAGGCGCATGCCGGCTATCATCCGGTGCTCTTCGATTTCCCGGCGATAATATTCATAGATTTGTACGTAATAGGGTTTGCTGATAGATTTATCGAGTTGCAGCATCGTGACCTGGCGCCGTCTCCTTTCCCTGAACTACAGATATGGTGGAAATATCTCTGCAATATTATATTGTACCGAAAAAACGTGGCCGTGGCTAGTGGTTCGTGGTTCGTGGTTCGTGGCTAGTGGTTCGTGGCTAGTGGCTAATGCGCCATGGCCGCTGCGACGGCGGCGCCGACTAAGGGGCCGTCCTGGATGAGTACCGGGTCGACGGGGATCTGCTTGTCCCGGCTCACGCCTTCATTCTGGCAGGCCTGCATGGCATCTTCCATCATGAACAAGGCGCCGCGGACGTGTTCCAAGAGGCTGCCGTCGACGGCCACGGACTGGGCCGGAACGGCCTCGCCGCCATAAAGATGGCGCAGGATGCCGCAGCTCACGGCGCCGGCCAGCTGGGCAGCGCGGACGAAAATGGCGGCGCCGATATTGCGGACAGGCCGCACCTCATCGGGCCGCACGATGCGCTTCCACAGCTGGCCCATCTTGAGCCGGCACTGCAAATCATTGTCGCAGCTGATGATGTCATTCATAGCGGCTGTGGAAAACACCGGGAGCTGGCGGGTCTTGAAATAAGACAGCAAGGTCTGCCGGAAGATTTCCGCTGCATAGGCACCGCCTGTCATCTTTTCCATCCGATGCTGACCGGGCTGGGCCGACAGGGCGTCGACTGCCTTGTCCCAGCGATTGCGTATGAGGCCGCCATAGTCGCCGGCTTCCAGATTGACGATCATATCCCAGGCCGGCTCATAGTAGCAGGCGTTGAAGCCCGTCCCGCAGACGAGGCCCAGGCGGACCCGTTCCAGCGTATACGCTGCCGACAACAGCAGGGCCGTCGTGTCATTGACCAGGGCCACCGGTTCGACAGCCCTAAAGCCCTGACGGGCCAGGGCCTGTTTGAGCATGGCGTTGACCCATTCGCCTTCCACACCGGGAACGGCAATTTCTTTCGACCACGACAGGAGCCGGCCATCGCGCAGGTCCTGCCGCTCTATAGCAAAGGAAAAGGTATGGCCCAGGGTATAGGCCTGCTGCCCATGGGCAACCTGACCGACGAGGCGGGCCAGGAAATCGAAAAGCTCCCCAGCCGTCGTCGCCGAAGAGAGATAGTCGTACTGGCCAGGCAGCTGGAGCGGCTGGCAGACCTTCTTTTCGATGAGGTAACAGTGCCGGCCCAACAGGCGGATCCGCGCAGCCCTTGCGTTCGTACCGCCGAAATCCAGGGCCAGATAGACGCCGTGCTCATCACCGCCAGGCAGGGAAACATGCGATTTCAGGGCCGATACGGTCGCCCCGGGCTGGCCGCGCAGGGCCCGTTCCATATCGGCGGCAAAATCGCGGGAAATCTGCTGCAGCCGCTCGTCGGTCAAATAAAAATAGCGGGCAATATTCATCCAGTCCATCCGTTCTTCCATGGCAGTGATCACACCTCTCGTAAAATCATAGCTTTATTATACTATAGTTTTTCGGCCTTTGTCGTCTTCCCTTGTCATTTCTCTCAAGCCAGTTCCTTATCAACAGTTGACTTTTTGTGACAATAGGCTATAATCATAGGCAGAGTGAGACCGAATCACAAGGGTCGCACGAAGGGGTACACCACCTTGGGTGTAATTCTTCGTGCGACCCTTTTTTCATTTGAGAGAAAGGAGGACCTCCATGGTACGGATCAACGGCAAAGACATCGAAGCGGCCGGCCAGAACCTGCTCGCTTACCTGACCGACCAGGAATATCGTACAGACCGCATCGCCATCGAGCTGAACGGTGATATCGTATCGCGCAAGGATTACGATAAAGTGACTTTGAAAGACGGCGATTCCATGGAAATCGTACACTTCGTCGGCGGGGGCTGATTCCCTGCGGCAAAGCAGTCATGAACTCATCTATCATTATAAAAGGAGTGTTTCCCAATGGAAAAAAAAGATACCCTGGTCCTTGGCGGCCACGAATTCACATCGCGTTTCATCTTAGGTTCCGGTAAATTCTCTGTCGACCTCATCAAGGCCGCTGTCGAACAAGGCGGTGCCCAGATGGTAACCATGGCCCTGCGCCGCGTCGAAGCCGGCCAGAAAGACAATATCCTCGACTATATCCCGAAAGATGTCACCCTGCTCCCCAATACATCCAGTGCCCGCAATGCCGACGAAGCCGTCCGCATCGCCCACTTGTCCCGTGAAGTCGGCTGCGGCGATTTCATCAAGATTGAAGTCATGCGCGACTCCAAATATCTCCTGCCGGACAACAACGAAACCATCAAAGCTACGGAAATTTTGGCTAAAGAAGGCTTCGTCGTCCTGCCGTACATGTATCCGGACCTCTACGCCGCCCGTGCCCTGGCTGACGCCGGCGCTGCTGCCATCATGCCTCTGGCTTCGCCTATCGGCACAAACAAAGGCTTGTCGACGAAAGATTTCATCCAGATCCTCATCGACGAAGTCGACCTGCCGGTCATTGTCGACGCCGGTATCGGCCGTCCGTCCCAGGCCTGCGAAGCCATGGAAATGGGCGCCGCTGCTATCATGGCCAACACCGCCGTCGCTACGGCTGGCGACCTGCCTCTCATGGCCAAAGCCTTCGGTGAAGCCATCCGTGCCGGCCGCAATGCTTACCTTGCCGGCTTGGGCCGCGTCCGCGAAACGGCTTCGGCTTCGGATCCGCTGACGGGATTCTTAGGAGACTGAGGAGGAATCGAACATGACGGAAGAAACTAAAACTATCGATCAGAGCAAACTCATCGACCACATGAAATATTTACCGGGCATGGAAGTCATCGACTCGGATATGCTCGACCAGGTCGTCGCCATCCGCAATTCCTTCAACAATGACGACTTCACTGATAAAGACGTCCGCCTGGCCCTGTCGAAAGAACATCTGGACCCGCGGGACTTCATGGCCCTCTTATCGACGGCCGCTGCACCGTTCCTGGAAGAAATGGCCCAGAAAGCCCATCTGGTCACGCGGCGCCATTTCGGCAACAACATCACCATCCTGACGCCGATCTATTTCGCCAACTACTGCGATAACTACTGCATCTACTGCGGCTTCAACTCGCACAACAAGATCAAGCGCGCCCGCCTGACGGACGAAGAACTCCACCGCGAATGTAAGAACATCGCCGATACGGGTATCGAAGAAGTCATCATGCTCACCGGCGAAAGCCCGAAGATGAGCGATATCAAATACATCGGCAACGCCGTCAAGATCGCCAGCCAGTATTTCCGGGTCATCAACATGGAAATCTACCCGGTCAATTCGGAAGACTACAAATATCTCAACGAATGTGGCGCCGACTACGTCACGGTCTTCCAGGAAACGTACAATTCAGACAAGTACGCTACCCTTCACCTGGCCGGTCACAAGCGCATCTTCCCGTACCGCTTCTACTCCCAGGAACGGGCCATCCTCGGCGGCATGCGCGGCGTCGGCTTCGCAGCCCTCTTAGGCCTGGACGACTACCAGAAAGATGCCCTGGCAACGGGGATGCACGCATGGCTCATGCAGCGTAAGTACCCGCATGCCGAAATTTCCCTGTCCTGTCCGCGCCTGTGCCCGATCATCAATAACGATAAGATCAACCCGAAGGACGTAGACGAACGGAAACTGACGCAGATCATCTGCGCCTACCGTCTGTTCATGCCTTACGCCTGCATCGTCGTATCGAGCCGTGAAAGCGCCCGCTACCGCAACGCCATCATGAAAATCGCCGCTACCAAAGTATCGGCCAGCGTCTGCGTCGGCATCGGCGGCCATCTGGAAAATGACGGCTCCGAAATGGGTGACGAACAGTTCGAAATCACTGACGGCCGGTCCTTTGACCAGATGTACTCCGACATCAAGGGCATGGGCCTGCAGCCTGTCACCAGTGAGTATATTTATTTGTAAACCATCTAACGTAATCCATTACCAATCCTATAAAATGTATATGACAAAAACGGTCCGGGACCCAATCCACCCCGAACCGTTTTTGTCATATATCTTCTCGTTTTAGGGCGTTAAACTCATATAGAACATTTATTATATTCTATTGGTATAATTGTTGACGTTAGTATGAGATTCATGTATAGTTATATATATAAAATACTCTAATATTCAGGTGATAAATCGTGTTAAAAGTAGCTGCAATTACAAATCACGAATTGGCTTCGACGAACTACTGGGATCAGCTCGAGCAAATCGCCGCATCCGATGTAGATTTCATCGTCCTTCGTGAAAAAAACCTTTCTGAAGAAGAATACACGGACTATGCGAAACGGGCCCTGCGCCTGTGCAGCATCCATCAGAAGACGTGTATCCTCCAGCATTTCGGAAAGGCTGCTATCCGTCTTCATATTCCCCGTTTCCAGTGCTCTCTGCCTTATTTGGAAACCCATTCGTCCCTGCTCTATTACATGACGACCCTCGGCGTCTCCGTACACACCGTCGAAGAAGCCGTCAAAGCCGAACAGCTCGGCGCTACGTACCTCATGGCCAGCCACGTCTTCCCGACAGCCTGCAAGCCGTCGGATCCGCCTATCGGCGTCGACACGGTCGAAGCCATCTGCAAGGCCGTCAAGATTCCGGTCTATGCCTTAGGCGGCGTTACGCCGAAGACCATCTCTCGGCTCCAGGACGTCCCCATCAAAGGCGTCGCCCTCATGTCGGGCCTCATGACCTGCCCGGACGTACCGGGATATTTAAAAGAATTGCGTGCCTAAAGAGAAGGGATGACCGTAATGACCCAGGCTTATATCATCATCGATATGCAGAATGATTTCATCGACGGCGCCCTGGGAAGCGCTCAGGCTCAAGCCGTCGTCCCCCGCATCGAGGCCAAGATCGTGGCCAGCAAAAAGGATGCCGACCAGGAAACGGACCTGATTTTCACCCAGGACACCCACGACGAGGCCTACAGCGAAACCCAGGAAGGCCGGAAACTTCCCGTTCCACACTGCCTGAAAGACACGCGGGGCTGGCGCATCTGCAAACAGCTCCTGCCGTACACCATGTGGGCCACCATCCTGGAAAAGCCATCCTTTGGCTGTCCGGCCCTGGTCGATGAAGTACGCGACTACGACCGGCTGGTATTGATGGGCTTGTGCACGGACATCTGCGTCATCGCCAATGCCATGCTGCTCAAAGCCTTCTACCCGGAAAAGGAAATCATCGTCGACAGCACATGCTGTGCCGGTTCGACACCAGAAAACCACGAAAGAGCATTACAGGCCATGAAAGCCTGCCAAATCGATATTGTATAAAAAAAGGCTTGTCGCACGTGCGACAAGCCTTTTTCTGTAGGGGCGCCACGCGGGGCGCCCGCTCATGCCAATTGTTCACGGAATTCTTACATATATCTGGCGGGCTCGCCACGTGCGAGCCCCTACGAACCTGCAGCCTCTTAACTGATGATTCCCGTGATTTCGGCTTTGGTCTGGTTGTTGTTGATTTTCTTTTCATAGCCTTTCAGGACCAGGCAGCCGATGATGCCGCCTGCAATCATGCCGGCAAAGGCCGTCATTTCCGGCGTAATCTGCCATGATTCTCCCAGCAGGTAGCCTGCGACGCCGCAGACGATGATGAGCAGCAAGGGGACGCCGAAGCAGATGATGCCCTTGACGCCCATGCCGGCGTCGGGGATGTTGAACTGTACATACTGTCCCTTTTTGGCCCCGATGGGGTTCACAGCATCGATGACGACGTTGTCCGCGCACATGCTGTCGCTGCACGGCGAATATAGATTATTGCGGTTGGTCTGGATCTTGGCCAGGCCGTTCGGGCAGACTTCTTCGACGACGCCCGTTCCAGTTCTCATAATAAAATACCTCTCTTTTCAGGACTAAAAGCCCAGATTTTCTCCGACCAGGATAACCTTGATGCGGCCCTGGGGCTTGCAGATACGCGTCCGGACGACTTGGGCACAGACGCTGTCCGGCCGGATGCAGTGGCCACACATGCCCGTCTTGGCACAAGGCGTACCGACACCGGGGAAGCGGCCGATATTCTGCGGCGACGCCACGGTGTGCGCCCGTTCGATGCCGGCTTCGACCGTCGGGACGACCTTGTTCATACCGACGATGGCGATGACCTGTTTCGGCCCGTAGCAAAGGGCGGCGACGCGGTTGCCGTTGCCATCGATGTTGATGAGCTGGCCGTCCTGGACGGCTGCGTTGGCCCCCATGAGGAAGGTGTCACAGAGCAGGGCCTTGCGCATCAGTTCGACCCGTTCTTCCGGCGTCTTGGCCGAATCGCGGTCGATGACCGGATTGTGTTCCAGTACATAAGGCCGCAGGCCGATTTCATTGATGGATACAGAGCCGCCCCAGGATACGACATCCGTTTCCGGGATATACGAGATGGCCTGCTTCAAGGCTTCTTCCTTCGTCGGACAGTATACGGCTTCAAAGCCGCGGGCTGCAAACTTCTTGGCCACTAAAGGCCCTTTAATATCATACATGCGGTGCATCATATCGCTTCTATCCATAGTAACTCCTCCTTTATTTAGCCAGCATCATTTCCGCTTTGGCTTCGGCAGCCGGCGTACCATCAGCGTGGGTAATCTTTCCTTTCATGATGAACAGACGGCCGCGGTGGACTTCCGGCCAGCCTTCGACCTTGACCGTTTCGCCGATGCGTATGGCACTGCGGAAACGGATTTCCAGCCGCGCCGTATAGGCTGGTTTACCGGCAATGCGGAACACATAATCTCCCATGACTTCATCCAGCAGCGTACTCGTCAGGCCGCCGTGCATGCGGTCACCATAACTTTCATGCTCTGCCTTGGGCGTAAAATAAGCCACGCAGTGATCGCCTTCCATCTTCATGTCCAGCTTCAGGCCAATCGGGTTATCGCGGCCACAGCCGAAACAATGATTCGTATCATAAGCAGTTTCCATCTAATCCCCCCCTCCGAATATTCTTCACACTACCTTTATTATACTATACTTGGCAAGCCTTTCGCTTATTTGAAACGAATTATCACATTAGTATTGACAATCACTTTCAAATAAATTATACTTACAGTATCAAAGCGAAAGGAGCGGCAACCGGATATGAACCTGGATTTCGTCTTAATAACCCACTGTTCACCGACTTTAGCGGGTCTCAAACAGGCATCCCTTCTCTGTCTACCCCGCTTGGACAGCGGCTGTACCTATGATGATATAATTGAAAAGTATAATCATAAATACAATGCAAAAGGCTTGTATTTCCGTATCTTGTACGCCTGTTCCAAACGCACTTTGCTGTATGTATACCGACCGGCCAGGGTCTGGGCCTACGTACAGCAGCGGGACATTTCATCATTTCTGCAGCAATTCGGCTATCAGGACTGCCAGGACATCTCTTCCCTGCTGGACCGTCTTGCCGAACGCTTTGCAGAAGATGGCTGTTTCCCTCATGAATCGGGCATTTTCCTCGGCTATCCCCTAGAGGACGTGTGCGGTTTCATCGCCAACAAGGGAAACCATGCCAAGCTTTGTGGCGAATGGAAGGTATACGGCGACGCCCACGCTGCCGCCCGTACTTTCCATCGCTATACGTGCTGCCGGCAAGACTATTTGAATCGCTTTGCCGTTGGGACAACATTAGACTCGCTCATTGTAGCATAAGGAGGATTTAATCATGGTAGAAATCGTTTATTGGAGTGGTACAGGTAATACAGAAGCAATGGCTAACGAAATCGAAGCAGCCGTCAAAGCTGCCGGTGCTGACGTAGAATCAGTCCGCTTTGAAGATACAAATGTCGATGATGTAGCTAGCAAAGACGTCATCTTGCTCGGCTGCCCGGCCATGGGTTCAGAAGAACTGGAAGACTCTGTCGTCGAACCGTTCTTCACCGATTTGGCTCCGAAATTGAAGGGCAAAAAAGTCGGCCTCTTTGGTTCTTACGGCTGGGGTTCCGGCGAATGGATGGACGCATGGAAACAGCGTACAGAAGATGCCGGTGCCACCGTCATTGGTACGGCCATCGTCAACGAAACACCGGACAACGCTCCTGAATGCAAAGAATTGGGCGAAGCCGCTGCCAAAGCATAAAAATCAGAAAACAACTTCACATTCATTCTCCTCTTAACGAAAAGAGGCTGTCGTCACAGACAGCCTCTTTTCGAGTTTTCAGTTTATAGTTTTTAGTTTGCAGTAAATAGCAAAAATTTCTAAAGCCATCCTCTACAAACTACAAACTCCATACTGCAAACTATCACTCCTTTACTTTTTGTCAAGTATATATGCTAGATAGGCACGATGAGACGTAACTCTCATCCTTCTCATTTGCCTAGGGTATGTTAAAATAGGAACGTACTGTCTCATACTTATGTATTCCTATAGTAAAAGGAGGAATTTTATGAAAGACCAAGTCTTTTCCATCTTGCAGGCTGTCGGCCGCAGTTTCATGCTGCCTGTCGCCATCCTACCGATTGCCGGCTTACTCCTCGGTATCGGGGCTTCTTTCACGAATGCTACGACCATCCAGACCTATGGATTGGAAAGCATCCTCGGAAACGGCACGATACTCCATTCACTGCTCACCATCATGAGCGATGCCGGCAACATCATTTTCGGTAACCTGCCCATCATCTTCGCCGTCGGCGTCGCCATCGGCATGGCCAAGCAGGAAAAGGAAGTCGCCGCCTTATCGGCGATGATCGCCTTTTTCGTCATGCACGCCTCGACCAACGCCGTCCTCAAACTGACTGGCAAGGTATTGGCCAATAACACCGTATCTCCCGATGTCCTGGAAGGTACGATTGCCAATGTCTGCGGCATCATGTCCCTCCAGGAAGGCGTCTTCGGCGGTATCATCGTCGGCATCGGCGTCGCCTACCTGCACAACCGCTATCATAAAATCGTACTGCCCAATGCCCTGTCCTTCTTCGGCGGGTCGCGCTTCATCCCCATCATTTCCACCGTCGTCTACATGTTCGTCGGCATTGCCATGTATTTCGTCTGGCCTGTCGTCCAGAGCGGCATCTTCGCCCTCGGCGGCCTGGTCACGGGTACGGGCTACATCGGCACCTTGATTTTCGGCATCATCAAGCGGGCCCTCATCCCCTTCGGCCTGCATCACGTCTTCTACCTGCCCTTCTGGCAGACCGGCGTCGGCGGTTCGATGATGATCGACGGCAACCTCGTCCAGGGCGGCCAGAACATCTTCTTCGCCCAGCTCGCTTCGCCTAACGTCACTCACTTCAGTGCTGATGCAACCCGGTATTTCTCGGGCGAATTCATCTTCATGATCTTCGGTCTGCCCGGCGCCGCCCTGGCCATGTACCGCACGGCAAAACCGGAAAAACGCAAAGTCGCCGGCGGCCTGCTCTTATCGGCAGCCCTGACGTCCCTGTTCACGGGCATCACGGAACCGATTGAATTCTCCTTCCTCTTCGTCGCACCGATGCTCTTCTACGTCCAGGTCGTCCTGGCCGGTGCCGCTTACATGATCGCCCACATGCTGAACATCGCCGTCGGCCTGACCTTCTCTGGCGGCCTGTTGGACCTGTTCATCTTCGGTATCCTGCAGGGTGAAGCCAAGACCAACTGGATGTACATCATCCCGGTCGGCATCATCTACTTCTTCCTCTACTACTTCATCTTCACGTTCCTCATCAAGAAGTTCGACCTCAAGACACCGGGCCGTGAAGACGACGATGTGGAAACGAAACTCTACACCAAAGCCGACGTCAAAGCCCGTGACGCCGCAGCCAAAGCCGGCGACGGCGAGGCTGCCACGGACGTCGTCAGCCAGGCCATCACCTGCGCCCTGGGTGGTACCAAGAACATCACTTCCGTCGACTGCTGCGCTACGCGCCTGCGCTGCTCCGTAGCCGATTCGGCCTTGGTCAACGATGCAGCCCTGAAAGCCACTGGCGCTGTAGGCGTCATCAAGAAAGGCCAGGGCGTCCAGGTCGTCTACGGCCCGCAAGTCGCCGTCATCAAGGCCAACCTGGAAAGCTATCTGGCAACCAACCCGGCAGACGGCCCTATCGAAGCCGTACCGGCAGCGGAAACGGTTCCGGCTGAAGAAGCGCCGAAAGCCCAGGAAACACCGGCTGAACCGGAAACAGATGCGGAAAAGCATTACTTCAATTCGCCCTTCACCGGCAGCCTCCATCCCATTACGGAAGCCCCGGATGAAGCCTTTGCCGGCAAAATGACAGGCGACGGCTTCTTTGTCTATCCGACAGACGGCACGGTCTATGCGCCGGAAGACGGAACAGTCACCTTCGTCTTCGATACGAAACACGCCATCGGTATGACCACGGCAGACGGCGTAGAATACCTCCTGCACATCGGCATCAATACGGTCAAACTCGAAGGCAAAGGCTTCAATGTCTTCGTCGAAAACGGCCAGGAAGTCAAGAAAGGCGATAAACTGATGGAATTCGACGACGAATTCATCAAGGCCAACGCCCCATCTGACGCCTGCCTGTGCATCTTCACCGACCTCGAAGACGGTCAGGAAGTCCACCTGGCAGCCGACGGCAACGTAAAAGCCGGCGACCAGGCCGTCTGGTTCTAATGTGTAAAACCGCAGGCCGCAGGCAAGCCTCTCCTGATAGGAGAGGTGGCCCGCAGGGCCGGAGAGGTTGACCCCTTCAGTCAGCTGCGCTGCCTGCTCTCCTCATAAGAGAGCCAACGGGCCGTGAGCCACGAGCCCTTACAAAAAAGGCGCTGTCGCGATGCGACAGCGCTTTTTTTAGCAGTTAGCGGCTAATGGCTCTCCCGGGATTCCCACATGGCCCGCGACGGGCCGCCCACGTGCGGACCCTGCGACTAACCACTAGCCACTAATACAGTTTCTTGTAAATGCTGTACACCTTATCATAATCGAGGGGCACAAAGCTGTGCTTCATGAGACGCTGCTGATTTTCGATGACCGATTTAGCAAATTCCGGCAATTCTTCTTCTTTGACGCCGTATTCATGGAGCGCTTTCTTGGGCAGGATGACGTTGAGCAGTTTTTCCAGTTCTTCATAGACGTGTTCCGGTTCGCAGCCCAGGATATCGGCAATTAAGCGGTTCAATTTCGCGATTTCACCGTCCGATTTGATGGACATGTAGCAATTCATGACGCCTGTGAACATGGCGTAGTTCGATTCACCATGAGGTACATGATACTTTGCCCCCAGAGGATAGCTCATGGCATGGACAGCGGCGCAGCCAGGGACACTGAAAGCGATGCCGGCCCAGTTGCTGGCCAGGAGGAAAGCCTTCATAAGCGGGATGCGCGCTTCCGGACCATGGTCGCGGATCTGCAAATAGCCCTTGAGGATGAGTTCAATGGCGTTATAACTGAAAACGCGGAAGCTGGCGCTGGAATCCGGAGACAAGGCCGATTCGACAGCGTGGACGAGGGCATCGATGGAACTGGTCGCAAAGACCTTGAAAGGCAGGGTCTTCAAGAGCTGCGAAATGAGGACGGCTTTATCGGCATAGAGCGCATTGTCGGCAATGCCCTTCTTCGTGTTGCGGCTAACCAGGGCCATGACCGATACATTGGTGACTTCACTGCCCGTCCCGCACGTCGTCGGGATGAGGATGAGTTCCTTTTCCTTTTCCACAGGAATCTTGCCATCGAACAAATCGAGGACCGGACTGACCTGCTTCAAGATGAACAACTTGCACAAGTCCATGACCGTGCCGCCGCCGATACCGATGATGCGCTTCACATCCTTGGGCATATCTTTATAAATGGCTTCTGCCATTTCATCAGACGGTTCACCCATACCATACTTTTCCTGGAACAAGACGTGGCACGTAAGGCCTAAATCCTTGAAATTCGGGTCGAAAATATACTGATTGGTAACAATCAGGTCATCGGCCCCGACCTGCAGGTCTTCCACAAATTCCCGGCACGTATCGTAAGAGTAAATCGTCGGTTTCAACTGTAATTCAATCATTTCATTAACTCCTTTCTAATGGGTAATGCACTCACCGCCTTTAGTGTAACAAAGATGGAAACAGTTTTGCAAGAGACAGGATGCCCGTGATATAATAAACCTGTCCTGGGGGAGGATGGGTTCTGGTGTTCCCTCTGGTCTTCAAAACCAGCATGGGGAGTTAACAGCTTCTCAGGTGGGTTCGATTCCCACACTTTCCCGCCAGAAAACGAAAAAGGGCTGTCGCACGTGCGACAGCCCCTTTTTGAGTTTTAAGTTTGTAGTTTTTAGTTTGCAGCAAATGGTAAAAAATTCGAGCCAGCTTCTACAAACTGCTCCATACTACAAACTCTGCGTTATAAGCCAATTAGTGGTTCATCGATTTCTCATCTGTTTTTTCCGTCTTTTCCTCTATCTGCTTTGTTTCATCCGTATTGACGGCTTCCTTGAATTCACGGAGGCTCTTCCCCAAAGCCCGGCCGATGGTCGGCAGTTTCCCCGGTCCGAAGACGACCAGGGCGATGACTAAAATGAGCAGTAATTCCGGTGCGCCTAAGCCAAACATGTCCTTCCTCCTATAATGCCATTACTTCTTCACATGCCTTCATGATACCCTTATCCGCAGAGGATGTCAATGAACGCGGGAGGAGAAGAGTTTTTTCAAGCCAAAGGATTTATCGACGCGGCACGGCGTCACTTCCAGGCACAACGGCTCAGAATGATAGACTTCGGCCCGTCCCAGATAGAGCTGGGACAAGAGGGGATTGAGAGAGTAGCAATACTGAATCTTGGAATACCGTCCACCATACCTGGGACAGATGCGGACTTCCTAAATTTTCTTATACTTCAATCTGTCAAATAGGAATCCGCATTCAGTGGCCGCCATGGCATTTCATGTATTTCAGGCTCATCGGCGTCTACGGCATCATCAACCAGTACGGCCTGAAAATGGTCGGCGGCCTGTTATCGGACAAACTCTTCCATTCGCCGACCAAATACCTGCGCATCGGTTATCTGATCACAGCCGTCGTCCTCATCGCCTTCACCTGGATGCCCTACCAGACCCTTCGGCATCTGGGCCGGCATCATCATCTCCCTGGCCATCAGTGCCTGCGTCTACAGCATGCGCGCCGTCTTCTTCGCCCCCATGGATGAAGTCGACGTCCCCCGCGAAATCACAGGCTCTGCCATGTCCATGGCCTCCTTCATCGGCTATCTGCCCGGCGCCTTCATGTACGCCGTCTACGGCTCCATCCTCGATAGCCATCAGGGCATCGACGGCTACCAAATCGTCTTCACCGTCATGACCGTCTTTGCCATCCTCGGCGCCCTGCGGAGCACCTATATCACGCACCGCATCAAAGCCGCCCATACGCTGGCAAAATAAACATATAGAAAAAAGCGCTACCGATAGACGGTTAGCCCTCAAAGATTATTTAAAGAAAAAATAACCGTTGCGTTGGGAGCGAGGCGGTTATTTTTCTTTATGTGAATACGGATTTCTAATCTGGGTGGAGGGTAGAGCGCCCTCCGAAGAGGGATAACCGCCTACCGTTTTGGTAGCACCTATAAGTAGCACCTATAAAAAGTATAACAAAATTATAATATATCGTCCATAAAAGATAAGCTGCCTCTATAAAGATTTCCTTCATAAGGCAGCTTATCTCTTTATTCAAACCCTTTTTCACGTGTTATAGCCATTCCTTGCGCCCCTTCTATTGTCAGCCATTGATGGAATAAAAATCGCTTCATATGGATAACAATAGATTGATACCCTTGTTGAATTTGTAATTTAGGATGATACCAAACGACAATATCATCAACTAATTCAAAAGGATAGTCCATTTGTTGACCCGGTTTACCTAAACCGATTTCGGGAACATAACTGCCCCAAATCAAATCGCCTTTTCAACAACTCCCTCCAGACGGTTCAAAGGTCAAGGTAATAATGACATGACCGCCATGAGCGTGAATATATTGTTTTGCTTGTTCTGTTATGGTAAACATGTTGAAATCCTCACGATTGTCCTAATGTATCTGCTTTCATAATGGCATCATACACTTCATCTGCCGTAATGTCAGCACGCACATTTTTTGTGAACTGAGTTGGCACGGTAGCTGCTTCCGCAACCAAACGGATTTCGTCTTCTTTTACATCCGTAATTCCTAAATCAGCTAAGCATGAAGGAAGTCCTACCGATTTTATATAGTGCAATACTGTGTCCCACTCATCTTTTGGTGCTTTTTCTAAGATAAGCTGTGATAATAATCCAAAAGCAACTTTTTCACCATGGGAAGCTCCGTGGGCCTGTGGAACGTGAGCAAAGCCATCATTGATAGCATGTGCTGCCGCAAGGCCTCCCGACTCAAATCCGACACCGCTGAGATAGACGCAGGCCTCAATGACTCGTTCTAAAGCAGGGTTTACCTCCTGGTTTTCAACAGCACTAAGTGCTTCCAGTGAATCATTTAATAAAGTTTTATAACATAATTCAGCCAAAGCCAGTGCCGTTGCCGAACAAGTCCCCCGAGCCATCGTCTTTGCACCACTTCGCTGACAGGCGCGTGCTTCAAAATAGGTAGATAAGGCATCCCCCATACCAGAAACTAAATATTGTTTAGGCGCTTGAGCGATAATCCCAGTGTCGACTAAAACGAGATCCGGATTGTGTTTCATCATTAAAGCCTTGATAACGACACCTTGTTCATTGTAAATAACAGCCACACTGCTACACGGTGCATCATTGGAAGCAATGGTAGGAATAATAATTGTCGGTAAATCGCCTAAATTAGTGGCCACGGCTTTAGCCGTATCCAGTGCCTTGCCTCCGCCAATGCCAATAATAGCATCACAGCCATGCTGGTAGGCCATATCCTGTGCATCGGCAATGGCCTTTTTAGAACATTCCCCTTGAAATTCAGCATAAAATACAGATTTATTCGCACTATTCAAAGCGTTATCAATGCGGTCACCGATTCTTCGCTTATTATTAGGCGATAGTAAGACCAAGAAGCTATTGCCCATTTTCTTAACATATTTCCCTAATTTATCTAGCTCTCCATTGCCTTGCACATAATATCCCGGTGCTTTAATTCCAATCGTCATGACTCAATACCACCTTTCTAAAAAACCTCTCCCAGCCGGGGTACTAAGCTACCCTTACCAGGAGAGGTTCTACGCAACACATACCAATTATGAAGAGAAATCAGGCATTTCCTGAAGACGGCAAACCAGTGTGTAGACATCTTCTCCGACCCGATAAACGAGTAAATCACGATTTTCATCCGTACAAGGAATATTAGATTCTTTTCCACCATTCAGATTATCATGACAAATACTGTTGAGGTCTTCAAAAATTTCCATCACACCTTCTTCGCCTTTGCGGACAATCCGTAAAAGATCATTAAAATAAATTTTATCTTGGTCATCATATTTAAAAATAGTACACCAACGACTTAGAAGTTCTTCTTCATTCATGCCCGTTTTCCGAGAAATTAATTTTTTCTGAGAAGCTAATAGAAGCAACATGCATGATAAGTAAGATTTTACGACCAGTGGGATATGGTCTTTAACCTTGGCAAAATATCGACGATGTGACCAATAGCCATCAAAAGTCAAATCATTCTTTTCCAAAAACTCTTTGATGCCATCATTAGCTGATACCCCACAGATCATGAAAAAGCGCTTCATAGCTTTATTTGTCGACTTACTCTTCGCATTCATCAGGCACTTTTTCACGAAGAATTCACAGATTTCTGTCGTGTTCGATTTTGTCAGTTTGCGCAATAAATCACCATAATACTGCATAGTTCAACCTCCGGTCATCAAGAGTCTTCTTGCTTATTTTTCTGCGCCTTCCTTTTCAGCATTCAGTTCTTTCAAAGCTGCAATATTGAAAAGCGGGTCAGACTTCGTATTGTACAGAGACATTTTACGTTTAAAGAAGTTTTTGCCAAATACGAGCAGGCAAAGGACAATGCCAACACCCAAAGCCATTGCAGCGCCGCGGGATACGAGGACACCGCCAATGACGCCGGCAACACCGAGGTCATTGAAAGTCTTAGAGCGAAGTACGCCGACACGGACAGCAACATAACCTTGAATCAACATGGTCAATGCCAAAGCAATCGGCAGGACAGGCTTAACAAAACTTACGATAGGCGATAACCAGTACCCAGTAAAGGTCCCCAAACGGAAGGAAGCAACGCCGCCAATTAAGCTATCCATGGCATCACGACCGTGTTTGTAACGTTCACAAATAACGACCTGCATAGCTGCCCATAAAGGACCGCACATCGAAAGGTCAGGACCTAACAAGGACATAACCATATTACGGACACCAACGATAACGTTATTTCTGTTGGCATCGAAATGGATATTTTCATCACCATGACGGAATTCACGAGCTTCATCAATCAGGGCATCGGCCTGGATCAATTCACCAAAGAGTACAACATAAGTAGCAATAACTAACGGAGCTGCCTGAATATAATAAGTCATCCCCGGGAAGCCAATACGTTCAGCAAAAGGACTCCACTGGGTAAAGACTTCAATGAAATGAGGATGAGTAAAGCCCATTTCAATGGTCGGCCAAGGTAATTCGCCCACCAACGGAGCAATAATGACAGCCAGAACCATAGCAGGCAGTAACCCCAAATCAGAAATAACCTGGAAAACCTTATTTTTATTCATGATGCTCTTGAAATGGTTACTAAAAGAGCAATAGAAAGCAAAGCCTACGGCAATAGCGATAGTAAATGGATATTTATCAAAGTTACCGCCCGTATTGAATACTAGTCGTACAGCTGCGATACCGGCCCCGATAAGAATCCCTGATTTCAAAGCATCGGGAACTAAGTCGACGACGCGTTTAGCAAGGCCTGTAGCCCCTAACAAGAAAGTAAGCAACCCGAGTTCAAATTCAAATGCAATAAGTGCATGCATACGTTCAGCCGTATCATTGGGGAACTCGCCCAGCCACAGCAATAACAGCGGAATAGCCGGAGTAATCCAGCCAGGGACAACGGGGTCACCCAAGTGAGCATGCCAAGTATATAAGAACCCGTTCATAATGACAATGGTAATAGCAATTTCAAAAGGCATCCCTAAATATTCTTGCAATACCGGGATGATGCCGAGACAAACGGCACATAAAAGCAGCCCTTGAACATAATCAGGCCATTCAAAGCGATAATGGATGAAAGGTAAACGCAGGACTAAGTTAAATACGTGTAAATTAATCCCCGGTTGTATTTCGCCTTCTTTTCGTTTATAAACAGGACCAAACATATTTCGTCCCCTCTTTCTTTGTAAATTTAAAAATCAACAGAAAATTTAGATAAAAATAGCGCCATGGCCAAGCTATTCGATATGTAATTATCTACGAATAAAACAGCCGCCATGGCGCATGCGTATTAAAAACCGCTATTTTTATCCTTCATACTTACAATGGAAGCGTTTTTCAAATTCTGCAATCAATCCATCTCTAAAATCAGGATGGGCAATCTTAATGAGGGCAATAGCACGCTGCCGCAAAGTACGTCCTTTAAGGGGAGCGATACCAAATTCTGTAATGACATAGTCTACATCATTGCGGGATGTCGTAACAGCAGCGCCTTCGTCTAAAAGCGGTACAATCTTGGAAATCTTGCCATGGCCTGCAGTCGAAGGCATAGCAATAATAGCTTTACCGCCCTTTGCACGGGAAGCCCCTCGAACGAAATCGACCTGTCCGCCAACGCCGCTGAACTGTTTATAGCCAATCATTTCAGCATTGACCTGCCCCATCAAATCGACCTGCATAGCCGAGTTGATAGAGATGATATTGTCAATTTTAGCTACAACAAAGGGATCATTGGTGTAATCGACACGTTCCATTAAGACATCAGGATTGTTATTTACAAAATCATAGAGTTTCTTTGTCCCCATGAGGAAGCAAGAAACAAATTTTCCCTGGTCAATCGTCTTTTTCTTATTCGTAATAACACCCTTACGCGCTAAGTCGACAACCCCATCAGAGAACATTTCGGAATGAATCCCTAAATCTTTTTTATCTCCGAGGAAGGATAAGACAGCATCCGGAATAGCCCCGATGCCCAGTTGCAGCGTATCACCATCATGGATCAACGAAGCTACATATTCCCCGATTTTATGTTCTGTTTCCCCAATTTTAGGAGGTTGCAATTCAATAAGGGGTTCATCCTTTTCTACGATATAATCAATGTCTTTCAAGTTAATACCATTGCCATAGGTATAGGGCATATTCTTATTGATCTGTGCAATGACCAGTTTAGCTGCTTCCGCCGCTGGCTGTGTATAGTCAACAGAAACCCCATAAGAGCAGACACCATTTTCATCAGGTTCACTGAGCTGTAAAAAAGCAACGTCAACAGGTAATGTACCATCCGTAAAGAGCTTGGGTATTTCATGGAAGAAGCACGGCGTATAATCCCCGCGGCCTTCTTCTACCGCTTTACGAGTCGACCCGCCTACGAACAATGCATTATGACGAAAATGTTTTTCCATCCCTGGCTGACAATAAGGTGCTTTACCCATGGCAACCATGTGAACAATTTCAACATTTTCCAGGCGATCTGCCTGGCGAACTAATTCTTCTGTTAAAGCTTGAGCTTCACCGCAAGCATGGGTGAAAACGATACGATTGCCGGATTGGACATGGCTTACAGCTTCTTCGACAGAGACAATTTTGTTCGCATATTCTTTTTTCCAATCCATCACACACACCTACTTTCCTATAACTGACTGACGGCCTGCAACGAAGGAGGAGCAGCCTAGTTGCAGGCATCAGTCAAAATCACGTCTATATACTCATACTATATTTATTCTGTACTACTTCATTACGCAAGGATAGCGATTTCCAGTGTAAAATCAACTTATTCTTCAATGTGTGCAATGGCTTTAGCCAAGGCTTTCTTCATGCGCAAGTTGCCCTGACGAGAAATCATGATACGCTGTGCCTGCGGCGAACCTGCGCCATGCATGGATTCTGTACGATAGCCGACAGCGGCCGTACCGAGGCTGAGGTTTTCGATGAGGCGTAAAATCTTGAGGCGGTTTTCTGTCGATACATTATTGACACCACGGAGATACTTATCGATATACGGCCCAATCTTCGGATCACGAAGGTCTTTTTCAGACGGTGCCGTAACCATCAAGCCACCAGCAATATCTTCAGCCAAACGGACGATTTCATAGGGGAAGCGCGTAACATTCTGTTTGCAGACGTTAGCCAGGAGCAAGTCGATAAGATAGTTGCCCGATTCTGTTTTCGTGCCCAAGGCCGAGCAAGCAATACCGCAAGCATACAGTGTTTCATTGAGGTGCTGCATTTCAATGATCTTATCTTTAATATGAGATGCTTTCGGGCAGCCATTATAATCAGCGGCAACAGCTGCGGCACCGATAAGGACGTCACCTACGCCAACTTTGCAACCGCCGTAGGACTGACGATGATAACCAGCAAAGCGTTCAACGAGGACACCGGCAAATTCGTATTCACCGTTAAGATAGATATTTTCGTTCGGAATGAAGACATTATCAAAGATAACCAGAGCTTCGGTACCACCGAATTCAGGGTTGCCCGTATCCATCGGAGCGCCTTCCATTTTACGGGTATCGCAGGACTGACGGCCAACAATCATGAAAATGCCTTCAGCATCTGTCGAGCAGGAGAAGCAAACGGCATAATCTTTATCATCTTCGCCCATGGAAATGGTCGGCATAACAATGACTTCATGAGAATTGATGAAACCAGTCTGATGAGCTTTTGCCCCACGGACTACGATGCCGTCCGGACGACGTTCTACAACATGGAGATAGAGGTCCGGGTCTGCCTGTGCATGCGGTGCCAAGCCACGGTCGCCTTTCGGGTCCGTCATAGCTCCATCAACAGTAAGGTCTTCCGTCTGTACGCGTTTGAGGAATTTCATGAAGTTTTCATGATATTTCGTACCATATTTTTTATCCGTATCGTACGTCGTGGAGAATACCGCATTGAAAGCATCCATACCGACGCAGCGCTGGAAGCAGGAAGCCGTTTTCTGACCACAAAGGCGCTGCATCTTTACTTTATTCATCAAGTCCGTCGTGCTCTGATGGATATGAGTGAAGCGGTTAACACGTTCGCCGGTGTACGGGGAAATCGCCGTCATCAGTTCCTGGTATTCCGGTTTCTGAGCCAGATCATAGGTCATCCGAACGGAGTTCATAGACGGACGGAGAATCGGGTCATCTGCCGGACACGGAATCTTTTTACCGAACATGTAGACCTGTAAATTTTTCTTTCTCATGCTTTCGATGTACTGTTCGCCTGTCATTAATGCCATAATAATCATCCTTTCTTCTTATCATATAATAAAGTATTGACAGTAGGTTCACACGTTAGTGTGTTTTGCCTATAGTAAGAGCAAGAATCGTGCCAAGTAAGCTTCCAATGGGATTTTTCTTTTGACTCGTTCTGCAAAAGCATAGCAACTATCCCATTCTTGAAATCCAAAAAATATTTTCTCTAAATTCTTGTTCTGAATTTCACGTTATTTTTGTTATATTTATAACGTTTTTTCGTTTCATTTTTGGTTCGTATTCCTTAAATCGTTGTTCCATATATAAAACAAACCCAATATTGTTCCATATTTAAAACGCTATTTAGTTGTATTTTTTAGACTTTTCCTTGATTTTATCTTATTTCTTGATAAAAAATATTCGTAATATGATGTATTCACAAATATTATTTTATTTATTCTTTTAGCCCAATTCTTTATATTTAAAACGTTTATGTAGCTTTTCCATTTTTCTCGATTTCTTATTTGTGAATTTTATAACAATCTAATTCGATTCTTTCTCCATATTTTGGCACGATAATTTCATATATATAATTAACTACTATATAAGGATGTGAATTACTATGACTCTATCAATTCGAGAACAAATCGAAAATGTCTTAGAAAAAGAAGTGCGCCCATCGCTGGCTGAACACCAGGGAGACGTCGTCATTGTCGATTATGCCGATCATATTTTGCGAATCCGCCTAACCGGCCAATGCAGCGGCTGTCCTTCAGCACAGTTGACGACAGAAGAATTAATCAGTGCTAAAGTCCGCGAAGCCGTTGAGGATGTCCACGATGTCATTCTCGTCAGTGGTGTCAGCGATGCTCTCATCGCTCAAGCCAAGGCGATTTTAAGAGAGCGCCATATGCAGAGGTGAATCTATGAAAATCGGGATAAAATACTGTGGCGGCTGTAACCCACGCTATGACCGCAGTCAGGAAGTAGAAAAACTTAAAAAAAAATTTCCCCAGCATACATTCACATATGAAATAGAAAATACAGTTTGCGACATCTGCCTCCTTGTCTGTGGCTGTATGACAGCCTGTGCAGAAGAAACGGGTATTGCAGCCCGAAAATTCAAAAAACTTTGTACGCCCCAACAGTTTGCCGCTTTCGCTAAAGAACTGGCAGAAGCACCTCCAGAAACGGCTGATACAAAAAGGCGTATCTGTTTAGGAGATACGGCCACCATGGAGAGGACGTTTACTGAAGAAGATATCCAACAATTCGCAAAGTTGACAGGAGATTATGGTAAGCTGCATACCGACGCTGCTTTTGCTGCAAAATACGGATTCGGCCGCCCCGTCGTTCATGGCATTTTAACCGGAAGCTTATTATCTTCCATAATGGGCACTACATTACCCGGAGCAGGGACCATCTTAATGGACGAAAACCTGACCTTTACAGCCCCCGTTTATGCCGGGGATACCATTACGGCTTCTATAAAATTAGTCCATATGGAAGAAAAAAAGCGCTGGTACATCGGAGAATTCAAGGGAACCTGCAAAAAATCCGACGGGACACTGGCCGTAGAAGGAACCATCCATCAATTAATGATGAAAACCTTATTTACGTATTATGAAAACAACCAATAATTTTAATTATCAGAATAGGAGTAGTATCATGACAAATTTAGAAAAATACGACAATCTTTTTATCAACAGCTTTAAATTAAAAAAGGAAGACCTTCCTGGTTTAAAATATCGCAGCATAAAACTGTGGGATTCAATGGGTCACATGAACTTGATGGAAGAAATGGAAGATACCTTTGACATTTCCATCGATACCCCGGACGTCTTGGCCTTCAGCTCTTATGAAAAAGGAATGGATATTCTGCGGAAATACGGAGTCGATATCTAACATGCCTGCGGTCATCCAGCCCCACTGCATTACAGACCCACTGACACAGAGTAACTGTTATATTCTTACTGCTGAATCCCACGCCCTCATCATCGACCCAAACTGTTATCAAGAAATCCATTCCTATCTTGCTAGTCATCAACTCGTTCCAGAGTATATCATTTTAACGCATGAGCACTGCGATCATATCGCAGCGCTCAATGATATGCGAAAAAATTATGATTTAAAAGTCCTTTGCAGTGCGGCCTGCAGCCAAGGTATCCAAAGTACCACCTTAAATATGACACGCATCATGGAGACTTACTTATACTTTAAGAGCCAAGGTGAACTTCATGTCTCCTATCCCCCTTTTATCTGCCAAGCTGCCGATATCGTCTTCGACGACATTTACTTAGCCACCTGGCGAAATCATGCGATTTTCTGTATTGCAGCGCCTGGCCATACGCCAGGCAGCATCTGCATCATCATAGATGAAAAAATCTTATTTTCCGGCGATTATTTTATTCCCGGCGAAGAAGTCATCACTCGTCTGCCTGGTGGAGATGAAGCCGTTTATGAGCAGCAAGGGAAAGCAACCTTACGTTGTTTGCCCACACCGATTCTAACCTACCCCGGCCATGGCGGACACTTTATCTTAACACAGGAGGTGAAAAAAGAGTATGGACTATACTAACTGGTTGACACAATCCCCTTATCATTGGACGCAAGACGAAAAAGAAGCCCATTATGTTCCTCTTTTATTTGAATTGACCTCCCAGCACTGTCATCGCTGCCCGCCTTATGGCCAGGCCGTGCAGACATTATACGAAAAAAACAGGAAATATGATGGCCCTTCAAAAATTCCAATGATTCCCATTTCCTTATTTAAGACAGAAAATCTGAAAAGTATTCCTGATTCCGAAATTTTCAAAATAATCACTTCATCAGGAACGTCGGGAGTGGCGTCTCATTTATACCTCGATGCTTTTAACGCACAAAACCAACAATTAGCCTTATATAACATTGTAAAAGATTTTATTGGCTTCTCGCGGCTGCCTATGCTGATTGTCGATACGCCGGACATATTAAAAAATCGGGACGCCTTTAATGCCCGCGGTGCAGCCGTCTTGGGCTTTTCCATCTTTGCCAAACGAAAATACTATGCCTTAAAACCGGATTTATCCGTTGATTTGGAAAGTATCCGCACATTCATTCAAACATATCGCAATCAACCTGTCTTAATCTTTGGTTTTACCTTTATGATTTGGCAATATTTCTGCGAAGCTCTGGCAAACTACCCCGGCTTAATCGACTTATCCAATGCCATTCTAATCCACGGTGGCGGATGGAAAAAAATGCAGGACCGCGCTGTTTCCCCTCATGATTATAAGAAGCGGCTGTATGAACAGTTCCATATCCATAAAGTCCATAATTATTACGGTATGGCCGAACAGACGGGATGCATTTATATGGAATGTGAACAAGGCCATCTTCATGCCAGCATATTTTCCGATATCATCATTCGCAATCCAGAAAACTTTTCAGTCTGCCCCATAGGGGAAACAGGCATCGTTCAAGTATTGACGCCATTAGCCACATCCTATCCTGGCCATTCCATCCTGACAGAAGATATGGGTACCCTGTTAGGAATTGATGATTGTCCGTGTGGCCGCTTGGGAAAATATTTTCGCATCGATGGCCGCATGGCAAAAGCCGAAATAAGGGGGTGCAGTGATGCGCACAACTAAAAACTTTACAATACTGGCCGGTTCAATTCCAGAAAAAGGCCTGCCGCAACGCCCCTTTTCGCCTTTAACGCTACAATTCTGTCAAGATTTTGCCCATCAGTTGCAGCATCATCCCATAACCAATGAAGATGCAGCTTGGGCTGCTTTCAGTTTTTGGCTGCGTCCGCGAAAACTAGAGCAGTATAAAAACCTGCTGACCTTTCCAGAAAATCGTTTAGGCCGGGGAATGACATTCCATATCGCCCCTGCCAATATGCCTACGATGTTTTTATATAGTTTCTTCATCTCCTTACTTGCCGGCAATGCCAATATCGTCCGCCTTTCTCCTCGATTACTTCCTAAAATACGGCCGGTCTGCGAAGTACTGTCCGATTTGCTGAACGCTCCCGTCTATCAGCCTATAAAAAGCCAAAATGCCGTACTTACTTACGGACACGATAGGAAAATCACCGATTGGTTTTCCAAACATTGCGATAGTCGTGTAATTTGGGGCGGCGACAAGACCATTAAGGAAATCAGGGAGTCGCCATTACCCCCTATGGCCATTGATATTCCTTTTGCAGATCGATATTCATTAGCGATTCTCGACAGTGACTATGTAGCATCCTGTTCTGAAGAGGAACTAAAAAATGCAGTTCACCATTTCTATCTGGATACATACGAAGTCGATCAAAATGCTTGCTCGTCTCCCCGCATCCTCCTTTGGCTCGACTCAAAAGGTGAATCCTTTGCAATAGCCCAGCAACGTTGGTGGCAGGCAGTAACCATTGAAATTCAAAAATATGACTTAGCGGCTATAAAGGTCAGCCGGAAATACGCAGAAGCGTGGAAATTTGCCATGCATACACCAGAAATCAGCCATTTTGCATATGCCAGCAACCGGCTTTATGTATACACACTTTCATCGCTCCCCCAAGATTTTACCCAACTTTCCGGATCCTTTGGCCAATTCTTTCAATTCCCTATAAGGAAATCAGGAGATATCATTTCCTACATGACTTCCAAGGTCCAAACTATTACTACACTAAATATAGATATACAGGCACTCCGTACTCAGTTAATACAGGCCGGTATCACTGGCGTCGATAGAATCGTCCCCTTCGGGCAGGCCATGGATATGGACATAATCTGGGATGGCCGTAATTTGCTGGATACCTTGACCCGTATCATTCGTTAGGAGGGATACTTATGTTGAACTTTTTTGATGAAAATCCGGCGTATGAAAATCATGTATTATTCACTGATGGATCAGGCCAATCCGTAACATATCAGGACTGGTATGCGCATAGTAAAAATTTAGGGAAGATTCTTTCCTCTCCAAACAGACAACTAGCGGCTATCATCTGCCACAATACCATAGGATCAGCTTTATCGTATCTCTGCTGCCTGCAAAATCGAATCGTCCCTTTACTAATCGATCACGATATGGATGCGGAACTGCGCCAGCGGTTATTATCTATTTATAACCCCAATTACATATTCAAGCCAGTCGATAGCCGGTCTGAAGCACTTTATACCCTAAATGGATATGGTGTCTATCGGTCAAGTAATACGTTTCATAAGATTCATCCTGATTTAGCCTTGCTGCTGACGACGTCTGGCAGTACAGGCAGCCCTAAACTAGTTCGTCAAAGTTATACAAATATCCAAGCCAATGCTGCATCGATTGCACAGTATTTGAAAATAACAGCCCAAGACCATCCGATTTCTTCATTGCCCATGCATTACACGTTCGGCCTATCAGTCATCAATAGCCACGTATTATGCGGAGCTTGTGAATGTCTGACAGAAGCGACAGTCTTTGACAAAACATTCTGGGATATTTGTCAACGCGATGAAATCACTTCTATCGCCGGAGTTCCATTCACCTATGAATGTCTGAAGCGAGTCGGCTTCATGACAATGAACCTGCCTAAATTAGCACTGATGATCCAAGCCGGAGGCCATTTATCGACACGGCTGCAAAAAGAATATCTAGAATTCGCCCATAAGACGGGAAAACGGTTCATTGTCATGTATGGGCAAACCGAAGCAACTGCACGCATGTCCTATCTGCCTTTTGATATGGGACTGAAAAAAATAGGCAGTATTGGCATTGCCATTCCTGGCGGTACTTTCCACATCATGGAAGATGAAAAAACAGAAATCACACAGCCCCATGTAACCGGTGAACTTTGCTATGAAGGCCCTAACGTCACATTGGGATATGCCCATTGTGCTGACGATTTAGCCCTGGGAGATATGCGGCATGGCCGGTTATATACAGGCGATATGGCCTATTTTGACGAAGACGGGTACTATTACATCGCTGGCCGAAAAAAACGTTTCATTAAAGTAATGGGCAAGCGTGTCAATATGGACGAAATAGAAGAATTGCTGAAAAGTGCTTTTGATTTCAGCGATTTCGCCTGTGTCGGTAAGGATGATGATTTGCATGTATTCATGACTGCCCCTGGCCGTCAATCTGAAGTCGAAGATTTCCTGATAGAAAAGACAGGTTTGCATCTCCGTTGTTTTACGATTCATCATATCGAACAAATCCCTAAAAATACATCGGGAAAAACACAATATCCTGAACTCAAAGCCTTAGCAGAAAAATAGGGAGGCGTAAAAAATGGATACGGGTATAAACCTCTCACAGGAACAACTCCAAAAACTTTCTATAAACCAAATACAATCCTTGCATATTCTTTCTCTATCTGCTGAATCTTTACACGATTTATTACAAAAAGAGTCCGAAGAAAATCCTTTTATGGATTACAGCCCTGTCACAACCAACAGCGTTTCCTCTGATGGTACTGCTTCATTTTTAAATTTTGTAGCCGCTCCGGAAGAGCGAAGTGTGAAGCAATTTATTTTAGAACAAGTCAATCCTTCCAATTTCACAACTCCACAGTGGGCACTTTTCTCCTATTTAGCGGATCATGTCGATACGCGAGGCTATTTAACTCTCACTGAAGAAGAACTAAAAAAAAAGCTTCCTTTGCCAGACGGCCTTTTCACTTCTTGTCTGCGAATACTCCAAAGCTTAGATCCTGCCGGCATAGGTGCGGCTTCATTAAAAGACTGTCTGAAATTACAATTACAGCGAAGCCATCAGCTGACCCCTTTATTAGAAGAATTAATCGAAAACCATTTGCCTGAAATAGGAAATAAAAACACATCTCGCATCTGCCAATCGTTAAAAATCCCGAAAAAAGAAATTTTATCAGCCCTTCAATTGATTAGAAATCTGAATCCAGCTCCGTTGGAAGGCATGTTTGAAACCGATGTCACTTATATCATCCCTGATGTAATCATTAAGTTCACTCCTGCTGGCCATGAAATCACATTAAACGATGGCTGGGTCGCCTCTTATTCGATGAGCGATTATTATGTCCGCATGATGCAGTCAACGACGGATGAAAGCGTAAAAAAATACTTTCAGACAAAATACACTCGTTGTCGCCTATTATTCTATAATATCGAACGGCGCCGCCAGACATTATATAATCTGACCGATGCCATCTGCCATTACCAGCATGACTACTTGAAAAACCAAGGTCCCTTGTTCCCTATGACGCTGGCCGATATTGCCAAAGAAATTGGCGTGCACCCTTCGACAATCAGCCGCTCCATAAAGAATAAGTATCTACAAACATCACATATGACCCTCTCCTTTAAGGACTTATTCCAGCGCCCCTTCCCGAAGACGGGAAAAAAGATTTCTAAAGATTCTTTGAAAAAAGAATTATATCACTTGATACAATCGGAGGATACGTGTCATCCTTATAGTGATGCAAAATTGACCGAAATACTCTCCAGCCAGTTTGGCCGGACATTTTCCCGCCGGCTCATTCAAAAATACCGAACAGAACTGCATATCCTGAATTCATATGAACGTTATAAATAATTTTTATATCATTTCTATAATTATTAACTATATTAAGTTCTCTGCGCTTGTCTCAATAATTAAAAATTGTTATAATTTTTCCATATACACATATATCATATTTAGATTGCAGAGGCCCTTTTAGGGCCTCATTGCTTCTTTGTCGTAAAGGAGGAACGTCTTTATGACGAATGCAACAAAAATTTTTTCGACACTGTCGGAAGCCAGGGAACGACTCAACGCCATAATCGAACATTCTTTTGATGGCATTTTCATTACCGATGCCAAAGCCAATGTCATCCGCATCAATCATGCCTATGAAGTCATTACAGGCTTAAAAAAAGAAGAAGTACTCGGCAAAAATATGGCAGACCTCGTTCATGACAAGTTGATTTCGGAATCGGGCTCCCTGCAAGTCATTAAGACGAAACAACCCGTGACACTGCAACAGCGGTTTCGTTCAGGGAAAGAAGCACTTGTAACGAGCTCTCCCATTTTCGATGCTGACGGTAAATTCATCATGATTGTCACCAACGTGCGGGATCTAACAGAAATTTATAATTTAAAAGCTGTCGTCCAAGAAAAAACAGCTGCCATGGATCGCCTGGCTTTGGAATTGGAACATTTACAGACAACAGCAGAAGAAAACCAGGAAATCATTGCCAAAGATGAAACTACCTTAGCGGCTATGCTACTCGCCAACCGAGTCGCTTCCATGGATACTACCGTCATTCTATTGGGTGAGACAGGTGTCGGGAAAGAAGTCATGGCCCGGTATATTTTCCAACACAGCCAGCGTGCCAAGAATAGCTTCATCAAAGTGAATTGCGGCGCTATTCCAGAAAACCTGATTGAAAGCGAACTCTTTGGATATGAAGGAGGTGCTTTCACTGGAGCCAATAAAAATGGAAAAATCGGGCTTTTTGAATTAGCCAATAATGGTACGTTATTTCTCGACGAAATCGGCGAGCTTCCCAAAGACATGCAAGTAAAATTATTACGTGCCCTGCAAGAACAAGAAATCATGCGTGTCGGCGGTACGAAGCCAGTAAAAATCAACGTCCGCATCATTGCCGCTACGAACCGGAATTTAGAAGAAATGGTAAAAGACGGTACTTTTCGTGAAGATTTATATTACCGGCTCACGGTCTTCCCCATCTCCATTCCGCCATTGCGGATGCGAAAAAAGGATATCATCCCCTTGGCCCTCTCTTTTTTAAAAAAGTTAAATCAGAAATATCAAATGAAAAAATATTTCACAGACTTATCCATGCAGCTACTCCATGAATATGACTGGCCCGGCAATATCCGTGAATTAAAAAATATCGTCGAGAGAGCCATTATAATCAGTCCGGCCGATGCGATAAAACCCGAAAACCTACACATACATTCTCCTAATAAGCCAATTGTAATTATCAAAGAAAAGGATTTTGGTGAAAATTCAAAAAATTCTTTGCCACCCCTCCCCGATTTTCCGATAAATTTGAAACATGAGCTCGAAAAAATAGAATATACCTATATGACCCAAGCTTATGAAGTCTTTGGAAATGTACGCGATGCTGCCAAAAATATAGGGCTCACACCATCAACTTTTGTCCGGAAACGCAAACAATATCAGCAAAAAAATGCTGAGTCAGAAAGGACGTGATTGTTATGGCAACATTAGAGGAAATCCGTAAAAAAGCCCGCCGTCAGATGCACGGTTGTTATGTCTGTCCAGACTGTGATGGTACTGCCTGTCCTGGAATGATTCCTGGCTATGGTGGCATGCGGACAGGACAATCTTTTCGTAACAACCGCTTAGCCTTTCAAAAATATGGCCTCGTATCCCACCTCCTGTTGACTAGCAAAAATCCAAATACTACGTGTTCTATTTTTGGAAAAACTTTATCCATGCCGATTCTTGTCGCCCCAGTCAGCGGCTATGTCCATAATGGAAAAGTAGAAGGAAATCCAGAAGAAAAAGAATATGAATACCTCTTTTCGATGATTGAAGGTGTCACAAAAGCAGGAACACTGGCATTTACCGGTGACAGCGGCCATGCTTATATGTATGCAGCCGGAATTGCCGCTTCAAAGAGATATCCTGGACAGGTAATCCCGACAATTAAGCCGCGAAAAGACCTAAAAATCATAGAAAAAGCTCGATTAGCCGAACAATCAGGCGCATTCGCAGTCGCCAACGACATTGATGCCGTAACATCAGCCAATATGCGATTTTTTGGCCAACCCTTAGAAGTGAAGCGCCTAGAAAACCTAAAACACATTATCAATTCCATTCATCTCCCATTTATCGTAAAAGGCATCATGTCCCCTGACGAAGCCCTGCTTTGCCTGCAAGCAGGTGCCAAAGGAATCATAGTCAGCAATCACGGCGGTCGTATACTCGATGGTATGGTCAGCTCTCTGTCGGTACTTCCCGAAATTTCGGCTGTCGTAAAAAATAAGTTAACCATTTTTGTAGACGGCGGCATCCGGCACGGCGAAGATGTCTTAAAAGCATTGGCACTCGGCGCAGATGCAGTCCTGATTGGCCGTCCTGCTGCGATTGCCAATATCGGCGGAGGTGCTGAAGGGGTTACCTTGCTTCTCAATACCTTAAAAGAAGAATTAAAAGATGCTATGATGATAACAGGTGTTCCCGATATACACCATATCTCATCGAATATTTTACAAAAAATATAGTACCATTCTTATTTTCAGGAGGCTCGACATGGATTATCTAAATAGTATGTTTTCTTTGAAAAGAAATGTCGCCCTTGTTACGGGCGGTTCTTACGGCATCGGGTTTGCTATCGCCAAAGCCTTAGCCCGCGCCGGCGCCGTCATCGCCTTCAACTGCCGCAGCCAGGAACACTTGGACCAGGCTATGAAGGATTATAAAAGAGAGGGCATCGACGCACACGGCTATATTTGCGATGTCACTGATGAAATTCATGTGCAGCAATTAGTCAGCGAAATAGAAAAGACGTTAGGAACCATCGACATTCTCGTCAATAATGCCGGCATCATCAAACGCATCCCCATGTGCGACATGACGACGGAAGAGTTTCGCCAGGTCGTCGATATCGACTTAGTCGGGCCGTTCATCGTATCCAAAGCGGTCATCCCCGGCATGATTAAAAAAGGCCACGGCAAAATCATCAATATCTGCTCTATGATGAGCGAATTAGGCCGTGAAACCGTATCGGCTTATGCCGCAGCCAAAGGCGGTCTGAAAATGCTGACCCGCAATATCTGCGCTGAATTTGGCGGCGCCAATATCCAGTGCAACGGCATTGGCCCTGGCTACATCGCAACGCCTCAGACAACTCCGCTGCGTGAAAAACAGCCTGATGGCTCCCGCCATCCTTTTGACCAGTTCATCGTCTCCAAGACGCCGGCTGGTCGCTGGGGCACAACAGAAGACCTCGAAGGGCCAGCTGTATTCTTAGCTTCCCATGCGTCGGACTTCGTCAATGGCCATATCTTATATGTCGACGGCGGCATCCTTGCCTATATCGGCAAACAACCGTAGAGGAAAAAGGCTTATCGCACGTGCGACAAGCTCTTGGTTTTCTAAATATACAAATCCGGCCGGTTTTGCTACAATAGAGTCAATCCGTAGTCCGTAATTCTTGTCTAAAGCAGGTGAAACCATGAATACTCAAATGCCCATCGGTGTAGATGACTTCAAGGAAGTCCGGGAGAATTATTATTTCGTCGATAAAACTCATTTCATTCAATCCCTCATTGATGGTCACAGTAAAACGAGTTCCTGAATTTCGCCATCCTCACCGGTGTCCTGCGCATTGCCAAAGAGAGCATCTTCAGCGGCCTGAACAATCTCCGTGTCTGCTCAATCCTTGATAATGCCTATGCCGATGTCATGGGATTTACGGAAGAAGAAGTAACTCAAATAGCTAAGGATACCAATGAAGAACAGGCCCTGCCGGCCTTGAAGAAGTGGAAGGCTTGATTTATAAAGATATTACCCAAAATAAAGATGGACTCTATACCCTTTTACTGATGACAGGCTATCTGACAGCTGTCCAGAATACGACTGTCCCCAATGGACGTCTTTGCCAGCTCAAGATTCCCAATGAGGAATTGACTCATGTCTTCCAGAGCGAAGTTCTCAACTTAGAGCCCTTCAGCAAATCGAAAAGCAGCAGTATATCGCTGAATTCAAGCAGAAGCAGATACCCTCAGTCCTGAAATACGGTATCTCATTCTGCGGTAAAAAGACTTATGTAACCATGTAATCGAGGTGGCTAAAATGTGTCGAGAACTAGAGAAATGGAGCATGGAAGAGCGTATAGAAGACGAAGCAGCCCGAAAAGCGTTATACAAGGAATATCAACATCGACTAAAAAAATCCCCCGAGGCTATCGAAATAGTGGACAGCATCAGGGGATTTTTCTATATAAAGCCCAACAACATTTTTCCGCACGACTTTTTGTCAAAAGCTATTATCAAGGGGGACACCGACAAAACTTCAACCTCTCAGACCGCCTCAGGCGGCCAGCTCTCCTATGAGGCGAGCCTTTTTAGAAGCCTGCTTTGGACAGTTCGTCTTTCATGGCCCGGCGGTTCCGGTAGGTTTCACACCATTCTTGAGCGATTTTGCGGGCCAAGTCCAGGCCTTCAGGATAGGTGCTGAGTTTTTTCAAATAAACAATACAGAATCGTTTTGGTCGGATTTTGTCGATTCATAGTGCTCGATTTCCGCATCAATCCGTTCAAGTTTCCATTTCAAGGACGCCGGGTCATCGAAGTCATTATACAGCGCCTCTTCGTAATAGCCGTATAGCTCATTGCCCTTATTTTTGATGGCATCCATCTGCTGTATAAACCATTGATGCAGCTTCGGCACGTCTTCCGGTTTGGCATGACCAATGATATCGGCCCAGTAAGTTCGACATTCATCCAGACAGAGCTGCTGGTCATCTTCATCTTCAAAAGATATATCCGCCACATTGGACGCCATGATATTGACCAGTTCCAATGCTTCCATCGTACAAGAGCGCTTAATCAGCGGCGGTATGGTGCTGCTCAAATAATCAAGGACCTTGTCAGCGAAAGCCTTACTGGCATTATATTCAATATATCCCAAGAGGTCGTAAGGAGCCAATACCCGGTCTATTTCGCGTTCATATCGATGCATTTCCTGAGCAGACGGTTTGCCCCTGGAAAAATCTAGTACGATTTTCTTCTGCAAATCCCGATTATCTTCGGCTAATTGAAAGACAAAGTTACGCAAATCTGATTCAGACAGGCGCTGCAAGATATCCTGCCACGATGCTTTTTTCTGTCCAACATCAGCCGCTTCATCCAGTTCTTCGTCTTCAGCGGCCAGCAGTACGGCGACCATGTGCTTGCAATATTCTCCCTGTTCGGCATAGGGACAGGTGCAGTCCATCCCTTCGACCTGGCCGTCGTCCAAATCGATAGTGACTTCATATATATCACTGCCATAGACGTCGGCCGTTATCTGCTTCTCCGTGCACTTCAGATCGGAGACGTCGCCTTCTTCGTAATAGCGTTCGCCACGCTTGTAAATTTTAGATGAAAAGAAGTCTCTCCAATTCCCTAAATCCATTTTTCTCACCCCTGTGCATTGTGATTTTCTTTCTTGATACGGTTCAAGTAGCGGTAAATCGTCGGTTCCGAAACGCCCAGGATCTGGGCCAGGGCATAGACGCTGCCTTTGAGGACGAAGAGGCCGTTCTTGTAGAGGTCTTCGACGACAGCCAGGCGTTCTGCCTGGGATAGGCGTTTGGCCTCGGTCCCGTAAGGGGCCAGGGTCCGCTGGATGAGATGCTGGATGGCATCGTCTACGGTCGGATACATGCTTTCTGAGATTTCGACGCTCAGGAAATGGTCATCTTCCTTCTTAGCGTTATCCTGAGGCATGCCGTCGATATGCTTCCCCGGGTCCATCAAGATGAAGGCATCCAGTTGTTTCCGCACGTCCAGATAGCGCTGGACATCGTAATTCAGACAGAGGGCCCCGATAATATTATCCTCCTCATCATGGATAAAAAAAGTCGAAGACCGCAGGGTATGGCCGTTGACGCTCTTCCCGTAGTAATTGGTCATATATTCCTGGTCCCTTTTCTTACCGACCTGCATGAGTTTCAAAATAAAATCCGTCGCCGGCGCCCCCACTTTCCGGCTGCTGATGTCGCCATTGGCAATGGCGATGACCGATTCATCGGGATAACGCAGATCATGAAGGACGACTTCACAATCCTTCCCCAGGGCAGCTCCCAAAATCCGAAAATGCGTCATAGCCCCCTTACAATGTTGACATATGTCATCTATAAATCTATAATAAAAGGCGTAAAGGAGGGGGTACTATGCCGAGACCACCGCGGTGCCGACGGGTCTGTTCGTTGCCTGTTTCGGCGGCTTTCGAGCCTATAGATGGCGCACAGTCAGACGATGTGATTGTCATGGGCATTGACGAATACGAAGTCATCCGCCTCATCGACTGGGTCGGCCTGACGCAGGAACAGTGTGCCGCTCAGATCAATGTGGCGCGCACGACGGTAACCGGCATTTATGATTCGGCCCGACACAAGTTGGCCGACGCCCTCATCCATGGCAAACGCCTCGTCATCGAAGGCGGCCATATCCAAGTTTGTGAACGTTCCGGCACGTGTTGTCATACCTGCTGCCGCGCCGGAAAAAAGAATACAAAGGAGAATGATCCCAATGAGTGAAAATTGTACACACGACTGTTCCAGCTGCGGCAGCTCCTGCGCTGAACGCACACAGCCCCAGAGCCTGCAGGCCGCCCCTCATGCCGGCTCGCACATCAAGCATGTCATCGCTGTCGTCAGCGGCAAAGGCGGCGTCGGTAAATCCCTGGTAACGTCCCTTATGGCCGTTGAAATGCAGCGCCGCGGCTTCAAGACGGCTATCCTCGACGCCGATATCACGGGCCCGTCGATTCCGAAAGTCTTCGGCCTGACCGACCACGCTACGGGCGATGAAAACGGTATCTATCCGGTAACGACCAAGACGGGCATCAAGGTCATGTCCATGAACCTCCTGCTCGAAGACGCAGCGGCTCCTGTCGTATGGCGCGGCCCGGTCATTTCCGGTGCGGTAAAGCAGTTCTGGACCGATGTCATCTGGGGCGATATCGACTACATGTTCGTCGACATGCCGCCGGGAACGGGCGACGTCCCGCTGACGGTCTTCCAGTCCCTGCCCATGGACGGCATCCTGGTCGTCACATCGCCGCAGGAACTCGTTTCCATGATCGTCGAAAAAGCACTGAACATGTCGGAAATGATGCACGTCCCAGTCCTGGGCCTCATCGAGAACATGAGCTATTTTGAATGTCCTCATTGTCATGAAAAACTGTCCATCTTCGGCAAGAGCCACGTCGAAGAATCGGCACAGAAATATGATATCCCCCATACGGCAAAACTGCCGATCGACCCGGAATTCGCAGCCCACTGCGATAAAGGCGATATCGAAGGCTATGAAGCCAGCTATATGGCAGATACCGCTTCCTTCCTGGAAGGCGTGTTAGGGAAATAATAAAAAGGCGCTGTCGCACGAAGACAGCGCCTTTTCTTGTAGGGGCGCCACGTGGGGCGCCCGCTCTGGGATATGTACGATTTCCTGCCCTGTTTGCTAGAAGAATCATCCAAATCCCTAACGGGTCGCCCACGTGGCGCCCCCTACATACTCCGAATTACAAACTATAAAAGAGCAACCTTTCAGTCAGCTTCGCTGACAGCTCTCCTATGAAGAGAGCCACTGCGGGCCACGAGCCACTAATTATTTCACATTTTTCGTAGCATCGATGCCGAGGGCTCTCATGATGCCAAAGAATACTTCGGTGTTGTCCATGACGCCCTGGAAGTATTCCGAGCCAGGACCTTCAGCGTTGAGCGGTACGTCGTCGGCAGCATGGCATTCGTCACCGATGGTATCGGGAATGTTGGCCGGTACGAGTTCCCAGGGATCGCCGTCGTGATGGCGGGACGGATTGGCTTTTTCGACGACTGTCGATACCTGATGGTATTCGGTCTTATCGCCAGCCTGCTGAGCTTCCTGTTTGGTAACGGTCTGAGAAACAGTCGGCAGCGTCGGTTTCTGCTGGAAGTGGAAGTTTTCGTAATATTCCGGATGGTTGGCATACTGGATGGCCAGGGTGACATCGGGATCAGGATTATCCGGGAAGCCATCGTGGTTGGCATCTTTGAAGGTCGGGAAGATGGAGTCGGCATAAGTGCGGACAGCTGCCAGGCCCTTCTTGCCATCCCGTTCATGGTAGGTCCCGGTAATGGAAGCGCCGTGAGCATGGTCGGCGACGACGATGATCAGGGTGTTGTCCCCGTGTTCTTTATTCCATTTCTGGGCGTATTCGATAGCCTTGTCGAATTCGATGGTGTCATACGTTGCGCGCTGCCAATCCATGGCGTGGAGCTGTTTGTCGATGGAAGCGCCTTCAATCATGGCAAAGAAGCCTTTCGGGTTCTTGCTGAGGATATCCAGGGATTTCTTGGTCATGTTAATGAGGTTCGGCTGGTCCGTATATTTGCCGAGGACTTCCGGGTTCTTGAGTATTTCACGGTCGACATAGACATTCATCGTGCTCGGATGGAACAGGCCCAGGAGCGGTTTATTATCCGGAGCGGCCATCATTTCCTTAGAATTGCTGACAAAGGTATAGCCTTTATCCTTGAATTCCTGGATGACGTTCTGGTTGTCATGGCGCTTCGAGCCCTGTTCGGACTGCGGGATGTAACGGCGCGAACCGCCGCCCATGATGACGTCCGGGCGATGATAATCTTCGAGGTATTCCGAAGCGATGTAATCCTGGTTGGCACGGCGGCGCGTATGACTGACCATGGCTGCCGGCGTGGCGTCTGTCGATTCGGCCTGGGTGATGATACCGACAGACATGCCGCGGCTGCGTTTTACGATTTCCGAAATATTTTCGACGCGCGGATCATCGAAGGGGTCTTTCGTGGAGTCTTCATAGACGCCCAAGGCGTTGACGACGGATTTATGACCTGTTGCATAGGTAGACGCCGAGTTGGCACTGTCTGTCGTCAGGGAATCGTAACCGCTGGTCGTAATCAGGCAGTTATGGGGCATTTTTTCCATGGCCAGTAAGTCATTGTACTTGCCGTTAGTCATGCCTTTGGAAATAATACGGGCCATTTCGCGGGCCTGCAGGGACATGCCGTCGCCGACGAAGAGGATGACGTTCTTGGCCTGGCGCTGAGCTTTGTCCTGAACGACGGTATAGCGGGCATCGGCCGAATTAGCGCCATCGGCATCGGTAGCCGTCGCTTTTACCGTATAGGCACCGGCTTTGGGGAAATTGACCTGATTGGCACGATATGAAATGACGCCGTTGCCTAAATCTTTAGCATCTAATTTCTGACCAAAGAATTTATCAGCCTTCTGTCCATTGACCGTAATGTCGACATTCTTCAGATTCTTTGCTTTCGATACTTCGATGTCGAAATCGAATTTGGCACCAGCCAGGAATTTCGCATTATCGACGGGAAGGATGCGGACATCTGCCGCCTGTACTCCGGGAATGAATCCTGCTAATGAGCCGCAGGCTACCATGGAAAGAATTGCTCGTTTTAACCATTGTCGTTTCATATCGTGACCTCCTGAATTTTGTAACATATTCGACACGATAAGTATAAAGTCCCTATACATAGAAAAGGTCAAATCTATGTATAATTTATGTATAATCTCAGGAAGGAGTGTATACTCATGATTTACAGCTGCATAGATATCGGTGGTACAGCCATCAAATTCGGCCTCATCGACGAAACGGGCCGGTTCCATAAGAAAGGCAGCCTGCCGACAGAAGCGGCGACGGGCGGCGGTCCGGGCATTGTCCACAAAGTCCGCTCGCTCATCCAGCGCCAGCTGGCCGACCATCCCTTAGCGGGCATCGGCATCTCGACAGCCGGCATCATCGACACGGAAAGAGGGGCCGTCGACTACGCCCTGTCCATCCCGGACTATACGGGGACGGCCTGGAAATCGCTCTTGGAAAATGAATTCCAGCTCCCCTGTATCGTCGAAAACGACACGAACTGTGCCGCCCTGGGAGAATGGTGGCTCGGCGCCGGCCGGGACATGGACTCCCTCTTCGCCGTGACCGTCGGCACCAGTATCGGCGGGGCCTTCATCGAAAAGGGCCATATCCTTCACGGAGCCTGCCGGTCTGCCGGGGAAATCGCCTATATGCGCGTCCCTGCCGGCCGCCTCCACGACGTCGCTTCGGCGACATACCTCTGCCGGGAAATGGCATGCAAAAAAGCCGCCGACCCGGAAAAGGTCGACGGCCGTACTTGCTTTGCCTGGGTCCGTCAGGGAGATGCCACGGCAGCAGCTGTCCTCGATACATTCTGCCAGAATCTGGCCGATGGCCTGGCCAATATCGCCTGCCTGTGCAATCCCGATGGCATCGTCCTCGGCGGCGGCATCATGGCCCAAGAGGATATCCTGAGGCCGAAGCTGGAAACAGCCCTGGCGGCGCGATTGCCGGCCATGATGCTGCCGCCTAAGGGACTGGCCTTCGCCAAACGGCAGAACGACGCCGGTATGCTGGGCGCGTTGTATCTATTGCTGCATCGAAAAGGCAGCTATTGATGATTCAGTTTCGTGCGGACGATGCGGGTTACTTTTTCATCGACTAAGGCCCGGAATTCCGCGTTGCTCTTATATTCCTTCAAGAGGCCGTCATACGTTTCCCGTTCGTGGGCATATTCATGGCAGACCAGGACCATATCGGCACCGGCCTTGATGGCCATGACGCCCATGTCGGCAAAGGCATAGTGCTTGGCCATGGCGCCCATTTCCATATCGTCGGAAACGATGAGTCCCTGGTAGCCGAAAGTGTTGCGCAATAAATCGGTCATGATTGGCTTGGAGACACAGGCCGGAAGATTGGGGTCCAGCGCCGGGAAGGTGACGTTCGAGACCATGATGAACATTTTCTGATTGTCTTCGCTCTTGATGAGGTTTTCAAAAGGCTTCAAATCCTGCTTCATCAAGTCATCCTTGGAACTGTTGACGCTGTCGCCGTCGATATGGGGATCCGTCTTGACTTTGCCGATGCCCGGGAAATGCTTGAGGGAACACCAGATTCCCGTCTGTTCGTAGCCGGCAATGGCTTCATGGGCGAATTGGGTCACGACGCCAGGGTCGAGGCTGTACGACCGTTCAGCCTGAGAACCGAGGTCGACGACAGGCGCAAAGTTGACGTTGATGCCCAGCTTTTTCAGGGCATCGCCCGTCGTGACGGCCCACTGTTTCGCCTGGGCCGACTGGCCGCTCTGGCCGATGGACTGTTCAGACGGTACGGGCGGGAAGGCCTTGCGCATGCGCAGGACTTGGCCCCCTTCCTGATCGAGGGCAATGAAAGGCATGACGCCGCTCTTCTTGCGGATCGTCATGTCTATTTTTTTTGTCAAATGCTGGACCTGTTCGGGTGTATCCATATTGCGGTCGAATAAGATAACATTCCCGGCATGGCAGTATTCCAGCTGGCGCTGGCCCTGGTCGTCGATGGTCGTCCCGGCCAGGCCGATCATCATGAGCTGGCCGATTTTTACTTCCGGTGACATCTTGGCGACGAGCCGCGATGCTTCATCTTCCTGAACAGCGCCTTTAGAGGGCCCTGCCGGGCCCTCTGGCGACGGCGAACGGTCCCAGAAGAACCAGGCGCCGATGGCTGCCAGCACCAGGATAGCCAGTGCCAGGAAAATGCCGCTCTTCGTATTAGGCTTCTTCATTATATGCCAGCTCCCCGGCGATGACCGTCTGTTTTACATGGAAATCGTTGCTGTCCAGGATGGTAATGTCCGCCTGCTTCCCTTCTTCCAGGGAACCGATGCGGTCGTAGACACCGAGGGCTTTGGCCGGGTTGACCGTCGCCATGGCGACGACATCGGGAATGGAGGCGCCGGAATTGATGAGGAAATGGAGGACCACTTCGTTCATGGGGGCAATACTGGCAGCCAGGGTCCCGTCAGCCAGGCGGGCTTCACCATTCTTGACGAAGACTTTCTGGCCACCCAAGCTGGATTCGCCATCGCCCTGCAGGCAGGCCCGCAACGAGTCGGTGACCAGGATGAGGCCGTCGCGGCCTTTCATCTGATAGGCCAGTTTCTGCGCTGCCGGATGGACGTGCAAATCGTCGCAGATCAATTCACAGCAGGCGCCCTTATGGAGCAGGGCTGCGCCGACGACACCGGGTCTGCGATGGTGGAACGGCGTCATAGCATTATATAAATGCGTAACATGGCAGCTGCCGAGGGCGTCCATGCAGTCCATGGCCTGGTCGAAATCGGCCGCCGTGTGCCCGATGGACACGATAATACCGTGGTCCTGGCAGTCCTTCAGGAATTTCTTGTTCTTCAATGTTTCCGGTGCCAAGGTGATGATCTTGATGACGTCGGCATATGGTTCGAGCCAGGAAAAATCGGCAGTCTGGATATTTTCTTCCGCCTGGGAGCCTTTGTAGGCCGGGCTGATGAAAGGCCCTTCCATATGAGCGCCCAATACCTGGGCGCCGCCCTGATAGTCGTCCCGGGCCTGACGGATCCGGCTGAGGGCTTTCTCGATGCGTCCCTGTTCCATAGTCATCGTCGTCGGTACGAAGGACGTAACGCCCGTCGCCGGCAGGGCCTGCTGCATGGTCTTCAGGGCCTGGTCATCGTCATCCATAGTGTCGGCACCGGCACAGCCGTGGATGTGTTCATTGATGAATCCCGGTACGACGAAGCCGCCATTGGCATCAATGAATTCCGAGCACATGCCGGCCCGGAACTGCTTGCGCGGTACGATGCGCCAGATATCCTTTTCATACATAATGACGTGACCGTTAATGATTTCGTTCGGCAGGACAATGAGTCCGTCGATGATAGCTTTCATGTTGATTTCCTCCTAATTGTGTTCATTGCCTCCAGTATACCACAAACGGCAAGGCTGTGGAAATTGTGGATAAATGAAGTGGATAAGTTGTGTACACACTGTCAGAATGGCTATTTTATGCTTTGTCCACCTGTGTATACCTTTCCACAATGTATCCACATATTGTGCATAACTTGCCGAGAGCATTTATCCACATTTTCTCAGGAATTATGCACATTATCTGCGCCATTTGTTCGCCCATTATAAATCGCGTAATCATCCCGTTTTCAGGCCGTTTTCACCGGAGGTACACATTTATCCACGAAAGTTATCCACATTTCCCCTGCGAATCCCCAAAAAGTATGCACCTGAAAAAATCAGCATAACCGTGCGCTTCACAAAAAAATATCCACATTTCTGTCACCCTTGTGCACATGAAATGTGGATAAATTGTTCATAGATTATGGTGGAGGCTTATCCCTTAATCGACAGGGCGGCTCCAGTCAATGTGGATGCCCGTAGCCCGCCAGATATAGCACAAGGCCAGTTTCAGCATTTCCAGGCTCGATGTCGGGACGGTGCTGATGGTCTTATACTGCGCTAAATCCGTATACTGGTGCAAGACTTTTTCTGTCGTCAAATACTGGCGGGCCCGTTCATTCATGACGTCGTCGTTCAAGTGGACGCCGAGTTCTTTCGTCTCTGTATCGTATTCGATGTACCCGTTGTTGTTATCACCCGTGTGGGCAGCTACTTTAAAAATTGCCATAACAAAAACTCCTTCTTTATCGTTCTTATGTATCTTTTTCATGGGACATTTCCCAAAGAAATCCTTTCATGATGGCCGTGCGGCCAAAGCGTTTCTGCAGCTTGTCAATGGCTTCCGTCACTTTCGCCTTCGTCTCTTCATCTTCCGAGAACAAGTCGCCCTGCACCTGATAGGCCTGGAGCTGGCTGACCGTCAGGCCCAGGAGGCGGATGGGCTCATGACCTCTGCTCTTATTATACAATTTTTTTGCCGAAAAATATAACTGTTCTTCCGAACAGGTCCCTATGCTGCGCAGCGTCAAAGAGCGGGTAATGGTCTTGAAAGAGGTATAGCGTATCTTGATGGTGATGGTCCGTCCCATGAGCCGGTTCTGCCGCAGCCGCCACGACACTTCGTTGGCCAGGAGGCGGAACTGTTCATCCACTTCGGCGTCGCGCGTCAGGTCATGGCTGTACGTATGCTCATTGCCGACAGACTGGGGCCGCCGCCGTACTTCCAGCGGCCGGTTATCCTGGCCCAGGGACAAGCGGTAAATCCGCTGGGCCTGATTGCCTACGATGGGCTGGAGCGTTTCGGGACTGGCCGCGGCGATGTCGCCGATAGTATGATAGCCCGCTTTTTGCAGGGCCTCTTCGGTCACCTTGCCGACGCCCCACAGGCGGCTCAGCGGCAAGGGTGCCAATATCTGCCGCTCAGTCCCATAGGGAATCCAGACCAGGCCATCCGGTTTGCGAAGGTCCGATGCCAGTTTGGCCAGGAACTTATTCGGTGCTATCCCAGCCGATGCGACGAGGCCCGTCGTCCGCCGTATTTCTTCCTTTACGGCTTTACCCATGTCGACGATATCCGGATAATGGCGCTCCATGCCGGAGACGTCGAGGAAGGCCTCATCCAGGGCCAGCGGTTCGATGAAGGGCGAGTAATGGGACAGGATCAGGCGTATCTGATGGGAAATACGCCGGTAATGGGACATGCGCACAGGCAGAAAGACGCCATTCGGACAGAGCCTGCGGGCCAGTTTCATGCTCATGGCCGAATGGACGCCATAAGCCCTGGCTTCATAAGACGCCGTCGCGACGACGCCCCGCTCCATCAGGCCGCCGACGATGACCGGCAGGCCCTTCAGGGCCGGATTATCCCGTTGTTCTACAGAAGCATAAAACGCATCCATATCGACATGCATGATCCATCGCAGTGCCATAACCATCCCTCCTCCATTCTACTTTATATTATACAACGATTGGCCGCCCTAAATATAGAGGGGCGCATTAATTCGTACAAATTATTGTTAACAATTAGACAGTCTACAGAAACACAGATTGCTTTAAAATGGCTTAGTACCGCCATTTATAAAGAAGTATACATCATTGGATTTTCATTCCGTAATATGGTAAACTATAAGAATACTAAAGAGAGGTGAAACATTATATCATGGATTTATTCCAACTGACATACTTCATCGAAGTCGCTCACAAAAAAAGCTTTACCAAAGCTTCAAAATCGCTGCACATCAGCCAGCCGTCGATCAGCAAAGGGATCAAAGCCCTGGAAGAACACTGGGGTGTCCAGCTCTTCGACCGCAAGGGGAAAAATGTAGAGCTTACGGAAACGGGTTCCTATTTGCTTCCTAAAATCGAAGAACTCATCAAGGGATTCACCCAACTGAATGAAGAAATGGAGTCTCCACAGCTGCTCAATGCCGGTAAATTGTCCGTCGGCGTACCGCCGATGATCGGCTCTTCCGTCATCGCGCCGTTCATCGCCCATTTCATCAACAAATATCCCAAAATCGAACTGGAAATGAAGGAAGTCGGTTCCCAAGACGTCGTATTCGCCATTGATGACGGCCTCATCCAGGTCGGGTTCGTCGCCCTGCCGATTACGACAGAAATTCCTTATGAATTTTTCATCTTCCACGAAGAACCTCTCGACGTCGTTCTCTGGCCGGATCACCCCCTGGCCTCCCAGCCATCGCTGACCTTGTCGGATATCAAAGACGAAACGTTCGTCTTCTACCCAAGCGGATTCTCCCTGAATCCCTACCTGCGTTCGGCTTTCCAGGAAATCATGGCCCATCCGAAGATCGTCTGCCGTTCCAGCAACTGGGACTTCCTGGCCCAGATGGTTGCCGGCCGCCTGGGGATTTCCCTAATGCCGCACACGATCTGTCAGCGGATTTCACCGGACCTTGCCGTCTCCGTCCCCCTCGTCCAGCCCCATCTCTATTGGACCCTGGCCCTGATCTGGAAAAGCAAGGGCTATTTATCGCACCCATCCCGGACATGGGTACAGTCGTTTAAAGATTATTTCAAGGATGCCAACGCGGCCATCCAGAGTGCCGCAGCCGAACATCCTTACCTTTCAGAGGAGTAGATCACGATGTCCACATCATTGCTATCGGCAGCAGAAAAAGACGAAATTTTTTCACATCAGCATGATAACGGCCCTTTCAGCGCCCTGGCCCTGGAAACGGCCTACCTGAACTATCTGGACCGGCTGAACCGTACCTTCCGCAATCCCCTGGCAGCCCCGGCCGACCGCCGGGCAGCCCTTAAAAAGGGGATGGCCCTGGAAGAGAAACTGTTCGAGTATATCCGCCACGAGACGCCGATCAGCTATTTTGACAGCGATTTCCGCAAACAGACGAAACAGTATATCCGCATGCGGGAAATCTATGTCGACGCCGTGAACTTCACCTTCAAGCGCCACCGCTTCTGCTTCGTCCTGGACCTGCTGCGCCTGTACAGCGAAGATCCGTGCCAGATTCTCCCTGAACGGGATATCTTTAAGGCAAAATGGGAACAAGTCCTGCTCTACGACTACCTGCTCCTCGACATGGGCCAGAAGAACACGGAAGACATCGGCCGCGAAGCCGTATCCAACGGCTATCACGAATGTGACTATACCCTGGAAATCGAAGAAGTATGGAAACAGCCGATGAAAGCCGTTCCCCGCTCCCACTTCCGCTACGTCAAAGCCGCCTTGCCCTATAGCCAGGGCGCCCGGGCCATCGCGACGTGGATGAAAGACCACGCCGCCGAACTGGCACCGGCCCTCTGGGTCGTCGATACCCAGGCCATCGAAGCCCTGCGCCAAGGACCGGACCTGACCGTCACTGATGAAGATATCGCGATTATTGAGAAAACATTTTAAAAAAAGGCTTGTCGCACATGCAACAAGCCTTTTTTACTGTAGGGGCGACCCGTGGGGCGCCCGTCAAGGCGTTGGATGATTCTCTCCCAGCAAACCGGGCAAATTCTCCGTACGACTTTCCGATTTACATTAAATGGTGTTTCAAGGCGTAGTCTACGAGTTCGGCTTTGGTCTTGCAGTTCAATTTCTGCATGAGTCTCGTCTTATAAGTCGACACGGTCTTGACCGAGAGGTGCAGTGTGTCGCCAATGGCCGACAGGGAATGGCCATGGACCAGGGCCACGAGGACTTCCTGCTCCCGCGCCGACAGGGCCGGATGCTGGCCGGCACCATCGAGGACGCCATCGAGGAGGCTCCGGGCTTCGCGTTCACTCAGGTAGCGGTGTCCGGAAACGACAGAGCGCAACCCTTTGAAAAGTTCCGCATCGAGCGTGTCCTTGCAGAGATAGCCGTCTGCACCGAGCTGCATGAGTTCCGTGACGTACTGCTGCTCACTGTACATGGTCAGGACCAGGACTTTGACATCATAATGGCGGCGCCGGATTTCCCGCAGACAGTCGATGCCATTCATGACCGGCATGGAAAGGTCCAGCAGGACGACGTCGACAGGCGTGTCTTCCAGCCGCTCCAGGACTTCCTGTCCGTTCGAGGCTTCGGCGACGACATGGCAGTCGTCCTGAGAGGCCAGCAATAGTTTCAACCCCGTCCGCAAGATACGGTGGTCATCAGCCAAGAGAATGTTCATGTTCTTCCTCCTCACTCAAATACAACGGCAGAGAAATGGTCAGCGTCGTCCCTTTACCAGGATGGCTGTCGATGGCAAAGGTCCCGTTCAATACATCTGTCCGCTCGCGCATACTGACCAGTCCTAAATGGTTATCCAGGCGAGCCCGTTCGGCCCGGTCCGCACTGAAGCCGATGCCATCGTCGCGGACAGACAAGGTCAGCTTCGACGGCAGGACGTGGAGCCCGATGGTCACGGTATGGGCCTGGGCATGACGGGCAATGTTGGTCAGCCCCTCCTGGACCATGCGATAGCAAAACAAGGCCACTGGCCGGGACACGCGCGATATGTCGCCGTCATGATGGAAGATCACGGTCAGCCCCGGCTGTGTCTGGCGATACGTGTCCAGGTACTTTTCAATGGCTACGACCAGGCCCAGGTCATCCAGCAGGGGCGGATGGAGATTGACGGCGAGATGGCGCAGGCCTTCCAAAGTCTCGCGGGTCAAATCGCGGACACCGGCGACGAGTTCCCGGACCTTTGGCTCTTCTGTCTGGTCCATGATGAGCCGCAAATAGGCCAGCATCGATACCATGGACTGGCTCGTCTCATCGTGCAGTTCCCGCGAAATGCGGCGCCGTTCGTCTTCACGGGCAGAAAAGAGCTGGTCGATGAGCCAGATACGGGTCTTCTCCTTTTCCCGCAGGGCGGTCAGCAATTTCGAGTTCTCCCGGTCTTTTACAGCCAGGCGGTTGCTCATGACATTGAAGGCTTTCGCCAGGCGCCCGACTTCATCTTTCGTCTCGACGGGCACGCGGACACTATAATTCCCGCGGCCGATTTGGCGGATGGCCTGGGCCAGGGTCTGGACAGGCCGCAAAAAAGCCCGGGCATAGCGCGTAGCCAGTACGGAAGCTGCCAGACAGATGGCCAGGATGACCAGCATGGTCTGGACGAAGCGCTTCCACATGAGCTGCATCATCGGCCGTTCCGACAAGCCGATGCGGAAATAGCCGACCAGGCCGCCATCAATGGGATAGACGACTTCCCGTATATATCCTTCCGTACTGTCGAAGGTCACAGTCTTATCGGCTCCGTCGTGCTGCACGTCGCGCCGTTCCGGCAAGCCCTTTGGCAGGCCGTCCGTAAACGTGCTGGCCAGGATACGGCCATCGGGATAAGTCACCAGGATATACCGCACCTGGTCATTCGTCTGCTGAGCATGGAGCAGCTGTTCCGTCATGGCAAAGCGGTCATCGACGAGGATATCGTTACTGATGACCTGACTGATTGAGGCCGCCAGTTCCCGCCCGGATGTATCGAGTTCGTAATTCATATAGGTGCTCGTCGAGTAAAGGAACAGGGAAGCAGCCAGCAGGCCGCAGACAAAGATTGTGCCGACGATGAGGGCGTTAAATTTTACATAGAGTGTATAGTTTCTCATATCAAGTCCCTGCCAATCGTCTCTGTTCCGCATACTGCCGCTTGAACTGCTCATAAGCCGCCGTATCGGGAGCTACGAAGCGGTCGATGACAATAGTCTTCATGGACCGCGATAAATCGGGGTTTTCGTGCATCGTATAGAATATCCGCCGCAAGGACGCCTTTTCTTCCGAGTCCAAGCTGCTGCGCACGACGATAGGCCCTGTCGGCGCTTCCGGCATCTTTTCCAGCACCCGCACCTGCCGGGCCAGCTGGGGATTCGTCTGCTCTATGAGCTCATAAATCTGGCTGTCCACGCCAGCCGCGTCGGCCAAGTGATTGGCCACGGCCCAGATGGACTTGTCATGGCCGTGAGTGAAGAAGAAGCGCTTAAAGAACTGCTCTGGCGTCGTCCCCTGCTGGGCCAGGCGGAAAGTAATGGCCAGGCAGCCAGAATAGCTCAAGGGGTCCGTAAAAGCAAAGACCCGCCCCTGGAGCTGGTGTTTATCGGTGATGTCGCTGTCTGCGGCCGTAATGATGTACGTCTGATAATACGACGAGCCATTCGTTTCGGTCATGGCCAGCAGTTCAATGGGCTCATGACCTTGATAAGCCGCATAGGCCCCAGTCGAAGAAAAGGCCACGTCGGCATCGCCATTGGCCAGCAGCGTATTCAGTTCTTCATAGGTCCGGCGCTGGATGAGGATGGCCGGCCGGTTTTCCTGCTGCGAAATATAATTGACGATCTGCTGGTATACCTGCCGCGTTTCCTTCGGCGACATGACCGACGCAAAGGCGATGCGCAGCGGCTTCGTATCCGGTTCCTCTGCAGCCGGATGCGTATCCTGAGGCTGGGTGAAGTCGATATAGCCCTGCGGACGGGCACAGGCTGCGCAGAACAAAGAAAGCATGACCAGCACGATCAGTGAAAGGACCCGTTTCATCTGTTACCTCCATAAATCATTACGTTTACTATATCATACAGGATGGAGATGCGCAAAAAGAGGTTGTCACATTAAGACAACCTCTTTCAAATTAACGAATCAATCTTCTTTCGGTTTGGCGTTCCATACGAGGAGGGCCAATACGGTCGAAGCGATGGCGGCACCGACCCAGAATTCCGTAGCCATGCCGAAATCATAGGTCTTGACGCCGTTGACGACGGTAATCGTCATGAGCTTCCCAGTGATGAATTCCTGGATAGCTGCACCGGCATAACTGAGCAGGCCGATCATGCCCATGGCTGCCCCGGTGACGCGCTTCGGTACGATATCGACAGCCATGAGGCCGCCCATGTAGCAGACCAGGGCGCCCATCGTGAAGCCGTAGAAGGTCATGCACAGCATATCCATGGTGAACGACTGCGGTGCCCAGAGGAAACCGGCAATCGACAGGGAGTAGAAAATCCCGTACAGCAAGGCCGGCATGTTGCGCTTGTGGTTAAAGAATTTGTCAGAAATGACGCCGCACAACAGAGCCCCGAAGATACCGGCTACCTGCATGTAAGCCATGACGCCGGCAGCGCCCATGATGTCATAGCCCTTCTGCGAGGTCAGATAGACGACGCCCCAGCTTTCGATGGCATAGCGGGCAATATAGACGCAGAGCGAGGACAAGCCGAGGATCCAGACGGCCGGATTCTTGACGACAGCATTCCACTGCATGGCACCGACGGATTTTTTCTTTTCTTCGTCGATCTGTTCCTGTGTCTTTTCCCCATAGTAGACAGCCCCATTCGGCAGGCCCTGCGTTTCCGGGCGGTCACTCATGCCAAAGTAGATGAAGACCGTACCGACCAGGGAAATGATGCCGGCCGAAATGAATCCCATAGACCAGTTATACATGGAGACGATGGCAGCAATGGCAAAGTAAGCGAAAGAAGAGCCGAGATTGTGGCTCGTGAACCAGATGCCATATAAGGTCCCGCGTTGTTTATTGCTGAACCACTGGTTAAGGGAAACGATAGACGGCCCGGCACCATACGACTGGAACCAGCCATTAAAGCCCCACAAGACGGCCAGGGGGACAAAGGAATTGACCAGCCCCATGCCGACCATGGTAAGCGAGGAAATGAACAGGCCGAATGAGAAAAACCGTTTATTGTTCATCCGGTCTGCCAGGAAGCTGTTGGTGAACTTCCCAAGACCGTAGGTCACAAAGAAAATAGAACCGATGATACCGATTTCCGTCGGCGTGACGATCCCCGAAGCCAGGAGCGGCTTCTTGATGACCGAGTAACTCTGGCGGATGATGTAGTAAAAGGCATAGCCGATGGTAATGGACGCAAAGACGCGCCAGCGCATGGCATTGAATTTCTTCTTAATCGCCGCGGCATCCGTCATCTGCGGAGCATCCGGAGCGGTCTTGAAAAAATTCCAAATCAGGTTGAACATAGTGAAAAACTCCTTCCGTTGCAAAAATCCGTAATCATAATTCCGCAATTTACGGTTTCTATTATAAGGAACGGATTTTGCTGACGGTAGCCGAAAAATTCTGATTTTTCTGTAGGAGTTTTTCTGACATTACATGACGCGTTTGGCTCCGATGTAGCGGGCAGCCCAATAACTGCTGTCCATATCGGAGATGCTGACGCCATCGCTGGCGGCATTGATGAACTGGTGATTGCCGATATAGATGCCGACGTGGGAAATGCCCGAGTCGTACGTCGAGAAGAAGACCAGGTCGCCAGGCTGCAGGTTAGCCATGGAAACGGAATAACCTACGCCATACTGTTCGTCGGCACTGCGCGGCAAGTCGATGCCGGCTGCCGAATAGACGTAGCGCGTGAAGCCGGAGCAGTCGAAGCCGGACGGCGTCGAACCGCCAAAGATATAGGGAACGCCGATATACTGGTTGGCAATGTCGAGGATATGCGTAGCCGCCGGACTTTCGACGCGGGCCAGGCCATTATATCCGCCATTGCCGAAACGGCGGATAGGACCGTTGGGCAGGCCCTGCCCGGTAAGGGCATAAAAAGTCGACTGGCCGACGATGCCGTCCGTTTCCAGCCCATGGTCGGCCTGGAACTGGCGGATGGCCTGTTCCGTCCCGACGCCAAAAACGCCATCGACATCGACGGTATAACCATTATTGGCCAGTGCCTGCTGGATCACGCGGACTTCATTGTCTGCCGTAACAGCCGGCAAAGCGTCCGAAGCCGCCCCTCCCTGCGAAGTCCTGTTTTCCGGCATGGCTTCCCCCATGAGGGCTTCATACGTAGCGGCGCCGATGATGCCATCACAATCCAGTCCGTGGTCTGCCTGGAACTGACGGACTGCGGCCTGGGTCGAATCGCCATAGTCGCCATCCGCATCCGTATCATAACCATGCGCCGTCAAAGCCTGCTGGATTTCAGTAATCTGATGTCCCTTGTCACCGGGATGGAACGTCGCACCAGCCACCGACAGGGACGTCATGAAGCACACCCCCAGCATAACGGCTATCTTCTTTGTCGTATCCATGGAATACCCCTTTCCCAAATTTGTAACATAGATAATTAATTATACCATTTTTTTCGCCACATTTATAGTATGGGGCCATTGTCGCACGAAGGCTTATACCATCATGCGAGATTCCTTTCACTTTATAGCTTGTAGTACGGAGTTTGTAGTTTTCAGCGAAAACCTTTAAATTTAAAGCCATCTGCTGACGGCAAAAAAGGAACTGTCGCACGAAGATTTTTGCCATCATGCAAGGCCCCTTTTACTTTATAGTTTGTAGTACGGAGTTTGTAGTTTGTAGAAGATTACTTTAAATCTTTTACCATTTGCTGCAAACTAAAAACTACAAACTTAAAGCTCAAAAAGAGGCTGTCTTAATGCGACAGCCTCTTTTTTTTACATACGGATTTTATTAGAATTTGCCAGCTTTGGCAGCGCCTTCTACGGCTACAGCTACGGCTACGGACGCGCCAACCATGGGGTTGTTGCCCATGCCGAGGAAGCCCATCATTTCTACGTGAGCCGGTACGGACGAAGAACCAGCGAACTGTGCGTCGCTGTGCATACGGCCCATGGTATCGGTCATGCCGTAAGAAGCCGGGCCGGCAGCCATGTTGTCCGGATGGAGTGTACGGCCTGTGCCGCCGCCGGATGCAACGGAGAAGTATTTCTTGCCCATTTCGATACATTCTTTCTTATATGTACCGGCAACGGGGTGCTGGAAGCGGGTCGGGTTGGTCGAGTTGCCCGTAATGGAAACGTCGACGCCTTCGTGGTGCATGATAGCGACGCCTTCGCGGACATCGTCGGCACCGAAGCAGCGGACATTGGCCCGTTCGCTCTTGGAATACGGGATTTCACGGACGATGTTCAGTTCACCCGTTTTGTAATCGAACTGGGTCTGAACATAGGTGAAGCCGTTGATACGGGAAATGATCTGAGCAGCGTCTTTGCCGAGGCCGTTGAGGATGACGCGGAGAGGCACTTTACGAGCCTTGTTGGCATTGCGGACGATGCCGATAGCACCTTCAGCAGCTGCAAAGGATTCGTGGCCTGCGAGGAAGCAGAAGCATTTCGTTTCATCCTGCAAGAGCATCGCTGCCAGGTTGCCGTGGCCGCGGCCGACTTTGCGGTCTTCAGCAACCGAACCGGGGATGCAGAAGGACTGGAGGCCGATGCCGATAGCTTTCGCAGCTTCTACAGCCGTGCGTGCATTGGTCTTGATGGCGATAGCGGCGCCAACGGTGTATGCCCAGCCGGCATTTTCAAATGCGATAGGCTGTACGTCTTTGACGATTTTATAGGGATCCAAGCCGGCAGCTGCACAGATATCGCGACATTCTTCAACGCTGCCGATACCGTATTCTTTCAGTACGCCGAGGATCTTATCAATTCTTCTGTCGTAGCTTTCAAATAATTCCATGTTTTTGCCCTCCTATTGCTGTCTCGGATCGATATACGAAGCTGCTTCTTCAAAGCGGCCATAATGGCCTTTTGCGTCTTCCATGGCTTTTGCCGGTTCAACGCCTTTCTTGATGGCTTCCATCATTTTGCCGAGGTGGATGAATTCATAGCCGATGACCTGGTTGTCTTCATCGAGTGCCATGCGGGTGACATAGCCTTCGGTCATTTCCAGATAACGCGTGCCTTTGGCTTTCGTACCGAACATGGTGCCGGTCTGGCTGCGCAGGCCTTTGCCGAGGTCGTCCAGGCTGGCGCCGATGGGGAGACCGCCTTCGGAGAATGCCGTCTGGGTACGGCCATAGACGATCTGGAGAAAGAGCTGGCGCATAGCGACGTTGATAGCATCGCAGACCAGGTCGGTGTTGAGGGCTTCAAGAAGCGTTTTGCCCGGAAGGATTTCCGAAGCCATAGCAGCAGAATGAGTCATACCGGAACAGCCGATAGTTTCAACGAGGGCTTCTTCGATGATGCCGTCTTTGACGTTGAGGGTCAGCTTGCAGGCGCCCTGCTGCGGAGCACACCAGCCTACACCGTGGGTCAGACCGCTTACATCTTTGATTTCCTTTACCTGTACCCATTCGCCTTCTTCCGGAATCGGTGCCGGTCCGTGATATGCGCCTTTCGTGACGGGACACATATTCTTAACTTCTGTTGAATATAACATGTTCTCTTCACCCTTTCAAAATGTATGAGAAATAAAAAGTAGCACGTATAGGACTCAGTCCTTCAACTGGTCGTATATCTGTGTGAATAAAGCGCGATACATGCTGCCTTTGCGCCACAAGAATGAAAATGCGTGCATGACGGAAAAATCCTTGACGACAATGCGCCGCAGCGTCCCGTCAGCCAGTTCTTTCTGAACCGATTTTTCATATAGAAATGCAATACCGCAGTCGCGGCAGGCCAGCCCTTTGACGGCTGACAAGCTGCCTACTTCATAGCGGGCCGGGAAATGTTCCAGTGTGTACCCCTGTTCTGCCAGCTTATGTTCTAAAATCCGGCGGGCGCCGGCATGGCGTTCGCGGACGATGACCCGATAGCGCATGAGTTCAGACAGTGTCATTTCCTCCGGCGCTTCATAGCCTGTGCCGCAGACAGCGACAATCGGTTCATTAGAAAATAAGAGCGATTCATAGCACCCCTGGTCAAAGGAGCTTTCGACGATGGCGAAATCAATGGCACCATCATCCAGGGACTGGAGCAGTTTTTCAGCATCGGCAATTTCCATGCGGAGATTCATATCGTCGTTATGCTTGAGCAGGTCAGCCAACTTATCGAGAATCCCCACGCCAGCCGTTGGCGTCGCACCAAAAGACAAGGAGCGGTTATGCTGCAAATCACGGAGATGCTCTTTCAAGATGGCATCGTCATGGCTGATGGCAGTCACGGCATTCCAAAGGATGTGACCAGCCTGGGTCAGCTGCAGGTGTTTCCCCTTGTAACTAAAGAGTTTGGTCCCGTATTCGCGTTCTAAATAGCGAATATGCTGAGAAACGGCAGGCTGTGTGATGTGCAGTTCCGCAGCAGCCCGGGTATAGTTCATGTGACGGCAAACGCACAAAAATGTATGGATACGAAAATCTAACATAGCACCCTTTCCTTTCTTTGCGTTTTCCATAAGATAATTTTATGATATTTCAAAATTTTTATCAAGAAAAAAGTGGGCATTTTATGTATACACATGGGACGACTTCGCTCCCATCGATTTCGATGCCGGCCCGTTTCCGTCTGCTTGTAGTAGACGAGGCCCTCATGGTATAATAAGGATAAACGATTAACTCATCAAATACAAGAAAGGATGAATCATTATGATGAAAAAAATGACGACACTCTGCGCGTCCCTGCTCCTGGCCCTGGGCTGCCTGACAGCCAATGCCATGGATTCCCAGACCCTGGTCAATAATCCCAGCCGTTACCGGGTCATCAGCACCAGCCCGGACGGCATCGTCTATGCCGATATGGATTCCCTCCGGGCCATGCAGACCATGGACTATCCCAACAGCATCGAAAACATGAGCCTGACGCTGTACGTCGAAAAATACGCCGGCATCCGCGACGACCTGGTCTTCCAGATGGGCCAGGAAATCCACCAGATCAACGAATACAAAGCGGCCCTGCACGCCAACAAGCGCGAAGGGACATACGACCTGAAAGCCGATCTGACCAAGGTCTACCGGCCCGATGGAACAGACTATGCCGTCAAGATCGACACGGTCCAGTTCAAAAACGTCCGCGACATGTACACGGCCCTGCATCACTTCGCCGCCCTCACGCCGCAGAAGGATTAGTGGCTCGTGGCTCGTGGCTAGTGGCTAGTGGTTCGTGGCTCTCCTTATAGGAGAGCTGTCAGTAAAGCTGACTGAGAGGTTTCTCTATCAACATCGTTTACAGAAAAGGGGCTGTCGCATGTGCGACAGCCCCTTTTTGAGTTTTAAGTTTGCAGCAAATGGCTGCTAACCACCAGCCACTTAAAATAGTTCCCTCCGGCCCGCAGCTATTGTATAATAGAGGCAATGAATCTTTATTATATGAAATGAAGGGGACCTGACATGACGAACGAAAAATATATGAATATGATCCGCAACAATCCCTATGTAATCGACCGCATCGAAAATCCGTCGGAAGAAATGCAGCTCCTGGCTGTCCAGATGAACGGCCTGGCCCTGCAATACATCAAGCATCCTTCCGAAGCCGTCCAGAAAGCCGCCGTCGCCAACACGGCGCGGGCCATCCAATTCATCGACCATCCCTCGGAAGACATGCTCCTGCAAGCCGTCCAGTCCGGCTGGAACAACTTGAGCTATATCAAAAATCCGTCACCGGAACTCATCGACGCCGCCCTGGAACAGTCCGGCTGGGCCATCAAATACGTCAAAGACCCGGACGAAGACCTGCAGCTGCGGGCCGTAGAAAAGAATTACGACGCCATCAAATACATCCAGCATCCGACACCGGCCGTCCAGCTGGCTGCCATCCGCGGCAATTACGAAGCCCTGCGCTACATCGAAAAACCGACAGAAGAAGCGAAAGAACTGGCCATCAGCGAAAATGAACAGGCCATCCGCCTCATCCCGGACATCAGCAAGGAAGAATTTCTCCACTTCCTTAGCCGCAACGTCCTGGTCAGCAAATATATGCCCAAGGGCATTTCCCTGACGCCCGATGACTGGCGCAACACCTTCAAGGCCGTCTTGTCCCGGGACGACGTGCCGGAAGACTACGTCCGCAACTTCATTACCTGCAGCGCCGTCGACCTGACGCCGGCTGATAAAGTCCTCCTCGTCGACGATTGCGGCAGCAAGAAAGCCCGCCGCATCACAGTAGATGAAAAATTGACATTGAAATAGGAGCGAAATCATGAACTTTACAGATACTTTCAAAAGCGTAGAATTAGTCCTCAAAGCCGGCGAAGTCCCACTGCTCGTCGGCGAAACGGGTATCGGCAAGACCTCCCTGGCCCGGGAACTGGCTGCCAAGAACGACTGGAGCCTCGTCGGCATCGACGGCAACCTCCTCAAAGAAGGGGAAATCGGCGGCCTGCCTACGGTCGAAGCGGGCACGACGATTTACGCCGTCCACCATAAACTCCGCAAAATCGACGAAGAAATCGCCAAGGGCAAAACAGTCCTCTTATTTATCGACGAAATCAACCGCTGCGACCACGCTGTCCAGCAGGAACTGATGAACCTCATCCTCAACCGCGAAATCAACGGCTACGTCTTATCGCCGTCGGTCCACATCATCGCCGCCATGAACCCGGCCGATTCCTACGACTACGAAGTCGTCGAAATGGATGCGGCCCAGCAGAACCGCTTCGTCTGGCTGTATATGGAAGCCGATTACCTGCAGTGGCTCGATTGGGCCTCGACAGCGGGCATCGAAGAAAAAGTCATGGAATTCATTTCCACCTTCCCGGAATACCTGGACAAGACCAACGAAGACGATATCAATGCGACGCCGCGCAGTTACGAACGCATTTCCAAGCTGTACCACATTTATAAACAGGACCCGTCGGCCATCCCGCAGGGCGTCTTCTACAATGTCATCCGCGGCAACGTCGGCAAACTCATCGCCCAGGAATTCGTCCATTTCGTCACGTCCGACGCCCAGCCCCTCATCGCTTATGACGATGTCTTCGGCGGACCGTCCCTGGACCCGGCCCTGTCCAGCCGGATTGCCAGCGAAAGCCACACCCGCCTCTATCTGGCTGCCAAGAATATCCTTAAACAGCTGGAACATGAACTCCGCCTCGACGACAGCCAGGCCCAGGCGCTCCTGTCCCGCTTCGTAGCCTTCCTGGCCCTCTACCCGGTCGACCTGCGCCTCGGCGTCATGAAGGACATGAAAGCCGCCAACCCCAAAGTCTATGCCTGCGCTTTGGATAACGACGACTTCATCGACAGCTACTTCGCCGCCTTCCGCTCCCTGCGGTAACAGCTTATGGAACAGTCACTGCCCATTGCGGCCAATCTACTCTATCAGCAGGCATCTATCGTAGCCGACGCCGTCCTCGCCGAACAGCGCCGGACAGGGAGCGTCCCGGACGTGCCGGCCGATTTCCAAAAGAAATTCTACGCCTTCCTGGACCGCATCACCGGCCACTTGATGGAAGACAAAGACAATTTCTTCGGCTATTTCCTCTTCCAAATGGTCAAGGACATCCGCTTCGACATGGCTTCACCGACGGGGACCAACTTCAAGGGGACGCGGTATCATCTCTATTTCAACCCCATGCTCTTCCTGCCCCTGTCGCCGGAACAGATGGAGAGCACCATCAAGCACGAAATCCTCCACGTCGTATCGCTCCACCTCATCCGGGCCAAAGAACTGCGGCAGCAATACAGCAAGCTGGCCGTCAATCTGGCTATGGACGTCGTCGTCAACACCTACCTCGACCACCTGCCGCCCTTCTCGACGACCCTGGAATGGGTGAACATGAACTATGCCCTGCTATTAAAGCCCTTTGAAAGCCTGGAATACTACGTCGATAAGATTCAAGGCGCCCTGGACCTGCGGACCGACAAGAAAGACCTGCCCGAATCGGACAGCGATTTCGACGAATCCATCGCCGTGTCCTACGACCCGGCCAAGACCCATGATTTATGGGACGAAGGCGATGACATCGACGAAGAGACGCTGCACAAATTCACAGAAAAATACATCGACGCGTCATGCAAGGGCGAACTGTCAAATTATCTGGAAAGCATGATTGCAGCCCTGAAAGATGCCCAGGAAGACCTGCCCTGGCACTGGTACCTGAAAAAGCTCGTCGGCTCCGTCACCAGCACCTGGAAAAAAACGACCATGCGCCGCAACCGCCGCCAGCCGGAACGGCTGGACCTGCCGGGCTGCCTGCGCTCCCATACGGCCAAAATCCTCATCGGCCTGGACATCAGCGGCAGCATCACCGACGCCGAATTCCGCCAGGCCATCGGCGAAGTCCTGCACCTGGTCCGCTGCTACAACCATGAAATCATCGTCGCCGAATGTGACGATGAAATCCGCCGTACCTACCGCATCCGCACTATGGACGACGTCCGCGGCCGCCTGGACATCCGCGGCGGCACGGCCTATTCCCCGGTCTTCGCCTACGCCAATACACAGCGTGTCGACCTCGTCGTCTACTTCACTGACGGCAAAGGCGAAGAAAAACTCCAGACGCCGCCCAAAGGCTACAAAGTCCTCTGGGTCCTCTCGGGCAAAGGAGACAAACTCTCCCTGAAAAAGCCTTTCGGCCTGGTCAAACGCCTGACCAAACTTCCGGAATACGACCCGTCCCTCGACTTCGACGACGTAGAAAAAGGCGGCTTCTCCATGAACCACCAGGAAGGGATCAGTATGCCCTGAAGCAGCACCACTGCCATTACGGCGCAGCCATTGCCCTAAAAAGACATGTAATGAATGACATTATTCAAGAAAGAAGGAATTGCCACATGGAAAAACGAATCGCCATCATCGGTGCCGGCCCGGCCGGTTATACAGCCGCTCAGGAACTCTCCAAAGCCGGCTGCCAGATTGATATTTTTGATAAAGAAGCAGCCTTGGGCGGCGCGATTTACACAGGTATCCCGGAATACCGTATGTCCAAGGTCTTTTTGGATAAAGTCTACCAGCAGTTAAAGGCTGACGAACACGTCACATTCCATTTCAACACCTTCATCGACAAAGAGGCTTTTGCAAAACTGCGCAGCGATTATGACGCCATCCTGCTCGCTCCAGGTGCACAGGTAGAAAATACCTTTCACTTCGAAACGGGTAAGGGCGTCCTCGCAGGCCTCAGCCTCTTATATGACCTGAACATCCGCAAAAATCACGACGCCTATAAGAAATACAAAAAGGCCATCGTCTGGGGCGGCGGCAATGTCGCTATGGACTGCGCCCGTTCCCTCATCCGCATCCTCGATGACGTCACCGTCGTCTATCGCCGTTCCGAAGCGGAAATCACGGCTAACAAATCAGAAATCCGCGACGCCCGCAAAGAAGGCGTAAAATTCGACCTTTTGCGCAACGTCATCGATATGCAGCGCGATGACCAGGGCCACTTCAAAGGCGCGACGATCATCAAAATGGAATTAGGCGAACCTGACGAATCAGGCCGCCGTTCCCCAGTCCCCGTCAAAGGCTCGGAATACTTCATGCCTGCTGACCTGATCGTCATGGCCATCGGCCAGAAAGTCGACCTCAGCGTCTTCGACCCGTCCCTGGAAATGACAGATGACCACCATACCAACGAAGATAAAGTCTACATCGCCGGCGACGCCTTGACGGGGCCGAAAACCATCGGCAGTGCGCTTATCGAAGGCCGTGCCGTAGCCAAAGAAATAGCCTCAGGACTTCACCCCATTTCTGGGACTTGATTAACCGCCTGCCGTTTGGCAACATCTTGATTCAATATAACTAAAAATATAAAATTTGTCAAAAAAGGGCTTGTCGCACAACGACAAGCCCTTTTGGCGGTTCTGGCAGATTAGGTTAAAATAATTTTTCGTAGAGATAACGGATATCGTCCAAGGACAATTCCTTGCAGTTGTTGACTAAGAGACGGGTCTGCTGGCTTCCGGCTTTTACCAGGAAGTCGAGGTCTTCTTTTTTGACGCCGAATTCGTCGAGTTTCGTCGGGATATGGACTTTGGCGACGACATCTTTGATTTCAGAAATGATATAATCGGCTTTGCTGTCTGCTGTTTCTGCATATTTTTCAGGATAGACGGCATCGCAGAGAGCGGCCAGCCGTTCTGTGCAGGCATCTTTGTTGAATTCCATGACATGCGCAATCAGGATAGCATTCGAAACACCATGGGCAATGTGGTATTTGCCGCCTAACGGATAGGAAAGGGCATGGACAGCGGTCGTACCGGAACCGGTAATGGCAACACCACCGTAAAAAGCGCCGATGAGCATTTCCGTCTTGGCATCCATATTATCGCCATCCGCATAGGCTTCACGGATGTTATGGAAAATCTTCTTGGCCCCTTCAATCGCATAGGTATCGCTGAGAATCGTCGCCTTGTTCGACGTAAAACATTCGACGACGTGAGCCAGGGCATCGACGCCGGTGGCAGCCAGAACTTTCGGTGGCAAATGGCGAATCATTTCAGCGTCAAGAATGACATAGTCCGGAATCATGCAATTATTGACGATGCCTTGTTTAGACTGTTCTTCCGGGATGGCGACAATGGAATTGCAGGTTGCTTCCGAACCGGTTCCGCAAGTCGTCGGGATCATCAGGGATTTGATATATTTCTTGGCAATCGTCGGATTCTTCAGCAAGTCGCGGACGCCATAGTCGGCACCGATGACGATGCTGGCCAGCTTAGCCGCATCCATGACGCTGCCGCCGCCTACACCAATGACCAAATCGATATTGGCAACACTGACTTCGTCGATGACGCGTTCCACATCCTGGTAGGAAGGTTCCGAGGCCAAATCGTCGATAACCGTCAATTTTACAGCCGAGCAGATTTCTTCGACCCGTTTCGTAAGGCCCGCTCCACGGACCGCCTTATCGGTAAACAGCAAGACGGACTGTGCCTTTTCCCGCTGCAATACTTCATTAATTTTTTCTACACTACCAGGGCCGGCATAAACCACGCCCGGAATGGTCAACTGACATTGTTTCATAGTATAAAAGCCTCCTTAATATTGAATCATGCAGTCTTTTCTTCCACTTTCATTGGTTCAATTTTACCTAAATAAAAAATGTAATTTAATACTGCACCTAATAACAATAATGCAGTGAAGAGCATCGCAAATTCAAAATGCCCCGTAGCCCCGACAATAAAACCAGTAACAATCGGTCCAACTACGCCACCAAAATTAGCAACACAATTTTGAATCCCAGCAACAATGCCTGTCATATTACGTGGTGCAATCTCACTAGGGATAGCCCATGTCTGAGAAGCAGCAATAACAGTACCGGATTTAGCACAACACAATAAGAACAGTGTTACATAAATAGATTCCGTTACGGCCGCAAACCCAATGGTAGAAGCTAAAATCAAGCCACCACACAGAAACATTTTTCGTGTTTTTGTTAATGAGAATTTGCCAGATGAAACGATTTTATCCGAAGACCAGCCTGCAATAACTTCAACAATAGCACCACAAAGTAATGGCAATGAAGCGGCAAAACCCATTTGAGCAAAGCTAAGACCTCTATCTTTCATTAAATACATCGGTAACCAAGTGATAAAAAAATAGGAACTATAGTTAGTTGCAAAAAAGCCAATACACATTGCTTGCATATTTCTAAACTTTAACAATTCATACCATTTACAAGGCATCGCCTTATTGCTTGTTTCATCAGTATCCTGCCCCGACTTAATATATGCCAGTTCGGCAGCATTGACATGCTTATTTTTCGCTGGATCATCTTTAAAAAATGCAAACCAAACAATTGCCCAAATAATCCCCAATACGCCAAGGATAGCAAATGTACCACGCCAGCCAATTTGAATCATCAACCAAGTCAAAATAGGAATCCCAAAAGCTCCACCGAATTTTTGTCCACTATCGAAAATACCTCCAACAGTAGCTCGTTCACTTTTCGGGAACCACTTTCTAGTAATCGCCGCATTACTGGGATATGCACCAGCTTCACCAACGCCTAAAATCATACGCATACCTAAAATAGATTTAAATCCAGTAGCTAGCCCGGTTAATGCGGTAGCAATAGACCACCAAAGTACGGACATGCCCAAAGCTTTGCGTTGCCCAAACTTTTCTGATACAAATCCAGCCGGAATCTGAAGCAACGCATAACAAAGAAAGAAGGCCGACATAACCATGCCCATTTCTTCAGTTGTTATAGAAAGATCTTGCATAATATGAGGTGTAGCAATAGCCAATGTTGTTCTATCAATAAAGTTAATAGCGATAGCTGCCCACATCAATCCACAGACAATCCATCTAACATGAGTTCTTTTTTGTTTTGTAGCTTCCAAAGCTGTCATGCTCATCGAAGACATTCTTATCACCTTTTATACCTTTTTGTTCTTACGGACATGAGAAAACGCTAAGAAATATATTTTCTTTTCCAAGTATATAAGTGGTAAGACTATGGTATAATGAAATCCAGATTAGGCTCTACCTTTTCTGTGAAGCTCTCTTGATGATTATGTTTTCCAGGCGCAATCATCAAGAGAGTTTTTCATATTACCATCACCTTACTTATTCCAACGGGGATGTTCGTAAGCCTTCGGATTGCAAACTTTATCCCATTTTTGACCACTTATAACAGCAACGGTTCCTTCTGCTGCGAGTGTTGCCACTCCAGAAGCAGCTTCCCGTGTCTGGCCAGCCATATGTGGCGTAACGACAATATTATCGTGATGGAAAATCGGATCTGCCGGGTCAATCGGTTCATGTACAACAACATCCGTACCGGCACTGTGAATCCAATTTTCATCCAAAGCTTTGTTTAAAGCAGCTTCGTCTACAATCCCACCACGAGCGCAGTTTATCAAGATTCCATCTTTTTTCATCATTCTTAATTCTGCTTCCCCAATCATATTTTTTGTCTGCGGGGTCAATGGCGTATGGATAGAAACAACGTCTGCTTCTCGCAAAATATCGTGCATATCTTCACGATACCCATATCCTTGCGCTTCAACAATTTCTTTTTTAATGAAAGGATCATAAACCAGAACCTTCATCCCAATACCAGCAGCCATGCCAGCAAAAATACTGCCAATATGACCATACCCAAGCAATCCCAGCGTCTTTCCACCTAATTCATAAGCTTTATAGGAACTGCGGATACCAAAATTTCCTTTGCGCATTTCTCTATCACTGCGCATCATATCTTTAGCACAAGCAAACATCATTGCCATGGCATGTTCTGCAACAGACCGACTATTAGCACCAGGAGCAATAACGACAGGAATCCCTAATTCAGTAGCCGCTTCAACATCGACATCGTCAACACCAACGCCAGGGCGACCAATAACCTTTAATTTAGGGCATTGTTCCATTGTTTCACGATCAATAGAGCCAATCCGAATAATAACCCCATCCGCATCTTTTAATTCTGGTAACATAACTTTAGGATCGCCACTATTCGTAATAACGACATCTACCCCAGCATTTTCAAGAACAGCCATACCATCATCATGAAGACGATGTGAAATTACAACCTTAGCCATGAGTTACATCTCCTTGCCTTTATTATTCATACAGTTTGAAAACATCTTCCAGCGCTTTTTTAATAGCCGGATCCGTGCAGTTCGACGGCTGGCGAGCCGGTCCTACGTGATAGCCGCGCATGTTGACAGCTAATTTAACGACCGAATTCGGATTGCCCATCTGCATGACATTGCGGAAAGCTCTGATTTTCTTCTGCGATTCATTGGCCTTTTCGATGTTGCCTTCTTTCCAGTAGTTGTAGATGCTGACCATCAATTCCGGGAAGACATTGGAGCAGCCCGAAATGGCGCCGGTACCGCCGGCCATGAGGGCCCAGAGGATGAGGGAGTCACTGCCGGCCAATACGTTAAGGCGGGGATCTGTATTTTCGATGTATTTCAGCATGTTGTCGAAGTTGCCGCTCGAATCTTTGATGCCGATGATGTTTTCATATTTTGCCAGGGTCTTGACGGTTTTCCAGTCAATGGAATTGCCTGTCCGCGCCGGGATGTTGTACAACAAAATCGGCATATCGACGGCTTCGGCAATGGCACTGTAATGTTCAATCAAGTCAGCCTGTGAAGCCTTTACAAAATATGGGGTGATGATAGATAAGCAATCGACACCGCCCATCTGCTGGACTGCTTTGGACAATTCAATTGTTTCTTTCGTCGTAACACAGCCCGTGCCGGCATAGACGGGGACGCGGCCCTGGACGGCTTCGACGGCAGCTTCGATGATTTCCAGTTTTTCTTTAGCCGAAAATGCATAGAATTCGCCGTTCGTCCCCAGCGGGAAAATCCCATGGACGCCGGCTTTGATTAAGTGGTCGATAAAAGCCTGGTATTCTTTTTTGTTGAATTCTTCCGTTTCCGTCAACGCCGTAACAACCGGTGTAATCAAACCTTCTGCTTTAAACATAATGTATCTCGCTCCTTTGTGAATATATGTAAAATTTAATGTTCTGCAAATCGTTTTCCTAAATCGACGGCATAGCACATGCTGTCCGCCTTGGCAATGCCCTTGCCGGCAATATCGAAGGCCGTACCATGATCGACGGATGTCCGGATGATGGGCAGGCCCAGCGTGACATTGACGCCGGAATCAAAGGCTACCATTTTCATGGGGATATGTCCCTGGTCATGGTACATAGCAACGACGATGTCGTAGACGCCATTATAGGCTTTCAAGAAGACTGTATCCGGCGGGACCGGCCCATCGACATCGAGGCCTTCCTGCTGGGCCGCCTGGACAGCCGGGATGATTTCATCAATTTCTTCCCGGCCAAAGAGCCCGGCTTCGCCGCTGTGGGGATTCAAGCCGGCAACAGCGATCCGCGGCGTTTCGACGCCCAACTGCTTCATCGCCTTATCGGCCAGATGAACACATTCCAGCACCCTGGCTTTCGTCGCTCTGTCACAGGCTTCCCGCAGGGAACAGTGAGTCGATACGTGGACGACAGACATGTGTTCGCTCCAAAGCATCATTGTATAAGATTTCGTCTTCGTCAGGGTAGCGAAGATTTCCGTATGACCGTCGAAGTTGTGACCGCCTTTATGGAGGGCTTCCTTATTCAAGGGAGCCGTCGTGACAACGCGGATATCGCCTTTCAAAGCATCAGAAATGGCCCGGGCAATATATTGATACGCCGCATCACCGGCAACGGGTGATACCTGCCCGATTTCAATATCTTTGCCGATAGCCAGGTCGACGACAGAAATGACGTTGATTTTCCCTGGCTGGAAGTCCTGTACCTTTTCAATGCGTACCAGCGGCGTCGTCAGCTGAAGCCGTTGATGATAGTATTGAAGCACGTCGTAGCTGCCATAAATCAAGACATATTGTTGGTACTCCGTTTTAGCATCTATAGCTTTAAGGGAAATCTCCGGCCCGATACCAGCCGGATCGCCCATGGTAATGCCTACAAAATTTACTGCCACTGTACCTCCTCCTTTGTCACAATCATTTTTTATTTGATTGTGTTCTTATCTGTTTGTTTTTGTTAATTAGATTATAGGAGAGTTTCTCTAATAAGTCAATGGCTTTTTCGTATATACACCATGCTATTTTTTCATCATATTTCAGAGGCAACTTCCAAGAAAATCACAGAAAAAAAGCCAGAGATGGCATACTCATGCTCATTCCTGGCTTTTTTCATTTCTCTATACGTATGATTTTATAACATAAAACAACATTTTAGAACTAAAAAAAATGTAATTAATTGTATTTCAGTTCCTGGATACAGCGGAAAATATCTTCTTCCGTACCAAAGGCACCAGCTTTGGTGACGATAGGCAATCCTTCCTGGCTGCCTCCCAGCAAACGGCCTTGCACAAAACCGGGCACTATCTCCCGTTCAATATGGGACCCGCTGGCCCCTAACTGCAAAATGACGGCAATGGCCGTATCGCCACCGGTCAAAAACAAACCGCTAACGGCGGTTTCCTGCAAAATAGCCGGCACCATCCGGCTTAGGGTCTGTTTGGTAAATTCGGCCAATTCATCCGTAGAAATCCCCTTTTCCCGGCCATAGGCAGCAAAGTCTTCATAATCCTGGCGGCAGGCAGCCCCCGTAAGGACCACACTTTGGCCAGACTGTAAAAAGTGTACCACTTTTTGAAGTGCTGTATTTCCATCCCGATTTTCATAAAGGGCCCTCATGTCCAGTGCCACGACAGGAAGGCCCTGATTCCGGCAACACGCCAGCTGTTCCATAGTCTTGCTGCTGATACTGCCGATAACGGCCATGGCCGGGAGCTCCCGCTGCTGTATCTGTAATAGCCCCTGGGCCAAGCCGGCCGAACCGATCCACAGGACTTTCTTCCCCGTCTGACCGGCTTTTTCGGCAATCCGTTCCAGCTGCGCCTGCTCCATCGTATCAAAGGAATAAGCTAATCCGGTAAAGTCAAGACGATTGTCCTCGATGGCATCGAGGGTATAGTGACAGACCAGCTGCTGCAGGCACGCCGACAAAATCCGTTGTACGTGATCTTCCTGCAAGGGATTCCGCGGATCACGGGCGATTTCCGTATCCAGCAACGGTGTCCCATGGACGCAAAGCCGCCCCGCTTCGACAGTCCGCCCCTGCTCAGGATAAGCCGGCGCAAAGATGATGAGTTCCGGCGCATAACTATCGACAACAGCCCGGATTTCTTCTTGCAAATGACCGCGCAGCGTCGAATCGACTTTCTTATACAGAAAACGGCAGCCACCGGTTTGCTGTACCTGCTGTACGGCCGCATACACGCGGTCATAGGCTTCCTGGCCGGAAACGACGCGGCTCTCGCTGTCGATGGACAGGCTGTTGCCATTGGCTTCTATCTGTGCCGTATCCAGGATAACATCGACAGGAATCCCGTGCTTGCAAAGCTGGACGCCTGTATCATTGGCTCCCGTAAAATCATCGGCAATGATGACAAAATGATGCATGTGCTCTCCCCCTTAAACGCGGATAAACTGAACCTGGTGTTCTTCAAATAAGGACGCTTCTTCTGCACTGGCCTGATAGTCACTGACGAGGACATCCATATCCCAGAGGTCCAGGATATAATAGAGTTTATGTTTCTTAAACTTAGAATGGTCTGCCAGGAGGACGACCTTATCCGATGCCTGAAGACAAGCCCGTTTGACATCGATTTTCTCAGCATTGGCCGTCATGATGCGCCAATCCGGCGTGATGGCCTGAGTCCCTAAAAAGCAGATATCGAAATGCATGGCCCGGACCATATTGGTCGCCAAGACGCCGCACGTCGAACTGGATTCGACGTCAATATGGCCGCCTAAGAGGATGACATACAGCCCCATGACCGGAGTCAGGACCTGGGCAATGGCTAAATCATTGGTCACGACGGTCAGATTATCCCAGCGCTGTTTGGCCATCAATTCAGCCAGCTCAAAATTCGTCGTACCCGCATCGAGATAGATGCTCACAGACGATTCGATAAGAGGCAAGGCCGCTGCCGCCATGCGCCGCTTTTCTTCAATGTGGACTAATTTACGATTGCGATACGTCGCTTCTTTGACAGAAGATTCTACCAAAACAGCGCCGCCGTGGCTTTTTTCGACTAAGCCGCCTTCTTCCAAATGCTGCAAATCCCGCCGGATTGTCATCGTCGTGACATCAAGCTGCTGGGCCAGGTCATTGACCGTTACAGCTTTGTTCTTGTACAGTTCGTTCAAAATAAACTGCCGTCGTTCTGCTGGTAACATACACTTCACCTCATGTTTATCCTTACATACTTTTCTCATCATATAATGTTTGTATTTGTTTTTTTGTGTTAATTCATTATAACAAGAGAAAAAAAAGGCGTCAAGGAAAAAGGGCTTGTCGCACGACGACAAGCCCTTTAAAGTTGTTAGTGGCTAGCAGTTAGTTGTTAGCGGATGGCTTTAAATTTGAAGGTTTTCTCTGCAAACTACAAACTCTGTGCTACAAACTATAAAGTAAACAGGGCCTCGCATGCTGTCAGAAACATTCATGCGACAGTCCTCTTTAGTGATTCGTGATTCGTAAAATCTGCCATTATACCAGAACAGGCTGTGGCGAAATCACTCTAGCGGGCTCGCCACGTGCGAGCCCCTACGTGCGGCCATTGGCCTTTTTTGGGCGACCTGCGACCTGTGACCTGCGGCCTGCGTTTATTTTTTCATCGCCTGTATGCGATTCCGTAGGGGACGCCCAGATTTTTCTGGTCTGTCAATTGCAGGATAGTTCCCTGGACGGACAGTGGCTGCGGGCGGCCCGCTACGCGCTGAGGGTTTCCCGCAGCGTCGTTGTCAGTTTGAGTCTGTCGCGGCGCAGCCGCATCTGAGTCCGAGGAAAGGCCTTAAATTTTAGAAATGGAAATCCAGTTCAGTCCGGAAGAGATTACGGTCATATTCATCCGACGTACTCCAGTGGCGTTTCTGTTTGGAATACATCGTTTCCCAGATAATGTTTTTCCACGGGGCATAACGGACACCGGCAATCCAACCCTTGGTACCATACCAAGTGGAGTTCCATTCGTCATCCCCAGCGAGCCAGCCGTTTTTGCCGTATTTAATATAACGCAGATAAAGACCATAACTGCCAGGCTTTTTATAATCAGCATCTTTGTAATTCAAACGCAAAGCGATGCTGTTGTTCTGGAAATCGGCATCGGTCTTGGCATAGTCGGCAATAAAGCGCAAGTCTTTATTTATGTTCGTAGACATACTGAGGACATAGCCATAACTTCTTAGATTCTTTTCGCCGTAACCATATTTGGGCTTGATTTTATATTTATCATTGGAATCAGCATAGTAATAGTCAATATTGCCCGAATTATTAATTTCTCCTTTGTCCAGACTGCTCTTTGCATAGGCAAGATTGATATCCAAATTCTTAGCTACAGGTCCCCAAATTGCGGCACCATAGAGGCTTTCTTTGTTGCCATCCCCGGTTGAAGCAAACCAGAACCCACTGGCCGTCAAGTTCGTTCCTTTGATGGGGACACCGAATTGCAAACCATCGGTTTCATTGCCGACGAGGACATTCTGGAAGCCTAATCCGCGCCAGGCACGGCCTATATTAATCCAGCCCAGGCCATCTTTCTTACCTTCAACCCAGATTCTCTGCATATTGCCATCGTGGCCAGACCATGTTTTTTGACCAGTGTAATTATCTTTACCATAATTATTGATGCCGCCTTCATTAGCCCTCCGATGACCGTCATTATAATGGCGGTTCGTTTCGCTTTGGAACTTGACCGTCCAGTAATCGTTGACCTTAAAGTCGCCGCGTAAGTCCATGTAAAAACGATTAGTCTGTTTATCAATAGTGCCGGAGGTCGTATCTTTGTCATAATCGTACTGTGTACGCATGAAGCCATACAATTTGACTCGGTCGATTTTTTCCTTGTTTTCCTGGATATCCTTGGTATTCTGCTCGATCTGCTTGGTGTTCTTGGCGACTTGCTGCTGCAAGACGTTGATTTCGTCGGCATATTCGGCGTGCAGTTTTTCCAGGACCGTCTTGTCCCCGAAGTTGCCGCCGCCTTTTTGCATGGCTTTGGCGACGATGCTGGCGACTTCGTAGCGGGTCATGGTGCGGCCGCCTTCAAAGGTGCTGTTGCCCATGCCTTCGATGACGCCTTCTTTTGCCAGGTAATCCAGGGCTTCATAGGACCAGTGGTCTTTGGGGACATCGGAGAAGCTGTCAGCCGATGCGGCCAGGGCCGTGCCGGCAGTGCCGAGAGTCACGGCAGCCAGGACAACCAGGGCTTTTTTATTCAAATCCATGGTAAGGACCTCTTTTCTTATAAATTATCTTCCAGCATGGCCCCTACGCTGTCATAGACTTTACGAGCCTGGTCCTGGATAGCCGGACGGGCCGTGGCGACGGTATAGCCGTTATAGCCCAGGATCATGGGCAGGTCGTTGATTTCATCGCCAATAGCCAGGATGTCCGCACCGTCCCAGCCAAAGAGGGAGAGCGTGTGGGCAATTGCCTGTTGTTTACTGATATCGGAGGGGATGATGTCGACGGCGCAGCGGTTGGGATAGGCATGGACGGTATCGCCGAAATGGGCGTTGACCTGTTCGCTCGCTGCCAGGGCATCGTCGGGATCGGTGAAGCCCAGGGAATACTGGTGAATCGTCTGGGGCAGATGGTCGATGTCGTCTTCCGTTATCGGCACGATGGGGTAGTCCCATTCTTTCGCTTCCCGCCAGACCCAGGTGCCCGGCAAATCATGGCAGAGATAGGTCCGGTCCTGCGAAGAGAAGGAGAAATGGAAGGACTTGCGGACCAGCTCCAGCTTGCTGACGGCCTTGAGGACGGCCGGTTCGATGCGGGCTTCCCAGAGGACGCGGTCCTGGTCATCGCTGATGAGGCCGCCGTTATTGCAGGCCAGGTAATCATATTCGACGCCATAGTGTTTGAGCTGGGGCATGAGCATGCCGTGGTCCCGTCCGGACACGACGCCGAATTTATGGCCTGCAGCCCGCCATCTGCGGATGGCTTCGGCATCGCGGGCCGTAATGATATCGTCGCGGAACAGGGTTCCGTCATAATCGCTGGCAGCAATTTTTAACATAATAATCCTCCTCATACACGATAGATGACGGCTTCGGCCGGGCGCAATCTTCCGGCTTCCTGGGCGTCGTAGTTGCCCAGAAGGACCGTTGCGCCTTCCGTCAGCGATGCGTCATAATCGATGGTTTCGTTGGTAAAATTGACCAGCGTCAATGTCGCCTGGTCGTCTAAGATACGCTTGAAAGCGTAAATGCGTTCATCATCAGCCAGCAGCTCTTCGTAGCGCCCTCGCTGCAGGATGGCTGCCGCTTCCCCCTGGAAGCGTTCGGCCTGGATGCGGCGGTAGTACCAGAGGACCGAATCAGCATCGTGTTCTTCGCTCTCAGCACAGCACTGCAGGTAATCGTCATGGACGGGCAGCCACGGCGTCCCCGTCGTAAAGCCGGCCTGGGCTGCCGTCGTCCACTGCATGGGCGTCCGGGCATTATCTCGGCTGTGGGCCTGGACGAGGTGCAGGGCCTCTGCCGGTGCAAAGCCTTCATCCAGGGCCAGCTGATACTGGCCGTGCGTCGAAATGTCATTGTAGTCTTCGATACGGGCAAAGGCCGTATTGGCCATGCCTAATTCCTGGCCTTCGTAAATGAAGGGCGTCCCGCGCAGGCTGAACAAGATGGTCGCCATGGCTTTGGCCGCCTTCTTCTTATCCGTCCCTTCCGGGAAATAACGGTTGACACAGCGTATCTGGTCGTGGTTCTCGAAGAAGATGGGATACCAGCCATTGGCTGCCGTCGCCTGCTGGCTGTCGGACAGGGCCTTCTTGAGCTTGGTCAGGGGCCATTTTTCAGCGCGGCACCAGACTTCATCGTCAGGAAATTCCAGGTTCACATGGCTGAACTCGAAGAGCATGCTGAAAGCCCCATCCTTACCGACCCACTGGGGCAGGTCAGCCGGCGTGACGCCGTTGGCTTCGGCGACGGTGAAGATATCGTGGCCGTCGAAGACCTTCCGGCGGAATTCGTGGAGAAAGTCGAGGATGCCCGGCGTATTAGCGATCATCTTGTGGATGGACGACAGGCCGTCGGCGCCGTCGACGGGGCCGTCTGTGAAGACGGCCGGTTTCTTGATGTAGACGATGGCATCGATGCGGAAGCCGCCGACGCCTTTGGCTATCCAGAAATTGGCCGCATCATAGAGGGCCTGGCGGACAGCCGGATTTTCCCAATTCAAATCGGGCTGTTCGACGGCGAAGGTGTGCAGGTAATACTGCTGCCGTTCTTCGCACCACGTCCAGGCCGGGCCGCCGAAGATGGAGCGCCAGTTCGTCGGCGCCGAGCCGTCTTCTTTGGCATCGCGCCAGATGTACCAGTCCGCTTTGTCGTTCGTGCGGCTGCGCTTCGATTCCTGGAACCAGGCGTGCTGGTCCGACGTGTGGTTGTACACCAGGTCCATGACGACGCGGATATCCCGCTTCTTCCCTTCGGCAATGAGGGTATCCATATCTTCTATCGTGCCGTAGCGCCCGTCGATGGCCGTATAATCGCTGATATCGTAGCCGTTGTCGACCATGGGCGACGGGTAGACCGGCGTCAGCCAGATGGCCCCGACACCGAGCTTCTTGAGATAATCCAAGTGGCGCGTAACGCCTGCAATATCGCCTTCGCCGCTGCCCGTCGTGTCCTGGAAGCTGCGGGGATAAATCTGATAGACAGCCGTCTGCTGCCACCATTTCAAAGTATCCATAAAACCCTCCTAGAAAATGACAATCGGTGTTTCACCAGCGACGACAGGCTGGTCCGGTTCCTTCTTCATCTGCGGGTATTCCGTCGAGTTGGTGACGGCCATGATGACGATGTCGTTATAGCCGGCTTTGGCGATGGCATCGCGGTCGAAGCGGATCAAGGGGTCACCGGCTTTGACCTGGGCGTCCTGCTGGGTCAGCAGCGTGAACCCGTCGCCATTCATATTGACTGTATCCAAGCCGATGTGGATGAGCACTTCGGCACCGTTGCTCAGTTCCAGGCCAATCGCATGGAGCGAGCTTTCCATGATCATGGAAACGGTCGCGTCTGCCGGGGCGACGATGGTATCGCCCGACGGTTTGATAGCGACGCCATCGCCCATCATCTTCTGCGAGAAGGCATCGTCCGGTACTTCGCTGATGTCGACGAGGTCGCCGGAGACAAAGGCTTTCAGCTTCATGGAACGGTCGTCTTCATCGACGGAAGCGATGGATTCAGCAGCCGGAGCTGCCGGCGTTTCTGCCGAGGCTTCTTTCGTTTCCGGAACCGTGCTTTCTACGGCTGCCGGCATTTCCCCTTTCATGAGGGCGTCGAAGTGGCCGCGGACATTGGGCACGGACAGGCCGACGATGACCTGGATGGCGTGGCCGTTCTTGACCAGGCCGAAGGCACCGGCATTGGTGAACTTGCTGGTCGCAGCGACCTTATCCGGGTCGTTGACCGTGACGCGCAGGCGGGTTGCGCAGTTGGTGACTTCGCGGATGTTATCCGGACCGCCGAGGCAATCGAGGAAGACCTGGGCTTTCAGGGCATCGGCACCGCCGGCAATGCCTTTCTTTTCCATTTCTTTCTTGGCTTTGTATTCCGCTTTGGTGAACAATTTGTCTTCGCCGCCATCATCGGTACGGCCCGGCGTGGGCAAATCGAAGTGAAGGATGAGGAAGCGGAAGACGACGAAGTAAATGGCCGTAAAGCCGAGGCCAATGGCAATCTGCAAAATGTAGGTCCAGGCATGATAGCGGAACAAGGGGATCCAGTTCTGGACGAAGCAGTCGATGAGGCCGCCGCCGAAGTTGCCCGACAGGCCGATGAAATAGAGCGTCGCCGACAAGGTAGCCGCTAAGACGGCATGGACGACGTACAAGAGCGGAGCGACGAACAAGAAGGTAAATTCAATCGGTTCGGTAATGCCGCAGAGGACGGCTGTAATCGTAGCCGGAATGAGCAGGGTTGCGACTTTCTTGCGTTTTTCCGGTTTGGCACAATAGTACATGGCCAGGGCTGCGCCGGGCAGGCCGAAGACTTTGGCACTGCCGTGGAGGGCAAAGCCGCCTTGGGGGAACATGTCCCGCAGGGAATGAGCACTGGTGGCGAAATCATTGAGGTGCTGCAGCCAGTAAGCCTGGATGCCGCCGTCGCAGACAGCCGGACCGTAAATGAAGGGCAGGTAAATAAAATGATGCAGGCCTGCCGGCAAGAGAATGCGTTCCGAGAAGGTGTAAGCCCAGACGCCGAAGATGCCGCTGGTCTTGAGGAAGAACTGGAACTGTTCGATACCGTGCTGGATAGGCGGCCAGATGTAACAGAAGAGGAGCGCCATGGGCAGCATGACCAGGAAGCCGACGGCGACGACGAAGGCCGGTCCCTTGAAGATGCCGAGCCAGTCCGGGATTTCCGTATCATAGAAATGGTTGTGCAGGTAGGCCGAGATGCAGGCAATGAAGATAGCGCCGAGCATGCCCATGTCCAGGGTCTTGATGTTGGCAATCATGGCCAGGCCCGTGCCGGCACCGGCGTTCTGACTATAGTCGACGCCGAAGTAGCTGCCGTGAAGGGTCAGGATACCGGCGATGAAATAGTTAAATACCATGTAGATGACGAAACCTTCCATGGCACAGCGGGCCTGTTCTTTCTTGGCAAAGCCAATGGGAACGGCGATGGCAAAGAGGATCGGCATCTGATTGAAGACGGTCCAGGCGCCCTGCTGGACGACGTACCAGAAATCATACCAGAGGGTCCCTTTTTCTGCCAGGCTGCCGAAGAGGCCCGTATTGCTGAAGATGATCGACAAGGCGACAGTCAGCCCGAAGAAGGCGAATAAGATGACCGGTGTGTACATAGCGCCGCCAAAACGCTGCAGTTCCTGCATCACGCGGTCCTTGTTGAATAACATAGACAATTCCTCCCGTTTGTGAAACAAAGTACATAAGTTTTCTTTAGTAACAGGATATAAAAAAAACGCCGCGAATACAATAGATTCGCGGCGTTCTGGCACACGGCCCCCGGCCTGTAACCTGGTACATTTCCTGTACTTTGGTACAGCCTATCGGGAAGCCTCTTTTTCTTGTTTCAAATGGTGCAGATACATACAATATTTCACATACCATATCTCAGCCAGGACAAAATAAGGCATCATGGACTGAAAGGCGACGTGGTCGTCTTCCTTGTCATAGAGCTGGAAGCGGGCCGGCGAGACGTAAAAATTGACCGTCGACAGCGACGCCAGGGTATTGTCGTGCAGGCGGGTAATGGAAATGAAGGGAATGTCCCGCAGTTTCAGGGCCTGGGCCAGTTCCTTAACGGCCGGCGATTCGCCGGAGAAGGAGACGATAATGAACAAGTCGTCTTTGGTCATGGTCCGGATGAGGTTGCGGAACTCTTCCCGTGCCGGTACGTCGTAGAGCATGACGTTATCGTAGAAAAAAAGACGCTTCAGCTCCTGGACGACGTTATTCTGGACGTAGCCCGACGCATAGGTGAAAATCCGGTTGGCTTCATGGACGAGGGCGCTGGCGCTATCGAAGTTACGGCTGCACAGCTTGTCCACGGTCTGTTCATAGAAGCGCTGGAGTTCGTCCATGACATTCGTATCATAGCAGGAAATTTCCGGTTCTTCCCGCTTGAGGAGCATCTTGAATTCACCGAAGCCGTCGAGGCCTAATTTCTGGGCAAAGCGGACAATCGTCGTCGTCGAGACGTGACAGGCCTTGGCCAGTTCATGGATCGAGCTGTGGCGGACAGCGGCGCGGTGCTGCAAGATGTACTTCCATATCCCCATATCCGTATTATTGAGCTGCTGACGATGGGCGTTGATGAGTTCGGCAAGTTGCATGGCTGGTTCCCCCTTCACGAAACAGGCCCCGGCGGAAAAATCCGCAGGGGCCGGGTCATAGTTTCATTATAAGGAATCCAGGGACGGACGTCAAGCTGGTGGGCGCTGTGCCGCACAGAAAAAGGCTGCCATTTTACTACAAACTACAAACTCAAAACTCCATAAGAAGCTGTCTGTATAGAATAGCACTTCCGCTGGCTGACTATTATCTACAAAGTGCCGCAGCGATGGCAGCGCCGACGGAGGCGCCGTTGCTGTTGGGGATGACGTGGATGCGCGTATTTTCGGTCGGAGCCATGCAGAAGACGCAGATGGCATCTTCGATGAGCGACGGAACGCCTTTGATCTTTTCGACCAGGCTGCCTTCGATGGCGATGGACTGTTCCGTAAAGCCCTTATCCTCTGCCAAGTGACTGAGAAGGCCGAAGCTGGCCGCCCCGATGAGCTGGGCTGCCCGGGCAAAGACGGCCCGGACCAGGGCACAGAGGCCTTCTTGCTCTTCTTCGCTGACGGCGAAACCGAGCAGTTCTTCTGCCATCTGCTGGCTGGAAATGAGTTCGTTCATGTCGCGCGTCGTAAAATACGGGATGTCCCGTTTGAGGTATTCGCCAAAGACGACGCGGCAGACTTCGCTCAAATAGCGGCCGCCGATCATCTTTTCAAAGGGATGGTCGCCAGGCAGCTGAGACGCTTCATCGACGAGGCGGTCCCAGACCGTAGCCGGGCCGCCGTCGAAGCCGGCCGCTTCCAGGTTGACGATCATCTGCAGGGCCGGTTCATAATAGCACATGTTAAAGCCCGTGCCACAGACGATGCCGATGCGCGACGGGTTGTGCTGATAGACCGAAGAAAGGAGGGTCGCCGTCGTATCGTTGAGCAGGGCCACCGGTTCGATGCGGTCCAGGCCGGCCCGGACAAGGGCCTCTTTCAGCAGGCCATTGATGGACTGGCCGGCCACGCCGGGAACGGCGATTTCCTTGGACCAGGCGATGAGGCTGGCATCCTTGGCCGACGTCTGGTCGACGGCAAAGGAAAAGGTAAAGCCCAGTTTATAGTCGTGATTGCCGTCAGCCGTTTCCTTGACGATGGCGGCGATGAAGTCGAAGAGTTCGTCTGCCGTCTTCGACGAAGCCGTGTAGTCGTAGTCAGCGCATTTCAAGGGTTTGGCCACCTTGCTTTCTACGGCAAAGCCCTGTTCGCCCATGAGGCGGATGCGCGAAGCCCGGACGTTCGTGCCGCCGAAATCCAGGGCCAGGAAGGTCCCCGTTTCCCGTCCCGTCGGCAAGCCCAGATAGGTGCGCAGCGCCGAAAGGGAGCTCTCCTTCCCTTCCAGAGCGTCTTCGGCACTCTTCCGGAAGTGCTGTGCCAGTTCCCGCAGCTCTGCGCCGGATAACTGCAATGCCTGTCTCATTTTTTCCCAATTTTTTATCGTATCTGCCATGATCGTTGGCCTCCTGTCTGTACGCAAAAACATCTATATTCTCATGATAATGAAAAAAGGCCATAAAGACAACTCTTTTATGGCCTTTCGGTTCCGTAACACGACAATGGACGGTAGTACAAAATATGGATATTGGTACAGGCGCTGCGCGTAAAAATAAAAAGGAACCGTGCACGATGGTGAAGACCTTCATGCTCCAGTTCCTTGAATAGAGTTTGGTGGGCGATAACAGGATCGAACTGCTGACATCCTGCTTGTAAGGCAGGCGCTCTCCCAGCTGAGCTAATCGCCCATGATTGTGGTGACCCCTACGGGATTTGAACCCATGTTCTCGCCGTGAAAGGGCGATGTCTTAGACCGCTTGACCAAGGGGCCACATAATGTGGAATGTGGTGATCCACCCGAGATTCGAACTCGGGACACCCTGATTAAAAGTCAGGTGCTCTGCCAACTGAGCTAGTGGATCATGATTGGCAGGGGTAGTAGGATTCGAACCTACGAATGACGGAGTCAGAGTCCGTTGCCTTACCGCTTGGCGACACCCCTGTATGGCTCCTCAAGTAGGACTCGAACCTACGACAAATCGGTTAACAGCCGATTGCTCTACCAACTGAGCTATTGAGGAATATCACTTCAAGCTCGTTCCGAATCGGAACAATTAATATTATACTTGAAGAGATAGAAAAATGCAAGTCTTTTTTACGAATTTTTTTGATGACTTTCTCCGGCCCTGCCCAGGAAATGGAAATAGGCCGTAAAGCAATACACGGCAGCGACTAAGCCGATGGCTGCGCCGGCATAGCCGATATACGGCAGCAGGCCATGGGCCGTGACCTGCCCGCCAATCCAGGTCCCGCCGCCGATACCGACGTTGAAGATGCCTGAAAAGATGGACATGGCCACCGGGGCTGCCCCCATCGGGACGTGGCGGATGAGTTCGGCCTGGAAGGTGACGTTGAACAGCGTCGACGCACAGCCGACGACCAGGCAGGCGGCGACCATCGTCCCTGCCCTGCCCGCAGCGGCCTGCCACAGGAGAAACGGGATGACCAGGCCCAACAGACCAGCCCGGATGACGCCATAGCGGAAATGATTGTAAAACCGGGAAAAGACGAAACTCCCCAGGAGGCCGCTGACGCCAAGGAGCATGAGCGTCGACGTGATGCCCTGGTCGCTAAAGGCAGCAACGGTCTTGAGAAAGGGCTCGATATAGCTGTACGCTGTAAAATAGGCCGTCGCGAACAGGACGGACAGGATATAGACGCTGATGACGACGGGATTCTTGAGCAGCTTGGGCAATTCGTCGCGGGAAAAAGAGGCGTCGCTGGCCAGCTTGGGAAAGACAAAGGCCAAATAGATGAGCACGGCTAAGGCCGTTACCGTAATGACCAGAAAAGTCATGCGCCAGCCGGCATAGAGGCCGATGACCCGTCCCAGGGGCAGGCCGAAGATCATGGCGACAGCCGAGCCAGTGACGATCATGCTCAAGGCCAGGGGCCGATGAGTCCGCGTGACCAGGCGCGTCGCCATCGGGGCCGCAATGGACCAGAAAATAGAATGGGCGCAGGCGACGCCGATGCGGGCTGCCATGAGCATGGGAAAATTCAGGGCCAGCCCCGATGCCAGCTGTCCCAGGACAAAGAGCCCCATCGTCCCCAGCAGGAGGCGCCGCATCTCCATCTGGCAGACGAGGAGCATGAGCGGCAGGGACAGCAGGGCCACGACCCAGGCGTAGACAGTGATCATAATGCCCGTCTGGGACTCGGTCATCGCGAAGGACTGAGAAATGTCCATGAGCAGGCCGATAGGCATGAATTCCGACGTATTGAAGATGAACGCCGACGCAGTCAGGCCCAGGAGGGGCAATACATATTTCAGAGGAATAGCGCGAAACATGATTCATTCTTCCTTTGCATAGATTTAGAACGATTCCATCGTACGCTGTCCCCGGGAAAAAGTCAAGAGGGCAAAAAAAAGGCTTGTCGTTATACGACAAGCCTTTTTAAGTTGTTAGTGGTTAGCAGATGGCTTTAAATTTAAAGGCCGTCTCTGCAAACTACACACTACAACCTAATCTTACATCATGCCGGGCATACCGCCGCCCATGCCAGCCGGGGCTGCCGGAGCCGGTTCCGGTTTGTCAGTGACCAGGGTTTCCGTCGTGAGGACGAGGGCTGCGATGGAAGCTGCGTTCTGGAGAGCTGTACGGGTTACTTTAGCCGGGTCGACGATACCTGCTTTGACCATGTCAACGTATTCTTCTTTGAGGGCGTTGAAGCCTACGCCGTCTTCGGAAGCTTTGACTTTAGCGACGATGACCGAGCCTTCGAGGCCAGCGTTTTCAGCGATCTGGCGGAGCGGAGCTTCAATAGCGCGTTTAACCAGGTTGATACCGGTCTGTACGTCGCCGTCTTCATCGAATTCGTCGAGAGCCGGGAGGATGTCGATGAGGGTCGTGCCGCCGCCGGCTACAATACCTTCTTCAACAGCTGCACGCGTAGCGTTGAGGGCATCTTCGAGACGATATTTCTTATCTTTCAATTCGACTTCCGTAGCAGCGCCGACTTCGATGACAGCTACGCCGCCGGACATCTTAGCCAAACGTTCCTGCAATTTTTCTTTATCGAAATCAGACGTCGTTTCCGCAATCTGAGCTTTGATCTGAGCGACACGGTCTTTGATGGCCTGGGGATCGCCGTGGCCTTCGACGATAGTCGTTTCACCTTTGGTTACGCGGACCTGACGGGCAGTGCCGAGGTCTTCCATGGTAACGCTGTCGAGTTTACGGCCGACATCTTCCGTGATGACCGTAGCACCCGTGAGGGTTGCGATATCCTGGAGCATTGCTTTGCGGCGGTCGCCGAAGCCCGGAGCTTTGACAGCGACGGCTTTGAAGGTGCCACGGAGTTTGTTGACGACCAAGGTAGCCAATGCTTCGCCTTCGACATCTTCAGCGATGATGAGGAGTTCTTTACCAGCCTGGACGACTTTTTCCAGGACCGGGAGCATTTCCTGGATAGAAGCGATCTTGCGGTCCGTAATGAGGATGTACGGTTCGCTCATGACGGCTTCCATTTTATCCGGGTCCGTTACCATGTATGGGGAAATGTAGCCGCGGTCGAACTGCATGCCTTCGACGACAGAGAGCTGTGTGCCCATGGTCTTCGATTCTTCGACAGTGATGACACCGTCTTTGCCGACTTTTTCCATAGCGTCAGCGATGAGGCCGCCGACTTCTTCGTCACCTGCCGAAATGGAAGCGACCTGAGCGATGGAAGCCTTGTCGGATACGGCGATGGAACGTTTCTTGATTTCTTCGACGAGTTTAGCGACGGCTTTTTCGATACCGCGTTTGAGGATCATCGGGTTAGCGCCGGCTGCGACGTTGCGCATGCCTTCCTGAATCATGGCCTGGGCCAGGATAGTAGCTGTCGTCGTGCCGTCACCAGCGACGTCGTTGGTCTTGGTTGCGACTTCTTTGACGAGCTGAGCGCCCATGTTTTCAAAGGGATCTTCCAATTCGATATCGCGGGCAATGGTGACACCATCGTTGGTGATGGTCGGAGCGCCGAATTTCTTGTCGAGAACGACGTTGCGGCCTTTAGGCCCTAAGGTAACTTTTACGGCATTTGCCAAAGCGTCTACGCCTTTGCCGAGAGCGCGGCGTGCATCTTCGTTGAACAAAATCTGTTTAGCCATGTTGAACACACTCCTATGTGAAAGTTAAGTATTTTTTAGTTTGATTCGAAATGATTTATTAGATGATAGCCAAGATGTCGCGTTCGCTGACGATCAAATATTTAGTGCCTTCGAACTTGACTTCTGTGCCGGCATATTTGGAGAAAATAATCTTGTCGCCTACTTTGACATCCAAAGCAACGCGTTTACCGTCGTCCTGCAGTTTGCCCGGACCTACGGCTACGACTTCACCCTGGCTCGGTTTTTCTTTAGCAGTGTCCGGTAAAAAAATACCGCTTGCAGTTTTTTCTTCCTGTTCCAATACACGGATAACTACGCGATCTCCTAACGGTTTTAACATTTTACATTCCTCCTTAAAAGTAAGTTGCTACTCTTTATTAGCACTCCATACTTCCGAGTGCTAACTTACAATATATATATTAGCCATTAAAGGTAAAAAAGTCAAGGCTTTCACCCTGACTTTTTCATCAAACGTTTTATTTTTTTTGACTTTTTATCTTTTCCGCACTGGCAATGACCGCCTCGGACACGGCTTTCAAGGATTTCCGGTTCTTCATGCTGTACTGCTGCAGCCGTCGGTAGGCTTCGTGTTCCGGTATATGATAAAGGTCCATGAGGCAGCCCTTGGCCCGGTCGACGGCTTTGCGCGTCTCGATGCGTTCGTTCATGTCATCGAGCTGCTGTGCCACTTCGCGCTGGTGGCGGAACTGGGAAATGGCGATTTCGATGGCCGGGAAGAGGTTGACCGGACTGACCGGTTTGACCAGGTAGCCCAGGACGCCGGAGTCCTTGGCCTTGTCGACGATATCCTGCTGACTGTACGCCGTGAGCAGCAGGACCGGTGCCAGCCCTTCGTGGCCGATCATGCGGGCCGCGTGGATGCCGTCCAGGCGGGGCATCTTGATGTCCAGGAGGACGATGTCCGGCTTTTCTTTGCGCACTAAATCGAGGGCCTCGACGCCATCAGCGGCTTCTCCGACGACGGTGTGGCCGGCATCTTCCAGCATTTCACATAAATCCATACGGATGATCGATTCGTCATCCCCTATTACAACGCGATATCCCATTGGTTATTCTCCCCTCTCTGGTAACGGAAAACGGATGGTGACGACGGTCCCTTCAGGCACGCCGTCATCGAAATCAATCGTCCCCTGCAGATCTTTTTCAATGAGCGTGCGCACGATGGCCATGCCCAGATGTTTGCGCCCCGTATCGACGGGTGCGTGGGACATGCCGACGCCGTCATCACAGACGATGATGACCCCGTCCGGCCCGTCGCGGCGGATGGTGACGGCCAGGAGGCCTTCCCGTCGGCCTTCAAAGCCGTGGATGATGGCATTGGTGATGAGTTCGTTCAGGACCAGAGCCAGGGATGTCGCCGCATCAGACGGCATGGGCAGGGTGTCGCCGGAAAACTTCGTCTCCACGTGGCAATCCTTGCTGACCAGGCTGTGCGCCAGGAGGCCCAGCAGTTTCTGGGCGACGTCGGAAATGTCGATGTTCTCTTCATCGTGATGGGACAACGTCTCGTGGACCAGGGAAATGCTGAGGATCCGGTTCAGGCTCTCGTTGAGGACATCCCGTGCTTCGTCGCTCGTCGTGCGCCGCATCTGCATGCGCAGGAGGCTGGCAATGGTCTGCAGGTTGTTCTTGACGCGGTGGTGGATTTCCTTGATGACCGACGTCTTGACCATGAGTTCTTCTTCCTTGCGATGCAGTTCCGTCCGCTCAGTCAGGATGGAAATGACCCGGCGCACTTTGCCGCGCTGCAGGATAGGGATGACCCGGCGGGAAACGACAGCATCGCCTAAGGTCACGTCATCGGCCAATCCCTCGGCCTGGGACAGGGCTTTCTTGGCACCGGTCAGGTCGAGGCGGGTATTATAGATATTGGTACCCGTAATGGCCCCGCGCTGGCCGCACATGTGCAGGATGCTGTCGGCCATATCGTCGGCATAGATGACGACGCCGTTGCAGTTGACCAGGACGACGCCATCCTGGATGGACAGGGGCCGGTACATGGAATGGAAATCCATGGGCACCTGCAAAGATAAGAAGGCTGTTTCCGTCAAAATCTCCCGATTGTCTTCGACTGTGCCGACAAAGGAAATGACGGCAATCGTCCCGCCGCCGTTATCGACGAAGGGATAAGCCACGATGGGCGCCATGCGGCCGTATTCGATTTCTTTCTCACCGCTCATGGCCGTTCCCGCCTGAAAGACCTGATAATTAAGCGGTTCTTCATAACGGGAAAAGGCAGCGCCAGGATCAGTCGTTTCCGTCTGCCTCCCCTTCTGCAGGAGCGGCGTCCGGTGCGCGGCCAGGACCAGCGTCCCCGCTTCCCGCCCGGGCACATAGACGAAAAGTTCCCGGTGCGACAAGTCGCTGGCGAACTGCAAGAGTTCTTCACTGTTCTGTAAAATATGGATCTGCACGGGCGACAAGGTGCTCCTTGTCCGGCAGACCGCTTCGAGTGTAGCCATAGAAGATTCCCCCATCTCTTCTCAGGATTAGTCCGATGTAATCGGCAGGGCCGGCTTGGCGTTGAGGGTCAAGTCGGCAAAGCGGCCGTCCAGGGCCATATAATATGCCCGGCAGCCGATCATGGCGCCGTTGTCGGTGCAGAGTATCGGTTCCGGCCGGTAGAAGGCATAGCCCTTGTCGGCACAGGCCGCACTCATGGCCGCAGCCAGGCCGCTGTTGGCCGAGACGCCGCCGGCGACGGCGATTTTCCTGGCTCCGCAGTAGGCCGCGGCATCCATGGTCTTTTCGACGAGCGTTTCGACGACGGTCTTCTGGAAGCTGGCCGCCACGTCGGCGGCATTATAGGACTGGCCCCGCTGTTCCTGTGTGTGCAGGTAGTTGAGGACTGCCGATTTGAGGCCGCTGAAGCTGAACTCGAAATTGTGCTTTTCATGGAGGGCCTTGGGAAAGGCGATGGCGTCGGGATCGCCTTCTTTGGCCAGTTTGTCGATCTGCGGACCGCCCGGATAGGGATAGCCCATGACGCGGGCGATCTTGTCGAAAGCTTCGCCGGCGGCATCGTCGCGGGTCTGGCCCATGAGTCTGAACGAATTATAGCCATTGATCTGGACCAGCTGGGTATGGCCGCCGGATACGACGAGGGCCAGGAACGGCGGTTCCAAATCGGGATGGCTGAGGAAGTTGGCAAAGATATGGCCTTCCATGTGGTTGACGCCGACCAGGGGCTTATCGGCAGCAAAGCTGATAGCCTTGGCCGCTGCGACGCCGACCAGCAGGGCCCCGACCAGGCCGGGACCGTAAGTGACGCCGATATGGTCGATATCTGCCAAGGTGACGCCAGCCGTATCAAGGGCTTCCTTGATGATGGGCATGACGTATTCGATGTGCTGGCGCGACGCGATTTCCGGTACGACGCCGCCGAATTTCCGGTGGATCGGCACCTGTGTCGATATGATGTTGGAGCAGATGTGGCGGCCATCTTTGAGGACAGCAGCCGACGTTTCGTCACAACTCGTTTCTAAAGCTAAGGTATACATAGATTTCATCCTTTTTTCTATAGTGAATGGCCGAGCCATTGATACTTCTCTTTTTGACAATGCATGATGCACGCATCTTCCACAGGCTGGGAATAATAGTCCTTGCGGACAGCAAGGGCTTCATAGCCCAGCTTGCGGTACAGTCCCTGGGCCGGCGCGTTGGATTGGCGGACTTCCAGGAAGAAACTCGTGCAGCCTTCCCGGAAGAGGGCTTCCATGGCCGTTCGCAGGAGAATCTCGCCATAGCCCAGGCCCCGTGCTGACGGATGGATGGCGATGTTGGCCAGCTGGCCTTCATCGGCGATGAGCCAGACGTCGGCATAACCGGCGACGCTCCCGTCTTCCTTTTCCAGGACATAATAACGGGCTACGGGATTGTCCAGTTCCGCTGCCAGGGACTGATGGGACCAGGGCACGGAAAAGGACGCCTCTTCGATGGCGATGATATCCGGCAGGTCCTCCCGACAGGCCTGACGGACCGTTACTGACATGGGGCACCGCCGTGGCGTTTTTCCCAGAGCACTTCAGCTTCGCTGCGGCGCAGGTACGACGGCGTCAGGGTCATGCAGTCATCGTAGTCACCGGCGGCAAAACGGACATTGGCTGCCAGGGCGACGCTGCCGGCACGGGGAATGACCATCGTCGGCGGCGCCATGCGGAACAAGGGGCTCCGGCCTTCGATATCCCGGCGCCCTTTGAGGGAGCCGTCACCGCAGAAGACGACGGGCTGGCCTTCCCTTTCCAGGGTATCCAGGACTTCCGTCCGCGGCGCGATGTAGATTTCTTTTTCCGTCGTCAGCGTCGTCCGGTCCCAGCGATAGACACCGGCATAGACATTGCCTTTCTGGGCGTCGATGAGGGTGCAGATGCGGTCAGAGACGCCGACGAAGTTCCAGGCCAGGCTGACCGGCGTCGTGACGCCGACGATAGGCACGTTCCAGGCAAAGGACAGGCCTTTGGCCGTGGCCAGGCCGATGCGCAGGCCCGTAAAGGAACCGGGGCCGACGGCAACGGCAACGCCGTCAATCTGGCTTTTCTTGACCGACGCCTTGTCGAGCATGTCGGCAATATGGGGCATGAGCTGTTCCGAATGGGTCAGCCGTGCCTGGATGGTGAGTTCAGCCCGCAGCGTGTCGTCATGGAGCAAGGCGACACTCGATACGAGGCTCGATGTTTCAATGGCTAAGAGCATATTTTTTTACCTCATTTTCTACAGCTTGCCAACGGCTGCCGTGGAAGTCAAAATGGAACAGGCGGTCCGTGGGACTCGTCTTTTCGATGGTGACGACAGCCGCATCGTCAGGCAGGCGGTCCGGGAATTTTTCCGACCATTCGATGACGGTCACGCCGCTTTCGAGATAGTCGTCGAATCCCAGATCGTCTAATTCATATTCCTCTTCCAAGCGATAAAAGTCGAAATGCTGGAGAGGAATGGTATTTTCATAATAATTCAGGATGGTAAAGGTCGGACTGACGACGACGTCGTCAATGCCCATGCCCTGGGCGATGCCCTGGACGAAATGGGTCTTGCCGGCACCGAGGTCGCCGCGCAGGGCCAGGACATCGCCGTCTCTGAGGACCGGCCCCAGGGCTTTGCCCAAAGCGATGGTGTCCGCTTCTGAATGAGTTGCTACATCAAAGCTCATGATATCCTCCTCCTAAAAATGGGTCCAGCCCGTCGGCGGCAGGACCTGTTCGCCCCCATCGTGGCGGAGCAGGACCCGGCCCGGCCCCTGGCGGACCGTCCCGATAGGCGTCACAGCCGGATAGACGGCCTGCAAAGCCTGGAAATCGTCCGGCGCCATGGTAAAGACCAGTTCATAGTCTTCGCCGCCGTTAAAGACGAATTTCCAAATATCCTTGCCCGATGCCGCAGCCCAGGCTTTCAGCTCAGCGCTCGTCGGAACCTGGTCTCGGTCGATGACCAGTTCGACGCCGCTGGCCTTGGCAATTTCATTGGATTCACTGGCCAGGCCGTCGCTGATGTCGTTCAGGCTGTGGCAATGATGCTGTACCAGTAAGCGTCCCAGGGAAATCTGCGGTTCCGGGTACTGGTGGGCTTTCTTCAAATGTTCATAACCGTCCTGTCCGGACAGGAGGACGGCGAGGCCGCCTGCCGAATCGCCGATCGTATGGGATACGGCGATGACATCGCCGGCCTGGGCACCGCTGCGCAGCAGGGCCTTCCCTGTTTCGATTTCGCCAAAGGCAGCGACAGTGATGACGACGCCTTCTTTGGACATGACCGTATCGCCACCGAGGATATTGACTTCATATGTGCGGCAAATATCCTTGATGCCGCGGTACATGTCAATGACGTCATCGACGTCCATCTGCGGCGCCAGGGCTGTCGACAGGACGATATGGGTCGGCACGGCCCCCATGGCGGCGATGTCGCTGAGGTTCGAGGCTACGGCCTTGAAGCCGACGTCATGCCAGGTCGCCGTCTGACCGATGATGAAATGACTGTTCTGGACCATCGTGTCGATGACAGCCACCTGCTGCCAGCCCGGCGTCGTCGTGTAGACGGCACCGTCATCGCCGATGCCGACGGCGACGTTTTCCGGGTGGAAGAGGGTATGCTCTTTAATAGCATCGATGAATCCGAATTCACCGATATCTGAAATCTTCGTCATTTCCGAGCTCCCCTATTCTTCATAATCAATGTGGTTGTCTTCACACCATTTCTTGGCGATCTTGCGGAATTCCATGCGCTGGAAGGTATACCAGAACTGGACCAGGCCCATGTCCTTCAATTCTCGTTCCAGCTGGGAAACGGTCTTGCCCGCTTCGATGGACTGCTGAAAAGCCGCCCGCTGCTTCGGGTCTTTCATCATGGGAACGAAGCCCTTGATCATTTCCGGCAGATCCAGGTCGGCCTGGGTCGGCAGCTTGATATACGCATCGGGATTGGCTGTGACTTCATTTTCCGCCTTGTCGTCACCGGGGATTTCCGTGACCAAGGCCATATGGCCGTCATTTTTATTTAAATAGAACTTGAGATAGGGATTATTCAGTTCAAAGGCTTTCAATAATTCTTCGAGCTGTACTGTCATAGCTTACACTTCCTTTTCACAATTTGCGATGTCTCTATTATAGCATGGATAGGGCCGGGCCTAAAGTGGGCAAAAGAGGCTGTCTTCGTGCGACAGCCTCTTTTGGGATTTTAAGTTTACAGTTTGTAGTTTGTAGTGAAGGTTTTTAAATTTAAAGCCACCTTCTACAAACTCCGTACTACAAACTATAAAAAAGCTCACGCAAAATGCGTGAGCTTTTTCCTATGGTGACCCGGTAGGGATTCGAACCCTAGACCTACTGATTCGTAGTCAGTCA
>OOCN01000074.1_pt1 | contig 101456 bp, 107 predicted proteins | sample 1671361 | NCBI WGS metagenome assembly OOCN01 (sample SAMN06348149, study PRJEB24527) | human gut metagenome | biome: human gut; feature: ankylosing spondylitis patient; material: feces | host: Homo sapiens | place: China | collected 2015-10
GCGCTGGTGGAGCTGTTCGCCCCCGACTGCACGCGGCTGGCCCGCTGGCAATGGCTGGACACCGGCTGCGGCTGCAAGGTACGCTGCCAGACGCCCGACAGCGTGACCACCGCCCCCGACGGTCCGAGCATCCGCGCCGCGCTGGCTGCCGCCCTGACCGGGGAGGACGCGCCATGCTGAACGTAGAAATCCGCCTGCCCGGCACCGGGCAGCACTACGATTTTGCCCTGGACGAGACGGCCCCGGTGGCTGCCGTGACCCGCGCCGTGGCCGAGGCTATCTGCGCCGAGACGCACGCCCCCGCCCCCGGGGACACGCCGCTTTCCCTCTACGACCCCGCCCACGCGGCGCGGCTTGACCCCTGCGGCACCCTGCCCGAAAACGGAGTAGGGGAGGGCGCGGTGTTGATTTTGTTGTAACCCCTTGGCCCCTGCGTTTACGGGTCGGGGCTTGCATCGACCCGCTGGCGCCGCACCCACACCATACTACACGACCTGCCATTCACGCAGGTTCACCGACCATTCATCCCGGTTGGGCTGCACGCGCGGCCCGCTTGCGCTATACTGGGATGCAGGAAAGGAAATCACGCATGAGCGAATTTACCGTACATACCGGGGCCCTGCGCACGATGGCCGACAGCTGCACCGCTGCCGCCCGCGCGGTGGAAAGCGTCTGCGCCGACCTGCCGCCCGCCACACGCACCCTAGCCGACCGGCTGGAAAGCGATACCGCTGCCCTGCGCCGCCTGGCAGATGCGGCGGAGGAAATCGCCGCATTGTATGAGCAGGCTGAGCAGCGCGCCGCTGCCGACGAGCTGCGCACCCTGGGGGCCTTTGCCCCGGCCCGGCCCGGCATGGAGCCGCCCGCCCCGGATCCCGCCCCGGCCCTGACACCGATGCTGGGCGAGACGGTCATGGCGCGGTTCCGCGACGCATAAGGAGGGCAGAGGAATGGCAGCAAATATGAAGGTAAACACCCGCCGCTTGGGCGAGGACATCGCCGCCCTCAGCGACCGTTTGGCCGCGATGCAGCGCACCGCCGCCGAGCTGGCCCCCGCGCTGGACGCACCCCGTGCCGACGCGCTGATCGCGCAACTGGACCGGCTGGACGCCCTGCTGGACCGCCTGGACGAGATTCAGGCTACCTACGATGTCTGCGAGACCGCCGTGACCCGCGCGGTCGAGAGCATCCGACTGTGAGGAGGGCAACGATGGCAGATTACAATGAAACTCTGCGCGCTCTGCGCCGCGACGCGGCCGAACTGGAGCGCATTGCCGGGGGCACCGGGGCCTATTGGACCGGCGCAGCGGCGGAGAATTTCCGCCGCCAGTTCACTGCCCAGACCTGCCAGCTGGCGGACCTGCTGGACACATTGGGCGCGGCAGCCGGGGACGAGACCCCCGCCCTGCCCACGGAATTTATTCTGTAAGGGAACTTGAATATGAACGATACAACGAAAAACATGCGCACTGCCGAACAGCTGGCCGCCCTGGCAGACACCTTGGAGCGCCAGGCTGCCGCCCCATTGGACGAGGCTGCCGCCGCGCTGCACCTGGCCTGGCAGAGTGACGCTGCCGCGCAGTTTTTGCGCCGCCAGCAGGCCGTGACCGACGACCTGCGCGCCGCCGCCCGCACGTTGCGCCAACTGGCGGAGGAGGCATAAGATGCAACACAAATTCCTGACCCTGGCGGCGGCTGTGGCGGCTGCCTGGGTGTTTGGCCTGCCCGCGCTGGCCGCAGGCGGGGCGGGGGTCTATGGCACCGTGCAGGGACAGGACGCCGTTTTGTACCTGCGCAGCGGCAGCGCTGACGCCGCCTACACCTGCATGGTGGGCAACACGCCGGTCGCGCCCGCCAAGGCCACGCCGCTGTCCGGGCTGGACACCCCGGCCCACACCGTCATTCTGCTGGACAACTCTACCACCATCCCGGAGAGCCAGCGGGACACCATCCACGATATTTTAAACGGCCTGGCCGGCACGCGCCTGAACGGCGAGACGTTCACGCTGGACACCCTCGGGGCCGAGGTTACGCCGCTTTGTGACGGTGAGACGGACTATTTGCAGCTGAAAACCGTGGTGGATAGCCTGACCTACAACGACCACACCGCCCAACTGACCGACTGCGTTTACCGCGTGTTGGACAGCCTGGTGCAGCAAAACAGCCCCGCTCTGACGCGGGTCGTGCTCATCACCACCGGTGCCGAGGAAGAACAGTACGGCTACACCCGGCAGGAACTGGCCGACCTCATCCGCAAGGCCGGGTTCCCGCTGTACATCATCGGCGCGGACGACGGCACCGACGCCGCCCGGGCGCAGCTGCAGGAACTGTTCGCCCTGGCCCGCCTGACCGACGGCGACACCTACGCACTGGGCGAGACACAGGACGTGGCCGCCATCGTCAACGGCATCCGTGCCTGGGACCGCGGCGTGCGGGTGGATGTACCACTGCCCGCGGCCCTTTGCGATGGCTCTGATCGGGCGATGCAGCTTTCCGACGGCGGGGCCAACACCGTGACGCTGACGCTGACCATGCCGTTTGCGGCGGCGGACAATACCACCTCCGATGTAGGGCGAGATGCCCCCATCCCGCCGCAGGACACTGCCGACACCGCCCCGACTGCCGAGCCAGAACCCCTGGTCCAGCCCACCGCCCCAGATGAAGACAAACCCGGTGTCCTGCCTTTTGCCCTGGGCGGCGCGGGTCTGCTGGCCGCCTTGGCCGCCGCGTTTATGGCATTGCGCCGCAAAAAGCCCGCCCCCGCCGCGCCGCTGCCGGTGCAGCCCGCCGCGTCGGACGCACCCGCCACCATGATGGCCGAGGCGACTATGTTTGGCGGCACCGCGGCAATTTTTGGCGGGGACGCCGCCCCGCTGACCGTGACACTGACCGACCTGGCCGACCTGGCCCACACAGTCACCTTCCCGCTGGACGGTACGGTCTCCCTCGGGCGCGACCCGGGGCTGTGCCGCATCGTGCTGGACTATGACCCCTCGATCTCGCGCTACCAGTGCGACCTCTGCCTGCGCGGCGGAGATGTGGTGCTTGTGAACCGGAGCAGCTCCAACGGCACAAAGGTCAACGGCGAAAAAATCACGACCGAGTGTCCCCTGACTGACGGCAGCATCATCAAAATGGGCAACGCCCAACTGCGCCTGACGATAACATAATGACTGCCGCCAGTTTGCTTTGCAGCCCCGCAGTGCCTGGCCCGCAGCCATCCCCCAACCCCCATTTATCGTATAAATTTCCCCAAAAGGAGCTGTTTCCCCATGCCCACTCAACCCCAAAAACGCAAAATCAACCCATTGGCTATCGTCGCTGTCATCCTGCTTGTATTGGCGGCTGGTATGCTCTTCCTCATCTTTGCCCCCGGGCCGCGGATGAAATGGGCCTTATCTATGGGTGAAAAATACCTGACCGAATGCGACTACACCCAGGCCGTTACCATGTTCAGCCGCGCTATCCGGGTGGATGCCCGCAGTGAACCCGCCTATCTTGGCCGCGCCGAGGCGTATATCCAACTGAACCAGCCCGCCGCCGCGGTCGAGGATTTGACGTTTGTCATTGACGAACTGACCACCGACGATGCGGATGTGTATATCCAGCGTGCCGAGGCTTACACGATGCAGGGCAACACCGACGCCGCCCAGGCCGACCTCGACACTGCCGCCAGCCTTGGCGCAGACACGACCGCCGCCGAGGAAAACCTTGCTGCCCTCACCCCCGAACCGACCCCGGAGCCGGAGAGCACCGCAGCCCCCGAAGAGAAAAAAATCGAGCACCCAAGGGAGTTCCGCTTCACCGCCTCTTACAAAAGCAGCAGTTCTGACGGTGATTTCTTCTACGATGAGGACGGCCGACTGACCCACATTACGCTCGATGGGTTTGACATCTACATCGACTACACGGACGGAAAGGCATCCGCAGCCTTTGACGAAGCGCAGGTCAACGCGATGGATGATCCGCACTATATACTGGAAATTCATGAAATGACCCTGAAAGCAGATGGCACCATTGATACCTTGTACGCCTATCTTCCCGATGTGTTCGCCTACATAGAGTTCAATGAGGATGGGCTGCCTTCTTACTTTACCATTGCACAGGATGATTTGGGCCACTTAATTACCTACACCCGCACCGAGGATGGCCGCCTTACCATGGATAGTGTGCAGTACGTTTATGGGTACATGGACAACCACGTCGCCGACCCGGTCGAGGACTACCACACAGTCTCTGGCGAGGTCATCTATTGATAGTCTGCTGGGGCCTTACCGTTATCGCACGATTGAATCATCGTCGCATTGTAGGGGCGGCATATATGCCGCCCGCAGCCATCCCCCAACCACCCATTTATCGTATAAATCCCCTTCAAAAGGAGCTGCCCACCATGCCCACCCAATCCCAAAAACGCAAAATCAACCCGCTTGCCATCATCGCCATAATCCTCATCCTGCTGGCCCTCGGTATTCTCTTCCTCATCTTCGCCCCCGGGCCGCGGATGAAATGGGCGCTGACGATGGGTGAAAAATACCTGACGGACTGCGAATACACCCAGGCTGTCACGATGTTCAGCCGCGCCATCCGGGTGGACGACCGCAGCGAACCCGCCTATTGGGGCCGCGCACAGGCGTATGTGCAGTTGGGCGACAGCGCCGCCGCTACGTCGGACTTGACCTATATTATTGACGAACTGGGCACCGAAAACGCCGACGTCTACCTGACCCGCGCGGACCTCTATATGGACATGGGCGACACCGACGCCGCGCAAGCCGACCTGACCGCCGCCGCCAGCCTCGGCGCGGACACGGGCGCACAGGCCTCCCGGCTGGAAGCCCTGACCCGCATTACCGTCTCGCTGCCGACGCAAATCGTGAATTACGACCAGCTGACCGGCGGCACGACCACCCTGCAATACAACGCCGCCGGCGCGCTGACCGACTACACCGAAACCTACGCCTACAACGGTTACACCCGCACCTACACCTATGACGAGCACGGCAACATCACGTCGGACAGCGGCCTGGGCCAGACCTACACCAACACCTACGACGCGGACGGCAATCTGCTGACCCACCAGGCCTACAACCCTGACCTGTTCTACACCGAGAGCTACACCTACGACGACCACGGCAACGTGACCCACTACGACACCGACCTGCCGCTGGAATCCGGTAACGTCACCGACTGGACGTACACCTATGACGACCAGGGCCGCATAACCAGCAAGACCGGCTATTTGATAGGCCACGTGGCGGCCACCTACACCTACACGTACACCGACGAGGACTACACCGAGGAAAGCGACTATTGGGTCTACGGCGACCGCACCCACACCTACCGCACCTACTCACCGGAGGGCGTGCTGCGCAAGGAGGAAGTGTACACCCAGTACGAGGGCGTCGATGAGTACAAGACCGAGGAGACGAGCTATTTCCTGGGCAAGCCGTCCCTGACGAGCTATTTTGATACGAACGGCCGCACGACCGCGCAGAAAATTTGGGAGTGGGAGTACTACACCCCCGATTACGAGCACGTCCAGCTGACCAAGTTCCGCGACGTGACCCAGCTGGAAAGCAGCTATGAGAGTTACACCTACGACGCGAACGGCAACAAGGTATTGTTCGATTCCGGCCACACCGACGCCGAAGAAGCGGTCACGAACTACACCTACACCTATGACGACGACGGCAACATCATCGCCCGCACGGCCTACACCGACGGTGTATTGACCGAGGAAATCACCTACACCGTCGCCAAAGTGCCGAAGGATTACAGTTTCGACACCGTAACGGAAGCGGATTATAAGTATAAGGAGTATGTCATGGCGGATTGATGGCAGCAACCGTTCCATTATCGCCGCATTAAAACACCGCTGCCCTGTAGGGGCCGGGCATGCCCGGCCCGCAACTGTCGGGCAAACGGCCACTCACCCTTACGCTGCGGGCGGAGCAGAGCCCCGCCCCTACGGTGCAGCCCCATTTTCATAGAGCGTTGACCCCTCCGCGAGCAGGTATGGAATCCGCCCCTACACGCCGCGTGCCGCCATTACCACAAAATCCTCCCATCCCCGCCCCTTTGCACCTTGCAAAGGGGCGGGGATGGGTCGTTCATACGCATTCGACGACGTTTCATACACATTCCCCCAAAAAATGCGGGCCGCCTGCTATACTGGGTACAGTCGATACAGACAACGACCGTGTATGGGCGGGCGGACAGCAGCCGATCGGATGTCCACCCGCTTTACATACAAAAAAACGTAAAAAAGGGGATTTTATTATGAAACACTCTGCGTTACTGAAAACCACCGCCGCCATGGGCGCGGCCCTCACCATGACCTGCGCTATGGCCACCGGCGCTTTCGCGGATCAGGTCTACTCCATCTCGGACGCCACCATCAGCGTGGGCCAGACCTGGTCGTTCAGCTACTCCGGCTACATGGATTGGCTGCTGAGCAGCGAGTACATCGAGCACGGCCCCAACATGGCCGACACCGAGGGTGTGCTGAAATATGTCAGCACCGAGACCACCGGCCGCATGACCACCGTCACCTATGAAGCCATGATGCCCGGCACCTGCACCGTCACCCTGATGGATCGCAGCTTCATCGGCGGCGAGATCGACAAGGCCACCGTCACCGTTACCGGCGACGGCCAGACGTCCACCGACGACAGCTGGGATTTCACCGGCCCCGGCGCCGGCGACACCACCAAGCCCAATGACACCAAGACCGACGATACTACCAAAGCGGACGACACCAAGGCCGACGATACCGCTAAGGGCGACAATGCCAAGACCGACACTGTGAAGCCCGCTGCCCCTGCCGCTTCTTCCGAGGACAACACCCCCGCCGTTGACACCCGCACGGCCCAGCAGAAGGAAATCGACGAGGCCATCGCCAACGGCACCTGGGGCATCGAGTACACCACCTGCCAGAAGTGCGGTTATCACAACTGGACCCGCCAGGGCAACGTTTATGTCTGCGACACCTGCGGCAACACGACGACCACGGTCGTCGGCCCCAAGGGTGTGAAGGGCTATGTCGGCAGCGGTGCGATCGCCGCTGTTGCGCCCAAGGCTTCCGCCCCCGAGACCCGCTACGCCACCGCCGCCGAGGCACAGGCCGCCGCTGACAAGCGCGAGGCCGCTTACGCCGCCGCTGTGGCCGCGTTCCAGAAGCAGATCGACGCGCAGAATGCCGCCTACCTGGCTGCGCTGGGCAAGTAATTTGACCCTTCCCATATAAAACACCCCACCCCCGCACCGCATTGTACTAGGCTTCGGACAATGTGTGCGGGGGCGGGGTGTTTTTTGGGTAATTAAGGCAAAACGGTAGGGGCCGGGCACGGGAGGGATAAACCCCTCCCCTACTTATTATAGGTCATACGCATACATCCGGCTCCAGCCTTCCACGGCGGTCTGGGGGATGAGGACGTCGGCCTGCCAGATGTTGTTGTCCTGGGTGGCCTCATACACGCCGTTGTAGCGGTGGGCCACGGCTTCCACCTGGCGCAGGCCAATGCCGTGTTCCTGGCCGTCGTTTTTGGGCGGCAGGGCACCCGCCGGGGGCAGCGGGTTTTCGCAGCGGATGCGGCAGAAGTTGCCCGCCGGGCCGATCGTAAACTTAATGCTGCGCACATTCTGGGGCAAAACGCTGTTGGCGCGGATGGCGTTATCCCACAAATTGCCCACGACCGTGCAGCAGTCGATCTCGTCCATCAGGCGGGCGGGCAGCTCCAGCCGCAGGCTGACCTTGCAGCCGGCGGCGGTGGCTTCCTCGATTTTGGCGTTCAGGATGCCGTCCAGCGCGGTGTTGCCGCTTTGTATCACAAAGGTGTCGCGCTCCAGGCGGTCGGCGGCACCCTCCAGGTAGGCTTTCGCATCGTCGATGTGCCCGCTTTCCAGCATGGAGCTTGCGGTCAGCAGGTGGTTTTTCATATCGTGTTTCCAGCCGCGGGTGGCGTCGTGCTGCTGGATCAGCCGGTGGTACTGCTCGACCTTATAGGCTTCGATGCGGGCCTGGGCTTTCTCCTGCGCCAGGGCGTAGGCATTTTCCGAGACGTGCAGCAGCTGGCGGTAGGCAAACACGTTGATAATCAAAATCAGCGTGCCGATGACCACGGCGGGCACCTGCCCCAGACTGCCCCACACACTCTCCGACATCACAAACATATTTGCCACAATGCTGAGGACCGGGATGATTGCAAAATTAAGCCAATCTTTTTCCGTCAGCGTGGTGGACAGCCTGCGGTGGGCGATGAACACATCGACCGCCAGAATGATAAAGCGTGTCATGAGCGCATACAGGTAAAAAACCAGCGGCCCTCCCTGCGTTATCATTTCATACGTAGAACGGTGAAGGCAGGGTTCCAAAATTGCCTTACTCACCGTAAGGTCGACGGCAAACGGTATCACCTGCGCCACACAGAACCACAATATGCGATACCGTATCTTATCCCGGAAGAGCGCCAGCACTGTGGCCAGCATAAAAAGTAGTGTGACCACCATGCCCCCAACCGTAGTGAAATAGTGGTTATACACAAAAATGACCGCCGCAATAGGCAGCGCAAACAGGTAGTACACCCATGTGCGCTTGATGCGGCATTCTTTTAGCATACTGCGGCAGAGATAGAGCAGTGCAAAACCGTCCAACATATCGATGCCAATATCCAACAGAGTCTCTAAAATTTCCATTTTGCACCCCCCTTATGCTTTCAGCGCCAGCAGGGCGCGTTGTATGGCGGTGCTGTATGTGGGGGTCGTGGGCGCTTTACCACCCCCCGCCAGCAATAATGCGTCTTTTTCCACGGCCGTGACCTTGGTGGTGTTTACGATATAGCTGCGGTGGCAGCGCACAAACGGCGGCTGGGGCAGGTTTTTCAGCGCCTGTGTCAGCGAGAGATTGTATTTTTGCCGGGTCTGGGGCGTGACCACTACAATGTTGTGGAGCCGGGCCTCGATATAAAGGATATCGTCGTAGTAATAGCGGTCGCAGGCTGTGCCGCGCTTGAAGGTCACGCAGGCGTCCGCCCGGCGGCTGATGGAGCGCTTTGCCAGGAAGTCCAGTGTCTCCCACAGCTGCTTTTGCTCCACCGGCTTGGGCAGAAAGCCCGCCGCGTGGACCGAGAAGCCATCCATGACCAGATCCGTGTGGCAGGTGACAAAGATGATATCGATGCGGCTGTTGCAGGCGCGCAGGCGGCGGGCAAAGGCCATGCCGTCGATGCCGGGGGTCTCGATATCCAGCAGCACGGCGTCGTACCCCTGGAACGCCTGCATGGTATCGGCAGTGATGCAGCTTTCCGCGCGGATGCCCAGGGGTTGGTTTTGTTCTTCCCACCCGTGCAGCAGGTTTAACAGCTCCTGCATATCGCGCGGGTTATCTTCCACGACTAATAGATTCATAGCGGCCTCTTTTTTGTCATTTTGTCGGGTACATTTTGCACATTAGCCCTTATTATAGTACAATATCCCGCCGCACCCTGCAAGCGACTCCGCACGAAACGTTGAATTTTACGCACGAAATTGTTGGAATGGGTGGAAATGGGGGTATAATCGGGCAATAGCCCCCACGTCCCATAGTTGTAGGGGGGCGGCGTCCTCGACGCCCCGCACGTTTGCCACCGGCCGCCGTTTCGGGTAATTACCAGGCTCTCTCCCCCGCAGAGGGAGATAAACACGGCGGACCTGCATTTCATCCCGATTCACCGTCGTTTCATCCTGCTTTGCCTGCAAAATCTCCCCCTTTGCGGTACACTGAAACCAACACAGGGGGCTACACCCCACCGAACCACAAAGGAGAATGCAGCTATGAAAAACACGAAATCGGTTCATCCCCACAAGCTGGCCGCTGCGGCGGTCATCCTTGCCTGTATGCTGGGTGCCGGGCTGACCGGCTGCAGCACCACCATCAAGCGGGCGGCCCCGCAGAGCGTTACCGCCAGTGAAGCCGCCACGCCGGAAACCGCCCCCACTGCCACGCCTGCCCCCACCGCGGCGGCCACCCCGGCCCCGACGGAAGCGCCCATCGTGCCCACCAGCGTGACGCTGGAACAGGAGGGCGGCATTTTGAACAAAGGCATGACCTGGACGCTGCACGCCACCGTCCTGCCCGAGGACGCCGCCGACAAGACCCTGCACTGGACGTCCAGCGACGAGGGCGTTGCCATCATCGACGACAACGGCATTATCACGGCGCTGGCCCCGGGCCAGACGACCATCACCGCCGCCAGCACGGCGGGCGAGGCGTCCACCACCTACAACCTCGTCGTGCAGGAAGTCGTCAAGTGCAGCTACTGCGGCCTGACCGGCCACACCGCCGACAACTGCACCGCCGCCAGGCAGGCCGCCATTGTGCAGCAGCAACAGCAGGCCGCCGCTCAGGCAGCCGTCGAGCAAGCCGCCGAACAGCCCGCTGCAGCAGCCCCCGCCCAGGACTACGCCGTGACCGCCAAGGGCGACCGCATCTACCCCGAGGGCAGCCCCGACATCCCCGAGGGCGGCGTAGTGCAGCGCCCCGACGGCTCGTTCTATGTAAAAGGCCCCCGCAACGTGATCTTTGGCTACGAGGAAGGCGACCCCGACCCCAATATGCCAGCATGGACCGGCCTGTGCGTGTTCTGCGGCGACGACGACCACGACGTCTACCACTGCCCCATCCTGGACGCCCAGGAAAACCCGGACGCGTTCTTGATCGAAGATTGGGAGAAGTAATGCGTTTTTTATAAGCCTTCCCCCTGGGGGGGAAGGTGGCCGAAGGCCGGATGAGGGGCGGACTTGCCACGTCAACCCAGTCATGGGCAATCATGGCAAAGCCGCCCCTCATCAGTCCGCTTCGCGGACAGCTTCTCCCGAGGGAGAAGCCATTTTCTTATTGGTACACGATCGCGGTCTTTACCTTATTCGCCGCATCGGCCCCGGCCAGCGTCCGGGCCAGGGCCAGGGCAAAGGGGATCGCCGCGCCCAGGGCTTCACCGGTGATGATGTTGCCGTCGATGGTGATGGGCAGGCCGGTGTAGCTGGCCCCGGCGGCGGTCAGGTCGGCGTCCATGCCCGGGTAGACCGTAGCTTTTTTGCCGCCCAGCACGCCAAACGCCGCCAGCGCCGTGGGCGCGGCGCAGATGGCCGCCACGATTTTGCCCTGCGCGGCAAAGTCGGTGCAAACCTTGCGCACCGTGGCGTCGGCTTTCAGGTTCGGCACGCCGGGGATGCCGCCGGGCAGGATGCAGGCGTCAAACGCCGCGTAGTCCAGTTCCTCGGCCAGGGCGTCCGCCACAACGTTGACCTGCCGGGCGCTCTTGACGATGCGCTCCCCGCCCACCGCCGCGATGGTCACTTCGACCCCCGCGCGGCGCAGGATATCAACGCAGAGCAGCCCCTCGCACTCCTCCAGCCCCGGGGCAAAAAAGATGACAGCTTTAGACATAATACACACTCCTTGTTTAAGTAAACGGGTGAAACGACTTTGTGATGCGCCAGATCAGCGGCAGCGGGGTTTGCAGGCCGCGCAGGGTCTGCACCAGCCCGACGAGGGACAGGGCATCTACCAGCAGCGTCAGCGTCAGGCCCAGCTCGCTGCAATGGGGCAGAAAGCCAACGCAGGCGCAGACTGTGGCCAGCGCCAGCACCACAAGGCCCTGGTTCAGGTGGAACTTTACAAAGGCATCGTGCCGCTGTTTGCAACAAGCGGGTATCAGGATCAATACATTTAAATAGCACAGCGCCGCCAGCAGCCGGGTCTTGCGCGGCGGGGTATCCGGCGCGGAGGCGGGCCTGGCCGCCGGGGCGGTGGGCGCAGGGGGCGCGGGGCGCTTTTTCTTTTTGTGTGATTTTGCCACGGGTTACCTCCATCCAAACAGGAATTTGAAGCAGCGGCCCAGCTGCCGCCGCCAGTCGGCCTCGCAGTGTTTGCCGTCCAGCTGGCAGTAGGGGTAGACCGCCGCACCCTGCGCAGTCAGCAGGTTGGTGACTTCCAGCGCTTTGGACGTGTACTGGGCCAGCGCGTGGCGGCCCTTGCCCTCGCGCTCGCCCCAGCTGATGTAGACCCGCGTGCCGGAGGCCAGCTTTGCCTTTTTGATGTCGGCCTTGACTTCGGTAAAGCTGAACCGCACCGACGGTGACAGGCAGGCCGCGCGGCTGAACGTCGCGTTGTGGGCCGTGACGCCGTACAGGCTCATCAGCCCGCCCATACTCGACCCGCCGATGGCCGTGTTGCCGCGGTCGGGCAGCGTGGGGTATTTCGCGTCGATGAGGGGTTTCAGCTCGTTGACCATCCAGTCCAGATACGCCTTGCCCCGACCGTGGATGGCGTTTTCCTGCCAGGTAAAGTCGTAGGGGCTGTACTCTTCCAGCCGGGCGTTGCCCTCGTGGTTGCACTCGGGCGCGACGATGATGGCCTCGCCGTGGGCGTCCATGTATTCTTTCAACCCCCAGCAGGTGCCGTAGGTGGCCGTGGAATCAAAAAACAGGTTATGCCCATCAAACATATAGACGACCGGGTAGCGATTGCCGGAGGTCTGCCAACCGTCGGGCAGGTAGACGAAGGTGTTGCGATCCAGCCCAAAGGGTGTGATGTGGGCGGTGAAGGTTTCGACCATAGGGTATCTCCCCTTTTACACAAATTTTCTATTATTGTAGCGCATTTGCCCGGCTTTTTCAACAAAAATTGTGCGGGGTGGGTTGTATTCTGCGCGGCAAAATGTTACTCTTTTTTTAACAAAAGAAGAGGAGTGTGTAAAATGGAAAATATCCGCGCATTTTTAAAGCGCAAGGACGTTATTATCTCGGCGCACCGCTACGGCATCGACGCCATGGGCGCGATGGCGCAGGGGCTGTTCGCCAGCCTGCTGATCGGCACCATCATCAAGACGCTGGGCCAGCAGACCGGCATTGCATTCTTGGTCACGGCGGGCGGCTATGCGGCGGCGGTCGCAGGCCCGGCCATGGCCGCATCCATCGGCTACGCGCTGCACGCGCCGCAGCTGGTTTTGTTCAGTCTGATTGCCGTCGGCGGCGCCGCCAATGAGCTGGGCGGTGCAGGCGGCCCGCTGGCCGTCTATCTGATCGCCATTGCGGCGGCGGAGATCGGCAAGCTGGTCAGCAAGGAGACAAAGGTCGATATCCTCGTCACCCCGGCTGTGACGATTTTGGTCGGCGTAGGTCTGAGCGCACTGTGTGCCCCGGCCATCGGCGCGGCGGCATCCGCCGTGGGCAGCGTCATCATGTGGGCGACCGAATTGCAGCCGCTGCTGATGGGCATTCTCGTCTCGGTCCTCGTCGGCATGGCGCTGACGCTGCCGATTTCCAGCGCGGCCATCTGCGCGGCGCTGGGCCTGACCGGCCTTGCGGGCGGTGCGGCCGTAGCCGGCTGCTGCGCCCAGATGGTGGGCTTTGCCGTGATGAGCTATAAAGAAAACGGCATCGGCGGCCTGGTCAGCCAGGGCCTGGGCACCAGCATGCTGCAGATGCCCAACATCCTGCGCAACCCCCGCACCTGGATCCCGCCGACGCTGGCAGCGGCCATCACCGGCCCCATTGCTACCTGCCTGTTCCACCTGGAAATGAACGGCCCGGCCGTGTCCAGCGGCATGGGCACCTGCGGCCTGGTCGGTCAGATCGGCGTGTACACCGGCTGGGTCGAGAGCGGCAAGGTCATCACCGCCTTTGACTGGGTCGGCATGGTGCTGGTCTGCTTCATTCTGCCCGCTGTGCTCAGCGTCATCTTCTGCGAGGTGCTGCGGAAGAAGGGCTGGATCAAAGAGGGCGATCTGAAATTGTAAGTAAAGAGGCTTCCCCCGAGGGGGAAGCTGTCTGCGAAGCAGACTGATGAGGGGCGGGTTTGCCATTATTGCCCATAAACGGGTTGTAACGGCAGGCCCGCCCCTCATCCGGCCTACGGCCACCTTCCCCCAAGAGGGGGGAAGGCTTTTTACACGAAACCGCGCCAGGTCTGCTCGGCCTCGCTTTGGAAGCAGCCCAGTTCATGGCAGAGCTGCATGGCCCCGGGGCTGGCCGTGGGGTAGTCTTTCTCGGCGCGCTTGCAGTCCAGCACGCCCTGGCCGCTGCCCTCGGCCAGCATTGTGGCCAGGTTGCGGGTCGATTTGTCCATCATCGTCCGGGTGCGGATGCCCATGCTCACGCTCATCCTGGCAGCAGCGCTCTGGCCGTGGGCCTCGGCCCCGATGGCATCCAGCGCCGTGTGCGCCGCCTGGTTGAAGCGCCGGTACTCCCGCTTCTGGCGCATCATCTCATCCTTCAGTTTCTGGTCGTGGGTCAGGCCCATCAGCTCATCCAGCGTGTTCTTGCCCATCTCGGTGTTCTGGACAATTTCCTGCAGCATTTTTTCATTATCGGTCTGCATAACAAAATCCCCCTTGTGTACGTTTGGCGGTCAATGCCAGTATGTACACAAGGGGGATCGTTTATTCAGTTACAGGCGCTGCTGTGCCAGCGAGAGGGTCATGTCCCAGGACGCCGTCTCGCCCCACTCGGCGGAGGCGATCTCCACCGTGAAGCTGCCGCGGCGGGACAGCGAAATGTTGAACTCCCGGCGGGAATCGTTCATCGCCTCGCGCACGGTCTGGGCCATCCTGGCGGCGGGCGTGCCAATGGTGACGATAGCGAAGAAACCGTCGTTCAGGCGCGCCAGCACGGCCTTGTCGTGGTCAGGGCCGACAGCCAGCTGTAAGATACCCGCCGCCATGTTCAGGCAGCAGTTGGCGGCGGAGTCGCTTTCATGCTCGCGCAGTTGCCAATACTCGTTGACGCGGACCATCACGACGCCGACCGGCGTGCCGCTCATGGCAGCGCGCTCGGCAATGGGGCGGTACTGCTCGTTCAGGTAGACTGCGTTGTACACGCCGGTCACGTAGTCGCGGCGCAGGTCGTCCTGCATCTGGCTCAGGGTGCGGATGAAGGAATCCTCCGCCCCTTCGGCCTGCAGGCTGCGGGGCAGCGGCATCTGCATCAGCAGCACACAGGGGGTGCCCGCCACGTTGATGCCCTGGGCCAGCACGGTTTCCAGGCCGTCCTTACCCTTCACGATCTGCATACCGCGGCCGGTGCTGTCCAGCGCAGGCACAGTGGCCACCTTGTTCAGCGGCTGCAGGGTGGTGGGGTCCAACAGGCCCATACGCGGGTCTGCCAGCGTAACATTGTCAAAAACCTGCTGCAGGGCGGTCATTTCTGCCTGCAATTCGGCAATGGTGTAGTCCTGTTTCATTTTGTTTCCTTCTGCCGTGTGTTCCGGCATTGTGGCCTATACAGCTTCTCTCTCGTAACTTATATAGTTTACCACAATGCCGATAATTTTCCTAGCCTTGCATTGCACAAAGATTTTTCGGCCAGGCGAAAAATACCATGCGAACTACACAAATTATTTATCGGTATGACGGAAGTACCGCACCGCCATGGTGCGCATTTCCTTTGCCAGCGCGGGGGTCAGCTTTTTGGCGTCGGCGCGCCACTGCCAGTTGCCCTGGGCCATGCCCGGGGTGTTCATGCGGCTGGCAGCGGGTTCCTCCAGCCAGTCGGCCATCGGGATAATCGCCAACGCCGCCGTGCTGGCCTGCACGCCGCGCAGCATACCGCGCACAATGCCCTCCTGCTTGGTCAGGACGAAGTATTCCTCCACCTGCTTGCGCTGGGCAGGGGTCAGTTCCTCGCCGAACCAGCCGGAGAGGGTGTTGTTGTCGTGGGTGCCTGGGTAGGCCACGCAGTTGCGCGGGTAGTTGTGGGGCAGATCCACGCTGTCCTCGCCGGTAAAGGCGAACTGCAATACTTTCATGCCGGGGAAGCCGCTCTCCGCCAGCAGCTGGCGGACCGAGTCGAACATCTCGCCCAGGTCCTCGGCCACGATGGGCAGGCTACCCAGGGCGTTGTGCAGCGCGCGGAACAACTCCATGCGGGGGCCCTGCTCCCAGCGGCCGTTGCGGGCGGTCGTCTCCCCTGCCGGGATGGCCCAGTAGGTGTCGAACCCGCGGAAGTGGTCGATGCGCAGGATGTCATAGATGGACAGTGCATGGCGGATGCGGCGGATCCACCAGGCATAGCCGGTGCTGCGGTGGTAGTTCCAGTCGTAGAGCGGGTTGCCCCACAGCTGGCCGTCGGCGGCAAAGTAGTCCGGCGGGCAGCCTGCCACGCGGCGGGGCTTGCCCTCGGCGTCAGTCTCGAACAGTTCGCGGCCTGCCCAGGCATCGGCGGAATCCGCTGCGACGTAGATGGGGATATCGCCCATGATGGCAATGCCCTTGGATTTTGCATAGGCGTGCAGGCTGCGCCACTGGCGGTCGAACTCGTACTGCAAAAATGCCCAGAACTCGATTTCCTCGGCGTGCTCGGCCCTGAACCGGGCCAAGGCTTCCGGCTCACGGACGCGCAGGGCGCGGGGCCACTGTTGCCAGTCCACCATGCCGTTGTCCTCTTTGATCGCCATGTACAGGCAGTAATCGGGCAGCCAATCGCTGCTCAAAAACTGGAAACGGTACCAATCGTCCGGGTAAGGGGTGTCATAGCCGGGGACCGGGCGCTGCCGCATAAAGTTGTGGTAGGCCTTGCGCAGCACGGTAAAGCGCTTTTCATACAGGGTGCCGTAATCGACCTTGGCTGCATCGCCGCCCCAGTTGATGTTCGCATAGTCTTTTTTGGTCAGCAGGCCGTCGGCGGCCAACAGATCCAGATCGATAAAATAGGGGTTGCCCGCAAAGGCCGAGCAGCTCTGGTAGGGGCTGTCGGCGTAGCCCGTGGGGCCGACCGGCAGAATCTGCCAGATCGTTTGCCCCGCCTTAGTGAGAAAGTCCACAAAATCACGGGCCGGTTTGCCCATGCTGCCAATGCCATACCCGCCGGGCAGGCTGGAAATCGGCATCAAAATACCACTGCAACGTTTAAATTCCATGATGTTCCTCTTTTCCTTCTATCCCCGCTGCGCCGCAGGGGCCGGGCATACCCGGCCCGCAGCCTACCGGCGAATGTCTGCCTGCGGCGCAGTGGAGGGCGAGACACGCCTCGCCCCTACAATCTTACTCTGCATTAACCCCCAGCGCTGCCAGCGCCGCCTTTACAAACGCTGTGCGCTCGGCTTTGGTGCGGCTCTCGTTGCCTTGCAGGGCCAGTTCATTGGCGGTCAGGGCGTCGGCAGTTGCGGCGTCCAGCGCGGTGCCGGGCAAAATGCCGATGCCCGCCTGCTCCACCTGCATGGCCCCCAGCGCCGTTGCATCCGACGCCGTGTTCCAGGGGGTGATAACCCCCAGCGTCTCAGTCAGGGCGTCCTCGCCCTCGCCGTTGGAGTAGAGCCACAGCGCGGCACTCTTGGCGGCTTTCAGGCCGTCGGCGCTGGTACCTGCGTTGATGGCAATGCAGCCAACATCAGCTAGCACCGGGTAATCCAGCAGGCCATCCAGGTTATACTCCTCGGTGGTCAGATCGCTCTCGTCAAAATTGCACTTGAATGGCACCAGCACCATGCCCTGGCAGGCGTCGCTGCCGTACTCGGCCAGCAGGTCGGTCAGTTTGGCGCGGCGGAACACCGCATTGGTCTCGCTGTCGGCCATGTTGTCCCATTCCAGCGCCACGGCGCTGTACACACCGTTCAGCGGGCCTGTCAGAGCGTCAGCGGTGTAGGTGCCGTCGGCAGCCAGGATGGCGGCGCTGTACCCGGCGGCGCGGTCGACAGGCTGGGCAAACACACCGGTGGCTTTCACGGCGTCGGGCTTTGTCTCGGGCAGGGTGTAGTCCCGGCCGGAGAGCGTTACCACAGCAGCTTTCGGCGCAGCCAGCCAGGCGGAGAGTGTCTCGACGAAGTCGCTCCACTCGCCCCAGGTCGCCCCCTGCAGCGCCGTCACGGCGTCATCGCCCAGCAGAGCGGTCAGCGCGTCCTTGCTGGCCCAGTAGCCGTACAGGCTGCGGCCCAGCGGCAGGGTGTTGGCGTTGTCGGTGATGTCAGCCCGGGCGGCAGCTGCGGCTAACAGCGTGTCGCTGGTCACATCCAGCAGGCTGCCGCCGGAGGCGTGATCTACCAGCAGCAGGTCGGCCGCGCCGGCGTCGTCCGTCTCGGTCAGCGCTACCCCCTGGGCATCGGCGTAGGCCCTGGCCGCCGGGGCCAGCGACGCCGACGCATAGACAGTCAGCGATTGCGGCGCGGCGGTGGGAGCCGTCTCAATAGTCGCGGTATTTTCGGCGGGCAGCACGGCGGCCTGTACGTCGGCCAGCGAGCACCCCGCCAGCAGCAGCGCGGGCAATGCCAGCGCCACAGCAGTTTTCCTAGTTTGCATTACGCAGTTTTCCCTCATAAATGGTTGTAAAATTTCAGGCTATCCTTTATTATATAGGATAAGATAACTTTTTTCCACACCTGTTTTATGTTATAATAAAAAAAATTGCAAAATTTTGAAAGGTTCTGCCTATCGTGACGCAAAAATTATACGAAACAGATTCCTATGTGCAAACGTTCACCGCGCAGGTGCTGACCTGTACCCCGGTGCAGGGCGGCTTTTCGGTCGTGCTGGACCGCACGGCCTTCTTCCCCGAGGGCGGCGGCCAGCCCTGCGACACCGGTACATTGGGCGCAGCGCGTGTGCTGGCCGTGCATACCGACGGTACCACCATCACCCACACCACCGACGCCCCGCTGACTGTGGGCGGCACCGTGGAGGGCTGCATCGACTGGCCCGCACGGCTGGACGCGATGCAGCAGCACACCGGTGAGCATATTTTAAGCGGTACGCTGCACCGATTGTTCGGGGCCGAGAACGTCGGGTTCCACATCGGCACGCCCTATGTGCGGATGGACACGAGCATTCCGCTCACCGCCGCGCAGCTGGCCCAGGCCGAGGCTGAAGCCAACGCCGCTGTGCGTGCCGACACCCCGGTGCGCTGCTGGGTACCCGACCCGGAAACGCTGGCCCACACCGAGTACCGCAGCAAAAAAGCGCTGGACGGCGACGTGCGGCTGGTGGAGGCCGGCGGCGACTGCTGCGCCTGCTGCGGCACGCACCTGGCCCGCACCGGCGAGGTCGGGCTGATCAAAATTATCTCGTATGCCCACTACAAATCCGGTATGCGGTTGGCCGTGGCCTGCGGGCAGCACGCCTATGACGCCGTTGCAGGCATCTGGGCCGACACCGAGGCCGCCGGGCGGCTGCTAAGTTCGCCCGTTGGCTCCCTGGCTCCGGCACTTGAACGGCTGCAAAACGGCGAGGCGGCACTGAAAGCCCGCCTGGCCGCACTGCAAAACACACTGGCAGATGCTTACGCCGCCACAGCGGAACCGGGCCAGCCCGCCGTGCTGTGGGTGGACGGTGCCGACGGCGACGGCCTGCGCCGGGTGGCAATGTCCATCACAGCCAAGACCGGCGCGGCCTGCTGCACTTTGGCCCCCGGCGGGCAGGGCCTTGCCTATGCGCTGGCCTCTGCCCCGGGCGGCGATCTGCGCGAGACCTGCAAAGCGCTGAACGCAGCCTACCAGGGCCGAGGCGGCGGCAAACCAGGCTTTTGCCAAGGCAGCCTGGCGAGCGGCAATTTTGAACAAGTGAAAGATTTTTTGTTGAATACATTGTAAGGAGACACCCCACCATGCGAATGCGTTTTAAACCCTATGCCCGGCCGGAGCTGCTGGCCTGCGATTTCCACGTTCACGAGCCGCTGACCCACGGCGGCCACTGGCACGAGCTGTACGCCCGGCCCGACCAGCCCTGGCACCTGGAGCTGGGCTGCGGCAAGGGCGGATTTTTGGCCCAGATCGCCCCGGCCCACCCGGATATCAATTACCTCGGCATCGACATTACCGACAAGGTGCTGATCCTCGCCAAGCGCAAGGTCGAGGCCGCCTATGCAGAGCGCGATATTCCCGCCGACAACGTGAAAATCGCCAGCCTGGACATTGAGCGCCTGGGCAATGCCTTCACACCAGACGACCGTGTTTCGCGCATCTACATCAATTTCTGCAACCCGTGGAGCAAGAACGCCGGCAGCAATAAGCACCGCCTGACCCACCCGCGCCAGCTTTTGCAATACCGCAGCCTGATGGATGAGGGCGCGGAGATTTGGTTCAAGACCGACGACGACGACCTGTTCCGGGACAGTCTCTCTTACTTCCCCGCCGCCGGGTTTGAAATTACCTGGCAGACCTTTGACCTGCACAAAAACGAGCCGGACTGGAATCTGCGCACCGAGCACGAGGGCATGTTCAGCGAGCAGGGCATCCCCATCAAGGCGCTGATTGCCCGCAAAGGCCCCGACAGCGCCGTGACCTGGGTGGAGCCGAAAGCGCTTGCCAAACAGCAGGAGGGCGAAGATGCCGCCGAGTGAATTTGTCGTTAAGACCGTCTACTGGTTTTTCCTGTACGGCTGCATCGGCTGGGGCGTCGAGGTCGTTTACGCCGCCATCAAAGAGCACAAGCTCGTCAACCGCGGGTTCCTCTGCGGGCCGATCTGCCCGATTTACGGCTTCGGCATGGTGGGGCTGGTGTACAGCGTCAGCCTGATCCCGATGCCAAGCAGCGGCAGCATGAGCGCCGTTGCCATCTTCTTTATCGGCATGATTCTGACCACCGCCATTGAGCTGGTGGGCGGCTGGGCACTGTTCAAAGTCTACCGCATCCGCTGGTGGGACTACTCTAATATGAAGTTCAACCTGGGCGGCTACATCTGCCCGCAATTCTCGCTTTTGTGGGGGCTGGGCAGCGTGCTGATGATCAAAGTCGTACACCCGCTGCTGGCCCGCGGCTCCAACCCGATGCCGTTCAAGGCCATGCTGATTTTGGACATTGTGCTGTTCATTTTCTTTGTGGTGGACGTCATTGTTTCCACCGCCGCCGCCATCGGCCTGAACAAGTACCTGCGGGAAATCGATGAGCTGCGTGCCCGCCTGCGTGTGACCAGCGACAAACTGACCACCGTGCTGGGCACCAGTGCCATGACCGCAGACACGATTCTGGACGAGCAGAAATTGCAGCTGGCCCTTGCCAAGCTGGAGGGCCGCGAGAACGCTGCCGAGCTGCGGGCCGAAGTCACCGCCCGCGTGGGCGAACTGCGGGAGAAGCTGACCGCCGCCGACCACGACTTTATCGGTGCGCACCGTCTGCTGCGGGCTTTCCCGGATATGAAGAGCCTGAACTACGCCGACACGCTGGCCGCGACCCGCGCCGCCACCCAGCGCCTGCGTGAGCTGGCCGCCGCTGCAAAGGCCGCCGCCAAAGAGACCGCCGCGAATGCTGCGGAAAAAATCAAAAAGGCATAATTTTCAACAAATACGCCCCGAGCTGTTAAAAGCTCGGGGCGTTGGTTTATGTTGTACTAAAGCAAGCGGCCGGAATCCCCCAGTCCGCTTCGCGGACAGCCCCTTTGACAAGGGGGCCATTAACGCCTCCCTTGTTAAAGCGAGGTCGGAGAGATTCCGCCCGCACCGCCTCTTATGCCTTCTTCCTGTCGAACGCGATCTGCAATACCAGCCAGGCCGCCACAAGGCAGACTACCGAAATCAACCCCAGCATCTGCCAGGAGTGGGTCAGGTTTTCAACAGTCGCGTCGTACATCGGGCCGTCCAGCCCGGCTTGCAGCCAGGCCATGCGGCTGTTCAGGTCGGTGGATGCGCCCAACGCACCCATGCCCCAGCGGCAGACGATGATGTTGGAAATCGTCGCCGCCGCACCGGTCACAGTGAACATAACATTGCTGAACACGACCTGCCCAATCATCAGCACCAGCACAGCCAGGATCGCGCTTTCACCGTTGGTGAACAGCGCCGAAATCAGCAGGCCAACGCAGCTGGACGAGAACATCGTCAGCAGCAGCGTGACAAAAATCTCCATGTCGGTTTCCAGCAGCAGGTGGTTCTGCGGCACATGGACGATGGACACAAACCCCAGCGCCAGAATGGCCGCCTGGGCAATTTCCACCAGCAGCAGCACCGCCGCCTTGCTCAAAACAACGGCCTGCAGGCTGACGCCGACCGAGGCTTCGCGCAGGATGATCTCCCGCTCCTTACAAATTTCGCGGTAGGAGTTCAGCGTGCCCATAAACGTCGCCATAGCGGCCAGAATGAACAGCGCCGTGCGGCTGCCGATGTTGACAAGGTTCGAGGTAAAGCAGTTGGGGTCCGCCGTCAGCTTGACGACCAGCACCATAAACGGCGATTGCAGCGCTAGGCTTGCCAGCAGCAGCTTGTCGTTCCAAATCAGTTGCAGATTGCGCTGGATCAGCACCCCAAGCTGGCGCAGGAACTTCAAAAATTTTACTGGCTGCATCGTTTATCCGCCTCCTGCGCTGCCTCCGGGCAGGCCGCCAGCAGGCGGTTGAACTCGGGGGTCGTGTAATATTTTTCGCGGTACAGTTCAATTTGCTCCGAATCGCGCAGCTTTTCAAAGATATCGCTGGTCATTTCCACATCAAAATAGTCGTTCAGCTTCTCGGGCGCACCGTAGTAGCACAGCACGCCGCCCACGCCCAGAAATGCGATTTTGTCACATAGGTTGATGTTGGACATATTGTGTGTGACCATCAGCACTGTGCAGTTCTGGTGGCTCAAACGGCGGCACAGCTCCATCATGCTGCGGTCCAAATCAGGGGAAAGGCCGCTCGTCGGCTCGTCCAGAATCAGCAGCCGCGGGTTGGCCAGCAGCTCCATCGCAATCGAGACACGCTTTTTCTGGCCGCCGGACAGGCGGGAGATAAACGTTTTCTCGCGGCCCTGCAAATCGACCGCCTCGATGGCGTGGGCCACAGCGGCGGCGATTTCGGCGCGGGTCGCGTCGTGGGCAATGCGCAGCTTGGCCGTGTAGGTCAGGCTTTGCTCCACGGTCAGGTTGTCATGCATGATGTCCTTTTGCGGCACATAGCCCAGCGCGGCCTCAAAGGCGTTGCGGTTGGAGCGGGTGTCCAGCCCATCAAACCGCACGCTGCCCGCCGTACAGGGGGCTGTGCCGGTGATGCAGGTCAGCAGGCTGGATTTGCCCGTGCCGGACCCGCCCACCAGCACCACAAAGCTGTTCGGCTCCACCTGAAAGCTCGTTCCGTCCACGATGTTCAGCGGGCGGCCTGTGTTGGCATTTTTTACCGTTTTGTACACATTTACAAGTTGGATACTAATGCCGCTCTGGTGCGCGTGGTAGTGCAGCATCCCGCCGGTAAAGGCGAAAACCTGCGCAGGAACGTTGATGACAGCGCCGTTGCGCAGCACCGTGCGGGTCACACGCACGCCGTCCACATAGGTGCCGTTGGTCGAGCCGAGGTCGTGCAGTTCGTAGTGGCCGTCTTTGTACAAAATCTCGCAGTGGTGGCGGGAGACGCGGTCGCTGACGAGCTTGATGTCGCAGTCATCGCCGCGGCCGATGAGCACCCGCTTCTTGCGGCGGACATCCACCTCCCGCAGGACGGCGTCGGAGGTCTGTTCTTTTATCGGGGCCGCGCCGTCGCCCTGCACGTTGGTGATTTCTTCCACGCGGAAGGTGATTTCCTGCGTGTCGGCGTCGCCGTCGGTGTTCAAACCGATGACATCGCCGCTCTGCAGGACGCTCGTCTCGCCGGAGTCCAAATAGCGATTGTTGAACCAGGTGCGGTAGTCGCTGCCGTCGTCGGTGACGATCCACCGGCCGTTCTCGAAGGAGACGGTGAACTGGTTATCGCCCACACTGTTGCGACGCAGCACGTACTCGCACTGGGCGCTGCGGCCAAAGCGGTAGCTGCCCGCAGGCAGTGTGATACGCTGTTTGTTGCGCAGTTCCGTAATTAAAATGACGATCTCACTTGTCATGGCGCAGCCCCCTTACCAATGGAAGTCTGCACCGCAAAACGGCACAAATTGCAGCGCGGCACCGCCCAGGCGCAGCACTTCCCCGCCGGTCAGCGGCTGGGGTTCCAGCAGGGCATCCTCGCCCAGATAGCAGAGTTCCTGGGAGGAACCGGGCAGCAGCGTGAAGGCGTTCTTCTCGGCGTCGTAGACCACGGCGGCCTGGCGGGCGCTCAAGGGCGCGTCGGCGCTTAAGGTAACCGGCGTGCCGTCGGCGTCCAACCCCAGAAAGCTGCGGCCGATGCCCAGCCGCAGGTCACGGCCCTTGGCCACGCCGTCCAGCACCACCAGCCAGCCGGCCACCGGCCCCGCCGGGGCCGCCTTGTCCACGGCGGCGGGCTGCTCGGCCTCGCCCTCATGGACGATGGAATGGTCTTTCAGCAGTTCGGTGTTGCAATAGGGGCATTCGGGGTATTTGTCGCTGTCGTAAAAATGGCCGCTTTCGCATTTGGATAGCTTCATAAGAAGGCTCCTTTGTGTGGTTTTTCGATGCAGGGGGGCGGCGAGTTCGACGCCCCGCGGAGGGAGCAAGCCTCCCTACAAAACTAACCTGATCGTCGTCTTGCCGATGCGCAGGGTATCGTTATTTTGCAGGCGGTGTTCGCCCTCAATGCGTTCACCGTTCACATACACCTTGGCCCGGTCGGTCAGCGTCTGTACCAGCAGCGAGTCCCCCTGGGCCGCCAGCACGCAATGCTGGGGTGAGAGCTTGCGATCCGGGATGCACAAATCGCACTGAGCTGCATCGCTGCCGATGATAAGGCTGCTCTCCACCATGCCGGCCCAGCGGCTCTCGGCGATAGAGGGCCGCTGGCTCCAGAACAGCGTGACCCAGCGGCGCGGCAGGGCGTCCGGCTCCCCCGCCCCGGCCAACAGGTGTTCGGCCTCGGCCTCTTTTTCGGCAGCGCGGTCACGGCGGCGCACGCCGTACCAGCTGCCGAACAGCGTTAGCAGCAGCACGGTGGCCAGCAACAGCGGCACCCGGAACCGCGCAAAATAAAATTCCTTATCTCGCGGCCAGACGACCACTTTAAATGTCGCCGTCTGCCGGTTGCTGCTGACGTTGGCGGCGCTCATCTTGCTGGAGACCCGGTTCAGCGCCACGGTGTATTCGCCCTTGTACAGCGGCTCGATCTCCAGTGTCGCGGTGCGGCCATCCTCGGCAATTTCTACCGATTTGACCTGCACGCGCCAGTTCCAGATATCCTTGGAGCGTATCTCGTAGAGTTGTATCTTGTCGGCATTCTCGTGGATGGGCTGGTTGAAGGTCAGGCGCAGCTTGTCGCGCCGCAGCGTCTCCACGTTCGTGACCTGGGGTTTTGTGAGTTTGTAGCCCATGTAAACGGTCTGGCTGTTCTTGATGGCACTGCCCAACTGGGGCATGGCCAGCGTCAACGTTTCCAATCGCTCGCCGTACATACTCTCGGGGACCTCGGTGCGGATTTCCAGTGCTGTAGCAAAATAGGCCTGCTTTTTCTTCAGTTCATCCCCCAGCGTCGATGCTTCACACAGCACCAGCTTACCGTCTGCCGCCTGTGCCAATGTTTCAAAAAACTTCGGTTCTTCGGTCATCAGGTAGACGTAGGCCGCCATGCCGATTTGGTCGCCGACATCGCTGGCCAGCGTGCCGAACAGCGCCATATTGGACAGCACCTGCCCGGCATCGGTCACGATCATGGCCGCTTTACGGGGGGCCAGCGCCTGGTAGTCGCTCTGTATCTCACTGTATACGGCCGAGACAAGCTGCGCTGTATCCATACTGCCCTCAGCCTGCTGGATATGTGCCAGTGCCTTGTACATCAGGTCTTTGTCCGATGTGGCGGGCAGCACGCATTCGGCCGCCCCCGCCGTCGTGTACAGCATCAGCTGGTCATTCTCGCCCATCACCGCGATGAGCTTGCGCACGCCGCCCAGCATTGTGTAAAAGTCTGCTGTGCTGATGCCGCTGCTGTTATCCAGCGCGACGATATAGCAAATTGGGCCATTGGCAACGCCTACTGACCGTACCTCGAGCTTGCGGTCGCCCAGCGTCAGTTCCGGCCCGGCGGCCTGCACCTGGATGGAGGAATAGGGGTCGCCGTCGCCGTTCAGTGCGTAGAAATACACATCCAGCTCCGGCACGTTGACGTAGGCCTGTTCCATTTTAAAGGTGCCCGCGCCGGTAACGCCAACGGTGGTATCCGCCGCCGCGCCAAAGGCGCACAGTGCCGCCAGGGCCAGCACAGCCAGCAGGCAGCACCAGAGTTTATGCAGTCTCACGGGCATCCCTCTTTTCTGATTGACAGCGCCTACACGCCAAGTTTTTTATGTAAGGCACGCAGCGCCATGATAGCCTTGCGGCGGCGTTTGGTCTGGGGTCTGGCGGGGGCGGGCATGGGGGCCGGGGCCGAGGCGGGCACGGCGTCCCCCCCGTCCTCATCGTCGTCTGCCAGCGTAAAGCTGGGCATGACCGGCTTGTGGGGCACTGGTGCGGGGGGCGCACCCTCGTCCAGAATCGGCTCGCCCTGCTGGCGCAAAATCGGATAGGAGAAAATTGCGCCGGGTATCTCAACTTCCTCGTTGGGGTCGCCGGGCTGGGCTTTCGGCTCGGTGTCAAAATAGTCGGGCGACGGCGTCACAACGGTGTTCGTGCGCGGCTCATCGTCGTCCATGCCGGGGGCCACCACGCGGTTCGTCGTCTCGCCAGCGGCGGGCTGGGCCGGGGCATCGGGTTCCGGCTCGCTGTCCCGCAGGGCCGAGGCCGCCGCATCTACCTTGAGGGCCGACAAATCGAGCTGCGGCTCGGCGTCGGCCTCCTCCAAATCCTCTTTGTGGACGATCAGCGGCGCGGTGCGGCTGGCGTAGTCCTGGGCCTTCTGCAGATCCCCAATGACTTTGGCCAGGTAGTCCATCATCTCACCGCGGGCTTTCTCCATCTCGGTGATGCGGCTCTTCAGGTCTTGCAGCCGCAGGCGGTGGGCGTTCTGTATCTCCCGCGTTTCATCGGTGGCAGACTGCACCATCTGGCGCGCCTGGGCAATGGCCTGTTCCCGGGCCAGCTGGTCGATGGCCTCGGCTTTCAGGTTCGTGTCCTTGATGATCTTGTCAGCGTCATCCTTGGCCTGCTGACGGATGCGGGCAGCCTCGGTCTCGGCATCGGAGATGACCTTGTCGCGGTCGGCCAACACCTGCTGGCGGGCCTGGTCATGGGCGCGGCCCTTGACCCGCAGGGCGGAGTTTGCCTCCTCGCACTGCTCGGTCAGTTCCTTATTTTCCCGCACAAGGTCGCTGTTTTTCAGCCGCAGCATATCCACCTGATTTGTCAGCGAGTGGTTGCGCTCTTTGACAGTGGAAAACTGGGTTTCCAGGTTGGCGCGGTAGCTTTGCAGCTTGTCTACCTGCCCGGCCAGCGTTGCGTTCTGGCCAGAAAGCGTCTGGTTCTGCATCATCAGGTTTTGGGCGTGGCGGCGCAGGGCGTCGTTCTCCTGCCGGGCGGCGCGGGCCTCGGCGGCAGCTGCCGCCAGGTGCTGCTCATAATCGGCGCAGAGGTCCAGCATGGCCTGGCGCACATCCTCCGGCTCATAGCCGCCGAACCGCGCCTTGCGCATACCGCTCTGTTCTATGTAGTTGTCGATGTCAATTTTGGGCATTGGTAGTTTCTCCCAAGGTAAATTTACACATACTCGATTTTATTATAGAACATGATATGCTGTAAAGCAAGTAAAACCCACAAAAAAGCCGCCCTTTCCTTGCGGAAAGGGCGGCGAAAAGCCTAATGGTTCAGTTCAAATCAAGCGTTGGCCTGAGATGCAGCAACAGCGCAGGCGACGGTCATGCCGACCATCGGGTTGTTGCCGGCACCGATCAGACCCATCATCTCGACGTGAGCCGGGACGGAGGAAGAACCAGCGAACTGGGCATCACCGTGCATACGGCCCATGGAGTCGGTCAGACCGTAGGAAGCGGGGCCTGCAGCGACGTTGTCCGGGTGCAGGGTACGGCCCGTGCCGCCGCCGGAAGCGACGGAGAAGTACTTCTTGCCGTTCTCGATAGCCCACTTCTTGTAGGTACCGGCGACCAGATGCTGGAAGCGGGTGGGGTTGGTGGAGTTACCAGTGATGGAAACCTCAACGCCCTCGGCCTTCATGATGGCAACACCCTCCAGAACGTCGTTGGCGCCGTAGCACTTGACAGCAGCGCGCTCGCCGTCGGAGTAAGGGATGGTCTCGACGACCTTCAGCTCGCCGGTGGCGAAGTCGTAGTCAGTCTTGACGTAGGTGAAGCCGTTGATACGGCTGATGATCTGGGCAGCGTCCTTGCCCAGGCCGTTCAGGATGACGCGCAGGGGCTCTTTGCGGACCTTGTTGGCGGTACGAGCAATGCCGATAGCGCCCTCAGCGGCGGCGAAGGACTCGTGGCCAGCCAGGAAAGCGAAGCAGTGGGTGTCCTCATGCAGCAGCATGGCACCCAGGTTGCCGTGGCCCAGACCGACCTTGCGCTGCTCAGCGACAGAGCCGGGGATGGTGAAAGCCTCGAGGCCCTCGCCGATGGCGGCGGCGCAGTCAGCAGCGCTCTTCAGGCCGCGCTTGACGGCGATAGCGGTGCCCAGGGTGTAAGCCCAGACGGCGTTGTCGAAGCAGATGGGCTGGATGCCGCGGATGATCTTATCGCAGTCGATGCCCTTGGCCAGCAGCATTTCGTTGCAGGCGTCAAGGCTCTCCAGGCCGTTGGCCTTGAGGCAAGCCTCGATCTTGGGCATACGGCGATTCTGGGATTCAAAAGTTGCCATAATCTATGTTCCTCCCTCTCTTATTCTTCACGCGGGTCGATGTACTTGACAGCGCCCTGCTCGGCAGAGAAGCGGCCGTAGGTGCCGATGTTCTTCTCGTAGGCTTCCTTCGGGTCCTTGCCGTGACGGATGTCCTCCATCATCTTGCCCAGACGGACGAACTGATAGCCGATGACCTGGTTGTCCTTGTCCAGAGCGGTCTTGAGGATGTAGCCCTCGGTCAGCTCCAGATAACGGACACCCTTGGCCTTGGTGGAGAAAATGGTACCGGTCATGGAACGCAGGCCCTTGCCCAGGTCGTCCAGGCCAGCGCCGACAGGCAGGCCGTTCTCAGAGAAAGCGGTCTGGCTGCGGCCGTAGACGATCTGCAGGAACAGCTCACGCATAGCAACGTTGATAGCGTCGCAGACGAGGTCGGTGTTCAGAGCCTCCAGGATGGTCTTACCGGGCAGGATCTCGCCGGCCATAGCGGCGGAGTGGGTCATGCCAGAGCAGCCGATGGTCTCAACAAGGGCTTCCTCGATGATGCCGTTCTTGATGTTCAGGCTCAGCTTGCAGGTGCCCTGCTGGGGAGCACACCAGCCCACACCATGGGTGTAGCCGCTGATATCCTCAATTTTATACGCCTTGACCCACTGGCCCTCTTCGGGGATGGGCGCGGGACCGTGCTTAGGTCCTTTTGTGATCGGGCACATTGCGTTGACCTGTGCGGAGTATTCGATCATAATTTTCTCTCCTTTGCATATTGTTAGGCTTTTCACAGCTATCTTTATTATAAAGGGTCGAATCCTGTTTTTCAAGATGTTAGTTTAAGCTAACCTTTGGTTTTTTGGCATTTTCTATGGCCGGGCGGCATGGCAGGCGGCGGATAGGCATGGTGGAGCAAATAAAAAAGCCTCCCTTGTCAAAGGGAGGTGGACGCCGCAGGCGGCCGGAGGGATTCCTGCCCGCGTGCGGATGTAACAGCGTACAAGGCAAGGCGCGTCGGAATCCCTCCGCCTCGCTATGCTCGGCACCTCCCTTTGACAAGGGAGGCTTTTCCTTAAAACAGAAACCCAAAGATCACCCGCGATACCGCACCGCAGACAGCCATCATCGCAATGCCTGCCACGATTGGCGGCAGCCATTGCCGCAGTAGGCCGGGCTGCTGCACCGGCTCGGCAGATTTCGTCTTTTTGCCTTTGCCGTACCGTACAGGTTTCTCCGCCGTGACGGAGTTTTCCTCCTGCTCTGGCGGCAGACAAAACACCTGCAAAAGCGCAAACAGCAGCATGATCTCGGGGAAAATCATCGACACGCGTATCGAGATGACCGCATGGGACAGGTAGCTGACCAGCGCCAGTGTGACCGGGGCCACGCCGGGGCGCAGCCAGTTATGGGCGGCCTTGCGCAGGTGGGCGATCACAAACCACAGCCACGCGGCCAGCCCCGCCACGCCGGTGGTCAGCAGCAGTTCCAGGTACTCGTTATGGGCGGCGTAAAAGGTGCGCATCCGCTCGGTGATGTCCGCGCCCGCCCACTGGGCCACTGCCGTGTGCATCATGCCGGGGCCGACGCCGAACAGCTTGCGCCACACAGGCTGCGCCAGCCAGCTTTCGGCGGTGATGCGCCAGGCCGTGCCGCGGTAGGTGCCCCAGTCATCGTTAAAAACCAGCAGGTCATCCAGGCGGCCCAGGCTGGGGAAGCCCGGCATAAAATTGGCAAGCAGCGTCAGCACTGCCGCGCCGAGCACAATGACCACCGCCAGTGCCCGGCCCAGCTTGTACAGCGGCAGTTCCCGCCCGCGCAGAGCAAACCACAGCACGGCCCAGACTGCCAGACAGACCGTGAACCCGAACTGCGCCACATGACCCAGCGCCGCCAGCATTGGCTTACCGCCCTGGGTGTAGACATGGGTGCGCATATACTGCATCCACCCGGCGTGAAAGAAGAAAAACGCCCCGATGACCGCCAGCCGCCGCAGCGTGCGGGTGGTGAAGTTTTTCTGGCAGATGAGCACCAGCACCGCCGCGCCGATGCCCAAAGTCAGGCCCTCGGCGTCCACCACAGCCAACGCTAACCCGCCAAAGAACGCAGGCACGCCGTAAAACAGTGTGTGCCGCACGCCCCGCGCGACTAAGAACGCATAGAACACCAGCGGCAGCGCGAACGCCATGAACCCGGAGCAGAAGTTTTTCTGCCCCAATGTCGAGAAAAACTGCGCGCGCTCCACGACCGCCGTGTCCGCATAGGTACCGATGAGGTCGATATTAAATATGTTGAGGACGTACAGCACCGTGACGATGGCGGTAGCAACACCGACGCAGAAGGTCAGTCCGTTTAAAATTTTCTGCGGCGCAAAGGCGCGGACGGCCAGATAGCCCGCCGCCGTGAACAGCACCATCATACAGCCGCCGTAGTAGCTGCCCAACCCCCAGAAGGACGCCGCAGGCGACAGCGACAGCATCGTGGACAGCACGCCCGATGCCGTGACCGCCCCCAGTGCCCAGAGGCCGGGGTCGGTTTTCCAGGGCAGGCGACCCGGCATCGGCTTGGCACCGACGACGGCCAGCGCACCGAGCCAGAGCGCAAACGCCCAGCTGACCGTGCAGATGCCGGTGAATTTGACAACGCCGAGGTTGGAGAATTTATCGATATACAGTGGGAACGCGCAGAGCGCCGCCACCAAAAATGCCGTGGCCGACTGTGCAGCCAGGCGGCGAAGCTGTTGGGTTTGGGTCATAGTGAAAACCTCTTAAAGCACGTAATTTATTGCCGGAACTGCTATGTAGGGGCCGCACATATGCGGCCCGCAACGCAACGGAAATCGACCGTCTGCGGGAAGGCCGCGGGCCGGGCATGCCCGGCCCCTACAAGTTCCCGGCAAATCCATATTGTACCCTGCCGCGCATAAAAATTCAACCATTCTCCACAGGTTTTACAAGACTGACACAAACCAGCCCTGCCGCAGCACATCCCCCGGCCAGCCAATGGCGGGCGGCCAGGGGCAGGGCCTGTGCCCCGATATAGCTCAAAATACTGCCGCCGCTCATGCCCAAGGCGATGAATCCATAGTTTACCCCGGCGTGGGGCAAACCAAACAGATCCGTGTTGAAGGACGGCTGCACGGCCGCGCCGCCGGAGTAGAAAAACGTAAGCACCGCATAGGCCGCCAACACCCACCACTGCCCCGCAAAGGCAAACCATGCGCTGCCCGCCGCAAGACCCAGGTACACGGCGTACAAAACCGGCTTGCGGCCCAGCTTGTCACTGAGGGCGGGCAGCAGCATCCGCCCCGCCGCACTGGCCGCCGACCCCAGCACGATACTGTACGGCGCGGCACTCTCGGGCAGGCCGCGCTCGGCGGCAATTTTGAAAATTTCCGGGCTGAACAGCAGCACCGCCGGGGCGGACAGCGCTACCGCCGCCACACACAGCTTGTACTGCGGCGTGCGGAGCATCTGCTTGTAGTCAAAATCTGGCCCCGGCTGAGGCTTGCCGCTCTGGGGTTTAGGCGGCGGGTCTTGCAAAATCAGCGCCCCCGCGCCGCAGACGACGAGCATTACCACCCCCAGCGCCGCAAAGCAAACGCGGATGCCCCACACCCCGGCGACGCCCTTGACAAACACCGTAAAAAACGCGCCGGACAGCCCCATGGCCACCCCCGCCACGCCGGTGGCCCAGCCTTTTTTGTCCTGATACCATTTTTGGGCGCAGGCCAGCACCGCCGGGGCCAGAAACGCACTGCCCAGCCCGGCGGGCAGACTGTACACGACAAGAAACAATGCGGCGTTGGCGGGCGGTACGAACGCCGCCGCGAAGAACCCGCCCGCCAATAGGGCCGTGCCCCACACCCCGGCGAAACGCGGACCGCGGGCATCCTGCAGCAAACCGCCCACCGCGCAGCCCACACCATAGGCCGCGACCAGCACCGCAAACCCCAGCATAGCCTGCCCGCGGGAAAAGCCGTACCCCTGCATGACCGGCTGCTGGAACACGCCCCACGCCGCAGGGATGCCGGTGAGCAGCTGTGCCGCCGCCCCCGCCGCTAAAATATACGGCCCGCGATTTTGTTTTGGCACACGCATCCCCTCCCCTTTTCGGGATAGTATGCCCGGTTTGGATTGACAAAATGCGGTTTGGGCGATATGATTATATATAAAAAGCCTTCCCCTGTGGGGGAAGGTGGCCGAAGGCCGGATGGGGGGCAGGCTTGCCTCTATTGCCCATTTGTAGGTCACTATGGCAAACGTGCCCCTCATCAGTCACCTTCGGTGACAACTTCCCCCCAAGGGGGAAGCCAATTTGCAATAAGGAGAACCACCATGAAGACACAACCTTTAAAAGGTATGCGCGATCTGCTCCCGCGGGAACAGGCGCTGCGTGATTATATCCAGGGCCAGATCCTGGCCACCTACCGCGCCGCGGGCTTCCAGCGCATCTCCACCCCGATTTTGGAGGATATGGAGAACCTGGACAAGAGCGACGGCGGCGATAATCTGAACCTGATTTTCAAGGTTCTCAAGCGCGGCGACAAGCTGGAGCACGCGCTGGCAAGCGGTAACGAGAAGCAGCTGTCCGACATGGGCCTGCGCTATGACCTGACGCTTCCGCTGTCCCGCTACTACGCGGCCAACCGCAACGAGCTGCCCAACCCCTTCAAGGTCATCCAGACTGACCGCGTCTACCGCGCCGAGCGCCCGCAGAAGGGCCGCCTGCGCGAATTCGTCCAGTGCGACATTGACATTCTGGGCGATTCTTCCCCCAACGCCGAGGTCGAGCTGATCGACGTGACGGCCCGCGCCCTGCTGAAGATCGGCTTTACCGGGTTCACCGTCAACATCAATGACCGCCGCATCCTGCGCGCCATGCTGGAAAAGATGGGTTTTGCCAAAGACCAGCTGGATTCCGTCTGCATCAGCTTTGACAAGATGGACAAAATCGGCGCGGACGGCGTCAAGGCCGAGCTGACCGAGAAGGGCTTTGCCCCCGAGGCCGTGCAGGCGCTGGACGATTTCCTGCGCGCCGGTGATTTCAGCCTGGACGCTGTGGCCGCCCGTGTCGATGACGAGGCACTGACCGCCGACCTGCGCTATGTCATTGCCGCCAGCGAGAAGGTCGCAAACGGCCGCTACGGCATTGCCTACGCCCCCAGCCTTGTGCGCGGTCAGGGCTACTACACCGGCATGGTGTTTGAGGTCACCTGCCCGCAGTTCAGCGGTGCCGTGGCCGGCGGCGGCCGCTATGACAACATGGTCGGCAAGTTCATCGGCCAGCAGGTCCCGGCCGTGGGCTTCTCCATCGGGTTTGAGCGCGTCTGCGGCATTTTGCTGGAGCAGGGCTATCAGATCCCCGGCGCAAAGCCGAAGATGGCGCTGCTGTATTTGAAGGACGCCGACTTTGCCGCCGTGCTGGCCAAGGCTGAGCAGCTGCGCGCCGACTACGATGTGACCGTGCTGCCCCAGGCCAAAAAGCTGGGCAAGCAGTTCGGCACGCTGGAAGCCGCCGGGTACAACGCCGTTGCCTTTGCCGACAACGACGACGTCAAGCTGCTTGGGCAGAAAGCCGAATAAGCAACCAAAAATTTGTGGGATGTGCCAAAATTGCGTCACATCCCACTTTTTTGTATTTGGTTTGTAACACACAGCTGGCATTTTCCGTGTTATATTGGTGAAAAGGGAAATGCCTTCTCCCCAAGGGGGAAGGTGGCCGAAGGCCGGATGAGGGGCGGCGTTCCCGACACCGAGCCGTAAAAAGGCGGCAAGGCAAACTTGCCCCCTCATCAGTCCGCTTCGCGGACAGCTTTCCCCTCAGGGAAAGCCTTTACGTAGAAAGGAGCATCCAACATGAAAAAGCGCATCACCCGTATCACCGCTGCGCTGGCCGCCGCTGCACTGCTGGCGGGCTGCGGCAGCATCAGCAGCAACGACGGCGGCTACTGCGCCACCGAGGCCGCCGCGCAGGAAAGCTACAACTACGACAGCGCCGCGGGCGGATTTGACAGTAGCCTTGTCCCCGAGAACGCCGCCGAAGCCGCTGCCGATGAGACCGCGCAGAAAATCATCTACAACGCCAGCCTGTCGATGGAATCCACCGACTTTGACGCCGCCCGCGAAACCCTGATGGCTGCGGTCGAGGCCAACAATGCATGGATGGAGTCCACCAGCGTTTACGGCACTGAAAAGGATCACGACCGCAGCGCTGACTACACCGTGCGGGTGCCGGTGGACAACTACCGCGCGTTTTTGGCTGCCGTGGGCGAGGCAGGCAGCGTGCGCAATGTCAGCGAGAATGCCCAGAACATCACCAGCAGCTACATTGATGTGGAATCCCGGCTGGCGGCACTGGAAGCCCAGCGCACCCGCCTGAATGAGCTGGCAGACCAGGCCGAGACGACCGCCGACCTGCTGGAAATCGAGAGCCAGCTTTCCGATGTGCAGTACCAGCTGGAGAACTACACCCGCCAGCTGCGCAATATGGACCAGCAGGTCAGCTACTCGACCGTAGACATCTATCTGGAAGAGGTCGCAACCCTGACCCCGACCGGCGTGACCTTCACCGAGCGCATTGCCGATGCGTTCGGCGGCGGCTGGGACGCCTTCGTTGGATTCGTGCAGGGGCTGGTCATTGCGCTGGTCTACCTGTGGCCGGTGGTGCTGATCGCCATTGCGGTCCTTGCGGCTCTGCACATCTGGCGCAAGCGCCACCCGAAGCAGCCGAAGGTTCCCGCCCCCATCCATACCCCGCCGCCAGCGGAGTATGCGGTGAAGAGCGATAACGAGCCGAAGCCAAAATATTGATGCAAACACAATACCCGCCCGACCGCGTAAAACGGTCGGGCGGGTATTGTTGCCGCCATGTAGGGGCGAGACATACCTCGCCCTGCACCTGCCCGCAAGAGACATCTGACGGGCAGGCCCTGCCCCTACACAGCAGCCAAATTTTCAGCTTAGTCCTTCAGCGTCAGCGCGATGCTCAAATCCTTGAGCTGCTGCTCGTCCACCACGTCCGGTGCACCGCTCATCGGCTCACCGGCGTTCTGCACCTTCGGGAAGGCAATGACGTCGCGGATGGAATCCTTCTTCAGCATCAACATGACCATACGATCCAGGCCGTAGGCCATACCGCCGTGCGGGGGTGCGCCGAACTTGTAGGCGTCCATCAGGAAGCCAAAGCTCTCGCGTGCCTTCTCCTCGGTGAAGCCCAGGGCATGGAACATACGATCCTGCAAAGCAGGGTCGTTGATACGCATGGAGCCGCCGCCCATCTCGACACCGTTCAGCACGATATCGTAGGCCACAGCGTGGCAGGCACCGGGGTCGCTCTCGACCTTGTCCAGGTCTTCGGCCTTGGGCAGGGTGAACGGATGGTGCATGGCCATCCAGCGGCCCTCCTGCTCGGAGTACTCGAACAGCGGGAAGTCAACGACCCACAGGAAGTTGAATTTATCGGGGTCGATCAGGCCGTGCTTGCGGGCAATGTCCAGGCGGACCTGGCCCAGCGCGGTGCATGCCTTGACCCAATCGGTATCGCTGACCAGCAGCAGCACGTCGCCGGTCTCGGCGTTCAGTGCGGCATACAGCGCAGCTTTCTCGGCGTCGGTCAGGAATTTCTCAAAGCTGGAGGAAGTACCGTCGGCAGTCAGGCGGCTGTACGCCAGGCCCTTGGCGCCGTAGGTCTTGGCGACCTCGCCCAGCTTATCGATGTTCTTGCGGGACAGCTTATCGGCCAGACCTTTGGCGTTGATGGCGCGGATGGTGCCGCCTGCTTCCAGCACGGCGGCGAAGGGCTTGAACTCGGTGCCCTTGAACACCGCGGTCACGTCCTGGATTTCCAGACCAAAGCGGGTGTCGGGCTTATCGGAGCCGAAGCGGCCCATAGCCTCATCCCAGGGCATACGGTAGAAGGGCGTCTGCACATCGACATTGAGCATTTCCTTCCACAGGCGCTTGATCAGGCCCTCGTTCAGGGTCATGATATCGTCCTCGGAGACAAAGCTCATCTCCTCATCCACCTGGGTGAACTCGGGCTGACGGTCGGCGCGCAGATCCTCGTCGCGGTAGCAGTGAGCCAGCTGGAAATAGCGGTCAAAGCCGGACAGCATCAGAATCTGCTTATAGAGCTGCGGGCTCTGGGGCAGGGCGTAGAAGTGGCCCGGCTGCACACGGCTGGGCACCAGATAGTCACGCGCACCCTCGGGCGTGGACTTGATGAGGGTAGGCGTTTCGATCTCGGTGAAGTGGTTCTCGCAGAAATAGTTGCGGATGATCTGCATGATCTTGCTGCGCAGCACGATCGGCTCGTGCATGGACGGGCGGCGCAGATCAAGGTAACGGTAGCGCAGGCGCAGGTCGTCGTTGACGTTGATCTCGTCGCGCAGCTCAAACGGCGTGGTCTGGGCCTCGCTCAGGATGCGCAGCTCGGTAACGTAGAGCTCCACGTCACCGGTTGAAATCTTGTCGGTCTTGGCGGCGCGCTCGCGCAGCTTGCCGCGGCAGATGATGACGTACTCGCTTTTCAGGCTCTCGGCTTTGGCGAAAACGTCCTTGGGGGTATCCTCATCGAACACCAGCTGCAAAATGCCGGTGGTATCGCGCAGGTCGGCAAAGATGATGCCGCCCTTATCGCGGGCGCGGGCGATGGAGCCGCAGACGGTCATTTCCTGACCCGCCATGGCAAGGCTGACTTCCCCGCAGTAATTGGTACGGCGCAGGCTGCCCAAAGTTTCCATATTTCCAAATCCCCTTTACGGTTTTTTCTACTCTAAAAACCTATTATACCGCGCTGTCCTGCGTTTGGCAAGGGGCGCGGGGCGAAAGGCGGAGAAAATCCGCGTAAAATGTTTTCAAAAGTGTATTGACAAGCGGGGCCGGACTTGCTATAATAGTAGGGCTGTGAGACCCACAGTGCAATAGATGTGCCCGTAGCTCAGTTGGTAGAGCATCTGACTTTTAATCAGAGGGTCCAGGATTCGAGTTCCTGCGGGCGCACCAAAAACCGCTTGAAGCCGCAAGGTTTCAAGCGGTTTTTTGCATTATATAACAGCAAGGACGAAATTTGCATTTCTGTATAAAATTTTATGGTTTTCGTCTTGCAAATTTGGCGCGTGTTGAGTATAATAAGGCTAATGATATCTTGTAAAGGGGAGAATTGAAATGCCGATCTCTGAACCAACCGCCGTATTTTCCATCCGTGATGACCGTGATATGGAGATCAAGCAGGCGGTGCTGCAAGTGTACCGCGCGCTGGAGGAGAAGGGCTACAACCCCATCAATCAGCTCGTCGGCTACATCCTGTCGGAGGATCCGACCTACATCACGACCTACAAGAACGCCCGCGCCATCATCCGCCGCATTGACCGCGACGACCTGCTGCAGGCGCTGGTTCGCGATTTTGTGAAGCATTAAAGGTTTGGCAAAAAATTCCCGCATATCCGATTTGGATATGCGGGAATTTTTGTAGCTAAAGGCTTCTCCCTCGGGGGAAGCCTTTTTTCTTATTCCGCAAAAAACGCGTTCTGCACGGCGTTCAGGACGGCGGCACGGCCGGCGGTAAAGTTGACGCCGCCCTGCAGGTAGCAGGTGTAGGGGGCGCGCAGCGGGCCGTCGCAGCTGATTTCGATCGTACTGCCCTCGGTAAAGCTGCCGCTGGCCATGACGACCTTGTCCGTGTAGCCCGGCTCGTCGGCGGGTTCGGGGCTGGCGAAGCTGTCCACCGGGCTGTTGTGCTGGATGCCCGCGCAGAAGCCAGTCAACGCGGCGGCACTGCCCGAGTCAAAGCAGGTCACAATATCGTTGTGGTCAGCCGTATAGCGCGGTACCGGGTTGACGCCCGCCAGTTCCAGCAGGCACTGGGCATAAATCGCGGTTTTTAGCGCCTCGCAGACAACACCGGGCGCGTAGTAGAAGCCCAGGAAGGTATCCCGCAGGCTGTCCTGGGTGCAGCCCAGGTCGCCGCCGATGCCGGGAGCCGTGAAGCGGTGGCTGCACTTTTCCACCAGGTCGCGGCGGCCCGCAATGTAGCCGCCGGTGGGGGTGATGCCGCCGCCGGGGTTCTTGATGAAGCTGCCCGCCATGATGTCCGCGCCGAAGGATACCGGCTCGGCGGTCTGGGTGAACTCGCCGTAGCAGTTGTCCACAAAGATCACAGCGTTGGGGTTGGCCCTGCGGGCGGTGTCGGCCACCTTTTGAATCGTCGCCAGGTCAAAGGCGTTGCGCTGGGTGTAGCCGCGGCTGCGCTGAATGTGCACCACTGTCGCGGTCTTGGCCTTCTCGGCAATCAGGTCATAGTCTGGCGTAAAGTCCGGCAGCAGCGGGCACTCGTCGTAGTTTACACCGAACTCCCGCAGCGTACCGCAGCCCTCGCCCGCATTACCGATGCCGATGACGCCTTCCAGCGTGTCATAGGGGCGGCCAGTGGCGGCCAGCAGGGTATCGCCGGTGCGCAGCAGGCCGAACAGCGCCACGGTCAGCGTGTGGGTGCCGCTCATAAACTGCGGGCGCACGAGGGCGGCCTCGGCCCCCATGCAGCGGGCAAAGACTTCTTCCAGCTTGTTACGGCTGTCGTCCCACACGCCATAACCGCTGGACCCCCAGAAATGCCGCGCCTCGACGCCGCAGTCGGTGAAGGCGCGCAGCATTTTCAGCTGGTTGTAGTCGCGAATCTCCTCCACATGGGCAAACTGCGCACGGCAGAGGTCAAGGGCTTTGCGGTCCAGCGCCAGCACTTCGGGGCGCAGGTCATAAAATTGTTCGATCATTGAATATTCCAATCTGTACTATAATGTTGAATTTTGCCAATCTGTAAAAACCCTAGCTGGGCATAAAAATCGCACAGTTCCGGGAAACAGGCGAACCGCACGGTGCGGTCGGCGGCCAACTCGTTGGCAAGGCTCACGATGAGCCACCGGGCCAGTCCCCTGCCCCGCCAGGCGGGGTCGGTAACACCCGCGGCCATGTAGCATTCGGCAGGGGATGCCTCATAGCAGCCCACGGTGCAGACAGGCTTGCGGCCGTGCAGCAGGGCACGGCAGTTACCCACACCATGGGCCAGCGCCGTGCAGGCGGTGGAGTAGAACTCGTCGGCCTCGGCGTCACTGTCAGGAAACACCAGGCGGCTGATGGGCAGCATCGACGGCGCTTTGTCCAGCATCAGTTCTGCCGGGGGCGCTGGCGGCAAGGGCAGCGTGCGCCCCCGGGGCAGTTCCCACAGGGCCAGCGGCGCGGCGGGTCGCCAGCCGTCAAGGGCCAGCGGATGCTCGCTGCGCAACGTATCAGCGTGGAGGAATTGCAAGAAACCCCGCAGTTCCTCCCGGGCGTCGCCACCCGCGTCTCCGCCGGGCAATTCGCCGCAGAGCACAGCCGAGCCGCCCCGCAGTTCCAGCACAGCCGAGCCGGGCAGCAGGTAGAACGCCCACCCGCTGGCCGGGTGCTGGCCAAATAAATTCAGATGCGTGCCGAGGTTGGCCGCAAAGTAGGGCTTATCGGCAAGGCGGCGGAGGTATTCCGCGCGGAGGGCGGAGGTAGAGGCGGATTGAATCATTTCAGTGCATTCACGATATTCTTGTAATCCTTCCCGCGCACCTCAAAGTTAGGGTACAAATCAAAGGACGCGGAGGCAGGCGACAGGCTGACCACGTCGCCGGACTTCGCCGCGGAACGCGCCAGTTCAACAGCGTGCTGCATATTGTCAGCGTGCAGGATCGTCAGGCTGCTCTCGGCAAAGCCCGGGCACTCGCGGACAGCCTTCTCGATGCGGGAGCCGGTCGCGCCCATCAGCACCAGCGTCTTGACGTGGGCCAGAATCTCCGGGGCCAGCGGCTCATAGGGGATCTTCTTGTCATAGCCGCCCGCGATCAGAATAATTTTCTGGTCAAAACTGCGCAGACCCGCGATCGTGCGCGTCGGGCTGGACGCGATGGAGTCATTGTAGTAGGTCACGCCGTCCAGCGTGCGCACCGGCTCAATGCGGTGTTCAACGCCGGTGAAGGTCGAGCCGACCTGACGCATAGCCTCGATGGGCACACGGCCCCAGACGGCGGCACAGGCAGCCAGCAGGTTTTCCACATTGTGCAGGCCGCGCAGTTTAATATCCTTGCGGGGCAGAATCGGCGTTACCACGCCGTTCTCGGCATAGCAGAGCGTGTCGTCGCTTTCCCGCAGGAACGCACCGTTGTCCGTCTCGTGCAGGCGGGTGAACCAGACCTGCTCGCCCTTGCAGTCGCTCTGCATACTGCGGGAAACGTCGTTCTCATAACCCAGCACGGCGCGGCAGGGCGGGGTCTGCCACAGCAGAATGTTCCGCTTGGCGTCGATATACTCCTGCATATCCTTGTGGTGGTCCAGGTGGTTGGGGGTGACGTTGGTCACGACCGCCACCTTCGGGCTGCGGCGCATACTGATGAGCTGGAAGCTGGACAGCTCGACGACCGCCACCGCGTCGGGGGTGACATCGGCCAGCTGTGGCAGCAGTGCCGCACCGATGTTGCCGCCTAAGAACACCTTGCGGCCTGCGGCTTCAAACATCTTGGAGATCAGCGTCGTGGTGGTGGTCTTGCCGTCAGAGCCGGTCACAGCCACGATCTCACAGGGGCAAAACGCAAAGAAAAGCTCCACCTCGCTGGTGACCAGTGCACCGGCAGCCTTGGCGGCCTGCAGCTCGGGCTTGTAGTACTCGTAGCCCGGCGTGCGCATGATGATATCCTGTCCGGCAAAGCCGTCGGTGTAATGCTCGCCCAGGCTCAAATTCACATTCAGGCGGCGCAGCGTGTCGGCGTAGTCGCCGAAGTCGTTCAGGCTCTTTTTCTGGTCGCAGAGCGTGACCTGCGCGCCCAGTTCCACAAACTGCGCAATGCAGCGCTTGTGGCTGACGCCCGCACCGATAAAGGCAACCTTTTTGCCCTTGATAAGTTCTTGCAGCTGTTCGATCGGCAGCATAATAATCTCTCCCCTGCTTATAATCTAACCACATTATATACGAAATGCCGTATTCCTGCAACAAAATTCGGCCCGCCGAAGCGAGCCGAGGTGGGATTTATTTTGCGCTTACTGCTCGCCGCCCATGGGGATGCCGTGCTTGTCCAGCAGGGCGCGGATCTTCGTCATCGGGTCGATGATGGAAGAAACGCTCTTGTCATGGTTGATGGCGGCGATAAAGTAGGCGGTGTACTTGGAGACGTCTACGTCATAGTACCACTCGCGCTCCAGCAGCTCCGGCTTGCGGTAGGTCAGGTTCGTGCCCAGCACAGCCTTGATGATGCCGTCATTGTAGGCCTTGTCGAACTTCTCGAGACCGGCGGTGAACAGCGGGAAGGTGCAGCAGGTGAAGATGTTGCGAGCGCCGCGCATCTTCAGCTCATAGGCGATATCCAGCATGGACTCACCGGAGGCGATGATGTCATCGGCGATGAACACGTCCTTGCCCTGCACGCTCTCGCCCAAGTACTCATGGGCAACGATGGGGTTGCGGCCATTGACGATGCGGCTGTAATCGCGGCGCTTGTAGAACATACCCAGGTTGCAGCCCAGCACGCTGGAATAATACATATTGCGGTTCATCGCACCCTCGTCCGGGGAGACGATCATGAAGTTGTCCTTGTGGAAGGAGACGTCCGGCACGTGATGCAGCAGGCACTTGAGCACCTGGTAGGTGGGCATGACGTTGTCGAAGCTCATGGTGGGCACGGCGTTCATGACGCGGGGGTCATGGGCGTCAAAGGTGATGATGTTCTTGACGCCGACGTCGCGCAGCTGTTGCAGCGCAAAAGCACAGTCCAGGCTTTCGCGGCTGACACGGCGATGCTGGCGGCCGCCGTACAGGCTGGGCATGATAACGCTGATGCGGTGGGCGCGGCCTGCAACAGCCTGAATCAGGCGCATCAGGTTCTGGAAGTGGTCGTCCGGGGAGAGGTGGTTCTCATAGCCGAACAGCTGGTAGGTAACGCTGTAATTGCCCGGATCGACGAAGATATACAGGTCGTCGCCGCGGGTCGAGGCCTTGACCAGGCCCTTGGCGTCGCCGGACTGGAAACGCGGGCAGTCGGACGGGATGATGAAGGTGTCAACATCGGTGTTGCCGACTTCACGCGCCCAGCGGACAAGGTGACTATCAACGAGTTTGCAAAGTTCCTCTGCACCGGGGCAGGCGATCAGGCCGAGATCAGCGATCGCATCCTCCTTGGCAAAGAAATCACGCGGGCCAAGATTTTGTTCAGCCATTACAGGTACTCCTTACTTCCATCTTGTATTCATTGCGGCGGGGCGGCGCGGCGTGCCGCAATGCCCCATTTACTAGTATTGTAGCACAGCGGCGGGATAAAATCAGCCCTGCAAGGCAAGAATTTCAGCAATTTCTACATTTTCCGCACTTTAGACATTGTGTTGGCCGCGGCTAACAAAAAATTCTGTCGGATTTTACAAAAAATTTGCAAAGGGAATTTTCACAAACATTTACAGTAACATTTTATCGGTCAGCTGGCGCCGTAGGAGCGGGGCTCTGCTTCTACAAAAAGGCTCCTGCTGGAATCCAGCAGGAGATTTCATTCTATTTACTTCTCGTTCTCGTCCTGGACTTTGCGGGGGGTCAGGCGGACTTCCTGGACGCGGCGGTTGGTGGCGCGGGTGACGGTGCCGTCAAAGTCGCCCCAGATGAACCTATCCCCCACCTTAGGCAGGCGGCTGAGCTTTTCCTGAACCAGGCCGCCGATGGCAACAGCGTCGATATCATCATCCTCTTTGATGCCCAGTTCCTCGGCGGTGTCGTCCACGCTGGCGCTGCCGGAGACAAGCCAGCTGCCGTCGGACTGCTGGCGGACATCCTCGACCACGTCGTCATGTTCGTCCCAAATCTCGCCGACCAGCTCCTCCAGAATATCCTCCAGCGTGATGATGCCCGCCGTGCCGCCGTACTCATCGACGACGACGGCCATGTGGTGCTTGCTCTCGCGCAAGGTACGCAACAGCGCGGAGATTTGGGTCACGCTGGTGGTGTAGAGCGTCGGGCCAATCAGGTTCTCGAGCTTGACGTTCTTGTCGTGTTTTTGCAGAGCCGCAAAGCAGTCCTTCTCATGCACCACACCGATGATGTTATCGATCGTGTCATGATAGACCGGCAGGCGGGAATAGCCGCTCTCGGCAAAGCGCTCGATGACCTCGTCCATCGGGGTATCGTCCTCGACGGCGACCACATCCACGCGGGGGGTCAGCACATCTTGGGCCTCGACGTCGTCAAACTCGATGGCGCTGCGGATCAGCTCGCTTTCGCGATTGGTCAGCTCGCCGTCCTTCTCGGCTTCACTGACCATCGTGACCAGCTCGCCTTCGGTGATGGTGTCTTTCTCGCCAGTGTCAAACCGCTTGGCAAGGAAGTTTTTCCACGCACCGAACAGGGCGTTCAGCGGTGTAAAAATCGTGACCAACGCACTGAGCACCGGGGCAAAGGCCATGGCCAGGGTTTCGGGCATTTCTTTTGCCATGCTCTTGGGGGTAATCTCGCCGAAAGTCAGGACCAGCAGGGTCATGACGATCGTGGAGACCGTGGGGCCGTATACACCGCCCACCAGGCGGGTAAACAGCACGGTGGCAAGCGAGGACGCACCGATGTTCACGATATTGTTTCCAATCAGAATGGTGCTGAGCAGGCTATCATAGCGCTCGACCAGGGCCAACGTATGGGCGGCTTTCTCGTCACCATCATCCGCTTTGCTTTTCAGGCGAATCTCGTTCAGCGAATTGTACGCTGTTTCGGCCGCTGAGAAAAACGCGGATAAACCAATCAGAACTATCAGTGCGACGATTATAAATGTACTGCCATCGTCCATGGGGGAACTATCAACTCTTTCTATTCTTTATTTATGTGCAAAAATACACATTTTAGTTATTATATCATAGATATGCGGGATACGCAAAGGGTATACCGTCAAATTTGGGTAAAAACGTCTATTTATCTATATTTGTAGTTTCTTCGGTTCCTTCTTTGCAAAGAAGAAACAAAAATTGCCCCGACCCAACCAGGCCGGGGCGGCACTGCCTATGCAGATTTACTTTTTCTTATCTGTGCGAAGGACAACCGTGATGCCAAGGCCAATCAATACAACAGTCAAGAGTTATTTGCAATTATGTTTCAAATCAGCATCATGAACAAATACAAAAGCCTGTTTTGTGCACTTTTTCAGTAGTATCTATTACAGTCTTTACGGATTGTATGACAATTTTTTCACTTTGTCAATTCATGTAAACGCACATATATTGCTCCACTTATTTGTACGGTTTCACTGCGCAAAAGACTTACGGCATCGGTTGTAGGGGCGGCGCCCTCGACGCCACGCCGCAAAAACAAAAAACACCGCTCACCCTTTCGGGCAAACGGTGTTTTTCTATCAACTTATCTGATTAAATCAGACCAGCTCGATAATTGCCATCTCGGCGGCGTCGCCGCGACGAGGGCCGGTCTTGTAGATGCGGGTGTAGCCGCCGTTGCGGTCAGCATACTTGGGGCCGATCTCATCAATGACCTTCTTGGCAACGTCCTCCTTGGTGATGTAGGAGAAGACCTGACGCTTTGCGTGCAGATCGTCCTGCTTACCAAGGGTGACCATCTTCTCGGCCATGGAACGAACTTCCTTGGCGCGGGTAACGGTGGTCTCGATCTTGCCGTTCTCAAACAGGTAGGTCACCATAGCGCGCAGCATAGCGTTGCGGCTGTCGGTGGCACGACCGAGTTTACGGGTACCGGGCATTTCGATTCACTCCTTATCAATAGAATCCGCGTGTCGCGGGGGGTTAGTTTTCGTCTTCCTTGGTCAAAGAGAAACCAAGGCTGTCCAGCTTTGCCATGACCTCTTCCAGAGACTTGCGGCCCAGGTTGCGGACCTTCATCATCTCATCCTCGCTCTTACCGATGAGGTCACCCACCGTGTTGATGCCGGCGCGCTTGAGGCAGTTGAAAGAACGGACGCTCAGGTCCAGCTCCTCAATGGTCATCTCAAGGGCCTTCTCACGGCCCTGGTCGTCATTGTCCACCATGATTTCGGTTTCGCCGGTCTCATCGCAGAGGTTGACAAACAGGTTCAGGTGCTCAGTCAGCACGCGGGCCGCCAGGCTCAGGGCCTCCTGCGCGTTGCAGGTGCCGTCGGTCCAGACTTCCATAATCAGCTTATCGAAGTCGGTGATCTGGCCTACGCGGGTACGGTCAACGGTGTAGTTGACCTTGAGGACAGGGGTATAAATGCTGTCCACAGGCAGGGTGCTGACGTCGTTTTTCTCAATCAGCGCCTGCTTGTTGCGCTCGGCGGGGACATAACCGCGGCCCTTGTCAAAGGTCAGCTCCATGACCAACTTAGCACCCTCACCCAGGGTGGCGATGTGCCACTCGGGGTTCAGGATCTCCAGGTCATCGCCGCCCTTGATGGTGCCGGCAGTGACCTCGCAGGGGCCAACGGCCTCGACGCGGACGGTCTTGGGGCTTTCGCCGTAGATCTTAGCGGCGATGCCTTTGAGGTTCAGGACGATCTCGGTGACATCCTCGCGCACGCCCTCGATGGTGGAAAACTCATGCACCACGCCGTCGATCTTGACGCTGGTGACAGCCACACCGGGCAGAGAGGACAGAAGCACACGACGCAAGCTGTTACCCAAAGTCGTGCCGAAGCCGCGCTCGAGGGGCTCGACGACGAACTTACCGTAACGGCCATCCGGGGAAAGGGCAGCCGTTTCGATCTTGGGGCGTTCGATCTCCATCATAAAAACCCTCCTTGTTAAGCCGACGCTAGGCAGCGCCGGTTCGGTTGGAAAAATCGTAGAAAACAGTTAAGAGGATTACTTGGAGTACAACTCGACGATGAGGTGCTCAGCGATGGGCACATCAATGTCCTCACGAACAGGCAGCTTGGTGACAGTGCCCTTCAGGGCGTTCTTGTCGCGCTCCAGCCAAGAAGGCAGCAGAACGACAGGAGCTTCCTCGCCCAGCAGCTTGCTGAACTTGACGGAAGAACGGCTGGACTCGATGACTTCGATCACATCGCCCGCCTTAACCTGGTAAGAGGGGATGTTGACACGCTTGCCATTGACAGTGAAGTGGTTGTGGGAAACCAGCTGGCGGGCGTCGCGGCGGGTCTTGGCAAAGCCCAGACGGTAGACGACGTTGTCGAGACGGCGCTCGACCAGGACCAGCAGGTTGACACCGGTCTGACCCGGCATACGAGTAGCCTTTTCGTAGTAGGTATGGAACTGGTTCTCCAGGATACCGTAGACGAACTTGACCTTCTGCTTCTCGTTCAGCTGGGTGGCGTACTCGCTCTTCTTCTTTCTCATCTGGCCGCCGGGGTTACGATTGGTGGTCTTTTTGCCATAACCCATAACAGCAGGAGAAATGCCGAGAGCACGGCAGCGCTTAGCGATAGGTTGGGTATTCTTAGCCATATCTCATGTTCTCCTTTCAATCAAACGCGGCGGCGTTTGGGCGGGCGGCAGCCATTGTGGGGGATGGGGGTCACGTCACGGATCATGGTGACCTCCAGGCCGGTTGCCTGCAGGGCGCGGATAGCGCTCTCACGGCCGGAACCGGGGCCCTTAACGTAGACCTCAACGGTCTTCATGCCATGCTCGATGGCGGCCTTGGCAGCGACCTCAGCAGCGCTCTGCGCAGCGTAAGGAGTGCTCTTACGGGAGCCACGGAAGTTCAACGCACCAGTGCTGCACCAGGAAACGGTGTTGCCCTGGGTGTCGGTGATGGTCACGATGGTGTTGTTAAAGGTGCTCTGGATGTGAGCAGCACCGGCGCTGATATTCTTGCGCTCTTTTTTCTTAGTGCGGGTTTTTGCCGCAGTAGCTTTGTTAGCAGCCATGTCTCAGTTCCTCCTTACTTCTTTTTGTTAGCGACAGTGCGCTTGGGACCTTTGCAGGTACGCGCATTGGTCTTAGTGCGCTGGCCGCGGCAGGGAAGACCCTTGCGATGGCGCACACCACGGTAGCACTGGATCTCGGTCAGACGCTTGATGTCAAGCGCGACGTTACGGCGCAGGTCGCCCTCTACCATGATGTTGTTTTTGTCGATGTAGTCGCGGATCTTGGCCTCTTCATCAGCAGTCAGATCCTTGACGCGGGTATCAGGGTTAATTCCGGTACCGGCGAGAATCTCGTCGGCAGTGGACTGGCCAATGCCGTAAACATAAGTCAGACCAACCTCGATCCGCTTCTCGCGAGGCAGATCAACACCAGCAATACGTGCCATAAAGCACCTCCATTAGTAACATCCCATGTCCTGGTCGGGGCCTGCGCCGGGAATCTACGCACTTGGCCCCCAAGCGTTTTGGGTACGGTTTCCGCGGAATGCTCCGCGGACCTTTAGCCCTGACGCTGCTTATGCTTCGGATTGGCGCAGATGATCATCACGCGGCCTTTGCGCTTGATGACCTTGCACTTCTCGCAAATGGGTTTCACGGAAGGTTTTACCTTCATGATGTTAACCTCCTTTATAACACAAGGCGCTTCTTATTTGGAACGCCAGGTGATCCGGGCTTTGGTCAGGTCGTAGGGAGACATTTCCATCGTGACCTTGTCGCCGGGCAGGATGCGGATGAAGTTGGTCCGCAGCTTGCCGGAAATGTGAGCCATAACCACATGGCCGTTGGGCTTACCCTCTTTGTTGAGGAGTTCAACCTTGAACACAGTGTTGGGCATGGCCTCCCGAACGATACCTTCTACTTCGATGACATCTTCTTTAGACAAGCTGATTGCCTCCTTGAAGGGTTCCGTCAGTTCTGCGCCGCGTCATAGGCGCGGATGGCATCCCTGAGTTGTTGATCGCTTTTCAGAAGCTCGTTCTCAAGAACGGTGGTCGTAGGTGCAACGTGCTGTATCTTTTTGCGCTTGGGGTTGTCCAGCTTGCGCAGGTCCCCATCCGCAACCAGAAGCATCGATCCATCCACAGCCAGAACAGCCAGCGTGCGGGTCTTATCCCGCCCGGCCTTTGAGCGGACCAATTGGCCTTTTACAAAGTCCATCCGGGTTCCTCCCAGCCGTGGGTCAGGACCTCGGCACCGGCCGTGGTGATAGCCATGGTGTGCTCAAAATGAGCCGCCAGGCCGCCGTCACACGTCTTGACCGTCCAGCCGTCCTTCAGCGTCTTTACCGCGTACTTGTACTGGCAGACCATCGGCTCAATGGCAATGCACATACCCGGCACCAAGCGCGGACCGCGCCCGGCGTTGCCGAAGTTCGGGACTTCGGGATCCTCGTGCAGCTCCTTGCCGACGCCATGGCCGACAAAGGTGCGGACGACCGAGAAGCCGTTCTCCTCAACATAGGTCTGTACTGCGTGGCCGATATCCCCTACCCGGTTGCCGCCGCGCGCCATCTCAATGCCGCGATGCAGGCTCTCTTTGGTAACATCCAACAGCCGCTGGGCTTCCAGGTCGAGCTTGCCGCACCCGTAGGTGCAGGCATTATCGCCGTTGAAGCCGTCGATCTTGCAGCCGGTATCGATCGAAACGATGTCACCGGGGCGGATCTGCTGCTGTTTTGAGGGGATACCGTGAATGACGGTGTCATTCACGCTGATGCACGCCGTGGCCGGAAAGCCGTACAGGTGCAGGAAGTTGGGTCTTGCACCGTGGCGCACGATAAAGTCGTAGATGATTTTGTCGATCTCAGCGGTAGTGATACCGGGTTCGATCGCTTCGCCACCTGCTTTCAAGGCAGCTGCGCTGATAGCGCAAGCCTTGCGCATTTTTTGCAGCTCGGCAGCATTTTTGATTTGGATCATGGATGATTAAGCCTCCAAAAGCTTGAGAAGGAACGCCGTAGTGGCCTCAATGGAGCCCTGGTCGGGCACCTCCACGAGCTTGCCGCGCTGGCGATAGAACTCGACCAGCGGTTCAGTCTGCTCATGGTAAGCCTTCAAGCGATCCAGTACGGTGGCGGGCTCGTCATCCTTGCGGATGGCCAGCTCACCGCCGCAGCGGTCACAAACGCCCTCTTTGGCGCTGGGTTTGTTTACGATGTGGTAGCTGGCGCCGCACTTTGCGCAGACGCGGCGGCCGGACATACGGCGGGTGATGGCCTCGTCGGGCACGATCAGGTTCACGACCTTATCGATGTCCACGCCCATCTGCTCCAGGGCCTCGCCCTGAGCGATGGTGCGCGGCATACCGTCGAGGATAAAGCCCTTCTCGCAGTCAGGCTCTGCCAGGCGCTCTTTCACGATGCCGACGATAACATCGTCAGGCACCAGAGCACCGGCATCCATAAAACTTTTTGCCTTTTTGCCCATCGGCGTGCCTTCCTTGACGGCGGCGCGCAGAATGTTGCCGGTGGAAATGGTCGGGATGCCCAGCTTATCGCAGAGGATCTCTGCCTGGGTACCCTTGCCGGCGCCGGGGGCGCCCAAAAGGATCAGTTTCATCGCACATTCCCTTTCTCTTATTCCAAGAACCCTTTGTGGTAACGGGCGGTCATATAGCCTTCCAGAGAACGGCCGGTCTCAAGCGCCACACCCACGACGATCAGCAGCGTAGTACCACCCAGCTGGATGGAAGTGCCGGTGATGTTGCCGAGGATGATGGGGAAGCCAGCAACGATGGCCAGGAAGATCGCGCCGATCAGAGTGATCTTGGACAGGGTCTTCGTGATGAAATCGCTGGTGGGCTTGCCCGGACGGATGCCGGGAATGGTACCGTTGTTTTTGCGAAGCTGGTTGGCAATGTCCACGGGGTTGTACTGGATCGCAACGTAGAAGTAGTTGAACGCGACGATCAGCAGCACGTAAACGATGAGGTAAAGAACGCTGTTGTAGTTAAACACGCTGAAGAAAGCGTACAGCGCCGGATGCGAAGCTGCATCCAGATTGATGAACCGGAAGATCAGACCGGGCAGGCTGCACAGCGTCGAAGCAAAGATGATGGGCATAACGCCGGTCATGTTCACTTTGATGGGGATGTAGCTGGACTGACCACCATACATCTTGCGGCCCATAACGCGCTTGGCGTACTGGACCGGGATGCGGCGCTCTGCGTTCGTCAGGATGACGACGAAGACCACAGCAACCAGAGCCAGAACGACCAGCAGAGGCAGCATGATGTAGAAGAACGGCTCACCGTTCTGGGCGCGGGCCAGAATGTTGGTCGTAGCAGTGTAAATGCTGGACCAGCGGGCCACGATGCCTGCGAAAATCATCAGCGAAATACCGTTGCCGATACCCTTGCTGTCGATCTGGTTGCCCATCCAGGCGCAGAGCTGAGAGCCTGCCGTGAAGGCCAACACGATGACGACCGCGCTGAAGATGCCCGCAAAGCCCTCGGTGTAAGACAGAGCGCCCATATTGCGGATGATGAAGTAGTAGCCGATGGACAGCATCAGACCAATGCCCGCGCCAACATAGTTGGTGATGCGGCGCATCTTGCGCTGACCTTCCTCGCCTTCCTTGGTGAGGTTTTCCAGATACGGAATGGCTACCGCCAGCAGCTGCATAATGATGGAGGCGTTGATGGCGGGCTGCACACCCAGGGCGAATAACGTGCATTCGCTCAGAGCGCCGCCGCTCATCATATTCAGATACTCCAGCATATCGCCGGTGCCGCCGGCAAACATCGAGGTCAGTGCGCCTGCGCTGATGTACGGCACAGGAATCGCACAGCCAAGACGGAACAGGACGAGGATCAGAAGGGTGAACAGAAGACGCTTGCGCAGATCTTCAATCTTCCATGCGTTACGGAAGGTTTCCAGCACCTTACATCACCTCAGCCTTCCCGCCCGCTTTCTCGATTTTTTCCTTGGCGGAGGCTGTATAAGCAGCGACCTTGACATTGACAGCCTTGGTCAGCTCGCCGTTGCCCAGCACCTTGACGCCGTCCAGCGTCTTGGAGATGATGCCGGCCTTCAGCAGGGCCTCGGTATCAACGGTAGAACCGGCCTCGAACTTCTCGAGGTCAGACACCTTGATGGTAACATACTTGGTTGCGAAAATGTTGTTGAAACCGCGCTTCGGCAGACGACGCTGCAGAGGCATCTGGCCGCCTTCGAAGCCAGCCTTCTTGACGCCGCTGCGGGCCTTCTGGCCCTTGTGGCCGAAGCCAGCGGTTTTGCCGTTGCCGGAACCAGCACCGCGGCCCTTGCGGGTCACGGCCTTGCGGGCACCAGCGGAAGCTTTCAGTTCGTGAAGTTTCATGCTTGCACCTCCTTGCATTAGCCCTTGGTCACGACGACCAGGTGGGCGATCTTGGCGATCTTGCCCTGGGTAGCCGCGTTGTCGGGCTGCTCGGTAACCTCACCGGGGCGGTTCAGGCCCAGGGAGTGCGCAACGGCGATCTGCTCTTTGCCGCGGCCGATCAGGCTCTTGGCGAGACGAATGGTAACTTTCTCCATTGTAGTACCCTCCTTAGCCCAGGATCTCGGCAACGGTCTTGCCGCGCTTAGCAGCGACGCTCTCGGCGTCGGTCAGGCCGCACAGGCCTGCGAAGGTAGCAGCAGTGACGTTGATGGGGTTGTTGGAACGCAGGCTCTTGGCGCGGATGTCCTTGATGCCGGCGCACTCGAGCACGGCACGGACAGGACCGCCGGCCAGAACGCCGGTACCGGGGGCAGCGGGACGCATCAGGACGCGGCCTGCGCCGAACTCGCCGACGATCTCGTGAGGAATGGTGGTGCCCTTCAGGCAGACCTTGCGCATGTTCTTCTTGGCAGCGCCCTCACCCTTGCGGATAGCCTCGGGAACTTCGCCGGACTTGCCGACACCGTAGCCGATGTTGCCCTTGCCGTCGCCCACGACGATCAGAGCAGCGAACTTCATAACGCGGCCGCCCTTGACAGTCTTGGAAACGCGGTTGATGGAGACGACCTTAGTGATCATGCCGTCATCTTCTTGTCTTCTCTGCATGGCCATTGTATCTTCTCCCTCCTTACAGCTTCAGACCGGCCTCGCGGGCACCCTCAGCGAGAGCCTGCACACGGCCGTGGTAAACGAAGCCGCCACGATCGTAGACGACCTCAGTAATGCCCTTCTCCAGGCACTTCTTGGCGATGGCCTCGCCAACCTTCTTAGCAGCGTCAATATTGCCGCCGTAAGCATTGAAATCTTTGTCCATGCTGGACGCGCTGGCCAGGGTCACGCCCTGCTCATCATCGATGACCTGAGCGTAGATGTGCTTGGCAGAGCGGAAAACATCCAGACGGGGACGAGCAGCAGTGCCGCTGATCTTGCCGCGGACACGACGGTGGCGGCGCAGACGAGCAACGTTCTTATCAGCCTTGTTGACCATAATGTTTCTCCTCTCCTATTATTTACCCTTGCCGGCTTTGCCTTCCTTACGGATGACATACTCGCCAACATAGCGGATACCCTTGCCTTTGTACGGCTCAGGCGGGCGGACACCGCGGACCTCGGCAGCGAACTGGCCGACTTCCTGCTTGTCGATACCGGTGATGCTGAAGTGCAGCGCATCTTTCAGCTCGATCTTGATGGTATCGGTGTCCTCGAACTCAACGGGATGAGAGAAGCCCAGGGTCAGGGTCAGCTTGCTGCCCTGCTTGGCGGCACGATAACCGACGCCCTGAATTTCCAGATCCTTGCGGAAGCCTTCGGTAACACCGACGACCATGTTATGGATCAGGGTGCGGGTCAGGCCATGGAGGCTGCGTGCCTCCTTCTCGTCATTGGGGCGGGTAACCAAAATCTCATTGCCCTCGACAGCAACATTCATCAGAGGATGAAATTTGGAATGCAGGGTACCCTTGGGGCCCTTAACGGTGATAGCGTGCTCGGCCGCATCGACCTTCACTTCCACACCGGCGGGAATGACGATGGGTTTTCTTCCAATTCTCGACATTGTCTATACCCCTTTCTTACCACACAAAGGCGAGAACTTCACCGCCGACATGAGCAGCGCGGGCTGCCTTGTCGGTCATGACGCCTTTAGAGGTGGAGATGATTGCGGTGCCCAGGCCCTTCATGACCTTGGGCATATCCTCGCAGTTGGTGTAAATACGCAGGCCCGGCTTAGAAACGCGCTTCAGGCCGGCGATGACCGGAGTACCATTCTCCTGGTACTTCAGGGTCAGGGTGATGGTCCCCTGCTTGTTGTCCTCGGTCACTTTCATACCCTTGATGTAGCCCTCGTCAACCAGGATCTGGCAGATCGCCTTCTTCAGGTTAGATGCGGGGATGTCCACGGAAGGGTGTTTGGCAGTGCTAGCATTGCGGATGCGGGTCAGCAGGTCCGCGATAGGATCGGTGATTTGCATGCCACTAACCTCCTTAGGTTGTGTTTAAGAGTGTTGTTATTCGTTCAGACAGAAGCAATCAAGGGCTTACCAGGAAGCCTTCTTGACGCCGGGGATCTCGCCCTTGTAAGCCAGCTCACGGAAGCAGATACGGCAGACACCGTACTTGCGCAGGTAAGCGTGGGGACGACCGCAGATCTTGCAGCGGTTGTAAGCGCGGGTCGAGAACTTGGCGGGCTGCTGCTGCTTGAGCTTCATAGAAAGTTTAGCCATTTACAGTTCCCTCCCTTAGTTTGCGAACGGAGCGCCCAGAGCCTTCAGCAGCTCCTTGGCTTCCTCGTCGGTCTTTGCGGTGGTGACAAAGCAGATGTCCATGCCGCGGATCGCGTCGACCTTGTCGAAGTCGATCTCAGGGAAGATGATCTGCTCTTTCAGGCCGAAAGCGTAGTTGCCGCGGCCGTCGAAGCTGTTGCCGTTGATGCCGCGGAAGTCGCGGACACGGGGCAGCGCCACATTGAAGAGGCGGTCGACGAACTCGTACATACGCTCACCACGCAGGGTGACCTTAGCGCCGATGGGCATACCCTCGCGCAGCTTAAAGTTTGCAACGCTCTTGCGGGCCTTGCAGACGATAGCCTTCTGGCCGGTGATCTGGCCCAGGTCGGCGACGATGGCGTCGATGACCTTGGCGTTTTCCTTAGCCTCACCAGCTGCAACGTTGATGATGACCTTATCCAGCTTGGGGATCTGCATAACGCTCTTGTAGCCGAACTTCTTGTTCAGGGCCGGAGCGATCTCGTTGACATACTGTTCTTTCAAACGTGCCATTGTGTACTCCTCCCTTACAGTTCAGCGCCGCACTTGCGGCAAACGCGGACGGTCTTGCCGTCCTTGACAGAATGGCCCACGCGGGTGGCCTTGCCACACTTGGGGCAAACGGGCATGACCTTGCAGGCGTAGATAGCGCCCTCGGCCTTGACGATGCCGCCCTGCTCACCCTGACGGCGAGGCTTGACGTGCTTCGTGACCATGTTCAGGCCCTCGACGATGACCTTGCCCTCTTTCGGGGAGGTCTGCAGGACTTTGCCGGTCTGGCCCTTGTCCTTGCCGGAGATGACCATAACGTTGTCGCCGGTTTTAACATGAAGATTGTTCATTTAATTAAAACCTCCTTACAGCGATTCCGGAGCCAGGCTCAGGATCTTGGTGAAGCCAGCGTCGCGCAGTTCGCGAGCGACAGGTCCAAAGATACGAGTGCCCTTGGGGCTCTTGTCGGCCATGACGATAACGGCGGCGTTCTCATCAAAACGGATGTAGGAACCGTCGTCACGGCGCAGGCCGTGCTTGCTACGGACGATGACGGCCTTGACCACGTCGCCCTTCTTTACAGTACCACCGGGAGCAGCCTTCTTGACGCTGCAAACCACGATGTCACCGATGTTTGCGTATCTCTTGCGGGTACCGCCCAGTACACGGAAGCACATTAACTCCTTAGCACCGGTATTGTCGGCCACTTTGAGATAAGTTTGCATCTGAACCATCTTTCAGGTCCTCCTTTCAAAGTACCAGGCTGATTATTTTGCCTTCTCGATGATCTTGACCAGACGCCAGTTGACGTCCTTGGAGATCTTGCGGGTCTCCATGATCTCAACGCGGTCGCCGATGCCGGCTTCGTTGTTCTCGTCATGGGCCTTGAACTTCTTGGTGCGCTTCAAGATCTTCTTGTACAGAGGGTGCTGGACGCTGTCCTTAACAGCGACAACGATGGTCTTGTCCATCTTGTCGGAGACAACGACGCCCACACGGGTCTTTCTCAGATTACGTTCCATGCTTTACCCTCCCTCTTACGCGTTCTTAGCATTCTTCTCAGCCAGAACGGTCATCACGCGGGCGATGTCCTTCTTAACGGCCTCGATGCGAATGGGGTTGTCCAACTGGTTGATGGCGTGCTGAAAGCGCAGGTTGAAGAGTTCGGCCTTCAGGTCCTTGAGCTGCTTGTTCAGCTCGACATCGGTCATTTCGCGCAGTTCAGTGGCTTTCATTCAGCGTCACCCTCCTTTACAGTGTCAAGCTCTTCGCGCTTGACGAATTTGCAGCGAATCGGCAGCTTGTGGCTGGCCAGACGCAGAGCCTCGCGAGCGGTCTCCTCGTTGACATCAGCCAGCTCGAAGAGCACGCGGCCCGGCTTAACGACGGCTACCCAGTACTCCGGGCTGCCTTTACCGGAACCCATTCGGGTGCCGGCCGGCTTCTCGGTAACGGGCTTGTCGGGGAAGATCTTGATCCAGACCTTGCCGCCACGCTTGATATAACGGGTCATGGCAACACGAGCTGCCTCGATCTGGTTGGAGGTGATCCAAGCCGGCTCGAGAGCGACCAGGCCGTAATCGCCCTGGTTGACCTTGTTGCCGCGCATGGCCTTACCGGTCATGCGGCCGCGCTGGACGCGGCGGTACTTAACACGCTTCGGCAGTAACATTACTGTTTGCCTCCTTCCTTCTTGGCGGGGGCTTTGGCGCCCTTCAGGATCTCGCCCTTGTAGATCCAAACCTTGACGCCGACCTTACCGTAGGTGGTGTTGGCCTCAGCGAAGCCGTAGTCGATGTCAGCGCGCAGAGTCTGCAGGGGGATGGTACCCTCATGGTAGCTCTCAACGCGGGCGATGTCAGCGCCAGCCAGACGGCCGGAGCAGGTGACCTTGATACCCTTGGCAGGCGTGGCGCTGCGGTCACGGGGCTGCATGGCGTTGCGGATGGCCTGCTTCATGGCACGGCGGAACGCGATGCGGCGCTCGAGCTGGGAAGCGACATCCTCAGCAACCAGCTGAGCATTGGTGGTGGTGCCTTTGACCTCGATGATGTTGAGGTTGACAGCCTTGCCGGTGAGCTTGGCAAGCTGCTTCTCGATCTTGGCGCTCTCAGCACCGCCCTTACCGATCACGATGCCCGGCTTTGCGCAGAAGACATTGACCTTCACGCGGGGGGCACCGGTCTGGGAATCGACGGTACGCTCGATCTCGATCTTGGGAACGCCGGCAGCGTACAGCTGCTTCTTCAGGGTCGTGCGGATCTTGTGATCCTCGACCAGGGTGTCGCCGAATGCCTGCTTAGAGGTGAACCAACGGCTGTCCCAATCTTTGATAACACCCACGCGCATGCCGTGGGGATTGACTTTCTGGCCCATTTGTTTACCTCCTTACTCTTTCTCTTTCAGCACAACAGTCATGTGGCTGGTGCGCTTCAGGATGCGGTATGCACGGCCCTGTGCGCGAGGCATGATGCGCTTGAGCGTGGGGCCGGGGCAGACGTAGCATTCTGCGACGTAGAGATTGTTGCGATCCATGTTGAAGTTGTTTTCCGCATTTGCGGCAGCAGAGTTCACCAGCTTGAGAAGGGGCTCGCAGGCGGCCTTCGGGGTGTACTGCAGGATAGCCAGCGCTTCGTCCAGGGGTTTGTTACGGATGAGGTCCATCACGATCGAAACCTTGCGGGGACTAATGCGGGCGTAACGGAGAATTGCCCGTGCTTCCATTCGATGTTCCTCCTCTCTTATTTGCCAGCGGTCTTAGCGCCGACGTGGCCGGTGAACTTGCGGGTAGGTGCAAACTCGCCCAGCTTGTGGCCAACCATGTCCTCGGTAACGTAGACAGGCACATGCTTACGGCCGTCATGAACGGCGAAGGTGTGACCGACGAACTCGGGGAAGATGGTGGAGGAACGGCTCCAGGTCTTCACGACGCTCTTCTTACCAGCCTCGTTCATAGCCTCGACCTTTTTGTACAGGGAAGGCAGAACGTAAGGGCCCTTCTTAGTGCTTCTAGACATTGTTCAAAAACCTCCCTTAGCCGTTGGCGCGCTTGACAATGAACTTGTCGCTGCGGGCCTTGTGTTTGCGGGTCTTCAGGCCCAGAGCGGGCTTGCCCCACGGAGTACGCGGGCTGGAATGACCGACGGGTGCGCGGCCCTCGCCACCACCGTGAGGATGGTCGCAGGGGTTCATGACGGAACCACGGCTGCCGGGGCGGACGCCCATGTGGCGCTTGCGGCCGGCCTTGCCCAGGTTGACGTTCTCGTGGTCGAGGTTGGAAACAACGCCGACGGTGGCGATGCAGTTCAGACGAACGTTGCGCATCTCACCGGAGGGCAGACGGACCAGAGCGTAACCATTCTCCTTAGCCATCAGCTGAGCCATAACACCAGCGGAACGGACCAGCTGGCCGCCCTTGCCGGGGTAGAGCTCGATGTTGTGGATCATGGTACCGACGGGGATGTTCTCGAAGGGCAGGGCGTTGCCGGGCTTGATGTCCGCATTGGGACCAGCCATGATAACGTCACCGACCTTCAGGCCGTCAGGAGCCAGGATGTAGCTCTTGACGCCGTCCTCGTACTCGACGAGGGCGATGAAAGCGGAGCGGTTCGGATCGTACTCCAGCGTCTTGACGGTGGCGGGGACATCAAACTTGTTGCGCTTGAAGTCGATGACACGGTACTTGACGCGGTTGCCGCCGCCGTGATGGCGGACGGTGATCTTGCCGGTGTTGTTGCGGCCGGCGTGCTTCTTCTTGGACTCGAGCAGGCTGCGCTCCGGATCAACCTTGGACAGGACGCTGTAATCAGTAACAGTCATGCCACGGCGACCGGGGGTAGTCGGCTTGTACTTCTTGATAGCCATGTTGATCTCCTTGTTGTTATCTTATGAATTATTCTCGGGGTCATATCCCCATAACCGGGCCCCTCGGCGGGGTCCTGAGTGACGGCCTTGCGGCCATCAGGTCATCAAACCATGGAGTTGAAGAACTCGATCTCCTTGGAGTCAGCAGTCAGGGTGACGATGGCCTTCTTGCTCTTGGCAGTGTAACCGGCGTGCATACCCTGGCGGCGATAGCGACCACGGACGGAGATGGTGTTGACCTTGGCGACCTTCACGCCGAACAACTCTTCAACAGCGTTGGCAATGTCGATCTTGGTGGCGTCGGTAGCGACCTTGAAGGTGTACTTCTTGTCAGCGATGCCAGCCATGGAGTTCTCGGTGATGACGGGGGCGAGAACGATGTCCTGTGCGAATTTCATCACGCATATACCTCCTCAAGTTTCTTGGCAGCGTCAACGCTCAGGATCAGCTTGTCAGCGTTGACAACATCGTAGGTGTTGATGCCGGTAGAGGCAGTCTGGACACCGGGGATGTTGGCGGCGCTCTTGACGAACTTAGCGTCCAGAGTGTCATTGACGATCAGGTTCTTCTTGCCTGCGCCGACAGCGGCCAGGAAAGCAACGACGGTCTTGGTCTTGTACTCGTCAGCGGCGATCTTGTCGACGACGATCAGGTTGCCGTTGGCAGCCTTGTCAGACAGAGCGCTGAGCAGAGCCAGGCGCTTGACCTTCTTGTTGATGGTGTAGTAGTAGCTGCGGGGCTTGGGGCCGAGAGCAACACCACCGTGGGTCCACTGCGGAGCGCGGATAGAACCCTGACGAGCGTGGCCGGTGCCCTTCTGGCGCCAAGGCTTCTTGCCGCCGCCGCGGACTTCCTTGCGGATCTTGGTGTTCTGGGTGCCCTGGCGCTGGTTGGCCAGGAAGTTGACGACTGCCTCGTGGACAGCCTTCTCGTTCGGGGTGATCCCGAACACGGCGTCGGAAAGCTCAACGGTGGAAACCTTCTTGCCGTTCATATCGACGACATCAAACTGTGCCATTGTGTTTTCCTCCTTTACGCTTTCACGCTGTCGTGGATGGTCACGACCGAGCCCTTCGGGCCGGGGATCGCACCCTTGATCGCGATCAGATTGTTCTCAGCATCGACTTTAACGATGCTCAGGTTCTGAACGGTCACGCGGACCGCACCCATGTGGCCGGGCAGACGCTTGCCCTTGAACACGCGGGACGGGCTGGAAGTGGAACCGTTAGAACCGGCATGACGTGCAACAGGGCCGGTGCCGTGGCTCTCACGCAGGCGGTGCTGGCCAAAGCGCTTGATAACGCCCTGATAGCCCTTGCCCTTGCTGGTGCCGACAACGTCAACCTTGTCGCCCTCTGCGAAGACATCAGCCTTGAGGATGTCGCCGACGTTGACGGCAGCGATGTCATCAAAGCGGAACTCGCGCAGGGTGCGCTTGGGAGCGACGTCAGCCTTGTCGAAGTGACCCTTGGCGGCCTTGTTGACCTTCTTGGCGCTCACTTCGCCGTAGCCCATCTGAACAGCCTGGTAGCCGTCAGACTCAACGGTCTTCTTCTGCACGACAGTGCAGGGGCCGGCCTCAATGATGGTGACCGGGACGACCTTGCCGTTGGCGTCGAACAGCTGGGTCATGCCCAGCTTCTTGCCGATGATACCTTTTTGCATTGTGTTTGTCCTCCTGTAAAGGTTATTGGTTGGTGGTTTCCCATCAACATGACCTCTCCGCTGTTTGCATTGCAGCGAGATGGTGCTTTACCGTGTTTTCCATTACACGCCGACCGTTCACGGATCACGGCCGCGCGTATCGGCCTTTATAATGTAGAAACTCGATTACAGCTTGATCTCGATGTCAACGCCGGCGGGGAGCTGCAGGCTCATGAGAGCCTCGACCGTCTTGTTGGACGGCTTCAGAATGTCGATCAGACGCTTGTGCGTACGGGTCTCGAACTGCTCACGGCTGTCCTTGTACTTGTGGACAGCGCGCAGGATCGTGACGACCTCCTTGTCGGTGGGCAGGGGGATCGGGCCGGAAACGCGAGCGCCAGTGCGCTTAGCGGTCTCCACGATCTTCTGTGCCGCAGCATCGATCAGGGATGCATCGTAGCTCTTCAGACGGATTCTGATTTTTTCTTTGACTGCCATTGCATTCGCCTCCTATAAAATTTTGCGCCTTAGGCGAGCCGATAAATCACACACGTTTCCGGGTGTTCAACCTTTTCGCATGACAAAATCCGGTGAACCGTGTTTGCACAGTTCTCCCGGAAAGAATCATTACAAAGTAAGGTGAACATTGGTCCGCCCCGCAGAATGCAGGCACGTACATATCCCTTTGTTTCCGTAATTCTTTCGCCCGGTTCTAAGATCGGACATACTCCGCGGAAAAACCCGCCAGCCTATCGGCCATGTGGCGGCAACCTCCCGCATCAACGCATATCGCGGCTTGCGCAGCTTGTTTTATCTGCACAAGCCTTCCGCAGCCAAGATGTATTATAGCACACGTTTCCCGGCGTTGCAAGTGTTTTTTGGCATTTTTATAAAATTTTTTTGAGAAATTTTTACGTTATGCCGAAAAGCGTAGAGGTTGTATGCGTTTTCAACAGAGTGCATGGTTTTAGGGGAAAGAAGTCCTGTTTTTCAGGCAAATTGCAGCGTGAAAAGTTATTGCTCTGTAGGGGCCGCACATGTGCGGCCCGCAGCTGTAAGGTAAACGGTCATTTGCGGGAAGGCCGCGGGCCGGGCATGCCCGGCCCCTACAACTCAGTTGGGCAGCTCCAGCGCGTCCATCCGCCAGCCATTCTCCGTCGGCACCAGGCGCACCGTCGTTACAGTGGCGGTATCGGGCACAATCGTCTCCTCCCCCGCCCAGCCCGCGAAGTCCTCGCTCTCACAAGTCAGCACGACTTGATAAAACGTAAGGCTTCCGTCAGGCTGTAATTCCGGCTCGGTAAAGACATGCCCGCAGTAAGCAATATTACTGCCGCGGTCACCATCGATCGTCAGGATTGTGTCACTCTCCCCTTCCGCAAAAGGCGCGGGATCCATGTTCAGCATATCATCGATCCAAGCATCGGAATAGACTGTGTGCAGAAAGCTGCTGAACTCCGAGAACTTTGTGTAGAACGCACCGTCCGTCGCATAGCCCTGAAGCCATCCCGGCAAACCCTCCACAGACTCGAAGGGCATAAAGCCCACATGCATCCCAAACCAATGGTACTGGAAGTAATACGCCGAGGCCAGCGCAGCTCGGGCCTGCTTATCCAGCGAAGCAGGAACATCGCTGACTTCTGTGCGGTCGTAGTAGCCTTCTACCCACGGCGCATTGACTGTGACGGTGACGACATTGTTCTCAGGCACTGTGTAGGGCTCAGCTTGCACTTTCAAGTCCCAGTAGCGCCCGCCGTTGCGGCTATAGTTATCCTGCCAATCCGGGTTCAGTTCTTTTATGTTTTCCACCGTTGTGTGGAAAATCTCCGCCACTTCTTCCAGCGAATCCGCCGAGTAACGGAGCGTCACGCCCTCGGTGGGCCAGACAACTTTTTCGCCCTGTTGCAGCAGTGGTTTATGCGGCGCACTGAATGTGTAGTCCGGCATCCGGCAGCCCGCATCGCCCCGCCAGTCATCGAAAGAGACTTCCTCGTACACCGCCATCGTCGGGGACGGAGTGGCTGTCGGCGCCTCGGTAGGCGCCGGGGTTATGACAGGTGTTGCGGTCGGGTCAGGCGTTGGGGTGATGCTGCCCGCCGGGGCAGAAGCGCACGCAGTAAGAAAAATAAGAGATGCAAGAATTACAGCGCATTTTTTCATAACGTACCTCATCGAAAGATGCCCTGTAGGGGCCGCACATGTGCGGCCCGCAGCTGTATGGCAGACGACTGCTTACGGGAAAGCCGAAGGCCGGGCCTGCCCGGCCCCTACCGTGCGCTGATGGAATATTCACTTCCGTTTCAGCTGCTCCTCCAGCCCCTCCCGCGGGGTCACGTAGACGGTGGTGTAGACCTCGTACAGGACCATGCCGGGTTTGGCACCATTGGCTTTCCAGATGTTCTTGACCTCGGTGGTATCCACTGCCACCTTCGCGCCGCCATTCTGGCTGGAATGGAGCACCGCCAACTCGGCGGCCTCCTGCCTGGTCGTGTCGGGGATATCCTCTCCCCTGCTCATGACAACGCAGTGGCTGCCGGGGGCTTTCTGTACATGGAACCACAGATCCTTGCCGCGGGCGGTGTGCAGAGTCAGCTTGTCGTTCTGCAAATTGTTCCGGCCCACAAGGATCTCAAAGCCGTCGCTTGAGGTATACCGCAGGAAATCCGCAGGCTTCTGCTTGCGGTCACGCTGCTTGTAATATTTTAAGTAGCCCTGGCTCTTGAGCTCGGCGCGAATCTCATTCAGTGCCATCTCGCCCGGGGCACTCTCCACCTCGTACAGGACCGTGCGCAGGTACTCGATCTCAGCCTCGCCCTCCACCAGCAGCTTTTGCAGCATGGCGTGGGCAGTCTGCTTCTTTTTGTAATCGCGGAAATACTTCTGCGCGTTCTCGTTGCCGCCCAGGCGCGGGTCAAGTTTGATGGTCACATCCTCGCCGGTGTAGTAGTTCTGCACCGTGACCTGGCGGTCGCCCTTGTGGATGGCCCAGAGGTTGGCCTGCAAAAGCTCACCGTACAGCCGCAGCGTGTCGGCCTTGGCGGATTGGCTCAGTTCCTCTTTGCGGGCTGCCTGTTTGCGGACGGAACGATCGTACATATTATGGACAGCCTTGTACAGCTCGCGGCTCTTCTGGCGCAGGCGCTCGGCGCGGTCCTTGGTGGCGTAGTAATCCTCGAGCATTTCGCTGTAACTCGGGTACTGGGTCAGAATCGCCTCGCTGCCGTACTGCTGCGGGACAAAGAAGCTGAACTCCACCGGTTTGGGCACACCGTCCGCCTGGGGCAGCCGCACCGCCGTCGGCGTGCCGCCGTGGGCGTGCTCGTCCTTCAGTGCATCGATGGCCGCCGCCAGGTGGGCTTTCTCGTCGGCAGTCAGGTCGCAGGCCAGCGCCGGTGTTTCGCCCAGGGCGCGGCAGACAGCCTCCCGCACGACGACCGGGCCAACGCCCGCCACCGTTTTGCCCAACGCCTGGGCCACCGGCAGATCCTTCTCGCAGGCGGCCGCCACAATAGACGCAGCGCTTGTCTCGAGGAAGTCCGGCCGCGCGGGTTTGGGCGGCAGCGTGTAGGCCAGGCCGGGCAGCAGCTGGCGGACCTCGCTGTCGTCAAAGTCCACACGCTTTAGCGCATCGATGATACGGCCATCCTGTACGAGCACGAGGTTGGAGTAACGGCCCATCAGCTCCACGGCCAGCGTGTTGGTGACCAGGTCGCCCATCTCGTTGGTGCAGCGGAAGTCAAAATACACGATGCGGTCGCCCGGCTCGCGGCGCAGCTCGATGAGCCGCCCGCCGGTCAGGTGCTTGCGCAGCAGCATACAGAAACCCGGCGGCGTGAGCGGATTTTCGAAGCTTTCCTTCGTCAGGCAAACGCGGGCCGAACCGCTGCGGGCCGACAGCAGCAAGCGGTGGGTCTCGGTGCGGGTGCGCAGCGTCATCAGCACCTCGTCGCGGGTCGGCTCAAAAATTTTGTCGATCTTCGCGTCGAGCAGGGTCGTTTTCAGTTCACCGGCGACCAGCGCCAGCGTTGCGGCATCTAGTGACATAGGGAGAATCCTCCGAGATACTATAAGGTAAGCGAGAAGAGCGAGAAGAGCGAAAAGAGAAGAGATACTGACGCGAGAGAAAAGCTGTATGCCGGGTTTTTGCCCCGTCTTCTTCTCTCTTCTTTCTTCTCTTTTTTCTACTATAATAAGTAAGAATACGGGTCTTTGTCGGCCTCGGCATGGGCAACGGTCAGCTGGGGGAACTGCTTGGCAATGTGGGCGGCCAGCACGTCGGCGACGGCGTGCTCGGTGCCCCAGTGGCCCGCCACGACCAGGCCGACGCCCTTTTCCTTTGCCAGCAGGGCGATATGGTGGGCGGCCTCGCCGGTGACAAGGCAGTCCGCACCCAGGTCGATGGCCTCCTGCAAGTAGCTGCCACCCCCGCCGCTGACCTCGGCCAGGCAGGTAACGGGCTTCTGGCCGTTCACATACTTGACGCCACTGTGCAGCGTGTCGGCGCAGAACTTTGCCAGCGCTTCCACAGTGGTTGGCATCGTGGTCCCGATGCGGCCGCAGCCCTCGGCAAAGCTTTCACGCCCTTCGGCGGCAATGCCGAGGATATCACAAAGGGTATCGTTGACGCCGCCCGGTGCGGCATCCAGATTCGTGTGCATACAGATGGCAGAGATGCCATTTTTCATCAGCAGCGCGGGTATATCGTCGGCGTGCAGGCTTTTGATGGGGTGGAAGATGACCGGGTGATGGCTGACGATGAGCTGGCAGTCGTTTTCCACAGCCTCTCGCACGACGGCGGGGGTAATGTCCAGCGTGGTCAGCACCCCGTCCACCGGCGTGCCTGCATCGACGAGCAGTCCGACGTTATCCCAATCCAGCGCCAGTGCGGGCGGCGCGACCGCCTGCAGCAGGCCCAAAATCTGCTGTACACTTACCGACATGATGATTTCCTCCTGTTTCAAGCATTACTGTGCAACTGTCGTCGCAGCATTGTAGGGACGAACATTGTTCGCCCGCGCGCGTTTACCGTGCCGCCAACAGATCCATTTCCGCGATAAGTTCCCCTACCGCGTCACGCTCTGCGCCGTCCGGCAAGCCCAAACGGTACTTTTTCAGCTTCGCGTTCTGCACGGCGTAATAGTCTGCGCAGCCGGGCTGCCCCTGTGTCAGACCGGTCAGGCAGTACAGCCCATCCGGTTCGCGGGCATCGCCCGTGTACTGCGCGTTCATCACGGCGTACCACCGCCCCGCCGCCTGGCAGAGCGTTTCGCCCCGCAGGGCAAAACCGTGCCGGGCCAGCCACCGCCGCAAGATGCTGTGCTTGGTGGCTGGCACCAGCACCAGATTGTACCGTGCATCAAACACCCAGGGAGCGGCTTCCAATATTTCTATGATCGTCTCCGCGCCCATGCCTGCGATGATGATGTCCTCGGCCTCGCCGGGGGCCAGCACTGCCAGCCCGCTGCCAAGGCGGAACTGCACCTTGTCCCCATAGGGGGCACAGGTCACGCGGGCTTTTTCCAGCGGGCCGGGGCGCAGGTCACAAGCCAAAACAAGCGGGCAGCGACCGCTGCCCGCCAGTGCGGCGCTTAATTTGCCGTGGTCACAGCCGATATCCGCTGCCACGCGCCCCGCCCGTACAAAGGCATAGGCGGCGGCCAGGCGGGCATCCAGCTGGGGTACCTTACAGGTGTGCAAAGTAGTCGTTCAGCTCGGCGACGAGCTCGTCGGGATCAACGCCGTGGACAGCGCAGGCTTCCTCAACGGTCTCACCGTGGGAGGCCATGCAGCCCAGGCAGTGCATACCGGTGGCCAGGAAGATGGGAACGCAGCCCTGGGTGGGGTCGTTGTTCAGGATTTCGGCGATGATGGTATTCTTGGTAATGGTCATGAGAGTGTTCTCCTTTTAGAATGGTTTGATTTATGAAACCGGCTGCCAGCTGGCGTACAGGCCAAAGCCTTGCAGCAGGGTCAACAGAGTGCAGGCGGTAACGGCCAGCGCCGCCCCGCGGGAAGTATCGTGCCGCAGCGTAATGTTGCGGCCGCATTTGCAGAGCACCAGCACCAACGGCAGGATGGGCAGCCAGTAGCGGCCCTGCAAGCCAAAAAGCGTTTGGTAGTTGATGGGCGTCCAGTTCAGCGCCACGACGAGCGACGACGCCACGACGCAGAGGATGATGCCCACCACGCCGATCTTGGTTCGGCGGCCCAGGGGGGCGTCCGTCCCCTGCACCGGCGGCGCCGCTGCCAGCAGCGCCAACACCAGGCCGACGCCCAGCAGCCAGCTGACATCGATGCGGTAGACGATCGGCTCACCCAGCGTCGTGCCCAGGATCCCCTGCAGCCAGAGTGCACCCTGCTCAGGGATCGTGCGCAGCAAGAGCTTCGTCGTGGCGGGCAGGTTGCGGCAGATATAGCCCAGCGAGAAGGTCCAGATGGAATCGCCGTTGGGGTTGGTCATCAGCAGCTGGTCAGGTTCCAGCCCGCCGCCCATGCGGGAAAGGGCAAGCACCCCGCCAACGACAGCCAGCACCACCGCGCAGCCCAGGCCGCAGCGGAAGAGGCGCAGCTTTTTCGGGTCGGTGTGTACTTTGTCATACAGCCAAAGCACCAGCCCGACCGCAGTGGCCAGCGCCGCGACGCCGACGACGAGCACTGCAAGGCTTATATCGCGGGCAGCGTAGACCAGCTCGCCCAAGTTGGCGGAGATCCACAGGCAACCCGCCAGTATGAGGGCGGCCTCCTGGATCAGCCGCCCGGAGCGCACCCTTGCCCCGAACGCCCCTTCGACAAATTCCGTCGGCCCCACGAGATTTTCCACCGGGATAATGAAGCAGAGCAGCACGACCGGCAGATAAATTGCCTTGGCCGGGCCGACCGCCCCGCCGAGCGCAATGAGCAGGATTTTTTCCCACCATACAGCCCGCTTCCGGCGCAGCCGCAGGCAGAGCGCCGTGTAGCAGAACACCATACCCAGCACCGACGCATCGGGCGAAAGGCTGGCCGCTAATTGCAGCGGCATCGGCAGCAGCGCCACGCAGGCCAGCAGCCCGCGCACCCCCGCCGGGGCCAGCGCCACGGCCAGCACAGCCAGCGTCAGATAGAAAACAAGGTTGAAGATACGGGCCTGGCGCAGCATGACGTAGAAACCTGCCCCGCTGCTGCGGGCCAGCCGCAGGCCCAGCGCCTGGGGCAGGTAGTTACCACTCCCCTGCCCGGCCTTGACCGTGCTGGCGGCGGTCAGTGCATCGGGGCCGCCCGGCTCCTGTTCGATGGCCAGCGCCTCGGCTTTGTAGGCGAGAATACCGATCTCGCCGGTGCGGGTGCCAAAGTAGGGCGCGTCACACTCGCGGACCAGCAGATTGCCGTCGGCATCGGCGGGCTGTTCACCACCCAGGCGGCTGGCAAGCTCATAGGCAGCGGCCAGGTGGGTGTATTCATCGGGGGCGACCAGCGCGGGCGTGACCCGCACAAACGCCAGCCCGCAGAGCAGGCCCGCCACCGCGACCGTGACCGCCAGCGGCAGCTGCAAACCCGCCAACAGCACGGCGGCAAAGGTGCCCCCCGCCAGCAGCGGGGCCAGCTCGTTGGCCAACCGCGTCGGCCAGCTGCCGGAGTAATCGGTCATATATTGCAGCGCCAGCGTGGCGTTCTGGCTTTTGCCGTCGGCGGTCAGCGGCAGGTCCTTCACCGCCGTCTCGCTGGCCCAGAGGCCCAGCGGGCCTTCCCACTCCACGGCGTTATAAATGTGCAGGTAGACCGTCTCGGCCTGCTCCGCCGTGTAGGGGGCACCGAAGGAAAACCCGGTAAAGTTATCGTCAAACACGTTGGCGTAATTGCCCGCAGCCTGGCGCAGCTCATTCCCGGCGGCGTCGCACAGATCGACCATGACCATGCCCGCGCGGTAGAGCTGCCCGTGGGTGCTGAACCGCAGCCGCACGCCGTAGAGCGACTCCCCGGCTTGCAGGGGAACGGCCTGGTCAAATCCTTCCTCAGGCAGGTCGATGACCCGGGTGTAGTCATCGTTGACGATCTCATAGACCGGCTGGTTGCCAACCCGCAGCTGTAGGTCGTACCCGACCCAGCGGCAGAGCAGCCAGACCGCAGCCGCCGCCAGCACTGCAGCCGCGATACTGCCGACGACGCGGCGCAGGGAGAGTTGTTTTTTCATAAGCACAATGCCTTTCTGGCAGGATGTACAGGAATCAGTGTTATTATACAGCATATAGGCAAAAAACGCAAATCACCGCTGCAGCTGATAGAGATACCAGGTTACTTCACCCTCGCCGCCGTTGTAGCTGCACTGGTCGATGACCTTGTACTGCGGGAAATCGCCGCCCAAATCACCGGTCAGCGCGGCGACATAGCCAACTGCGCTGTTCACCAGCACGGCCTGCTGGTCACTCCACTGGTCGTCCAGCGGCATATTCGTCACGCAGAAATACTTGCAGGGCGGAAGCACCCCCGCCGTCGTGTAAAAGCCGCCGTCCAGCGTGCCATAGTTGAGCAGCGATGCACCGTTGATTTTCGCAGCAAAGCGAGTCTGGGGCATCGTATCGGCATCACGAAACCGCAAGGCGCGGTTGGGGCTGAAGGCAAAGCACCAGGCCGCCCCCGCTGCCAGCCACAGAAGGCCGCAATTTTTGCGCGTGCCCCAAAGTGCCGCCAGCGGCACGATGCCCAGCGGTGCGAACACGGCCAGCACAAGGCCGTAGTAGACGAGGTAGCCGCCCATCAGGCTTGTAAGCGCCAGCCCCGCAGCCAGTGCGGCCACAGCCGCCACCGCGCTGGGCTTGCGCACCGCTGCGGCCCAGATCAAAAACATTGCCAGCAGCACCGCCGCAGGCAGGGCGTCCCGCACGGCCCACCAAAGGTGCTGGGCCAAAGCCAGTGCACCGCCGCCCTCTCCTTTATAAAGGAAGAGGTTATCATAAAAGTAGCAGGTGAACCAGTCCCCCAGCGCACTGTTTACGCCGAAGTAGATGACCCACGGCAGGGTCGCCAGCGCCATGCCGCCGAGGTAGGCGGCCACGCTTTTGCCCAGCTGTGCCGCCCGCCCACGCCACAGGTAGACGACGGCCAGCACCACCACCCAGGCGAGGTAGAACCCCAGCACCGTATACTTGAGCCAGAGGGCACACCCGGCCAGAAAACCGTGCAGCGCCACGGTGCGCAGCGGCATCGGGTGGGTGTCCTGCAGCGTTTTCACCGCACCGTACAGCGCAAACGCCAGAAACGGCAGCAGCAGTTCCTCGGCGCTGCCGCCGTGGGCAAAGGCCCGGCTGGCGGCAATGCCCGCCGCGGGCAGCACGGCCCAGGCCGGGTGCAGTGCCCGCCCGACCAGCAGTTCCGCTGTGTGCAGACCGCAGTGCAAAAAAAGCGCAAAAGCGATGATTTCCACCACCAGCACCCCTGTGAAGCCGGTATAGTCTATCAGCGATGCAAGACCGTACAAGAAGTACAGCACCGGGCCTTTGTGGTCGAACACATCCCGATAAAGCACCTTGCCGCGGAACATCGACTTGCCCATCGTGAAAAAGATGTTCGCGTCCATCCAGTCGTTGAGGACGTAGAGCGGCGAGGATTTGCTGCACAGCACCAGATCAATGGCTGCGATACCCACCAGCCACGCTGTGCGCCGTGCGTTTTGTTTTGTAAGCATAGGCAGACCCTTAACAACAAACCACGCCCCGGCGGTAAAGCCGGGGCGCGGAATGGAACAATTCAACTATTTACACAAGCGCGTAAATCAGCCGTTCTCCTTCATCTTAGCGAAGCACTCGCTGCAGTAGACCGGGCGGTCCTCACGAGGCTGGAAGGGAACCTTGCAGGCCTTGCCACAGCTGGCGCAGGTTGCGTCGAACATCTGGCGCTCACCGCGGGTTGCGTTCTTGCGGGCATCGCGGCAGGGCTTGCAGCGCTGGGGCTGGTTCTCAAAACCACGGCTGGCGTAGAACTCCTGCTCGCCGGCGGTCCAAACGAACTCCTTGCCGCAATCCTTGCATACCAAAGTCTTGTCTTCGAACATAGTGGGTATCTCCTCTGTGTTTATTTTGCCCGCGGAAGAATCTAAAACAACGCATATGGAATGGACCAACTGAACTGATTTTAGGCGCTACTGGGGGCAGATTGATATATGATGCAGGCAAATCACCTGAATCCAAAGTTAGGGGCCGCCGCGCAGCTTGCGGCGGGCGCGGGCCAGGGCATTGGCCACATTTTTGACGGGCAGGCCCAATTCCTGCGCGGTCTGCGCGGGGGTCTTGCCCTCCAGCCCGGCCATGATAACGCGGCGTTCCAGCACGGAAAGTTCCGTCTGCATCCGGCGCATCGTGTCGGCATATTGTTCGCCGGAAATCGCGATTTCTTCAGGACCCGGGCGGGTGTCGGTGCTTTCCTCGGCGTCGGGCAGGGGCACGCTGTAATTCAGCGGCGCGTGCTTTTTGCGCAGCGCGGCTTTGCGGGCGTCCTGCTGGGCGTGGCGGATGCTGGCCGCCGCATAGGCGGTGAAAGTCTCGCCGCTGGCAGCATCGAACCCGCGCACTGCGTGGAACAGGCCAATCAGCCCTTCCTGTACGGCATCCTCAAAGTCAAGCCCCGGGGCGGTATAGGCCGCCGCGCCGCTGCGGATGGCGGGCATCATGCGGGCGATCAGCGCAGCAAGCGCATTTTCGTCCCCCTGCTGTGCGCGCACAGGCAGGTCTTGCTCGATCGTGGTCTTGGGCAGCGGCATGGGCTTTTCCTCCGGGAAGATGCGAACAATTTAATAATAGCGGGAAACTGCGCATTTGTCAATGTTTTTTTCGTCGGTTCGGCAGGAAAAAGGAAAGGCTTCCCCCCTTAGGGGGAAGCTGGCCGCGAAGCGGACTGATGAGGGGCAGGTTTGCCATTATTGCGCTATAACGGCAACACCGCCCCTCATCCGGCCCGCGGGCCACCTTCTTCCCCGGGGAGAAGGCTGGAGATTTTACAGATAGCTCATCTCTTCTTTCCGTCGCCCGGCCAGGTCGGGGTTATCCAGCACGGCACCGGCGCCCAGGGCTACACAGTCCAGTGGGCTTTCGGCAATGTGGACATCGATGCCGGTCTCGTTCTGGATCAGCGTATCCAACCCGCGCAGCAGCGCACCGCCGCCCGAGAGCATGATGCCCCGGTCGATGATATCACTGGACAGTTCCGGCGGCGTGCATTCCAGCGTGTCCTTGATGGCCTCGACGATGCGCAGCAGACATTCACTCATGGCGTCGCGGACTTCCTCGGATCGGATCAGGATATCCTTCGGCAGGCCGTCCACGAGGTTGCGGCCTTTGATCTCCATACTGGTTTCCGGGTCCTGCGGGCAGGCAGAGCCGATCTCGATTTTGATCTGCTCGGCCGTGCGCTCACCCACCAGGAGGTTATACTTGCGCTTGATGAAGGCAATGATGCTCTGGTCCAGCGCGTCGCCCGCGCAGCGCACGCTGCGGCTTGCCACGATGCCTGACAGGCTGATGACCGCCACTTCCGCCGTGCCGCCGCCGATATCCACGATCATGCTGCCAACAGCGTCAGTGGTGGGCAGCCCGCTGCCGATGGCGGCGGCCATGGGTTCCTCAATGACTGTGACCTGGCGTGCGCCCGCCTTGGCTGCTGCCTGGCGCACGGCGCGGCGCTCGACCTCGGTGACGCCGGACGGCACGCAGATGACCACCCGGGGATGGGCAAAAATGCTGTTGCCGCAGGCCTGGCGGATGAAGCTTTGCAGCATAGCTGCGGTGATGTCGAAATCGGCAATGACGCCATCCTTCAGCGGACGCACGGCCACGATGGACCCGGGTGCGCGGCCGATGACGGCCTTTGCCTCATGCCCGACGCTGCGCACCCGCAGTTCGTCGCTGCGCGGGTCGACGGCGACGACGCTTGGCTCCCGCATGATGATGCCCCGGCCCTTCATGTAGACCAGCGTGTTGGCGGTGCCCAGATCAATGCCGATATCCTTGGTAAACATAGCGTGTATTCTCCCGAAAAAGCGTGTAAAAATGTTGCAGAACTTACCCATACAGTCTCCCCCATTCCGGGGCTGTGCGGGTTTACTGAAATTCGCGCAGCAGTTGTGCCGTGCGGTGGACCGGCAGCCCCATGATGTTGTAGTAGCACCCTTCGATGCCCGCGCACCACAGCGCCGCGTGTCCCTGGATGGCATAGGCCCCGGCCTTATCGTAGGGTTCCGGCGTGCGGACATAAATCCGCAGGTCGTCCTCCTCGATGGACGAAAAATGGACGGATGTTGTCTCCACCGTAGCGGCAGCGCGGCGGCCCCGGCAGATGCAGACGCCGGTATGTACGCGGTGCGCACGGCCCGACAGGGCGCGCAGCATCCGCACGGCGTCGGCCTCGTCTTTCGGCTTGCCGAACACTTCGCCCTCGCACTCGACCACCGTGTCAAAGCCGCAGACGATATCGTCGGGGTGTTTCTCAGCCACAGCGCGGGCCTTGGCGGTAGCCAGGGCCTTGGCCAGGTGTGCCGGGGAGTCCGCGGCAATTTTCGTCTCGTCGACGTCGCTGGTGATAACGGTATAGTCCGGCGTGATAAGGCTCATCAGTTCCCGCCGACGCGGGCTGCCGGATGCAAGGATCAAAGCCATGGGGTGCTTCCTTTCTGGTACATTATAAAGAGCTTGCCTGTGCAGAGTTTGCCGAAACAGGGTATGCACAGAAATTTTTGGCGTATCAGCCTTCCCCCTCAGGGGCTGCGCCCGCAGGCGCGTGTCGGAGCGCAACCGCCGAAGGCGGCTCTTGGCGCGGAGACTGAAGGTGGCCGAAGGCCGGATGAGGGGCGGGTTCAGGGCAGCAGCCCGATAGTGGGTTGCTGCGGCAAGGTTGCCCCTCATCCGTCTGCTTCGCAGACAGCTTTCCCCCAAGGGGAAGCCTTTTTTACTTTCCCGTCGAGCCAAAGCCGCCGGCACCGCGCTGGGTGTCGGTCAGCTCGTCGGCAGAGGTGAAGGCCGCCTGCCAGACCGGGGCAATGCAGAGCTGGGCCACGCGCTCGCCGGGCTGGATGGTGTAGGGTTCGTTGGACAGATTCACCATCGGCACACGGAGCTCGCCGCGGTAGTCGCTGTCAATGACGCCGACGCCGTTTGCCATGCACAGACCGTGCTTGATGGACAGGCCGCTGCGGGCATAGACGAGGGCGACGCACTCGGGGCCGGGCAGCTCGATGGCAAGGCCGGTGGGCACAAGGGTACGCTGCATGGGCGCCAGCGTCAGCGGTTCATCCAGCACCGCGCACAGATCGGCCGCCGCCGCACCGGGGGTGGCGTAGGTTGGCACAACCGCGCGGGGATCGAGTTTTTTATATTTTACAATAGGGGTCATGGGAACCTCCAAAAAAGATAATAGATAAAAGATAAGAGATAAAAAGCTGGTGGATTGCGGCACTGCGTGCCGCTCAAAATTTTGTTTTTGCCCCGCAGGCAAAAACTCCACATCATTTATTATCTATTATCTAGTATCTTTTATCTATTTAATTATTCGTATAGTATAGCCCTCTCGTAAACTCATTGTCAAACGGGCGGGCGTCCAAAAGCAGCGCCAAAATTTGGGAAACGTGGGCCGGGGTCTCGATGGTAAAGGCGGCAACCGCCACATCCACCGGCATTTCGGACAGGCGCTCGCCCATATAAAGCGGCACGGGGTTGTACACCGTGCGCACGCCCGCCCCGCCGGGGGCCGAGCAGGTCACGGTGAAGTCGCGGCCCTTGCGGTCGCGCAGCGTGCCGCCGCCCTGGCATTTGCCGCAGTCCCGCACGTTGCGCAGCGGACACGCCCGGGTCAGCATCAGCGGCAGGTGGCCGTAGCACAGCGCCGCCGTGGGCACGCCTGGAGCCACAGCCTGCATGGCCGTCAGTGCGGTCTCGGGCTGCAAAAGCATCCCCTCGATGCCCAGGCTCTTATACCGCGCGGCGCTCATCGGGTTCGTCACGTTCAGACCCAGGCCGCCGTACAGCGTCCAGCCGTCGGTGTAGCGCAGCTGTGCGGGGTTATTGACCACCGCGCCCGCAAAGCCTGCATCCTGCAAGGCGTCCAGCCGAGCGGCGGTTTTTTGTTCCAGCTTGCCGAACATGACGCGGGGCAGTTCCAGCAGCGTTTTCTCCCGCCATGCCTCGGGGATGCTCTCGGCCTCGGCAATCGGGAAAATCAGGTATTTCAGCTTTTCCACAGCATCCGCCGGGCACTGGGCCGCATTGGCAAACCGCGCGGCCAGTGCCGGTGCCTGCCCGACAGTGTGCGCCGGGTAGGCGGGCAGCGTGATATCCTGCGTGGCGTGGGGCCGGACTTCGCTGCGCTTTTCAAGCAGCTTGTCCAGCGCTTCGCGGCGCAGCTCGTTCCAGGCAGAACCGGGCAGAAAGCCTAAGCCCCCCTCCCCTGCTTCGGTGCGCAGGTCGGCCATGACAAAGGGCGTGCCGCCGGTCTTGCCCAGCGCACGCTCAATGCCGGGCAGCGGGTCCTTCTGGGCAGGCTGCGGCTCGTCGGCGCTGTACACGACCGCCTTATGGCCGTCGTCGTCCCAGGCCGTCAGCTTGATGCCGCCGTCCTCGACGCCGCCGCTGACCTCGTAATGCACCGGCACGTGCTGCAATTCACGGCGGAACAGCTCGCGGGCCTTGGGCGTCGCCGCGCGGGTCGCAGCGGCGTCCGCCTCGGTGCGCACGCCGAACATTTTGCCGTCGTTGCGGTTCGTCAGGTAGCCGTCCGTGAAACCCGAGCGGGAGAAGATATCCCGCACGAGCTTTTCATCGTAGGGCTGGTCCGCACAGACCGCGCGGCAGGCCGTGACGACCGCCGCCGCATACTCGGGCGTGCGCAGGCGGCCCTCAATTTTCACACTGGCGACACCCGCGTCCATCAGCTCCCGCAAGTGCGGGATGTAGTCCATATCTTTCAGGCTCAAATGGCAGGCCTTGCCGGGCTGGCCGGGTTTCAGGCCTGCGCTGGCGTCAAAGGGCAGGCGGCATGGCCCGGCGCAGGCGCCCCGGTTGCCGCTGCGGCCGCCCAAAAAGGCGCTCATCATGCACTGGCCAGACACACTCATGCAGAGTGCGCCGTGGACGAACACCTCCACCTCAATGGGGCTGGCTTCGCAGACGGCGCGGATTTCATCGAGGGACAGCTCCCGCGCGAGAATGACGCGGTCATACCCCAGGGCGGCCAACTCTTTGGCCCCTTCCGGCGTGTGGACGCTCATCTGGGTCGAGCCGTGCAGGTGCAGCGTCGGTGCAATGCTCTTGACCAGCTGCGCCGTGGCAAGATCGTCGGCAATCACGGCATCTGCGCCCGCTTCGGCCACAGCCCGCACCGCGTTGGCCAAGCCCGCCAGTTCGCGGTCATAGACCAGCGTGTTCAGCGTGACATGAACCTTGACGCCGCGCGCATGGCAGAAGGCCACAGCCTCCCGCAGTTCATCGGGGGTAAAGTTGCCCGCCGTGCGGCGTGCATTAAAGCCAGTCAGCCCCAGATAAACAGCATCAGCGCCGCTGAAAACAGCGGCGCCAAGCATTTCGCGGTTGCCTGCCGGGGCCAGGATCTCCGGGCGGCTCATTCGTCCTCCACCGGGAACTGGCTGCGGCGCAGGCGGCGTTCCAGCTCATCGATGCGGCGCTTCAGCGAGGCATTCTCGCGGCGGGCTTCCTCGGCAGCCATCTTGGCGCTGGCCGCGTCCTCGAGATAATCCTTGATCTGGCGGCGCATATTGTCCGCGCTGCCGCTGGCCTTTTCCAGCTCGTCGCGGTAGTTCAGCGCCGTCATGACCGCCGCCGTGGTGATAGACACAGAGTTCGAGGACGCCATCAGCTCGTTCATGTCCAGGTTCAGCCTGTCGGCGAGGTTCTGCATATAGTCCTCGCTCTCGCTCGTGTTGACTACATAGCTGGACCCGCAGATGTTCAGCCGCACTTTTGAGGTAGCCATACCCATAATCATACTCCTTCCGATCCTGCCTGTGCCCGGCTTTGGAGGCCCGAGCGCATAAATCCACAATTATTATAATACAAATCGGCGGTTTACAAAAGCCCTTTTTGAGGAAAATGTATAAAAAAGATGCAAACGGGCAATTTTCCCTTGCGCAATGAGCCAAATATCGTTATAATCAATAGTGTGGTTTATTGGCCCCACCCAAAAACAGTCGCAAGAATCTGTTATCCCAGTGATTTTATCACAGAGAAGAAGGAGAGAACGATTTTGAAATACACAAAGCGTGAATTTGAGAAGCTGCTCAAAGATAAGCTGATGAGCGAGTGCAACGTCACTTTGGACACTGCCTCTGCTGACCAGATTTATCGCTGCCTGGCTATGATCACCCGCCAGATCATGTCCGACCGCCAGAAGCAGTTCCAGTCCAAGGTCCTGGGCGAGGGCAAAAAGCAGGTCTACTACCTCTGCATGGAGTTCCTGATGGGCCGCAGCCTGCGCACCAGCCTGTTCAACCTTGGTCTGAACGAGGTTGCCGAGAGCGTGCTGGCTGACGCCGACATCAAGATCGACACCATCTACGACCAGGAGCCGGACGCAGGCCTTGGCAACGGCGGTCTGGGCCGCCTGGCCGCCTGCTATCTGGACGGCATGGCTACCGACTGCATCCCCGGCACCGGCTACTCCATCCTGTACGAGTACGGCATCTTCAAGCAGAAGATCGTCGATGGCTGGCAGCAGGAGACCGCTGACAACTGGCTGCCCGGCGGTCAGGTCTGGATCAAGAGCCATCCCGATCAGGCGCAGGAGATCCGCTTTGACGGTCAGGCCATCGAGACGTGGGAGGGCGGCTTCCATCACGTCAAGTACGAGAACTACAATTCCGTCATCGCCGTGCCCAACGATATGTATGTGGCCGGTTACGGCTCCAACGGCGTTTCCAAGCTGCGTCTGTGGCAGGCCAAGGCCCCCAGCTTTGATATGAGCAGCTTCAACGCCGGCAACTACAACACGGCCATCAGCCAGTCTGCCTCTGCCGAGCTGATCTCCAAGATCCTTTACCCCAACGACAATCACACCGAGGGTAAGATCCTGCGTCTGCGCCAGCAGTATTTCTTCTCTGCTGCGTCCATCGCGGATATCCTGCAGAACCACCTGAACCAGTACGGTACGCTGGACAACCTGGCCGACAAGGTCAGCATCCAGCTGAACGATACCCACCCCACCGTTGCCATCCCCGAGATGATGCGCATTCTGCTGGACGAGTGCAGCTATGAGTGGGACGCCGCCTTTGACATCTGCCGCAAGGTGTTCGCCTACACGAACCACACCGTCATGAGCGAGGCTCTCGAAAAGTGGAACGCCGACATCTTCCGCTCCACCCTGCCCCGTATCTGGCAGATCGTCTGCGAGATGGACCGTCGCTGCCGCGCTGACCTGGCAAAAGCCTTCCCCGGCGACCAGGGCAAGATCGACTATATGGCCATCATCGGCGACAACCAGGTCCGCACCGCCAACATCTGCGCCTACACCTGCCACGCCATCAACGGCGTTTCCAAGCTGCACAGCGAGATCATCAAGGACAGCGTGTTCCATGATTACTTCCTGTACAAGCCGCAGGCGTTCAAGAACGTCACCAACGGCATTGCTTACCGCCGCTGGCTGCTCTGCTCCAACCCCGGCCTGACCAAGCTGCTGGAGGAGACCATTGGCGACGGCTTCAAGACCGATGCCTCCGAGCTGAAGAAGCTGGAGAAATTTGTGGACGACAAGACCGTGCAGGCTGCCGCCGCCAAGGTCAAGCGCGAGAACAAGGTCATCTTCGCGAACTACCTGCAGAAGGCCACCGGCCAGGTCATCGACCCCGATTCCATCTTCGACTGCCAGGTCAAGCGTATGCACGAGTACAAGCGCCAGCACCTGAACGCGCTGAACATCGCGGCCGAGTACCTGTACCTGAAGAACAACCCCAACGCCGAGTTCACCCCCAAAACCTACATCTTCGGCGCGAAGGCTGCCCCCGGCTACTACATGGCCAAGCAGATGATCCGCATGATCTGCAAGCTGGGCAAGATGATTGACGAAGATCCCGCTGTCCGCGGCAAGCTGCGCATCGTCTACCTCGAGGATTACTGCGTCAGCCTGTCCGAGCGCCTGATGCCCGCCTCCGAAGTGTCCGAGCAGATTTCCCTGGCCGGCACCGAGGCTTCCGGCACCGGCAACATGAAATTCATGCTGAACGGCGCAATTACGCTGGGCACGCTGGACGGCGCGAACGTCGAGATCGCCGATGCCGCCGGCCACGAGAACGAGATCATCTTCGGTATGCTGACCCCCGAGGTCAATGCGCTGAAGGGCATGGGCTACCACCCGAACGCCTTTATCAGCGGCGACAACACCGCGATGGCTGTGCTGGACTTCCTGGAGAAGGGCTGGAACGGCGAGAACTTCAACGAGGTCACGAGCAACCTGCGCAACTCCGACCCGTACATGGTCATGGCGGACTTCAAGGATTACCGCCGTGCCCAGCACGACCTGCAGGAACTGTACCGCGACAAGCAGAAGTGGAACCACATGAGCCTGATGAATATTTCCAACGCGGGTATCTTCAGCGCTGACCGTTCCATCATGGACTATGCGCGTGACATCTGGGGCGCCACTCCTGTCAAATAATTTCGTTACTTGATTTTTGGCCGTGCCCTGTGAAGGGGCACGGCCTTTTGTGTAGGCTTCCCCCTTGGGGGAAGCTGTCTGCGAAGCAGACTGATGAGGGCCAAGTCTGCCCTGCCGCCCTTTTGCCGGGCCATAGCGGCAGGCTCTCCCCTCATCCGGCCCTCCGGGCCACCTTCTCCCCCAGGGGAGAAGGCTTTACGCTAACATAAAGGGGAGACTTTTATGTCCCACACATTCTACAACAGCCTCGACTCCTCCTGCAAATCCCCGTTCGGGGCAATTTCCGCCGGGCAGGCTGTGACTTTCAACCTGACAGTGCCCGAGGATCTTGGCTATGTGGACCCGCATCTGGTTCTGACGAAGGATCGTGAAAACCCGGTACACTACCGCATGAAGTTCACCGGTCAGACGCCCCGGGTCAACCACTTCACGCTGACCGTCACACCCACCACATCGGGGCTGTACTTCTACCATTTTGACCTGTACACGGATTTCCGCCGTATCTACCGCACGCCGGGCGGCGAAGGGGTGCTCAGCTGGACCGAGGGGCAGGAGTGGCAGATGACCGTGTATGAGCCGGACTTCAAAACACCGGGCTGGCTGAAAAACGGAACGATGTATCAAATTTTCCCCGACCGTTTCTGCGAGGGAAAGCCCAACAAGGAGATGCCCTTTGCCGACCGCATCTACCGCGCCGACAAGACCGGCGAGCCGTATTTCTGGCCCACCGAGCAGGACGAGGGCTACCTGAATATGGACTACTACGGCGGTGACTTTGCGGGCATCCAGAAAAAGCTGCCGTATCTGCGAGATTTAGGTGTCACCTGCATCTACTTGAACCCGATTTTTGAGGCCCATGCCAACCACCGCTACAACACGGCCGACTACCTGAAAGCTGACCCACTGCTGGGCACGAACGAGGAGTTCAGCGCCCTCTGCCTGGCCGCCGCCCGGGAGGGCATCCGCATTATTTTGGACGGCGTGTTCAGCCACACGGGGTCGGACTCCCGCTACTTCAACCGCGAGGGCCGCTACGGCCCGGGCGGCGCGTACCGCGACCGCAACTCACCTTACCGCAGCTGGTACGACTTTGACTCGGGCTATCCCTGCGGCTACCGCAGCTGGTGGGGCTTTGCGACACTGCCCGAGGTGCAGGAGGATTCGCCCTCCTATGTAGATTTTATCTGCGGCAAGGGCGGCGTCATCGACACTTGGCTGAACCTGGGCGCGTCGGGCTTCCGGCTGGATGTGGCCGACGAGCTGCCCGATGATTTCATTGAAAAAATCCGCACTGCCGTCAAATCTCACGGCGACGACAAGCTGCTTCTGGGCGAAGTGTGGGAGGATGCGACCACGAAGGAAGCCTTTGGGCAGCGCCGTACCTACCTGCGCGGGCGCGGGCTGGACGCCGTGATGAACTATCCCTTCCGCAATGCGGCGCTGGACTACCTGCACGGCGGCGACGTGGCCGCTGTGGCCGATGCCCTGATGCAAATTTGCGAGAACTATCCTGCCCCGGCGCTGGACTGTGCCATGAATTTCCTGTCCACCCACGACACCGAGCGCGCCATCACCGCCATTGCGGGCGAGCCCTGCAACGGCCGCGACCGCTGCTGGCAGAGCAAGCGCTGCATCCCTGCCGACAAAATGGACGATGCTGTGCGCAAACTGCTGTTGGGGTATGCGATGATCTTCACACTGCCCGGCGTGCCCTGCGTCTACTACGGCGACGAGATTGCCATGCAGGGCTACCGCGACCCCTTCAACCGGGCGTTCTTTGACTGGAACTCCACCGAGCAGCGGCTGCGCGGCCCCATCAAGACGCTGGCCGCCCTGCGCCGCAGCTGTGACGCCTTCGACGGCGGGCGGCTGGAGATCGTCCGCGCCAAGGGGGATGTGCTGCACTACCGCCGCGTCGGCAAGACCCAGACGGCAGAGATCATCCTGAACCGCGGACCGCACCTCCTCGCCGAGGAGGCCTTCGGCAAGAACACCGAGGTCAACCCCGGCGGCTTCACGGTGCTGGTCGAGGACAACGAGCCCGAGCATGTGGGGTATTTTTCGGTATATTGAGCAAATTCCCCTTGCATTTTTCGCGCCCCTATGCTATAATCCACTCAAGGTAAAAGGGAGTAAGGGACGCGCCGCCGCGCGTTGTATCGCTTCGTCACCACGGGCTTTGGCCCCGGGGCATACTGAAACACTGAGACTTTTGCCGCAGACTTTTTCTGCGGCAGGGGTCTCTTTTTTTTGCTCCCTGCTGCCCAAGATTCGGGAGGGTCCTGTATGCAATTTCTCCAAACCTTTGCCGGGCTGTTCGCAAACCTCGGCAACCTCACCTGGCAGATGGTGGTCATGTGGGTCATCGGCGGCCTGCTGATCTACCTTGCCATCGCCAAAAAGATGGAGCCGAGCCTGCTGCTGCCCATGGGCTTCGGTGCCATCCTCGTCAACTTGCCGCTGTCCGGTGCCATCACACAGGGCGCAACCGTTGGCCCTATCAACGCGCTTTTTGACGCCGGTATGTCCAACGAGCTGTTCCCGCTGCTGCTCTTTATCGGCATCGGCGCGATGATCGACTTTGGCCCGCTGCTGGAAAAGCCGTGGCTCATGCTGTTCGGTGCGGCGGCGCAGCTGGGCATCTTTGTCACGCTGGTGCTGGCCGGGCTGTTCTTTGACCTGCCCGACGCGGCCTCCATCGCGGTCATCGGCGCGGCGGACGGCCCGACGGCTATCTTCGTGGCGAACACACTGGGCAGCAAATACCTGGGTGCCATCATGGTCGCGGCGTACAGCTACATGGCGCTTGTGCCCATCGTGCAGCCGCCGGTCATCCGCCTGTGCACGACCAAAAAAGAGCGGCTGATCCGGATGCCGTACCAGAAGGGCAATGTCAGCAAAACCACCAAAATTTTGTTCCCGATTGTGGTCACTATGCTGGCCGGGTTGGTAGCCCCCGCCAGCGTGGCGCTGGTCGGTTTCCTTATGTTCGGCAACCTGCTCCGGGAGTGCGGCGTGCTGAACGCCCTGTCTGAGACGGCACAAAACGTGCTGGCAAATCTTATCACGATCGTGCTGGGCCTGACCGTAGCCGGGCAGATGACCGCAGACAAGTTTGTGCAGCCCGACACGCTGCTGATTCTGGCATTGGGCCTTGTGGCGTTTATTTTTGACACAGCGGGCGGCGTTTTCTTTGCTAAGCTATTGAATTTGTTCCTGCCCGAGGGCAAAAAAATCAACCCGATGATCGGCGCGGCGGGCATTTCCGCGTTCCCCATGAGCGGCCGTGTCGTCAACCAGATGGGCCTGGCTGAGGACAACCAGAATTTCCTGCTGATGTACTCGATCAGCGTCAACGTCTCGGGCCAGATCGCATCGGTCATCGCCGGCGGGCTGATTTTGACCCTGATGAACGGCTATGTATAAGGAGGGTTTTGCCATGTCTACCGCGTTACTGCCCACTACCCTTTCCATGCTGCTTGCCGGGATGGCGGGGATTTTCCTCGTCCTCGGTGTCCTGGTCGCAGGGGTGTATTTGTTGAATAAGATTTTTAGTGGGAAATAAAAAATATCGGCATCCCGAAAATAAATCGGGATGCCGATATTTTTTACTCCTTCGCCACAAACACCACGCCGACCACGCCGGGGCCGACATGGGTGCCGATGGTGGGGCCAAGCTGGGCCACACGACCGCCGGTCAGTTGGAGATTCTGATGCATATAGTGGTGTACCGGTGCAATCAGCTGCTTATTATCGCTGTAGAGCAGCGTATAGCCGTAGCGCGGATCAACACCGCCGAGCGCGTCCAGCTGTTTGAACATGGCGACCAGCGCACCGGGGCGGCCGCGGCCCTTGTCCACCAGCTTGATGGCACCGTCCTGCAGGGCCAGCACCGGCTTGATGCCGAGTGCACCGCCCACCAGCGCCACCGCTGCCGGCAGCCGGCCGCCCTTCTGCAGATGCTTGAGGCTGTCCACCACGGCGACGATGCGCACCCGCTTCTTGAACTGTTCCAGCACAGCGGCAATCTCCTCCGCCGTCAGGCCCTCCTCATCGCGCAGGCGCACCGCCTCACGGACAAGCAGCGCCTCAGCCTGCGAGGCTGCCTCCGAATCCACGATATACGCCTGCAGGCCGACATCGGCGGCGGCCAGATGCGCACACTGGTAGGTGCCGGACAGCTTCTGGCCGATAGTGATCACAAGGACCTCATCCCCCGCCGCGGCGGCGTCCTCATACACCTGCATAAAGCTGGCCGGGCTGGGCTGGCTTGTGCGGGGCAGCTTGCTGTCCTCTGCCAGACGGGCGAAGAATTCATCCTTCGTCATCGTGCCGTCATCAAGCTGGGTTGTGCCGTCTGCAAAGGTGACAGACAGCGGCACAACAAAGACGCCGGGGACGGACAGCTCCGCTGCGGTCAGATCGGCAGCGGAATCGGTAACAATACGGATCATGGCAGTAACTCCTTTATGGGCGTGCGGCAGTGCCGCATATTGTTGACAGTTCAATAACTCATTCAGTATACCACAGCACACCCGCTGTGTAAAGTGGGCAGCGGCATAGAAAAAGCCCCCTTTCGGGGGCGGATTCTGGCAAAAATGACGGCGTGGAATGGATTTGTAGGAGCCGGACATATCCAGCTCTCATCTTGAAGGCAGACGGTCGTTTGCGGGAAAGTTGCGGGCCGCATATATGCGGCCCCTACCGGGCGCCGTTTGTTTGAACCGAGCAATAACGGCACTCAGTCCCACAGGGATACTCCTCCCCCTACTCCTCGATGCCCAATAGCGCTGTGGCCGTATCCGGGTCAAGCTGCTGCACCGACTCCAGCTTGCGGGTGATGGCGCGGCTGCGGGGGCCGATGAGTTCTTCCAGGTCAGAGCCAGTCTGGTTCAGGTGGCGCTGCATCTGCTGCAAGCCGGTGCCGAACTTTTCAAACTCGGTCTTGACCGCACCCAGAATCGTCCAGACCTCGCCGGAGCGTTTCTGGATTGCCAGCGTGCGGAAGCCCATCTGCAGGGCGTTGAGCAGCGCCGCCATGGTGGAGGGGCCTGCAACCGTGATCTGATACTCGCGCTGCAGCAGTTCAGTCACACCGCTGGAGACGACCTCGGCATACAGCCCCTCAAACGGCAGGAACAGGATGCCGAAGCTGGTGGTGTAGGGTACCTCGATGTACTTGTCATGGATATCCTTTGCCTCGGTACGCAGGACGTTATTCAGTGCCTTGCGCATAGCGGCCACGGCGGCCGCATCGCCCCGCTCCTGCGCTGCCTGCAAATGGGCGTAGGTATCGCCGGGGAATTTCGCGTCGATGGGCAGCCAGACCGTGCCGCTCTGGCCTGGCAGCTTGACGGCATACTCCACGCGGTTGGCACTGCCCGGCACGGTCACCACATTGCAGGCATACTGGCCGGGGGCCAGAATCTGCTCCAAAATCGCGCCGAGCTGCACTTCGCCCAGGATGCCGCGGGTCTTGACGCCGGAGAGCACCTGCTTCAGGCTGCCCACATCGGCGGCCAAATTCTGCATCTCGCCCAGGCCCTTGTAGACCTGTTCCAGCTGGGCGCTGACCGTCTTGAACGAATCGTTGATGCGCTGCTGCAAGGTGTCCTGCAGCTTTTCTTCGACGGTACCGCGAATTTCGTCCAGTTTTTTGTTGTTGTCGGCGCGGATGGTGTTCAAGCCCTGCACCACCGCGCCGCGCACGCTGTCCATCCGCACGGCGTTGGAATCTTCCAGGTTTTTCAACCGCGTTTCCATCATTGTCAGCTGGGCCAGCAGGGCGTCGTTGGCAGCCTTCTGGCGGGCAGCCCCGGCGCGGTCGATAGCCTCCAGCCGTGCGGTATTGGTGGCCGCACTCTGGCGCTGGTTCTCGGCCAGCACGGCGGAGAAATCCCGCAGTGTGGCGCTGGTGGTACGGGCGCTCTCCCCCTGCATGGCGCGCAGCTGCTCGGCCAGTAGGTCCGTCTCGCTTTGCAGCACCGGGGTCATGGCGCGGACAAAGTCGTCCGCCGTTTCAATTTTCTGCTGTGTTTCGTTGTTTTTTTGCAGTACCTTTGCCAGAATGACCGCCAGCAGGATATCCCCCGCCACGGCCAGCGCCAACAGCACATACAGTATCCATTCCATGCTCCGCCCTCACCGTATCAGCAGCAGCGCCGCACCGATGACGGCCAGCACCGCCGAGAAGATCTCCGTCTCCCAGCTTTTGCGCTCGACACAGCGGGCGTTGGGGTTGTACCAGACCTGGATTGCCTTGCCCACGGTCTTGTCATGCTTGAACCAGAAGGAATCGTTCGTTTCCAGCTCCAACCGCTGGCCGTTGGCGTGCAGTTCCACTAAGTAGCGGTAGCCGCCCGCGCTGCGGTTGGGGCTGGTGGAGGCTGCCTTGCGGCATTCCAGCACGCGGGCAGGCAGCAGCGCCGCCCCGCGCACGGTGCGGTATTTTTCCACAATCGCGGCGGCCGCCAGTGCAAAAAGCGCAGCGCCAAGGATGCGGTAGATGATAAGCAATGTTGTTGGCATAGTTTTCTCCCTCTGTTTTGGTATTTCTATGATACAACATTTTGGTGTTAAATGCAAGCTATTCTTTTTATATTTTATGACGCTTTCACGCTTTAGTGTATTGACTTGATTGGTCAAATTTGCTAGAATGTAGAGAGGTAGAACCCGAAACAAACGCAAATTTTACAAAGAAAGAGGTCGGCGCATCCCCTGCGCCACTACGCTATGCAGCAAAATGAACGTAATACCGCCCTGTATGAGGCGATCCTGCGGCTGAACACGCTGGATGAGTGCATCCGCTTTTTTGACGACCTGTGCGCCGTGACCGAGTTGCGCACGATGGAGCAGCGCTACGCTGTAGCCGGCTGCCTGTTGCAGGGCAAGGTGTACAGCGAAATCCGCCGCGAGACCGGCGCATCCAGCGCCACCGTCAGCCGCGTGAACCGTATGCTGAACTACGGCACCGGCAGCGTGGCCGAGAGCGTGCGCGAGGACCTGGCCGCCCAGGGTATTGCCACCGAAAAGTAAGGAGGTTCCCGTATGTCTGTTTCGATCCGTGATTTCGGCAAGTCCACCACCGGCGAGACCGTCAAGCTGGCCGTGCTGAAAAATGACTTTATCGAGGTGCAGCTGCTGAGTTATGCCGCCATTATTCATCGTATCATCGTGCCGGACCGCAAGGGCAATCCGGTGGATGTGGTGCTGGGCTACGGCACTGCCGCCGACTACGAGCTGAATACCGACAGCATGGGGGCCGCCGTGGGCCGCTTTGCCAACCGCATTGCGGGGGCGCAGTTCCCCCTGTATGAGGAGATCGTCCATGTGACGGCAAATCAGCACGGGAACTGCCTGCACAGCGGCCTGCACGGGTTCAGCCACTCGATGTTTGATGTGGAGCTGACCCCTGGCGAGACCGACAGCGTGACGATGACCGCCGTCAGCCCCGCGGGCACCGACGGCTTTCCCGGCAACATGACGTTGACCATCCAGTACAGCCTGGCAAAGAGCGGGCTGGTCATCCGCTATGGGGCCACTACTGATGCGCCCACCGTCTGCAATATGACGAATCACAGTTATTTTAACCTGAACGGCCACGCCAGCGGCAGCGCCCTGGGCCACCGCCTGACCATTGACGCCGACTATTATCTTGAGGCCGACCCGTACAGCATCCCCACCGGGCGCAAGCTGCCGGTGGAGGGCACGCCGATGGATTTTACCGAGGAAAAGACCCTGAGTCTGGACATTGGCGCTGACTTTGCCCCGCTGAAGGAATGCAGCGGCTACGACCAGTGCTACATCATCCGGGACAGCGGCCTGCGCCACGCGGCCTGGGCCGTCGGCCCCGAAACCGGCATCCGCATGGAGGTACTGACCACCCTGCCCGGTATGCACTTGTATTCGGCCAACTTCCTGGCACCGGTCACGGATGGCAAGGACGGCGCACACTACGCCGCCCGGGACGCCGTCTGCTTTGAGACGGAGGACTTTCCCGACGCACCGAACCATCCGAACTTCCCGGACACGACGCTGCTGCCGGACCAGCCGTACAGCTCCACGACGATTTATCGGTTTGATTTGGCGGAGATGTAATCTTCCTCGCCTTCCCCTGCGGGGGAAGGTGGCCCCGCGGGGCCGGATGAGGGGCAAGTTTTTGGATATTGCCCATAAGTGGGAAGCACCATAGACTTTGCCCTCATCAGTCCGCTATGCGGACAGCTTCAGTCTCCGCGCCAAGAGCCGCCTTCGGCGGTTGCGCTCCGACACGCGCCTGCGGGCGCAGCCCCGAGGGGGAAGCCTTTACCTACAAAAACCGCCCGCACGCTTTTTCATCGTGCGGGCGGTTTTTTATGCCTCTTTACTCAGCAAAATTCTGTCATTATCCAGCGCATGGCCGACGTTCTCGGCAAAGCGGTCCAGCAGACCGTCCACGGTGGTGTGGGCGCGCTCCTCGCCGCCGATGTCCAGCACGATGTGGCCATGGTCCATCATCAATGTACGGTTGCCCAGGGTCAGCGCGTCGTGCATATTGTGGGTGATCATCAGGCAGGTCAGGTGGTTTTCGGCCACGATCTTTCTCGTCAGTTCCAGCACCTTGTCCGCTGTGGCGGGATCCAGGGCGGCGGTGTGCTCGTCCAGCAGCAGCAGTTTCGGCGTGACCAGCGTGGCCATCAGCAGGGTCAATGCCTGGCGCTGGCCGCCGGACAGCAGGCCCACCGGCTGCTTCATCCGGTCCTCCAGGCCGAGGCCCAGCTCAGAGAGTTTTTCCGCAAAGAGGTCGCGGTCCTTCTTCGTGATGCGGGAGAAGGGCGACGTGTGCCCCGATGCCCGCAGGAAGGCCAGCGCAAGATTTTCCTCAATGGTCATATGCGGGGCCGTGCCGCGCAGCGGGTCCTGGAACATCCGACCGATGGCCTTGGAGCGCTTGTAGTCAGGCAAAAAGGTGATATCTTTGCCCGCCAGCGTGATGGTGCCTGTGTCGGCGATGAACTCGCCCGCAATGGCGTTGAACAGCGTGGATTTGCCCGCGCCGTTGGAGCCGACGATGGTGGCAAAGTCACCGTCGTCGAGGTGAAGGTTCACGCCTTCCAGCGCGATCTTCTCATTGACGGTGCCGGGGTTGAACGTTTTGCCGATGTTTTTCAGCTCAAGCATGGCGGGCACCTTCTTTCTCGGCGTTGGCACGGCGGCGGCGGAAAGCCGCCTTGGCCCGGATGGCGGGCGCAGCGATGGCCAGCGCCACGATGACGGCGGAAATCAGTTTCAGACACTCTGACGGGACGTTGGCACGCAGGGCCAGCGCAATGATGAAACGGTAGATAACGCTGCCGATAACGGCGGCCACAGCCTTGACCCACATACCGCTGCGGCCAAACAGCGTCTCGCCGATGATGAGGGACGCCAGGCCGATGACGACCATGCCGGTACCGAGGTTGATATCCGCCGAGCGCTGGTACTGGGCCAGCACCGCGCCGGACAGGGCGGTCATGGCGTTGGAGATGCAGAGACCTACCGTGATGGTGAACGCCGTGTTGATGGAGGATGCGCGGACCATGTCCGGGTTGTCGCCGGTGGCCCGGATGGACAGGCCCATCCGAGTGCCGAGGAACAGGATGAGCAGCACGCAGACCACAACTGTGACAAGGGCCGCCACCAGCAACTTATAGGGTGCATTCTCGCCGAGGATGCTCTGCGCCACGGTGAAGATCGTAGTCGTTTTCAACATAGGTACGTTGGAAGAAAACCCCATGACCGCCAGGTTGACGGTGTACAGCCCTGTGTTGGTGATGATGCCCGCCAGAATGGACGGCACCGCCAGCCGCGTTTGCAGAAACGCCGTGACGAACCCGGCCGCCGCCCCGGCCAGCAGCGCCAGCGGCAGACCCAGGAACGGATGGCCCGCCACCGCGGCGGTGGCCGAAACAGCGCAGCCCAGGGTGAATGCGCCGTCGGTGGTCATATCGGCGATGTTCAGCACGCGGAAGCTGAGGAACAGCGCCAGGGCAACCAGCGCGTAGATAAAGCCCAGCTCCAACGCGCTAAGCACAGTGGCAAGGGTGAACATAGGGTAACTTCCTCTCTAAAAGTAATGGTACAGTCTATTATACAACAATGTAGGGGCGGATTCCATATCCGCCCGCGGGACGCTGCGGCTGCGCAGGCATCCCGGGCGCATATAGAATGCGCCCCTACGGTCTCTTCCCGGAGGGTTTATTCCGCCGTGGTCGCTTCGACGACCTGACCGGCCAGATCGTTGAAGGCGCTGTAATCGATGCCCAGGGCGTCGGCGGTCTCGGTGTTGACGGTGATGATGCCGCCGTCCATGACGTGGTACTCAGGCACGGTGCCGGTCTCGAGGATATCGAGGGCCATGTCGGCGGTGTAGGTGCCAAGCTCGGTGTAGTTGACGCCGCAGGTGGCGAACGCGCCGGCCGTGACGAAGCTGTCCGCACCGGTATAGAATGGGATGCCGCCCTTGGTCAGTGTCTCGGAGACTGCGGCGGCAGCGGCCATGACGACGTTATCGGTCGGGGTAAAGACGGCGTCAACCTGGCCCACCATGCTGGACGCGGCGGTCATGATCTCATCATTGGTGTTGCCGGTCTTTTCGACGTAGGCAATGCCCTTGGCATCGAGGTAAGCCTTGGCTTCGGCAATGGGGGTCGTGGAGTTGGCTTCAGAGTTGGAGTAGAGCAGGCCAACGGTCTGGATGTCAGGCTGGACGGCAAACATCATATCCATGATGGACTGAGTGTTCAGCGCGTCGGAAGTGCCGGTGACGTAGTCGATATCGGTCAGATCCGCGGCGGCGGGGTCAGAGATGGCGGCGTAGATGACCGGGGTCTTGGTGCTCTCAGCAGCGGTGGCCATGCACTGGGCAGCCAGCGTTGCAATGGGGATGATGGCGTCGTAGCCGTCAGAGACGACCTGGGTGCCGATCTGGTTCAGCGTCGTGGCGTCGTTCTGGCCGTTGAAGTCCTTGTACTCAATGGTGATGCCCTTCTCGGCGGCCTTGGCGTCCAGCTCGGCCTCGACGGCAGTGCGGATCTCGTCCAGGCTGGCGTGGTCGAGCTGCTGCACCACGGCGATCTTGTAGCTCTTGGCGTCGGTAGTGGCTTCAGCGGCGGTGCTCTCGGTGGAGACGGCGGCGGAGGAGGTGGTATCAGCGGTGGAACCACAGGCGGCCAGGCTGGTCATCATAGCGGCAGCGGACAGAACAGCAACGAACTTTTTCATGGTAAACTCTCCTTTATTTGTAAAACAGGTAATGTTGTAGTTGCAGGGGCGGTCATTGACCGCCTGCGGGCGAATAGGTCTGCGGACTTATTTTACAAATTCAGGCTTGCCATCGCTCTTTCATCAGGTCTATCTTCATGTTTCCCTCTCCCCTCAAAGTTGAAAACAAAACTGCCCTTGCACAGAATTTCTCCTGTGCAAGGGCAGATAAAACAAATCTGTGGTGCCACCTTGCTTGCCGTGCATAGTATAAAAACACGGCCACTCCGTAGGGAACCAACATTCCCCTGCTCTATAACGGGAGCACCCGGCGCTGGATACTGGGAGCGAGACTCCTTTCCCCGTGCCCTCCGCGAACCATTGTGCAGACCCGCTCTGTGCCCCGTTCCCAGCCCCGGGGGCTCTCTGTGACTGCGCTGTCTGTTTTACTTTCGCTTCATTGGTTTAAAGCATTTATACCACACCTGCGGGCGTTTGTCAACACCCAATTTTATTTTTTACTCTGCATCCGCAGTTTCCGGCGAAGCCATGTTGTTTTTGTCCAGCACAAACAGCTTTTGCACCTGCTCGCCCACGGGGGCATCGGCACCCTTCAGCAGGCAGCGCTTGCGCAGGTAGGGGCTGTCCTCACCGTCCAGCGCCAGCACCATATCCTTGCCGCGCAGCGCATCGCTGCCCAGGTATTCGGTCAGGCTGTCGGCGTCCCAGGCAGTCTCGGTGTCGTCGGGGGTAAAGGCTCCGGCGTTGCTCCACGTGCCGTAGACCGTGGCGATGGCGCAGACCTTGTCGTGGTCCTCGCCCTCGTCATACTTCTGCTTGTCCAGCTGGGTCTGCAGTTCGGCGGCCAGGCTGCCCTCGGTCTGCACAGCGCTGGCTTCGTCAGTGAAGATTAAAATCGCATCATTCTTGTAGGTTTTCAGCAGCTGTTTAGCGTCGTAGAGCGGCAGTTCGCTGTCGTCGGCCACGTTCAGCGTGCCCTGCATGGCGTAGTACAGGCGGGCCGCGGCGGCGTAACGGTTGCCGAAGAACCGCTCCATCTGGCGCGGGTAGCTGGCCATGGCGGACTTGAACCAATACACGGCGTCGGCGGTCGTGCCGCTGCGCAGAGCTTTTACCGCCTCGGCGATCTCGGTTTCGGGGTAGTTGTAGCTTGCGTTCGCCAGCACAGACAGCGCTTTGCCCACGGTGGCGCGGCGGGCGTCAGCCCCCAGGCCCGCCGCGTGGAACACGCCGGGGTAGCTGCGGTAGATGCCCTTCCACAGGGTGCGGGCACTGTCACGGTCGGCGGCGGGCAGCACAGCCAGGTAGCCGCCCAGGCTCTCTGTATTGCCGGTCTGCAGGTAGTTGTCCAGCAGCACGCCGGCAGCCGCGCCATCGGGCACGGCCACGACCCGCACACCGGAAGTGTACAGCCGCTCGATCAGTGCCCCGCGCAGCTCGCTCCCGCGCAGGTTGTCGGTGTCGGCCACGTAGACGCGGTAGTCGTCCTTCCCGAAGTCCGACGCATCCAACGGGTAGGTCATGTCGAAGCGATGCAAGTTTTTGGCATTGTACTCCTCTACCGGGTCGGTCACGTCGGCAGTCTCCCGGGTGGCAATGACCAGCTCGCCCGCAGCCTCGGCGGCGGCGGTCTCCGGCGTGGCGGCAACGACTTCCTCGGCGGTCTTATCGTTGTACAAAAAGTCCTGCAAGGCCTTGATGTTCACGACCCAGTCAGGGTCGTACATCAGGCGGTTGTCCATGCCGGTGCGGATGCCGTAGGTGCCTTGCAAAGGCATCGACATCTGCTGCACATCGCAGCCCAAAAAGCCCGGCAGCTGCACAAGCAGGGCGGCGATCTCGGACTTGGTAAAGTTCGTCTGGATCAGCGGCAGCACGGTGTTCAGCAGGCTGTCCAGCTCCACGACGCTGGCGTTTTTCACCTGGTCCAGCACAGCCTGGATGACGGTGCGCTGACGCTCGACGCGCTTCCAGTCGTTGTCGATCTTGCGCAGACGTGCGTATTGCAGCGCCGTGTAGCCGTCAAAGTGGTTGAGGCCCGGGTCAACGTGGTTGACAATAAGCATCGAGTTGGAGGGGACCTCCCAGTTCAGCGCCTTGGCCTCCTGTTCGGTGATGTCGATATCGACGCCGCCGACGGCATTCACGATCTGGACAAAGGAGTTGAAATTGACGCGAACATAGTGGTCGACCTGGACATTGAAGCAGTCCTCGACGGTTTTCATCGTCAGCTTGGGGCCACCGTAGCGGAAGGTGTGGGTGATCCAGTCGTATTGGTCCTCGTAGCCATCCAGCAAAATCGGTACGCCGGTGCCGCGTTCGATGGAGACAAGGCGGATGATATGATCCTTGATGTCCAGCGAAACCAAAATCATGCTGTCGGCGCGGGCATCATCGCTGAACTCGGTCGTATCCTCGGTGCCGTCCAGCTGGTTCAGGTGGGTGAAGGCATCAGCATCGTTGACGGCCTCGGTGCGTTCGTCGGTACCAATGAGCAGGATGTTCAGCACGTTGTCGTCAGAGAAAGGGCTGCCCTCGGGCATCGTCATCTCTTTTTCGGTGTGGGCCAGGCCGGTGCCGTCCAGGTCCTGGTCCTCGCCCGCGTCAATATCGCCCATTTCCTCCACGCTGCCGTCGTTGTAGCGCAGCAGGTCGAGCTTGCCGTTGATGTACAGCCCGGCCACGGCCGCCAGCACCGCCACGACCGCTGCCGCAATCATGGCGATACGCCCGGCCCTCGGCAAGCGGCGCCAGAAGTTGGGCTTTGACTGTTCGGTGGTTTGTTCTTCTTTTTTGGTTTCTACTTCGTTCATAGTTGTTTACTTTCCCCTATGCAAAATACGCCGCCCTGCGGCACGAATATCACAACAATAATACAAAAATGCCACCCCGGCAAATATGGTCAGGCCCAGCGCACGCCAGGTGAACCAACCATGCTGGATGCTGTGGGTGCGCAGCACGATGAACCACGCCGGGGTCATCAGTGTGCAGAGCAGCAGCGGCAGCGCCCGGACAAGCTGCTGCTTATCCCGGATGCTTGCCACAAACAGCGCCGCCAACAGCACAGCCACAAGGACCAGCGGCCAGAACAGGTGCTTTTCCGCCAGTGTTTCGTATACAAAACGTATTATATTACCCCATGTCAATTCCATGCCATGCCAGCTGTCGGCGGCGGTGCGCACGCCCACCTGGTGCAGCGCGTCGGCAATGACGTTCTGCCCGGTCACAAGCCCGGCCAGCACCCATTTGGACGCCCAGCACAGCAGATACCCGACGCCCCATGAAAGGCTTCCGCCCACCACAATGCCGCACTGGGGCACACCTGCCCGCAGCCGCTGCTGGGGCTGCAGCAGCCAGCAGACCAGCGGCAGGCCGAGCGGCAGGATCGGCGTGACGAGCAGGTCGCAGAAGGCCGTCACAACGCCCAAAACCAGCAAGGCCAGGCAGACGCTGTCACTGCGGCGGGGCTTGGCCAGCACCCAGACGCAGCCAGCATAGGCGGCGGCAAAGCAGGTGAAATACTGCACCTGATGCGGCACCCAAAACACCGTGACCAGCAGCTGGCTGACGACGAACCAGAAGGCCGCCCGCAGCCCGCAGCGGCGGCGCAGCAGCCACACCACCGCCGCAAACAGCGCCGCCAGCACCACATACTGCACGGCCCGCACGCCGGTAATAGTCGTGACCAGCAGCAGCGGTCGCAGCCAAATGAGATACCCGTGCCAGTACCGCGCGTAGGAGAAGGGCTCCAGCTCCGGTGCGTCGGTGCGCTGCGCCCCGGTGGCCCAATCTTTTTCTATGTACCATTGCAGGTCGTCGGCCAGCGTCTCAAAGTTATCGACGTTGTAGGCCGTGTTCGTCATCATGGCTCTCAGCGGCGGGGCCTCGTCGGCGGCAGCGGCCTCGGTCAGCATGATGGTGTCGGTATAATTGTCCATCTGGAACAGCTTGAAGCCGAAATATTCAGGGTACAGCCCCTCACCTGCGATGGTCTGCGCGGATTCGTAGACGTGGTCCCGCACCCGATCCCCAGGCAGGGCGTAGGCCGCCAGCAACAGCACAAACAGCGCCGCCAGCGTAACGGCAAACGCCGCCAGTGCCCGCAGGGGAAAGGGTGGTTTTTGTTGTTTCGTGTCCGCCATGGGGCACCTCTTTCCGATAAAAAATCTATTTTATTATAAAACAAAAGTCCCCTGGTTTCAACCGTGGGACTGTGAAAAAACTATGACACCATATCCGTCTGCCGGGATACGGACAGCACAATGCCCATTTCTCCCAGCAGCATCAGCAAGCTGGTACCGCCGGAGGAAAAAAACGGCAGGCTGATACCCGTATTCGGTATCGTGTTCGTTACGACCGCAATGTTCAAAATGGCCTGCAAAATGACCTGCACCACAAAGCCCACCGTCAGCAGCGCACCAAACTTATCCCGCGCCCGCACCGCAATGGACATACCGCGCAGCAGCAGCAGCAAAAACAGCGCTACCGCCAGTGCCGCGCCAAAAAAGCCCAGCTCCTCGCACAGGATCGAGAAGATGAAATCGTTCTGCGGCTCGGGTACGTACAAATATTTCTGGCGGCTGTTGCCCAGCCCCAGCCCGGCCAGCCCACCGGACGCGATGGCGTACAGGCTCTGAATCGTCTGGTGCCCCTCCCCCAGCGGGTCGGCGAAGGGATCCCGCCAGCTGGCCAGGCGGTCGGTGGCGTAGGGGACCAGCTCCGGCAGGGCCGCCACCGCCGCCGCGATGGCCGCCACGCCGAGGCCCCCTGCCAGGCCGAACCACTGCAGCCCGGTCCCCCCCACAAACATGAGCACCGCGCCGATGGACAAAATCAACAGCGTGCCGGACAGGTGCGGCTCCAACAGCATCAGCACCGTGACCGTGCCCAGAATCAGCGCGAAGGGCAGCACGCCGGTGGAGAAGGTTTTCATCCTGTCATGATTCAGCGATATGATGTGGGAAAACACCAGCACCACCGAGAATTTTGCGATCTCGCTGGGCTGCAAGGTACCCAGCCCCGGCAGCACGATCCACCGCTTGCAGCCGTTGTACTCCGGCATAAACAGCACCACCGTGAGCAAAACCAGCGACAGACCCAGCATCGGCCAGGCCAGCTTGTGCCAAATGTGGTAGTCCACCAGGCTGGCCGCGTACATGGCCGCCACGCCCAGCGCCGCAAACAACAGCTGCGGCCGGATGTAGGTGTAGGCGTCACCGCGGCGGTACAGCGCCACCGCATACCCGGCCGAAAACAGCATGATCAGCCCATAACTGAGCAGTGCCAGCAATATAATCAGGAACGGCACATCGAACGTGGGCAGCGCCGCCGCCCGGGCCTTGAGTTTTTGCACCAACACAGCCATACAAAACGCCCCCTGCGCAGAGTGTACGCAGGGGACGGTGGGTTTATTCCTTATTTATGCAGGTCCAGGCTCAGCATCGTGTAGGCGTTCTCGCCCTGCTGAACGCTCTGGAAGCTGGCCTCGTAGCAGGCTTTCAACACTTCCATGTTTGGCTGAGGTGCATCGGGGTCGGCGATCGTGCCGGTAGCCTGCGCTTCGGTATAGTTGTCAAGGACCTGGGCACAGATGCGCCTGCGGTCCCGCAGCGGGGTCATCAGATTGGCCATCCACTGCTGGTACATACCGTGGTAATCACTGCCGTGGTCCGCAAACAGGAAGTAATATTCCTGCTCGACTTCCAGGGGCGAGGCCTGGCGTTTGTAAAAGTCGGCCAAAGCACTGCGCTTTTTGTCCGTGGCAAATCCACGGATGTCCGCCAATCCGTTGGGAAAAAGCTCCGGGTGGCGTATCCATTTTGAGTACGGCTCCACCTGGACTTTTAGTGCGCCGAAAATTTCGAGGAAATCCTCTAAGGCGATCTTCATTTCGCCCTTTTCCCACTTTTGGATCGTTCGCTTGTCACGGCCAAGGCGGTCTGCCAATTCACGCTGAGAGACATCTACGCTCTCTCGTGCTGCAACGATCGCTTCGGCCACGCGTAATCGATATTCCAACATAAGTTTCTATCTCCCCCATCATTACCCGCTTTTGCCGGAAGAAGTAAAAGCAGCCATACATTTTGCGCCGCCAAAATTTCTAGCATTGGTTGTGTACTTTGCACATGGGGCTGTGATATATTGGTAGAAGCACCACGAGAAAAGCCACATAAACCATGTATGTATTTTACAGCAATTTCCATTTATTGTCAATGCGTTTTGTGATGTAACATAATAAAATTGGGTGAGAATCGTGTATATCTATCGTGTCGTTCGTCAACAACTTTCCATACCGGGAACAGGCTGCTATACGACCTTTGGCATTGCCGCGCTGCAGCTTTTGGCCGGGCAGTGGCAAAAAGTGCGCTTTATCGCAGATGTATCGCTCAACCAGCAGCTTGTGGAGACGCTGGCCGCTGCTTGCACCACCTGCCAGTTGGATCCCCGCCAGCTGGCGGATGTGGTAGAGGATGCGATTGTATAATTTAGAGGAAAGTGTGCAAATTTTGAAATAGCACTAAAATTGCCCGAAAACACCAACGGCGCACCACCCTGATCAGGTGATGCGCCGTTATTTTTCTATATAATAGAAGATGCGGATTCAGGTCAAGCCACCTGTCATCGCACCGCAACCCCTTCGTGTTGCAGGTATTATCCCGTACTTCACAAAAAATGTAAATCGTTCCAAAGTATGATGCCGCAGAGCAAAAGCCGCGTTTAAAATTCGTCAATTTTTAGCAAATTTTATTGCCTTTATTAGATAATTGTGGACAAAGCGCACAAACAATGCTACAATATAGCTATTCTGGGTTTTATTGTCCCCCAAAAGTAAGGAGAATCGCCGTGAAGCTGAACAACCGCCGCACCATTCTGGTGGGTCTTGCATTTTTGTCGATCTGCACATTCTGGCAGATGTACGACAGTGTAATGACCCTGATTTTGACCGATACCTTTAAATTGAACGAGACGTTCGCCGGGGCCATCATGGCCGCAGATAACGTGTTGGCGCTGTTTTTGCTACCGTTCTTTGGGGCGCTGTCCGATAGAACACACACCCGCATCGGGCGGCGTATGCCCTTTATCGTGGGCGGCACGGCGGCGGCGGTCATTTTGATGAACCTCATCCCGCTGCTGGACGACCGCTATGCCGCTAACCCCAGCACCGGAACGTTAGTGCTGTTTATCGTGGTGCTGGGCCTGTTGCTGGTGGCCATGGGCACCTACCGCTCCCCTGCTGTGGCCTTGATGCCCGACGTCACCCCCAAGCCGCTGCGCAGCCGCGCAAACGCCATCATCAACCTGATGGGCGCGGTCGGCGGCATCCTGTACCTGGGGCTGGCCGCCGTGCTGTACCCGGCGTCCAAAACGAAGGGCGTGGAGCACGTCAGCTACCGCCCGCTGTTCTTCATCGTCTCGATGATCATGGTCGTGGCTGTTGTCGTTTTGTACCTGACCATCAAGGAGCCGAAACTTGAGGAAGCAAACCAGAAACTGGAGGCCACCCACCCCGAGTGGAACCTTGCCACCGACGACGGCGCAGGCCACGAGGTTTTGCCGACCCCGGTCAAGCGCAGCCTGGCGTTTTTGCTGGTCTCAATCTCGCTGTGGTTTATCGGCTATAACGGCGTTACAACGTGGTTTACCAAGTATGTAGAGGCTGTCATGGGCGAGGGCCTGGGTGGTGCGTCCACCTGCCTGCTGGTCGCCACGGCGGGCGCAATCGTCTCGTACATTCCCATCGGTACGCTGGCCGCCAAAATTGGCCGCAAGCGCACGATCCAGTGCGGTATCGTGCTGCTGGCCACCTGCTTTATGCTGGGTTACCTGCTGACCACGATGTACACCTCGATCCAGCCCATCATGTACGTGGTGTTTGCGCTGGTGGGCCTGGCGTGGGCCGCCATCAACGTGAACTCGCTGCCCATGGTGGTGGAAATGTGCCGCGGCAGCGACATCGGCAAGTTCACAGGATATTACTACACCTTCTCGATGGCCGCGCAGGTCGTCACGCCCATCGTGGCCGGCTCCCTGATGCGAGCCATCGACTACCGCGTACTGTTCCCCTACGCCGCCCTGTTTGTAGCCCTGAGCTTTGTGACCATGTGCTTCGTCAGGCACGGCGACACCAAAGCCGAGGCAAAGAAGGGGCTGGATGCGTTTGAGGATATGGATACGTAAACGACCTTTTCATTATTAACCTTTTAGGGGCCGTTGCACTAACAGCCCCTATTTTGTATGAAAATGCGTAAGACCATTTGCACGCTCCCTATCCGATCCTGGCGCTGCTTCCCCAAAGCGGTACTGCAGAGGACGCTATTCTCTTGTTAGAAGGTTTTTGGCCTTCTATACTATAAGAGATGTAAATTTCGGATAAAAGCACACCTCGAAGGCGTCAAATTTACAAAAAGTTCACAATTGAAGCTTAGCAAGCACACATGCGATTTCCTTGCCTTTTTCCGACATTCTCTTTCCCAATACAGATAAACAAAAGGTTCTATAAGTCGCCCCTGCCAGGGAATTTAAGATGGCAGGGGCGATTAGATGTACAACCAGCATGGTCACCACCTATTACCCATGCCTGGAGCACATACAGCAACAGCCTGCCTGCAACTTGCTATATGTCAAGCAACAGGAAGGCTGTTATATTATTTTGGTCTACGAGATTCCACTAGTAATTGAATCACTTTTTCTTTACCATAACGCAAATGGACGTAGAAGTCCAAGAAAAAAAGCGTTAGCCGATTACTCTCTTATTGTAGCTTAGGTACGAGTTGGAATGGAATATGGCTGGCTGCCATATCCAGTTCCAAATATATTGTAATAGAAGATAAATTTGTTTGTCAGCCCATATCGGCGGCAAGAGCCTGGTCGATGAGCTTTTGCAACGTCTCCGCCTGCTTCTTTTCCGTGATAGCGCCTACGATGGGCTCGCCCACGATGTTGCCGTTCCTGTCAACCACATAGGTGGTGGGATATGCAAAGATGTTGCCAGTGAACTTTCCCGCTTCTCCGTCGGAATCGAAATACACGTTCTGATAGGTAGCGCCCTTCTTGGCCAGTACGTCCTTCGCCTCGGAGATCGCTGCCTCGTCGCCGTCCAGCGTAAAGGTGTTGACGCCGATGAGGGCGCCGCCCTTCTCCGCAAGCTTCTTGTTCAGCGCGTCCAGATCGGCAAGCTCGCCCACGCAGGGATTGCAGGTGGTGAACCAGAAATTCACTACGGTGACAGCGTTGCCGGAGAACAGCTCGTCACTCTTCACCGGGTTCCCATCCAGATCCTTGCCCTCAAAGGCAGGGAATTTCTGCACACTGCCGTCATCAGGCGGCGCGGTCATGTCGCTGCCCGCAGGCACGCTCATGGCGCCATCTATAGATTGCTGTGCCGCATCGGGGTACTTTTCCTCAATCATGGTCAGCTTGTTTTCGATGTCGCGAATCGTCTCCGCTTTTTCCTGAAGCAGTTTCAGCTCATCTGCCGTAAACTGATCCTTGGCGGATTCAATTGTACTGAGCAGGAAATCACCGTAGTTTTTGCCGTCCTCCTGCATGGTCATGCCCTTGTCGGCTGCCATGAACACCTTTTCCCAAAGTTCGGTGTTCTCCGAGAGAATGTCATTTTCCTGCGCCATCAGATCGTTGTACATGGCAACCGCTTCCTCGGCATTCTTCGGTTCGCTGCTCGTTCCGTCCGTTTTGTCTGCGCCCTTTGCTCCGCAGGCAGCCAAAGACAGCGCAATCAGGGCGATAAGCAGCAGCGCCAGCAATCGGCCGGCAGGTTTCGTTCGATTCATCTTCATCTTTTTATTTCTCCTTGTTATCATTGTTTTTCTGCGGCATTGCAGCCGCCTTGGTTTTATCTTTACCGTCTCCAAAGCCGTAGCGGAAGCTGACGGCGCTGGTAGGACAGGCGCGGACGCACATCCCGCAGCGGATGCACTCGGCATGGTTGGGCGTCTTTGTCACGTCCACATCCATTTTGCAGGCCTTGGCGCATTTCCCGCAGGAGACGCATTTGTTCCTGTCTACCTTCATCTGGAACAGGGATACCCTGTTGAACAGCGCGTAAAACGCACCCAGCGGGCACAGCCACTTGCAGAAGGGCCGGTAAAATACGATACTCAGCACGATCACCGCCAGCAGGATGCAGAATTTCCATGTAAACAGGCTCCCCAGCGCCGCCCGGATGCCGGAATTGGCAAGGGACAGCGGGATGGCCCCCTCCAGCACGCCCTGTGGGCAGAGGTATTTACAGAAGAACGGGTCGCCCATGCCTACATCATTCACAAGGAACGCCGGCAGCAGGAAGACCATCACCACCAGTATAGCGTATTTCAGGTATGTCAGCGGCTTCAGCCTCTTTGTGGAAAGCTTCTTAGTGGGGATTTTATGCAGCAGTTCCTGAAACCAGCCGAAGGGACACAGAAAACCGCAGATAAAGCGTCCCAGCAGGACTCCCAGCAAAATAAGGAAACCTGTGATATAATAGGAAAAGCTGAACTTGGAAGACCCCACCACCGCCTGAAACGCACCGATGGGACAGGCACCGGAGGCCGCTGGGCAGGAGTAGCAGTTCAGCCCCGGCACGCAGACGTTTTTCCCCGCGCCCTGATACAGCCCGCCTTTGAGGAAGTTCGGCAGGTGCAGGTTGGTCAATAAGGCTGCCCCCGCCTGTATCCAGCCCCGGAAGCGGGACAGAAGTTGTGACGCGCCCGAAAATTTCTTACCCAATGCCCACACACTCCAGACATAATTTGATCGCTTTGCTCAGCACCGTCGCCGTCTCGCCGCGCCATACGCCGAAACACAGCATGGCGATGCCCACAACCAGCAGCACGGCCTGCACCGCCGCCTTTTTTACATGGCTCAATTCCATCACCCTTTCACTTTTTCTGCCACTATCATAGCACAAGAGAGTTAAAGTCACTGTTAAGAACGAAAATTTAACGCAAACCTTATCTGATTTTGCTATAATTATAATAATATGAAAATGAATAAAAAAGGAGGGCTCTCATGCACCTTTTAGTAATTGAAGACGAACGCGCCCTGTGCGAAACCATTGTCCGCAGCCTGCGGCGCCAAGCGTACAGCGTGGACTGCTGCTACGACGGGGAAAAGGCGTTGGAGCTTCTGGGCGTGGAGCGCTACGATCTGGTGCTGCTGGATCTGAACCTGCCGGGGAAGGACGGCATGACAGTGCTGCGCACCCTGCGGCAGACCGACCGGGAGACAAAGGTACTGATCCTCTCTGCCCGGGGTGAGGTGGAGGACAAGGTGGAGGGGTTAGATGCCGGAGCCAATGACTATCTGGCAAAGCCTTTTCATCTTGCCGAGCTGGAGGCTCGCATTCGCAGCCTGACCCTGCGGCAGTTCACCCAGCAGGATGTGCTGCTGACCTGCGGCGGCCTGACCTTTGACACACGCTCCCGTACCGCCGCCGTCAACGGGCAGACGCTGACGCTCACCCGCAAGGAAACAGGGATACTCGAATACCTGATGGTGCATCAGGGGCGGCCCGTGAGTCAGGAGGAACTGATGGATC